>ERZ1026955.872-NODE-872-length-13263-cov-4.473652_pt1 | contig 13263 bp, 6 predicted proteins | sample MGYA00519459_ERZ1026955 | MGnify/ENA primary metagenome ERZ1026955 (study PRJEB26926, sample SAMN06164833) | human gut metagenome | biome: ENVO:00009003; feature: ENVO:2100002; material: ENVO:00002003 | host: Homo sapiens | place: USA | collected 2012 ...
GAGATGACGTCGAGTCTCGTGGGCTCGGAGATGTGTATAAGAGACAGATCCTGCACTGTATCATAGATTTTTGTATCTCGAAGATTCAAAGCATCTTCTAACAGTCTGTAAGCATTAGCTCTCTGTGTTCCATAAGTAGAAGTAACAAGCGGGTTCTGGTAACTGTCCACACTCTTTCCAGAAACATTCCACTGACCAGTTACTTCTGCATACTGGACTTTTATCCGGCTTCCAATATAATATCTTGGTGTATGGAATGTTTCTGCCATAAACTGTGTCACATAATCTGGAGAAATCCATGTTGCACCAAGTCTTGCTTCAATTTCTGAGGCATCCAGGTCTTTTGGCTGCACTCGTTCCAGATATTGTACATTAACAGCATATTCCGGTCGGTTCTCGGCAAATCCTCTGGCAATCTTCAATTTTTCCCGGACATTTCCAGACAAATATTCATCAGATGGCTCCCACTTTTCATTTAGCGGATTTCTAAATATCACACCTGTCAGTTCTTCCGTCAGTTCTGCTTCTGTTTTCCCGGTAAGCTGTGACATATAAGCAAGATCAACCTGTGCCTTTTCTCCAATAGACACCGCCAATGCTTCACTGGCGGTATCCACCGAAGTAACTGCCTGAGCATGACGGATTGTCCTTTTTGTAAAAATATCTGCTTTTCTTTTGAGGTTGCCCTGCTCATCCAGAAATTCCAGTGAAGTCAGAAGACAATAGCTACTGTCCTGACTAAATGCCCTTTTGTTTGCATTGCTGCTAAGCAGACCATATTTTGCAGTAAAGGAATCATAAATTTCATTCAAATCTTTTTGAAGTTCTTCAACTTCCTGATCACCGCAGTCTTCCATCTGACGCTGTAACAATTTATTTGTTGCGTCACGAATCTTCACCATGCCTTTTACTCGTTCTGTAGTTGCCATTGGAAGTTCTACTTTATTCATCACAGAATTTTCCCTGTAATAAATGTCATCATCCAAAACAGCAAAGCTAAAGTTCTTCACATCTGGATCTGCCGGAATAGAAACTACCTGTTCCTCTAACTCGCTATCTGAAAGTTCCATTTCTGTGATCGTTCCATGAATATTCTGTACAGCTTTCTTTAACTGTTCTTCAAGAGTAATGCCTTCTTTTGGCTTTACAGTAACTTCCTGCTTACCATACTGGGTACTTTCTGTGGTAAATTCACCAAGAACCATTTCCGGATGCTCTGCAAAATACGCATTTACAGAATAGCCTTCCTCTGTCGTCTTTAGGTTTACCCATTCTGGCTCCTCGATTGCCGCCCTGTCCCTTTTCTGAAAAAACAGAATATCTGATACAACATTTGTATTTGCATTTCTCTGAAAAGCATTATTGGGAAGCCTGATCGCACCCAGCAGCTCTGCCCTGTTTGCAATATATTGTCTGACTGCCGGATTCTGTTTATCCATGGTTCCACTGGAAGTCACAACTGCAACCACACCGCCTGGACGCACAAGATCAAGAGATTTTGCAATGAAATAATCATGAATCAGAAAATGATGCCTGTCGTATCTTTTGTCATTTACCTGGTACGCTCCAAACGGCACATTACCAATCACACAGTCAAAGAAACTATCCTGAAACTGTGTTGTTTCAAATCCCTGTATGGCAATCTGGTTTTTCTGATATAACTGTCTGGCGATTCTGCCAGATACCGGGTCAAGTTCCACACCATACATTTTTGCCTTACTCATGCTTTCCGGGATAAGTCCCATAAAATTTCCTACTCCACAGGATGGTTCCAGAATGGTTCCTTTTGTAAATCCCATATTTTCCAATGCTTCATACATACTATGTATCACTGTCGGAGAAGTATAAAACGCATTTAGGGTGGATGCTCTTGCTGCACTATACTCTTCTGAAGTCAGCGTATTTTTCAGTTCGCTGTACTCATTTGCCCAGCTTCCGTTGTTTTCTTCAAATGCCTGCGGGATACCGCCCCAGCCAACATAATGGGATAATACTTCCTGTTCTTCTGGTGTTGCCAAACGTTCTTCTTTCTCCAAAGTCTGTAATAAACGGATTGCTTCTATATTCGCTTTATATTTTGCTTTCGGACCGCCTGCACCAAGGTCATTATCTTCAATACGGAAGTTATGTGGCATAGTCACAATCTTTGTTTTTTCCTGTCTGATATATGGTTGAAATTCTCCCTCATAACCAAACAGCTCATTTTCTCCCGGAATATAGTTTTTTCCTGTTTCCAGACATCGGAATATATCCGCATCCGGGGCATTGCTGACAGCATAAAATTCATTATACGAATATTTGGGGAAATCTTCTGTATGGTACGTTGACAAATGCAGTTCCGTATTGGAACGTGTCTGTGCAACCAATTCTTTTCCTTCCAGTCCATCAGACAGGACACCAACTGCTTCAAAATGGTATCCCTGATATTCAAAAACACCCTGTTCCCATTGGTCAGCTATTGCACCTGCTGATTTTTCCGCCGTTTCCACAGGAGTTTCCGGTATTTCTGACTGTTCAATCTCACCAGTTTCTTCTTCCGTTTCGTCTAAAACCAATTCCACTGTTTCCTCTACATCCTGCATGTCTACAACATCCGGTTCCATATAGACTTTCGTATCCAGATAATCAAACATGGACATCTGATGACCGCTTAACTCTATGGTCGGCTGTTCCAGTTCCTTGGTTGGAAATATAGTGTACGTTCCCTCTACATACTGATGGAGTATTGACAGACTTTCTGCTTTCTCGTTGTAATTTGTCCCATAGGCTTCAAAATCCAAGGGTAGTTCTGCAAGAGCTGCATCCATCTTCTGTAACAATTCCTGTGCCATTTCTTCATCTGCCAGCATCCTTGGCACCTGTTTTCTTGCTTCCTCATGCAAAAGTTCATCCGTAAATGGACGCTCAATTTCCTGTGGCAGTCTGTTATAAAAATTAATCACCCGCATTGCCATCTGGTATCGTTCATATTCCGGCATATGAGCGTAGTCTCCGGCTTGAAGAAAATGGTCATTTTTTATGAGATAATCCACTCTTTTTGCCACTTTCTGCCAGCTCAGTTCTTCTTTTGTATGGTATGCACCCGGATTTCCTCTGGAAAGCTGTAATCCTTTTCCATTGTAATCTGCGTAGGAATTGTCCGCTCTGGAAAGGGCATGGCTCTGTCCTCCAATGCCATACTGCTCTTTCATAAAATTTGTTCTCTCCTGTTCATCCTGATGCCGCAGATAAAAAGAATATATGCGAAGCCTTCCTTCTGAAAAAGCTCCACCTCTTGCAAGAAAAGCATCAATCTCATCCTGCGTGATAAACATTTCCTGTTCTTTCCAAGCAAATCCCTCTCTTGCCTGATAGGGAATGACTTCTTCGGCAAATTTCTGAAACTGCTCAGAAACAAGGGTTGGTTTATAATAATGAAAACGCATGATGGATTTGTCTATGTCATACATTTCAGCCAGACCTTCCAGTCTTTCATTTAATTCGGAAAGCCACTCTGCATCATCCAGCTTTTCCGCCAGAGCATCTGTCTTTTCCGGATAACCATTATGAAAAATCTTCATATCATCTGCTGAAAATACCAGTTCAGACAGATCATCCGCAATATCAGTTTCCATGTAGGCAAGCACTTGTGCGTGTTCCTGCAAGGCATTTTCCCTTGCTGCATCAAGAACAGACTGTGGTGCGTATTCTCCCTGTTTTAATAACTGATGGATACGTCCACTGACATCCTCCCATGATAAAAAAGCCTTATCTAAAAGTCGATCGTTCACCGTATGTCCTACGGCAATCTGCATCCCTGTTTCATCAAACCACACAGAATACTCGTTTCCATTAATTTTAAGACCTTTGCCACCGATGCCATATTCGCGCTTCACAAATTCTGTATAATCTTCTGCTGACTGTTCACTCATAAAATTGTAGATAAGCCGTAACTGGCTTTTACTCTTATTACTTCCGGTACGGAGGATTTCATCCACAACTTCTTCCGGAATTGTGATTTCCCCGGCATACAGGGCAGACATATGCTCCTCAATCTTTCGGATCTGCTGATTTACAGTTGGTAATTCGGGCAAAGATAAAGCAGAGGCGATTTCTTCCTCTGCTTCACTCAATCCATCTTCTCCTGTATCTGTAACTAACTGTATACCAATTCCGTCAAGATGCTCTCTTCTGCTATTGCTGTCAGTGCGTTCATATGTGCTGTCCATGCCATCGGATCGGCTTCCTTGTCCGGTGCCGGTTTGTTCTTCAGCAATTTCTCCATCTGGCTCTCCATTCTCTCCTGAGCCGCTTTCTCGATCTCCATAAGATGCTTGTTCAGCTTCCCTGTCAGGAAAAGGCTCTGGTAAAGGCTGTTCTTGTGTTCCTTCAGAAACGTTCTCCTCAGCATCCCGTATTTCCCGATTGTCACTTCTTCCTCCTCTACGGTCAGGTTCGGAAATAGGTAGTCCCCCTTGCGATGATAGGTCAGTTCCATAGTCAGTTCCTCCTTCATTATCCTCAATATCATTTATTCTCTCTTCTGTGTCCTGTATTTTATTTTCACGCATTAACGTGTTAAAGTTATTATAATTCCTCTCTTCAGAATTTTCAAGACCTTTCCTTATTTCTTCCAGAGAAATTTTATGTACCGTTTTTCCAATATCAATCAGTACACTCTCAGCGAGCTGGCTTGCAGCATTTCCAAGAAAAGTCAATACGGAAAGCCTGTTATAATCGGTGATGTGCATGAAATCCTCTTCTTCAAGAATCAACATAGGATCAAGTCCGCATCTTCTTGCAAGCATATAATATACACTGTCCGTTGCAAGCTGCCGGAAATCGTTCCGAATCGTCCCTTCATCCAGGTCTTCCAGATAGGTTCCTTCTGCTGCATACGATAAGCCATCCAGATAATCCTCCAGATTTTCATTGACCATCTCTTTTGCCACAGACATCAACGCATCTGCCAGATCTGCCGTATCTTTTTCTTCCAGATTATAAACATCAGAAAGATGTGCAAGCACTTCTCCCCTCTGATGTTCCTGAAGCTGCCACAGGTATGGTGATCTGCCGCCCTGTACCATATGGGTATCTTTTATATCGAACACATACCGGATTTTTGCTTTTGTCCCTGTTTCATCCAGCAGAGCAATTCCTTTTGCCCCTCGGTTTACCCATCTCATCATCTTCTCATTCCACAATTCCAGGGATGCACATGCAGTTGCCTGTGGACGCTGCGCATAAATGAGAAGCTGGTCAGTAAAGGAATAACGGTATAATCTGGCGGCAGTATCCAGATATTTCATCCAGTCTGCCGGGGAACTGGCTATGTCAGTGGCATACCATTCTGCCATACCACGAATCTCCTGTACTCTTGCCATGTCTCTTCCTCCAATCTTTAATTTTTGCTTTATCCTTTATGCTTTCTTTTCGGAAATTCCAAATGAAATTTCGGTTTTCCATTTTCCAATGTCATCAGAAGATCTGCATCAAACCTGGCATCTTTCTTTTTGGAATATAACCCTTTTATATGGGTACAAGCCTTATCCAGAAGTTCTTTTGCCATTTTCTTGTCCAGTTTCTTCTCCATACCTTCTAAAAATCGGTTATCCTTCCAAAGAGCAAAATCACACTGGCGGTTCGAGCAGTAAAAATTCCTTTTCCCCTCAAAAATATTAGAACCACAGACCGGGCATTTCCCGATTAATTCTTTCGCTGTCTGAAAACGATTTCTTTCTTCCTCTGGGATTTTTCTGCAGCCATTCAGGATTTCTTCCAGCATGGCTACAATATCATCCATGAACTGTTCTCCATTAAGCTCCCCTCGTTCCATCAGCAAAAGCCTGTTCTCCCATTCGGCTGTCAGTCCTGCAGATTTTAAATTCTCTGGCATTACACGAATGAGTTCCCTGCCTTCTGCTGTTGGAATAATCTGTTTCCCCTTTCGCTGTGCATATCCGGATGCCACCAGTTTTTCAATGGTGCTGGCTCTCGTTGCAGGTGTTCCAAGCCCTTTTTTCTCTGTCTTTTCATCAAATTCTTTATTACCTGCTGTTTCCATTGCTGCAAGAAGCGTATCTTCATTGAATGATTTCGGTGGAGAAGTATAATGGATACTTGTTTCTGCCTTGACATTGAAAATCTGCATACCTTTCTGGTATCCGTATGGGATTTCCAACTGTCTATCTGAATCCTCTTTCTCCATTTTCACACAATGACTGCGAAAGGCTTTTTCCACGTCTTTAAATCCCATCTGCACCGCTGTTTTTCCTCTCGCAGTAAACTCATTTTTCTGGCATTTCACAGTAACATCTGTCTGTTCATACAGATAATCTTCCCCGACTGCCTGAAGCACCTGCTGTCCAATCAGTATCATCAGATTTTTTTTATCCACTGGCAAATCCACGATTCCTTTTTCCACAGCCTCTTTTGTCGGAAGAATAGCGTGATGATCAGATACTTTTGCATTATTTACAACTCTTTTTATGTTATGTCCTAACTGCCCATATTCTACAAAAGGCAGCATCAACGGCATTTTACCTGCCAGTTCTTCTACTGTTCCAATCATATCTTCTGTAACAAAGCGGCTGTCTGTCCTCGGATACGTTACCAGCTTTTCTTCATATAATTCCTGTAAAAGATCAAGCGTTTTCTTTGCCGTAAATCCAAAATACCGGTTCGCTTCCCTCTGCAGGCTTGTCAGATCATATAATTTAGGCGGGGATACTTTCTTCTGTTCTCTTTTTAACTCTGTAATAATTGCCTCAGAACCGTCACATAATGCTGCCAGAAGTTCTGCGTCTGCTTTATTGGTAATGTTCTCTGATACGGCAACGAGCTTTCCATCTGTCAGTTCTACTCTGTAAAAGATTTCTTTCTGAAAATGCTCAATCCTGTCCTGCCGTTCTGTCAGCATGGCAAGAGTTGGTGTCTGTACTCTTCCAACTACCAGCTTTTTATAATACTTTGTCGTATAAGCTCTGGTAGCGTTCATTCCAATCAGCCAGTCTGCCTGTGCCCTGCATACCGCCGCCATGCAAAGGTTGCTGTAAAAGCCGGCATCTTTCATCTCATGGAAACCATTTCTTATTGCTTCATCTTCCATAGAGCTGATCCATAATCGTCTGACTGGTTTTCTACATCCGGACAGATCGTATACTCTCTGGAAGATCAATTCTCCTTCCCGTCCTGCATCACAGCCATTTACCAGATACTCTATATCTTCCCGGTTCATCAGATCCTTTAATACTGAAAACTGCTTCTTTTTATCTGCTGACACCTGTAATTTCCACTTTTCAGGAATGATCGGCAGGTCATCAAACTGCCATTTCGCATATCTTTCATCATATTCTTCCGGTCGTGCATATTCTGCCAGATGTCCAAGGCACCAGCTCACAAGGCAGTTTTCTCCCTCCATATACCCGTCCTGTTTTTTATATGCAGACAAATTTTTCGCATAACTTTGTGCTACACTCGGTTTTTCTGCAATCACTAAAAATCTCGCCATTTTTCGTCCTTTCTGAAAAGGACAGCCAGATTAGCTGTCCCTTCCCTGTATCTTATTTTTCTGTGCTAAACTTCAGAGAATCAAAATCTTAATCTTCCTGTCCATCTTCATTTTCCTGTTCTTCATTAATAAACGGTCCGTCTGTAAATTCAAGTTGTTCACTGACAAAACCATCTTCTTTTTTACGACCATATTTCAGATATACAACCACTGCACCAATACCAAGTCCCCCTGCTAATACAATGGTACAGAGTTTCCAAATGTCTGCACCGCCTGTATTTTTCTGTGTTGTTTCTTCTGTTTCTTTTTCCACAGCAGGTGTTGTTTCTGTGGTTGTTTCCGGAATCACTACCTTCTGTTCTTTCTCTGTCTTACTGTCTTCTGTTTCATCCAGGAATTCTGCAAGGTCATTTTCATCAACCAACGACATCATATAGACATTTTCTGATGTGCTGGAACGGTCAATTACCATATAAAAAGTATTTCCCTTTTTTGTCTGGATGGTAAGGAACTGCTTTGTATCATCATTTTCCTTATCATCGACCAGTTGTGCATTTCCCGGCGTAGAAAAGGCAGAGGAATCACTTTCTGCGATCACTCTGCCCGTATCCTCCGTATTTTCTTCTGTGGTTGCCTCCGATGATGTTTCTGCCACAACCTCGGTAGTTGTTTCTTCCGCAGGCGGATCAGCATTTGCATATACGGTTGCAAACGAAAATCCCGAAAGCATTGCAACTGCCATTACAATCATCATCAGTTTTTTTACTACTTTATTTTTCATGTTCTAAGCCCTCTCTTTCCAGTATCTGTACATCAGATCCTTTGTTATTTTCTTTGTTTCCGTCTATCTTTTCTCCTGCATCTTCTATTGCAATACTGCCTTCCTCATCCAGCCGAATCGTTGCCGTTCCTTTCTGAATCCCATCAAGCAGTACAAGAAGTTCCCTGCTGTCCAGCTTCAGTGAACGGAAAGATTTGATAATTTCTATGTCCTCCATCTGCTGTTTTAAATCATTCTGCTTTTTCAGATGCTTCTGCAGTTCTGCAATCTTTTCTTCTGTTTTCTGAATATCATCCAGAACTTTTTTTAACTTCATATTCATCTGCCCTGTCACCTCCTAATGCAGACGACCAAATGCCATAAAATGTTCCTGCCAGTAAGAACTTGCAATGCTTGTATACTGTACCGGCTTTCCGCAATGTATCATCATATTGTTGCCAACATAAATGCCTACATGACTCGCTCCGCTTGTGTTATAAGTTCCCTGGAAGAAAATCAGATCTCCCGGTTTTGCTTCTGATGGGGATACCTGTGAACAATGAGAACGAAGTTCATCGGCAGTACACCTTCCTATGTTCCATCCATTTCCACAATTATTGATTACCCAGCTTACAAATCCAGAACAGTCAAAACCGCTTGGAGAATAACCACCCCATACATAAGGCACTCCCAGATATTTCTCTGCTTCCCGTATCATCTTTGCGAATTGCGGGTCAGATAACGCTTCACCAGGAATCGTATAGCCAAAACCACTACTTCCTGTCGGAATGGAATTCAGGTCAAACAGGTAATCCCTGTTTCCATAATATCGGTTATACGCATCGTATCTTTCCTGTTCCTCTTCTGTCATACGGCTTCTTAACACCGTATCCAGATTATGATTGGTCATAGTAACATCCAGACGGTTCACTTCTTTTGTTGTTGTCACTTCCACTTCCTGACTTCCGTTGCTGTCAGCTATGTAAGCCTCCCATGTCTGATGTCCATGGGCAGATGCCGCCGCATGATTATCATAATAAACATCAAACTGCACACCATATCTTGCGAAAGCTCCGGTATCTTCTACCACATATTCCACGCCATTCATCACTACATGAGTGCCGATCGGAACAAAAGGATTTGTCGCATCTACGGCAATCGTGTGGTTTGCGGTAGGCATTGCTCCACTTGCGGTCGGTCCTCCACTCCACTGACCACAGCAGATGGAACAGTTGCAATATCCACTGGTAACAACCTGTCCCAATGATTCTCCAACCCGGACAGTCTTTGTTTCTGTTACGGTTTCTCTGGTAGACTGTGTATTGATTCCATATTGCTGCTGAAAGATTTCTTTTATCTCGTCTGCGACTTCTGCATAAGTAAAACCGCCATATTTCACTGTCAGATAAGAAATAAGCTGATATGGATTGTGTCCGATCTCATCAATCTGATAACGGTATTCATCATAATCCGGATGCCTGGATTCTATTTGATTGATCTGTGTGTTCAATGCTTCCTCCAGAGCTTTATACGCATTTTCTGCAGCATAAATATCTTCATCCGTACTGGAATAACTGGTTGAAATGATCGCTGAAGAACCACCCTGCAAAACTGCACTGCAACTGGAAAAACTGGCTGCTATCAGAACAAAAATCAGTCCAAAAAGAGCTACTGTAGCAAAGATTCCTTTGTTTTGTGCCGCCACCATTTTGACTGCATCTTTTGTTTTTTCTGTAAATCTTTGTGCCGATGTGATTGCCGCATCTTTGGCTTTTTTACTTTCTTTTGCCGCCCGGTACTGCTTTTGGTATCGTTTTTTCTGTAGTAATTTTTGAAGTGCTGATTTTTTCTTCTGGTCAGCTTCTCTCTTCACTGCATTTTTTGCCTGCTTTCCGTAAGCAGCATTAAACATCAGCCTGCTATTTTCTGCTTCATCCAGCATATTTTCTGTCAGACGGGCAGACTGTTTTCTGCTTTCCCTCAGTCGCTGCCGGACATAAATAGACTTTCTTGCAAGACTTTCCCCTGCAAGTTCCATCCTGTGTGCCCCTTCCACAGCAGCGTTATCATCTTCTGCTTCATGGGCTTTCCAGTGTCCCACAGTAAGAGCAGCATTTTTCACTGCCGAAGCTGATTTGCGGATTCCGGTTCCTGCTCCATGTACCATGCCATCCCCTTCATCTCCAAAAGAAAGCCGGGACTGTTTTTTCTGTTCTTTCAGTATCCGCTCCCGCTTTACCTTACCTTTGATCTCATCCTGAAATCCTTCCAGTGATTCTTCTGTAACCTGAGATGTTTCACGATAACGGATATTTTCTTTTTCCGCAGTTTTTTGTTGTCTGGAAGCCTCCTTTTCCTTCCGTTTTTCTCTTTCTGCGTAATCTCTGACCATTTTTCTCTGTCTAAGTTTTCTGCTGTCCACTGCGGTTTCCAGAGCAGCACGTTCACTTCTTGGCTGTCCCCGGATACTTTCTGTACGAAATACGGCATGTTTATCTGGCCCGGAATCTTCCGTTAAAGACATATCTTCCTTCGCATCCCCATTCCCCAGATCTTGTTCCATTTTCACTTTTTGTTCTTCATCTATACTGTATCTGGTTATATCAAAGGGTTTCTTTCTGGTCGGTATATCTTTACTTTCCGTTATTCGCTCCCGTCGATTTTTTCCGAAATCTTCTTCTTTTTTCGGATTTCTGGAAACTTCTATATCCTCATCACGACTGGTGATCCGTTTTTCTTCCTTGTTATGCAGGTTTTCTTCCCTAAGACCATCCCTGCTCATCTTATGGACGGTTTTATCTCTGGCTTTATATTCATGTTCCTGCAATTTCACCATCCCCTTTGCTGCGGTTTCCCTTTAATTCGCTTTATCCTTGTATACTTCCCATTTATGTGAGATTTCGTCTACATTAGAAAGAATCGAAGTCAAAAGCATATCCAGCATCCTTTCACTCAGTCCTTCCTTTTCTCTCAGATAAAAAAGCACCTGCTGTAAGTCAATCATTTCTGACAGGAAAAGCATATCATCCAACATTTCACCAAATACTTCTTCACCGTTGCTATCCTTTCCTGCCTCTAAAAGCTGCTTAACCTTTTCATCAGCCTGCAGTTTTTTCATCATTTCTACACAAGCCTCTTCTGTGCATCCTTCACATGGATTTGCCATACAATTATTTTCCATTCTGTAATCCTCCGTTTTCTCTGTTTTGTTCTATCTTTTTTACAACTACTCTTCATCTCTTTCCCCGATTCCAAGACGCTTCCGCTTTTCTACTTCATCTGGTTTGGAAGTCATGAGTGCATACAGCATCAGTGAATTATCAAACTTATCCTTGAATGGAATAATCGTACTTCCATAAAAAACAAGTCCCTCACCTTCTCCGCTGTTGGTAACATAGGAAAGCTGATGCGGTGAAATATTTAACTGTTTCGCAAGAATCTGTCTGTCACCCGAAGCCTGATTCAGCATCAGGATAAGGTCTGAGTTTTCAAATATATTTTCAATTTCCCTTGATGCAAGCAAGTCCTTGACATTCTGTGTAATACCTGTCGGGATACCGCCCCACTTACGGAATCGCTTCCAAATTTCCACACTGTATGCTGCTGTCTGTTCTTCTTTCAGCAGCAAATGAAACTCATCAATATAATATCGGGTACTCTTATTTGCAGAGCGATTGATTGTTACTCTATTCCAGACCTGATCCTGTACAATGAGCATCCCCAGTTTTTTCAACTGTTTTCCAAGGTCTTTAATGTCAAAGCAGACCATACGGTTATTCAGTTCCACGTTTGTTCTGTGATTAAATACTTTCAGAGAACCATTAACATAAATTTCAAGGGAAGTGGCAAGCCGCTGTGCTTCCTGCTCTTTCTGTTCTCGGAGAAGATTATATAAATCTTCCAGTATTGGCATATTCTCTGGCACTGGGTCAGAAAGATAATCCTGATAGACCAGCCGTACACATCGGTCAATGATAGTCATTTCCACTGGTTCCAGACCATTTTTACCTCCCACGATCAACTCACATAAAGACAGGATAAAATCTGACTTTAGAGATAACGGGTCATCATCATCTGCATAATCAAGGTTAATATCCATCGGATTAATATAATCATGGCTGGTTGGCGAAATCCTGATAACCTGTCCATGAAATGCCCGGACAAGTGGGTAATATTCCCCTTCTGGATCGCAGACGATAATATCATCCCTTGTCACAATAAAAGCATTAGCAATTTCACGTTTTGCAGCAAAGGATTTACCAGAACCTGGCGTACCAAGTATCAGACCGTTCGGATTCTTTAATTTCTTTCTGTCTGCCATGATCAGATTATTGGAAAGGGCATTTAATCCATAATAAATAGATTCCCCTCCCATAAATAATTCCTGTGTGGTAAACGGAACAAAAATTGCTGTGGATGTTGTAGTCAGTGCCCTTTTGATCGGAACCAGATTCATCCCAAGAGGCAGACAGCTCATCAGTCCCGGCTCCTGCTGATAGTCCAGACGTTTCAACGCACAATTATATTTCTGTGCAATTCCCGCAGTCTGAAATACCACATTTTCAAGTTCCTGCTTCGTCTGTGCAGTATTTAAAAACAATACCGTCACAAGGAACATTCTCTCATTTCTGGACTGTAAATCTTCCAGAAGCCTTTTTGCTTCCCCACCGTATGTATTTAAGTCTGATGGGATAATGTCCATATCATATCCGGAACGTACCGCTTTTTTCTGCTCCTCAATTTTCATCCTGTTAATATCTGTTACCTTACTCTTTACCAGCTTGATTGCTTTCATTTGGTCGATAGACTGTATATGGAGATTAACCATCAGATTACAGTCCATTTCCAGAAATTCCGCAAGCATCTTGTCAGTAAGCTCCGGTGCAAGAATCTGCAAATAAGAGACAGCACCTATCGTACCGCCCATCTGAAAATCCCTGCCATTTTTAAACACAAAACTGGTCGGAGCAACATAATCTTTGGTACCTGTCTCTTATACACATCTGACGCTGCC
>ERZ1026955.891-NODE-891-length-12946-cov-7.758048_pt1 | contig 12946 bp, 20 predicted proteins | sample MGYA00519459_ERZ1026955 | MGnify/ENA primary metagenome ERZ1026955 (study PRJEB26926, sample SAMN06164833) | human gut metagenome | biome: ENVO:00009003; feature: ENVO:2100002; material: ENVO:00002003 | host: Homo sapiens | place: USA | collected 2012 ...
ATTCAGTTGTCAAAGAGCTGTGGCGAAAGCGTGTTGCTTTCATGTAAAAGCAGGGCAGAGCAGGAAAGAGGGGGACATTAAACCATGCTCTGCTAAAAACTGCTTATTCTTCTTCGATTTCTAAGGCAATATCAAACCCTAAAATCATTTTGATAAGTGCTTCTCGGATAAGTCCCTTTAACTCCATATCTACAACAATATAGACATTGCCGTATTCATCATAGAGTGGACGCAAACAGCACTTTGATATGTACGGGTCATAAAATGCCAGTATTTTTTCAATCGCTTTTTCGTCCCCGTCCATTGCTTGCGAAAGCAAATAGTAGGACGGCTTCTTAAATGTTTGCTTCATTTTACTGCTTCTCCTTTAGTATTTTTTTCATAGTTTCCAAAGCATGATGTCGGTTTCTAAATACACCGCTTTGCGTAATCTTTTGTAAGTTGGCAATTTCACTTTCTGTCATTTCCAAGAAGTAATACATTAACAGAGTATTTCTCTTTCTTTCTGGAAGTTTTTTCAAGGCTTCTGCCAGCTCATCATCAAGGACACGAATATCAATGCCACATACTGAAAAGATTGTATAATCTGTTTCGTAGTCGTCCCACACAGCAAAATTTTCAACGAAAATTTCTGGAAGTTCACAGAATGGAATTTCTTTATCTTTTCGTCGTTTTAATCCTTGTTGGTAGTCCTTTACAACATGACGGACAACTTTCTTCAAACAACTTTCAAAGCGACATTGAACTGTTTTCTGGAAGTCAGACGGTTTCATCAATCTCACCCCCTTTCCACTATGATTTGAAAAGTGTTTATCCCTCTTTCCGCACCATATAGGGAATGAAAGGTGTGATTTAATGACCTCTTTTGAAAAATTTTTAAATTTTTTTCGGGTATGAAAAAAGCCCGCACAAAACATATAGTCTGTACGAGCCTTTAAAGCTAAAACATATTCAATTTTTAATAGTGTGCTATTAGGTGGAATTTGATTGCAAATAATTGTACTTAAAGCTTTCCATAATGCAAGCCCCCTTAAAGCACCGTATCAATGTTGGCATGGTTTTCAAATTACTCTGAAAAATTATGAACTGTTCCTTTTGGAAATGTAATGGTCAGTCTTGTATATTCTTTTTCCGTAGAAGCAATATCCAATTTCAAGCCCAACCTATCGCATAATTTTTTCGATAGATACAGTCCCATACCCGTTGCATTTGCTTTGTTTCTATTTGAACCCGTAAAACCTTTTTCAAATACACGGGATAAATCAGACGCTTTTATTCCACAACCATTATCTTCAATCACAAGCAATATATTTGTACCATTGTCTTGACTGTATATCGTCAGTTTATTTTCTTGCTTATCAAAATACTTAATCGCATTTTGCACGATTTGAGATAGAATGAATGTCAGCCATTTTTCATCAGTATAAATGACATTTTCTATGTCATGGATATTGATAATTGCTTTTCTTTCCATAAGCGAATGACGGAATTTCAGAATGACATTATGTATCACTTCGTCTAACTGCAACTGTTTTACAAAATAGTCCTTTTCCGTATTTTCGCTTCTTGCATAGTAGAGCATTTGTTCCACTAACTGAAATATTTTGTCTGTTTCTTTTTTTAATGTGTAATTTTTTGTATTGTCAAACGTCAAAGACAATGCTCCTATCGGTATTTTAATTTCATGGACGAAACTTTCCACATATTCTTGATAGTCCTGCTTTTCCTCTGTGATTTTGCCGATTTCATCATTCATAGATTTGCAGGCTTTTTTTAGTGCGTAGCAATAGGCTTTATTTTGAAATTCTTTTGGCTTTGGTAAAACGTCTGCAATATAATAGGTTTCTTCCAGTCCGTCTACTAAATCAATAATATGTTGTGAAACGTTACGTTTCTTCCGATACAAACACCATTGAAAAAGCCCTTGTATGCTGATGAACAGAATTACCAACGATACAACAAACAGCGTATCTACACCGTAGAAAATCAAGAGAAATGCTACTACGGCAAGAAAGAAAAGCTGAAACAATATCTCTGTTATTTTTTCTTCTAAGAATGTAAAAAAACTCACAGTTTCCAACCCTTTCCTCGTATATTTTCCAATAAATGAACAATACCGATTTCTTTCATTTTCTTTTTTAGACGGGTCATATTAACCAATAATACATTTTCGTCTATATAATATTTGTCATTCCACAGCTTTTCCAATAGTTCTTCTTTGCTAATAACTTTATCTTCGTTCATAAAGAAGTAGTACAAAATACGAAATTCATTTCTTGTCAGTTCAATGCTTTGCTCTTGATACTTCAAAATGGATAAATGTAAATCAAGGGTACAATCTTTTTTGACAAGCTCACGGAAATTATTCGGGTTTGACAACTGCAATGCACGCTTGATCTTCTCAAGAAGAATAAGCGTGTCATACGGCTTTGTTATGAAGTCAATCCCACCCACTTGAATACTTTTCAATTCGTCAGCATTTGTATCTCTGCTTGTTACAAAGATAATCGGTACTGGCATGACTTGTTTTATTTTCCTGCATACTTCATAGCCATTCTCATACGGCAGGTTAATATCAAGCAGAACCAGTTCTATGGAATATTGCTTTAATTCATCTGTCAGGTTTCCAAAGTCAGTCAATAAAACTGTTTCATATCCTTGTGTGTTCAATAATTTAGAAAGCTCCAAACGAGTGATTTCATCATCTTCGATAATTGCTATTCTCATTTCAACACCCCCTTGATTTATCATTATAATAATTTCACAGTAGGAGAGCTAGAAAAGTCTAACTCTCCTCGTTGATATTTCGTTTAAAACCAATATACGTTGCAATCCAGTAAATACTATAAATTAGGAAGAAGATAATTAAATTCAAGCCAAAGTAGATTAGATAAAGGTGTTTATCTCCCAAAATTTGTTGATACACATTATTCAATGACGACATCATCACAAAAGAACATAATATTGCTGATATTGCAGGGACACAAAATAATATCAATAATTGTTTTCTGATTGTCTTAAATAGCGACTTATCATTTATTCCTAATCTTCGCAAGGTCAAGTAGCGATATTTGTATTTAGTAGAGTCGCTCAATGATTGAACTGCCAAAATTGTCCCTACTGCGGAAATCAAAATAAATGCAATGTACATAAACAGACTGGCTACTATTGCAACCATTGCTTTTTGTTGTTCTATTTCTGCACCTCTTACATTTACTCTATACGATTCGTCATTTATTTCTCCATTTTTATCAACCTTTACTAATTGATGTTGCATATCTTCTTTTATCTTGTTTTCTAATTCTGCATCTGTTTCTTCTTTTGTATCTATAATCAAATGATTTTCTGATACTTCAAGTCCTTGAACATATTTATCTGGAAGTACAACAACAAATCTGCCAGTATTAGTTATAGAGTTCCAATAAGACTTACCATGCTGTTTGATTATGTGAAAATTCGTTTTCCCACGCTGGATATACAGCACATCATCAAAGATATATTAAAACTGAATATCAATTATATGCTCCATGAAGATTACGGACATTACAGCTATACGGAGCATTATTCTTTAGGGGACATCTTTATCTATACGTCGGCTGACGAAGAAAAAGGTGTCCTTTTAGAGTTAAAGGGGCGTGGTTGCAGGCAGTTTGAAAGTTACCTGCTGGCACAGCAAAGAAGCTGGTATGACTTTCTCATGGACGCACTCGTAGACGGTGGCGTGATGAAGCGTATCGACCTTGCTATCAACGACCATACGGGCATTTTGGATATACCAGAGCTTGCGGAGAAATGCAGGAAACGGGAATATATCGGAAAGTCCAGAAGTTATAAGTTTTACCAGTCGGGCGAGCTTATCAAGCACAGAGAGGACGACAGAGAATATATGGGACGTACCCTTTATCTTGGTTCTCTGAAATCAGATGTGTATTTCTGTATCTATGAAAAGGACTATGAGCAGTACGTCAAGTTAGGGACACCGCTTGAAGAAGCCGACATTATCAATCGTTTTGAGATACGGCTTAGAAATGAACGTGCCTATTATGCAGTACGAGATTTGCTGACATATTATGACGCAGAGCAGACTGCCTTTTCTATCATCAACCAGTATGTGAGGTTTGTTGATGAAGAACCAGACAAGCGAAAAAATGACTGGAAACTCAATGACCGCTGGGCTTGGTTTATCGGCGATAACAGACAGAGCTTGAAGCTGACGACAAAGCCAGAGCCTTACACCTTAGACCGCACATTGCGTTGGGTACAAAGGCAGGTAGCACCGACTTTGAAAATGCTGAAAAAGATTGATAAGGGAAACGGTACAGACTACATGGAAACAATCGAACAGCAGGCAAAGCTCACAGAAAAGCATGAAATGATAATCAAACAGCAGACGACCCCTGCAAAAGATTTAGTAGAAAGTTAGGAGTGATGAAAAAATGTGGGAATTATTAAAAGATTTACTGCTGGTATCTTTGGGAATGGGTATCGGCGTAGTCTTGATGTGTATGTTAAGTGTCGGTAAAGAAACCGACTATGAAATGAAACAATTAAGAGAAAGCGAGGACAAATAACATGAATTTCGGGCAAAATTTGTATCAATGGTTTTTATCAAACGCACAGAGCTTAGTGCTTATGGCGATTGTGGTTATCGGTATCTACTTAGGGTTCAAGCGTGAGTTTTCAAAGCTCATTGGCTTCTTGGTAGTTGCCTTGATTGCTGTTGGCTTGGTATTCAATGCTGGCGGTGTGAAAGATGTGTTGTTAGAGCTGTTCAATAAGATTATCGGTGCATAAGTGGTGTGTAAAAGCAGTCATTCTGAAAAGATCGACTGCTTTTTCTTACCTAAATTTCAGATTGGAGTGATTACATGAACGACATTTTTAAGGATATGCAGGCAAAAGTCGGGTGTGCATACATTTCTGACCTGCCCTATTACAAGCGTGAGATATGGCAGGAAATGAAACGGCTGAACCCTGCCGATTATCCGAAAAAGCAACTTGAAGATTTTTCTGTCTATGTATTTGGTATGTCCTACCAGATATTGCAGGCGGTTATGAAACAACAGAGAGGACGTGAGGAACAATGCAGGAATTAAGGGTACAGATTGAAGCAATTCCGATTACCGAGGGCGATAGGCTGTCTGCATGGTTTACCCTGCCGATTGACGAGGAACTCTTTTCGGAAAGTCTGGGCGTGGACGCAGAAAGCAATGATTACCATATCACAGAAATGGAACTGCCCTTTGCCGAGGAAGTGGACGAGGATACCACGGTGGATAGGCTCAATGATTTTTACTATACTTATGAAAGCCTGCCAGTCGATTTGAAAGAGGACTACGGGGAGCTGATGTGCCACTTTACCAGCCTTGAGGAACTGCACCAGCACCGACATGACATTATCCACTATTCATGGTGTAAGAACATGGCTGACGTGGCGAAACATCTGCTCGACAATGACCCTGCCTTTGCAGAGATTGACGAACGCCTAGTCCGATACTTTGATTTTGAAGCCTACGGACAGTATCTTGACGACAATGGGAAATTCATAGAAACAGAACACGGTATCTATGAACTTCCCTAGAAATGAGGTGGGCTGATGAGCGTTGATGATATGGCAGTTTATATCGCAAATTTAGGAGATTATGTTGAGGGCGGTGTCAAAGGTGCTTGGTTTCGCTTTCCGCTTGACAGGGAAGAAATCGCAGAGCGTATCGGGCTGAATGGACGCTATGAAGAATACGCTATCCATGACAGCGAAAACTTCCCCTGCGAGCTGGAAGAATATACGTCCATAGAAGAACTGAACCGTATCTATGAAGTGATAAAAGACTTTCCAGAAGAAGTGTTAGATAAACTTGACGACTTCATTTCCTACTATGGTGACCTTGAAGAACTGGCAGACCATATCGGCGATATTATCTGCTATTCGGGGTGTGAAACTATGGAAGATGTAGCGTATCACAAGATTTATGAAGAAAATGTGCTTGGGGAAGTACCGCCTGCCTTTTTCCATTACATAGACTGTGAAGCCTACGGCAGAGATATTGAAATTCAGGATTACTTTGTAAAAACAAGATACGGTATGTGTGAAATCAAAAGATAGAACGCTGGAAGATCAGCGACAAGCATTGTTGCTACTGACAGCGTATTTCTCTTTTAAGGGACAGTCTGAAAATGGCTGTCCTTTTCTATTTAGAAACTTACGAAAGGAGCTGAAAGAACTTGAAAAAGATTAAATCTTATACGGGTATCTGGAACGTGGAAAAAGTCTTGTATGCAATCAATGACTTTAACTTACCCTTTCCCGTTACCTTTACACAGATTACATGGTTTGTGATTACGGAATTTATCATCATTCTGTTTGGGGATATTCCCCCACTTTCCATGATTGAGGGAGCATTTCTCAAATACTTTGGTATTCCCGTTGCTCTCACTTGGTTTATGTCGCAGAAAACCTTTGACGGAAAGAAGCCGTACAGCTTTTTGAAATCACAGATAACCTATGCCCTGCGACCAAAAATCACTTATGCAGGAAAAGCCGTAAAACTGCATAAGCAGACCTTGAATGAAACAATCACGGCAGTAAGGAGTGTGAACTATGTTCCCGATAAAATATATTGACAATAACCTTGTCTGGAACAAGGACAATGAAGTGTTTGCCTATTATGAGCTGATACCGTACAACTATTCTTTTCTATCCGCAGAGCAGAAATTTATCGTGCATGACAGCTTTCGCCAGCTTATCGCACAGTCCCGTGAGGGTAAAATTCATGCGTTGCAGATTGCCACAGAAAGCTCCATACGAAGTATGCAGGAGCAGTCAAAGAAGCTGGTAACGGGAAAATTAAAGGAAGTTGCCTATCAGAAGATAGACGAACAGACCGAAGCGTTAGTATCTATGATTGGGGACAATCAAGTGGACTACCGCTTTTTTCTTGGCTTTAAGCTCATGGTTACGGAAGAACAGCTCAATCTGAAGAACATCAAAAAATCGGCGTGGCTGACATTCAAGGAATTTCTCCATGAAGTGAACCACACGCTGATGAATGACTTTGTTTCCATGCCGAATGATGAAATCAACCGTTACATGAAAATGGAAAAGTTACTGGAAAATAAAATCTCCCGTCGCTTTAAGGTGCGTCGCTTGGAAATCCATGATTTTGGGTATCTCATGGAACATCTTTACGGCAGGGACGGTATCGCCTATGAAGATTATGAGTACCAGCTACCAAAGAAGAACTACAAGAAAGAAACGCTGATAAAGTACTACGACCTTATCCGTCCGACAAGGTGTGTGATTGAGGAAAGTCAGCGGTATTTACGCTTGGAGCATGAGGACAAGGAAAGCTATGTGTCTTATTTTACCGTCAATGCGATTGTAGGCGAGCTTGATTTTCCGTCAAGTGAAATCTTCTATTTCCAGCAACAGCAATTCACATTCCCCGTTGATACGAGTATGAATGTAGAAATCGTGGAGAACAGAAAGGCTCTTACCACAGTAAGAAATAAGAAAAAGGAATTGAAAGACCTTGACAATCACGCTTATCAAGCAGGAAGTGAAACAAGCTCAAATGTGGTGGACGCTTTAGACAGCGTGGACGAACTGGAAACAGACTTAGACCAGAGCGGTGCTTCTGGATTGAACCTTGCCAGTTCTTTATGCAGAGTTTCCAGAAGCTCCTTTGACGGCTTCATTTTTCCGCTTTCTATCTTATTGAGATATTCTCTTGTGATACCAGAAGCCACCGCCAGCCTGCCTTGTGAGATACCGTAAGCAATCCGTTTCTCCCGTAATTCTTTTATCCATTGTTCTTCATTCAGAACCATACCCCCAATCTGTAAAGTGTGAAGTTTTTTAAGGCGACTTCACAGCCGATTTTTACTAGGAAACCATGCCAGAAGCCTTATGTTTCCTATGTTTTTTGTCTATTGTCTATTTGCAAACGTACCCCTCTGTTAGATACCGAGGGGTTTTACCTGCTGGCGTGGCTTACGCCACACCAGCAACGGCTAGTCCGTGCCGTCGCCTTTCGCTTCGCACGTCGCCGTCCCGTCCTGCCTTGCGTTATTCGATTACCAGCGTGAACGCTTCTGGATCATCAACAATGTTGTATGAACCGAGCGTGTCCGCTGTCTGTGTATATCGGAAATGAAACAAAGGCTTTTGTCCTTTCATGGAAAAACGGGAACGGTACACCGTACCATATAAAGCGTTGGGCTTTGCCACATCATAGCTGAACAGAGTAGAAGCAAAATCATTCTCCCTGCATTTTTTGATGATTTCCTCTGCACACTTTTCTTTATCTGTAATGATAAGACGGTTGAGCGTAAAGGTAACGTGTTCTTCATGGAAATTTTCTGATGAAGTCCCCATACTTCCTACTACATCAATCTCACGTCCCCATTGCAGATAGGAAACCGCCACTCCCAGCACAAAAAGTACCGTGATTGTTATTATTTTTCTCTTTTTGCACATACTGTTACTGTCCTTTCTTGTAGGGTGTATTATAATACAGTCTACGGTAATACATCTTATTTATCAATACAGTTGTATCTTATAATTCAAAGAAAAGACGAGGTACAGCGTATGCAGGTATATATTGATTTAGAAAATCTTTTGAAAGAGAAGAATATCAGCAAAAACAAAGTCTGTGAAGCGTGTAAATTACAGCGGACACAGCTTAATAACTATTGCAAGAACAAAGTTTCCAGAATTGACCTTACAATCCTTGCAAAGCTCTGTGATTTTCTGGAATGTTCCCCAAACGACATATTGAAATTGAAGTAGGACTGTCAGCTTTCGTTGCTTGCAGTCCTTTTTTCTTCCAGCCTGCCGATTTCTTGTAGAAAATCATGTCCTTTCGGGACTAAAGGCGTGTAAAATTCACTTATAACACTTGTTCCCACATCACAATAGCCACGCCCCTTGATACGCTTCTGAAAAAACTGCTTTTTCACATCTGAACCGAACAGCATACCGTAACCTAATTCGCTGATACGCCCCAATCCCACACGGAAATTGAAGTTATCTCTGATACCGTCCGAGAAATATTTTGCGTCTGGACGCTGACAGGCAACGATAAGGAAATAACCTGCTTGTCGTCCTAACATGACGATTTTCTTTAACTGGCTAAGTAGGCTCACGCTTTCTTTTGTCCCCAGCATTTCAAAAAATGCCACATATTCATCAAAGATAAGAAAGCAGGGTGGCAGTCCCAGATAGGCGTAGTTTTCGCCCGTCTTATAGTTCGGGTGTCGCTTCATTTCCTCGCTTCGCTGTACCATGCCCTCATAAAAGGCATTGACGCAGTCTATCATTTCTTCTTTGGTATGGTAGACGTTTGGCATGACCGTTCCTAAGTCCGCAAGGTCGCTATTCTTCGGGTCTAATATGTAAAGGACAGCGTTGGTATGCAGTAAGGCTTCAATGAGCGTCAGCAGAAAATAAGTTTTACCGCCACCAGTTCCACCAGCAATCAGAGCGTGGGGGAGTGCGTCATATTCCCAGACAAGATTTTTCATCAATCTAAGACAGCCGTTTTCTGCCCGTACTTCATCAATGGTAATGCGGTTCGCTATCATATCATAAAGCAGGGTATATTCAATATAGCCGTCATGCAGGGTCTTGTCAGTCAGCTCACAATACAAGCCACTTTCCAATTTATCCTCTAACCGTAAAAGCTGGTCTTGATATTTCCCCAGCGTAATTTCACAGCGGATATGAAGCAGTCCCTTTTCCATTTGATAATAAATCTTTGGAAACCAGACGATTTTTTCCCTTGATCTGCTTTGCAGGTCAGTAAAAAAACCGCTGTCTTGTACGGTATCAGCTTCATACCACTTATTTTCCAGCACCATTCTTGCCAGCTTTTGACGGTGCAGGAGCTTCTTGAAACTGTCGTAACAAAAGCGGTAATACAGAAAAGCGACCAATGCACAAACACCAGTCGCTATCAGTATGGTTATGAAGTTGTAAGGGGAGAGCGTCAAGCCGTTCTCTAACAAGCTGAAATGCTCCCAATCGGTACGCATGAGCTGTTTCGTATTCAGTAGCAAAAGAACCGCTACGAATACAAACAGAAGCGTCCCTATGGAAAAGTGATAGACAAGGTGCTTGTCGCTGGCTCTGATACGGTGTCCTTTATTCCAAATCTTACGCATAAATCAATCACTCCTTTCTGGGTGTGAAAAAGCAGTCAATCCTAAGACTAACTGCTTAAATACACATACATATTAAATTGATAAATTGTTTTTAGTTTTACTAATACCTTTGCAATAGGTAATCAATAACTTCCATGCACCTCGTCCTAATAAGAACAAGATTATCCCCGTGATTAGTGATAAGATAAATACTGGGATAGGGCTTAAAGCTGTATTTCCAAATTGAAAACCAATATAATCTACATAAGGAATATTCAAATGTAATAAATAATCTACTAATTTTATAATCCCTAATACAGCAGAAGCAACACCACACAGAATAAAAGTAGGTGCAACAATAACTAAAACTGGTATTACAAACAATCCAGAAAAACCTACTAAGCTATAAAAAGCACAAACTGTTAAAAATCTGTTCCAGCTAAAACCGTTTTCCTTTGCAAGTAAATCTCCAAGATAGGCTTTTGCAAGGTCTTTTGGCTTTCCTAATCTAGTTAAAATTTGTTCTGTTGAGAGGTTTTCGCTTTCCATTTCTAAAATAGAGCCTTTTATTTCCTTTACAATATCAACACGTTCAGAAGTTGGAAGTGGTTTCAAACATTTATCAATAGTATCTAAGTATTTTTCAAACGTAGTATTCATAATTTTATTCTCCTTTCAAATCAGACATAGCATTTAATAAATTTTCCCATTCAGTATTCATAGCGTCCAGATAATTTTTTCCGTCTGGTGTTAATGAATAATACTTACGAGGTGGCAAGCCCTCTGTGGACTCTTGCCAAGTTGATTGCAAGTAGTTTTCCTTTTGTAATCTTCTTAACAATGGATATACTGTACTTTCCGTAGAAGTAATTATAGGATATTTGCTCAATTCTTGTAAAATCTCATACCCATAATATACTTTTTTATCCAGCATTAGCAAAATACAATATTCCAATGTACCTCGCACTATTTGAGATTTCCATTTGTCTAAGTTCATGTTGTTCACCTCACTGTTTTCTTGATAGGTATATCGTACTACACAGTACATTGAATGTCAACAGTATATTTTAATTGAACAACACTTTTTTTTGAAAGGTATATCAATTACTATTTTTTCGGTTGTCCCTGCGTGTTATTATTCTGTGGATTGCCTGCGTTCTGGTTGCCTTTGTTCTTCAAGACAATATCATCAGCCTTTACATACCAGTCCACATCTGCACCACGATAATTTGCATTGGCTACCGTATCTGCAACAGGATTGATAAGTTCCACTTCGGCATTATAATCATAATCCTTTAACGGAATAGTCGCCGGAACTGACACCTGTATCATACGTCCCTGTGTGTTGCACTTCAAATCGTAGGTACGTTCTTTGATTTCCTCACTGACCGAGCCATCTTCATTCTGTACATGAACTTCACGGCGTAATGCGGAGAACTTTAATACTCCAAAAGTTTTTTCTTTATCAATAACAATTCCATTTGCTAATCTCATAATCTGAATACCCCCTTATTTACTTTCTACTGGTAACATATCGTCTGCAAGCAAGATATAATTGACAAATCCACGTTCCCCGATTTTATAACCATCGGTAGTGATTCGTGGGTTGATAAGTTTTACTTTCTGCTCCGGCGAGAAATGTTTTTCGCCAGCTTTGGCAGGAAGTACCACGACCACATCATCGGCTCTCTGTACATCGGAATACAGGTTATAGCTTCTGTTAATGACAGCCATACGTCCGTTAATTCTCTGTTGTTCCGTTGTATTTTCTCCGGCAAACTCCAAGTTTCCGAATGTCTTTTCCATGTTTGGTACGACAAATCTTAATTCCATAAATAATTGACCTCTTTTCTTTCTGTTTTAGTTTCTTTCCTGCTGTACGTTGTGGGGAGCTACACTCCCCACGCCCCTAGTGGACTTCACGCTCCCGTAAACCAAGTACTTCACGGGAGCGTGAAGTTGCAAAAAGGGTGGCGACCTTGAACGCTCTACCAACCGCTACATTACCGCCTTATGATTTCTTTCTACGGCGTTTGAAGTAAAGCATACCGCCAAGCCCTACGCAGGAAAGACCGAGCATGGCAAGATAAGCATAGATATTGGTATTGTCGCCTGTTTTTGGGCTGTCACTTGTCTTAACCGTAGATGGTGTATCCGGCGTGTCAGTATCCTTTGGTGTGTCTGGGACTTCCGGCACTTCCTTGATTGTCACAGTCTGTCCATCGTCTGTGATGTCCTTATGTTCTGTCACTTTCTTTGGTTCGTCTGGATTGGTCATATCGTATAATTCCTCAAATGTGACAAGGCTCTTTCCACCAAGAGAAGAACCATCAAAGGTAAATGCAATCTCAACCGTCATTTTTTCACTGTCGGCTGTAAACTCATAATCATTGGATACTTTCTTTCCATCAATCAGAAGTTCTGCATTTTCCTCTTTTAACATCTGCCAGCCGGAAAGTTTGTATTTTGTTCCAACTTCCAGACCATCTAATGTGACTTTATCCACAATCGTTACATCTTTTCCGGCTTCGATTTCTTTCTTGCCGTTCTTGTCCGTAGCGGTAGTATGGATTTTGATGATACGTTCTGTGATAAGAACCGTCTGTCCATCATCGTTGATGTCTTTATGTTCGGCAACCTTGACAGGCTCTTTCGGATTGCTCATATCGTACAATTCCTCAAATGTAACAAGGTTCTGACCGCCAAGAGCTGAACCGTCAAAACTGTAAGTAATCTCAACCGTCATTTTTTCACTGTCAGCAGTGAAAGTATAATTACTGTCTACACGTTTCCCGTCAATCAGAAG
>ERZ1026955.914-NODE-914-length-12668-cov-7.872592_pt1 | contig 12668 bp, 15 predicted proteins | sample MGYA00519459_ERZ1026955 | MGnify/ENA primary metagenome ERZ1026955 (study PRJEB26926, sample SAMN06164833) | human gut metagenome | biome: ENVO:00009003; feature: ENVO:2100002; material: ENVO:00002003 | host: Homo sapiens | place: USA | collected 2012 ...
GAATGTTATCTGTGGTTGGTATATTTCTGCAGCTTTTTGTTCAGGACTTTTATAGTAATGGAATTTTCCGGGAGAAACAGCATATAAGAAATGTATGATACGGGGCGACAAGCCGCCGGAATGAAAGGGAGTAAGGCTATAATGGAAGAAAAGAAGAACTTACTAACCTATGCAGGACTTAAAAAACTGGAAGAAGAGCTGCATGATTTAAAGGTAGTAAAAAGAAAAGAAGTAGCAGGTAAGATCAAAGAGGCAAGAGAGCAGGGAGACCTTTCCGAGAACGCTGAGTATGATGCAGCGAAAGACGAGCAGAGAGATATCGAAGCCCGTATCGAGGAGCTTGAGGCAATCCTGAAGAATGCAGAAGTTGTAGTAGAGGATGAAGTTGATCTTAATAAGATTAATGTTGGATGTGCAGTAAAGGTTTACGATATCACATTTGATGAAGAGATGGAGTTCAAGATTGTTGGTTCTACAGAGGCGAACAGTCTGGAAGGAAAGATTTCCAATGAGTCTCCGGTAGGTCACGCACTGATCGGAAAGAAAATCAATGATGTCGTTGACGTTGAGACACAGGCAGGAGTTATCCAGTACAAAGTACTTGATATCAAACGTTCATAATCAGCTTAGGACAGACCTCTTACTATTAAGAGGTCTGAATTCGCTTAAAAAGACAATATAAAAATAACTATTTCTGCATTGATATATAAAAATTAATGCGGAAGCAGATAGAAACGGAAGGAGAACAGACAGTGGGACAGAATCAGAAGAACACACAGGAACCAGATATGAATCAGCTGAAAAAGGTTCGCCGTGAGAAACTTGCAGAACTGCAGCAGAACGGAAGAGACCCTTTCCAGATTACAAAGTTTAACCAGACACACCATTCACTCGAAGTAAAAGATCTCTATGAGGCACATGAGGCTGAGATTTTAAAAGATCACCAGCAGCCGAACGTAGAAGGTATGGATGAAGAGCAGGCAAAAGAGGCTCTCAAGAATGATTACGAAGAGAGAAGAAGCATCATGGATGCAAGCCCGATTCACGTAGCAATCGCAGGACGTATGATGTTCAAGAGAGTTATGGGAAAAGCTTCTTTCTGTAATATCCAGGATCTGCAGGGAAATATTCAGGTATACGTGGCAAGAGATGCCATCGGCACCGATTCCTACGCAGACTTTAAAAAATCTGATATTGGCGATATTTTCGGTCTGGAAGGATTTGCTTTCAGAACAAGAACCGGTGAGATTTCTATCCATGCAGAGAAAATGACGCTGTTATCCAAGAGTTTACAGATTCTTCCGGAAAAATTCCATGGTCTGACCGATACGGATACTCGTTATCGTCAGAGATATGTAGATCTGATCATGAACCAGGAAAGCAAGAAAGTCTTTATCAAACGTTCTCAGATCCTCAAAGAGATCCGTAACTTCCTTTCCGGACGTGACTTCATGGAAGTAGAGACTCCGATGCTGGTTGCAAATGCAGGTGGTGCTGCGGCAAGACCGTTTGAGACACATTACAATGCACTGAACGAAGATGTAAAACTGCGTATTTCTCTGGAACTGTACCTGAAGAGACTGATCGTTGGTGGTCTGGAGAGAGTCTTCGAGATTGGACGAGTATTCCGTAATGAAGGTGTGGACACCCGTCATAACCCGGAATTCACCCTGATGGAGTTGTATCAGGCTTATACTGATTATGAAGGTATGATGGAACTGACCGAATCCATGTTCCGTTATCTGGCAGAAAAAGTCTGCGGTTCTACAAAGATTTCTTACAACGGTATCGAGATCGATCTCGGAAAACCGTTTGAACGTCTGACCATGAACGATGCCATCAAAAAATATGCAGGTATCGATTTCGACCAGGTTGCAGATGATGAAGCTGCAAAAAAACTGGCAGAAGAACATCATATCGCATACGAAGAGCGCCACAAAAAAGGCGATATCATCAACCTGTTCTTCGAAGAGTTCTGCGAGAAAGAACTGATCCAGCCGACCTTTATCATGGATCATCCGATCGAGATCTCACCGCTGACCAAGAAGAAACCTTCCGATCCTACCAAGGTAGAACGTTTCGAGCTGTTTATCAACACATGGGAAATGTGTAATGCATACTCCGAGCTGAACGATCCGATCGATCAGCGCGAACGTTTTGCAGCACAGGAAGAAGCATTTGCAGCAGGTGATGATGAAGCCAACCATACAGATGAAGACTTCCTGAACGCCCTGGAGATCGGTATGCCTCCGACAGGTGGTATCGGATACGGTATCGACCGTCTGGTTATGCTGCTGACAGACAGCCAGGCCATCAGAGATGTTCTTCTGTTCCCGACAATGAAGTCACAGGGGGCTGCGAAGAACGAAGCAAACAATGCAGCACAGGAAACAAAGCCAGTTGAGAAGATTGATTTTTCCAAAGTAAAAGTTGAGCCATTATTCGAAGAAATGGTTGATTTTGATACTTTCAGCAAGTCAGATTTCAGAGCTGTAAAGGTAAAAGCATGTGAAGCAGTTAAGAAATCCAAGAAGCTGTTACAGTTCACTCTGGATGACGGAACAGGCACAGATCGTACGATTTTAAGCGGTATTCATGCTTATTACGAGCCGGAAGAACTGGTTGGAAAGACCTTAATTGCAATCACCAACCTGCCACCGAGAGCCATGATGGGAATTGAATCTTGTGGAATGCTTCTCAGTGCAATTCATGAGGAAGAGGGCGAAGAAAAACTTCATCTTCTGATGGTTGATAACCACATTCCGGCTGGTGCAAAGCTGTACTAAAATTAAATATTAAATGTCTAAAACCATGATGTCAGACCGCATTTGACAACAATTTGACAACAAAATTTGGGATAATAATGAATCGTTATGAAGCATGACGAATTTCAGGTGAAAGGACACAGGTTTGGCAATGAAGTAAGAGCACTTCTTAGAGTTAATCTAAGAGGTGCTTTTTTGCGTTGCATATCAAAGAGGCGCCAGTGGCGCGTCTGATGATTCGGCCCTGGAAAGTTATATCCCGGCAGTCAGCTTCTGTAAAACAGCAAATCTAATTTTGGAGGAAAACATCATGGGTAAAAGTTATAAACCAATTACAAGTATGAAGGAAGTACCAGAGCAGCTTAGAAAATTACGCCGACAGTATCTGCGTTATCAACAGGCAGAGATTATTTACAGCATTTCTCATAAGAAACTTTTTGAACTCGCCAGTGATGCAGGTGCAATTTACAGAATAGATGGAACCGTATTGATTAACCGGGATATTTTTGATGACTATCTGGAGCGTTTTCATGAACCGGCAACAGGAAATGATAAGGAGAAGAAGACGGATGAGCGGTAATGTATGGATGTTTTCAGATGAAATCGATGATGAAGATCTGGAATTTATGCGCCATGATTACGTGACCTATAACATGGCGTGCGAATACTACAGACTGGGAATCAAACCCGTTGTCCGTATGGCACATGAAGCAGGGGCAGTATATAAAATTGGGAAAAAGGTGTTGATTCGAAGAAGTATATTTGAAGCATATCTGAGAGAGAAGAGAAAGATTTGATGGAGGAGAAGAACATGAGCAATCAGAGAAAAATACTACATGATGACAGGAATGGATTAGATTATGTGTTGGTAGGAGATTATTACCTGCCAGTGCTATCATTACCGGAAGAAACCAGACCGATTGGGTACTGGGGAATGCTTCGAAAAGAATATATGAAAAACTATAAATCAGGTATGTATTCTTATCTTCTGTTGACTGGGAAATTGGACAGCTATCTGGCAGATCTGAATGAACAGGCACAGGAACGGTATGAATTGATTGAGGCACAAATACGAAGTGCGGAGGGAGTTACAGAGGAATTAAAAGCATGTAATCCTATGGAGTGGGTGCGACAGTGTAATAATGTCGAGAATCGTGTGCAGGAAATTGTATTGAGTGAATTGGTATATGTATAGGAGGAGCGTATGAGATACAGGATTGAATATGCTGATGGAAGATGTTGCAATTTCGCAAACAGCAGAAAAGATTTACTGGATTGGTTGAAACTTCTGAAAGATGAACAGATTGTTGATATCCGTAAAATCTATAAAAGCGGTGTTACAGATTCAGTTCTGGATAGTTACCGAAGATATTTAAAATAGTGAAGGGGTAGATGAAGATGTTGAAGCATATATGAGCCAGCACCGTCATGATACAGACATACAGGAATTGAAAACATATTTTACAAGTGTGATAGACTGGATTTCTGGTGTATTTAGTGATGTGGAAAGTGAAATGCGTGGGATTGAGTGGGGAAGATTATTTGAAACTTATCATAACCAACCATATGATCCGGTGGAAGCAGGAAGCGGCACATAAGGAAGCACCGAAAGTAAGAGAAGATAAAGCCAGATAGATGTGAGGACGTGGGAGAAATCCTGCGTCCTTTTTTAATGCGGATAAATATGATAGATGGTAAATAGTGTGTTGTTATTACTCGGTCAACCGACTATGATATATAGTGAATATTTTGTAGAAGATAGAATGTCTGGTGACAGATGAAAAGCAGCATAAAGAATAGCGGTGAAATTCAAACAAAGGAACCTTACATCAAATGTAAGTGGTGTATTTATGCTTTGTGTAGTAAAATTTTAATTGTAAAAAAGTATGAACAAAAAAGAGGTGTTAAGAATGGATTATACAAAAAAACTTTTAGAAGTACGCGACCTGCACAAAGCATATTCCAAAGAGGGCGTTCCCACAAAAGCACTAAACGGAATTACCTTTGATGTTCTAAGTGGCGAATATTTGGGAATTATGGGAGCCAGCGGTTCCGGGAAAACAACATTATTAAATTGTATTGCTACGGTCATTAAACCTACCTCTGGACAAATTTTGCTCTCCGGGGCGAATATAAGTGCCTTTGACGGTGCTAAGTTAGCGGAATACCGTGGAAATAGAATTGGTTATCTGTTTCAAGACTTTGCTTTGCTTGATAATTTGACAGGCAGAGAAAATATTCTGTTGCCCTTATCCATTCACAATATAGATAGTTCCATAGCCGAAAAGCACCTAAATGATATAGCCGGATTTCTTGGAATTACTGATGTTCTTTCAAAGTTTCCGGCGCAAATGTCCGGCGGTCAAAAGCAGCGTGTAGCCGCAGCCCGTAGTTTGATTTCTAATCCAGATATTATTTTGGCTGATGAGCCGACAGGCGCATTAGACACAAAAGCTGCACGGTTGCTTATGGAAAAATTACAGGAAGTCAACCAAGTGCAAGGACGTACCATTTTAATGGTTACGCATGACCCTAACGCAGCAAGTTTCTGTTCCCGCATTTTGTTCATACAGGACGGCGTTATTTTCCATGAATTGCGTCGCAAAGTTCCGACAGAAACACGGGAAGAATTTTATGCGCGCATATTACAGGTAATGGCGCAAATGGGAGGAGGGAGCGCAAATGTTCTTTAACCTTGCATGGAGAAATTCCAAACGTAGCCGCAATGAAAATCTGATTTACTTTCTGACAATGGTAACGGCGGTAGCGGCATTTTACATTGTGCTTTCTCTCGGAGCGCAGGACGTTATACGCTTTTTAAGCAGCCTTGAAAGCGATGCCGTGGAACGGCTGCTTACAAACCTTTTACCTACTGTCTATGTTTGTGCATTATTATTTGTATTTTTCCTTGTAGTATTTGCAAATAAGTATCAGCTCGAATGTCGCAGCCGGGAACTAGGATTATATTTGATGTTTGGTATGACAAAGACCCGATTATTTACGCAAATTATGACGGAGGGGCTTATCACTTCACTTGTCGCCCTCTTGGGTGGACTTATCTGCGGTGGTTTTCTATCCGAAGTTATCAGCCTTGCAACGGCACGTTTAGTCGGACACGGTGTTATTGCACATCAATCAAGTTTTTCATTAAGCGCAGTTTTCTTTACGATATTGGGATTTTTAATCATCCAATGTGTGGCGTTGTTTATACTATGCGGAAAATTGTTTAAGAAAGAAGTCCACCAACTGCTTTATGGAGAAATGGGAAAAAAACAACACACGGGCAGCACACACGGAAGTTTGCTATCCCTTGTAATTGGTACGGCAGTTTTACTTGTTGCATACTGGGTTGTCATAGAACACTTCATGACTGGCGGTGGTGTAATGCTGCTTGTTGCTGTCCTGCTTGGAATTGTTGGAACAATTCTTTTTATCCGAGGCATTGCCCGGCTTTTAAGTATAGTAGCTGCTTCTAACAAACGGAAAGCGACAAATGGACTTTATGTATTTACTTTGCGACAGCTTCACGAGAATGTTGTTTATAAATATATTTCAATTAGTGTTGCGTCTATTCTGATGATGCTTACCATTATGTTTATTGCAAATGGTTCTGCAACTATTATGTCGCATGGGAATGAATTAACAAGAACTTCTGCTGTTTATGATTTTACAGTAATGGGCGAAGAACAGAATGTTGAGCAATACCTTTCCGACGACCAAATGCGAGTTTATGTAGCTAATCTTAACCGTATGGAAACAGGGAACATGAAACGTCCTGCTTCCGGGGAAATGAAATCCTTTGTTGACTGGTCTGTATTAAGAAAAGAGATTGTTCAAAACTTGCCAGAGGGTGTAATAGACCCTGCGACACAAGAAGCTGCCAGTTACGAATTTGGTTCACATCAACCCGCAGCCCTTAATCTGCTTGGATTTATTGATACGGGGAGTGTTTCTCCTTATATGCTCCCAGTTTCATCATATAATCGCCTGTTGGAAGCCGCAGGAGAAAAGCAAATAAATCTTGAAAATGACGAAGCTGTTTTTTACCTCAACCCGGACTTTTTAGAAGATGAACAGGAAGATACCGTTGCTCTGTTAGACAGGATTGCAGAGAACGCACAGACAAGCGGTAATGCGTTGATTTCCATTGACAAAAAGTCAGTTACACTTGTTCCGTCTGTACCGATGAAAGGACTTACTGCTGATGAAAATGTTAAAATTGTAACCGCATTGATTGTTTCCGACGAGATATATCATAACTATGTAGACCCGGACACCTGTTCTGTATATTGGAATTTCTGTATTCCGAATGAGATTGTAGAAGCAAACGGACTGATGCTGTCCGTTATGGAAGCACGCGATTTGCTGAAGCCGTCCGGTCTGTATTACGAAAGCTATCTTGATAATTTCGGGCGGCAACTATTTTATCTTATCTCCGGGAGTTACATGACTTTATATATGGGCTTTATGCTATTGATTATCGCGTGTGCATTGCTTGCTTTGCAATTCTTAACACAAATGCAATCGACAAAATCAAGATATTTGACACTCTCAATTTTGGGTGCGAGGCGAGAACAGATAAAACGGTCAATTTATAAACAAGTTTTATGGTATTTTCTACTCCCCCTAATGTTGGCTTGTATAAGTGGTACGGTTGGTCTTTATGCAATGCAGCAGCATTTATACTCTGACAGCACAAGGATCGGGCAATCTTATCCGTTGTTGATTATTATGGCATTTACTGTCGTTCTTATTATGGCAATTTACGGTGTGGCTGTTGCGCGGACAGCTACACGGGAAATCGGAAAAATAAATTACAAGCCTAATTCATAACAGGCTTACGTGAAAGGAGGTGGTCGTATTGGCACGAATTATGGTAGTTGAAGATGATGTTTATATGCGGGAAGAACTGACGGATTTATTGAGAAAGTCGGGGTATGAAACAGCCTCGTTATTTGATTTTGAAAACGCAATACCGGAAATTACAGAGTATTCCCCCGATTTGGTTTTACTCGACATAAATCTTCCATTTCATTCCGGCTTTGAAATCTGCAAAGAATTAAAAGCAAAGCAGCTTGGAACAGTGTTGGTATTGACAGCAAGAGATAAATTGCAGGACGAACTTCACGCATTAGGATTGGGAGCTGATGACTACTTAACAAAGCCGTGTAATATAGAGCGCCTGCTTGCCCGCATTAAAAATTTATTACGACGCAAAGAGGAACAGATACGGCAAGGCTTACTGGACGGGAACGGATTTTTACTTGACCCAAACACCTTTACAATTTATGTGGGGAAGAGTTCTTCCCTCATGCCACCCAATGAGGGAAAAATATTGCTTGCGCTTTTGAAGAAAAGCCCTAATCTTGTTACCAAACATGAGCTGTGCAACGTGCTTTGGGGAACGGAAGAATGCATTGACGAAAATGCGCTGCAAGTAACTTTTACGCGATTGAGGAAAACGCTCCGTGAATTTGGTCTTGAAGAACGGATAGAAACAGTACGCGGACAAGGCTACCGCTTGAAAGAGCAGGTGCGATTATGAAGAAGCTAAAAATATTTTTAACCTATATTTCCTCTAATCGTGTATGGATTATCACACTTGCCTGTTTGGACGTATTCTTTATATTCCTTGCCTGGCTGGCTAATCCAGATTATTTTATCAATTATGTTGCATTGATCATTTTCGTATCATTTGCCACACTTGCTATCCCGCTTGCTATATCAATCAGAAAACGCAACAAGACAGACGCTATTTTTCGGCGTTTTCTATTGGAGCCAGACGATACCAACGAATACTTACTGTGTGAAGCTGTTCCCGCAGTATTACGCCCTTATATCTGTGAATTGGGGCAGCATTTGAGGACGCAGCAGGAATATATCAACGAACAGAAAATTACAGTTACAGATTATCAACACTACATTGAAAATTGGGTACATGAAATCAAAAAGCCGCTATCCCTTATGACCTTGCTACTGGACAATCGAAAAGATGAAATGTCCCCTTTGGTTCATACCCGTATGCTGTATGTACGCGACCATACCCGACAGGATATAGAACAAATTCTATACTTTTCAAGGCTTGGGGCTACTCATAAGGATTACTTTTTTGAGCCGCTTTCAATTCTTGAAATTTGTCGTGAAGCAGTTGAAGATAATTTAACGCTTCTTGAAGAAGCTGGATTTTCTGTTGAATATACCGAAAACGATGCTCAAGTGATTTCTGACAAAAAAGGTTTGATGTTCATTTTAGGACAGATAATCAGCAATAGTGTGAAATATACGGGGAACAATCCTGCTCCTCGACTTCTCTTTTCCATTGCTGATAGTGCGGATAATGAACAGATTTCTTTATCTATGAAAGACAACGGCACAAGCATACCGTTGTCTGACTTACCTTTTGTTTTCGACAAGGGGTTTACTGGAGATACGGGCAGTTACCTTAGTCGTTCTACGGGTATGGGGTTATACCTTGTTCAGAAAATGGCAACTGACCTGTCTATCACGGTGGAGCTAAAAAACAATTCTTGCGGTGGAACAACTGTAACCTTGACGTTCCCGAAAGTGGAGCGTCCATTTGGGAGGTAATGAAATGCAGTTACAAAACGAAACAATAAAAGAGCGCACACCAATAAAAGGCTTGCTCATTGATTGGTTGATTATATTTGGAACATATCTTTTTATCCGTGTATTCTTCGCCCTCTTTGGGCTTCATCAGAATATTGTCATTTTGGGCTGTTGCCTTGCGGTATTGCCATATCTTTTGGGGGCAGTATATTTACAGAAATCCCACAAGCAATGTCCATTATGGCTTTCTGCATCGGCTATTTTAATACCGTCCATTGTTGAAAAAATAGCGATATATTTATTTGGTGCGTACTTATACAATTTAAGCCCGATAAATGTTTTAGGAGTTATGGAAGCGATTAAGAGTAACGCATCATACACAAACTTCATTAAAAATCAATCAGCACAGAATTTAATCAATCTATCATATTTGAATTGGACATACATTCTATGCAGTATAGCTATTTCTGTTTTGGTTATCTTGCTTTTAAATCAGACAAAACAGAAAAGTAATAAAGGATAAAGAGAACTTTATGAAAGTGACATAGTATAAAACATCTGCCACTCGACGGCAAAAGAAAAAAAAACGTCGCACAGCAAATATATAGGGTTAATTGTGAGATGAAAATATGAGAAATTAGCTGTATTTGATATATCTGAATCCGGCAGAGAGATTGGAGAAAAGTTGATACTTTTGCTTGATGAAAGACAACGGAAAGAACTTGCACAGTATTCGCCATATATTGCAATACCAAAGGTGTCTTCGCAAAACAGAAGATATATTCCGATGGATTATCTTGAAGGAGAAATAATTCCAGGCGATAAACTTTTTACAATGCCGTCAGCCACAAGTTACGAGTTTGGAATACTAATGTCCAATGTTCATATGGCATGGACCAGAGCAGTATGTGGTCGACTAAAGAGTGATTATAGTTATTCTAATATGATTGTTTATAATAATTTCCCTTGGCCTTCTCCAACAAATGATCAAAAGGAAAAGATAAGAAAAACGGCACAGGCTATCTTGAATGCTAGAGCACTTTATACAGATAGCAATCTTGCAGATCTTTATGATCCTTTGACAATGCCAACAGAATTACTGAAAGCACATAAAGCAAATAACAGAGCAGTGATGCATGCTTATGGATTTAGCATTAAAATGTCAGAAGCAGACTGTGTTGCTGAATTAATGAGAATGTATCAGAAATTGACAAAAGAAAAATAATGATTACCCCAAAGGGCATTAACCATAAGTGGTTAGTGCCTATTTTTTTGCGTGTGTCCAGCAAAGCTGGACTACACTTGCCGGTGTAAGTCCGGTCACGGTAATCGCCAGTGAGCCGTGTAGTTAAACTCGGTGCGTTGTAGTAATACAGGGTGCTAAGCGAGTGGATAAAGTAACCTTGAAAAAGGTGCGAGCAATCATGCAGACCGTAACATAAAGTGAATTCTGCCGTATCGTTAAAAAGGTCTCGAAAGAGAGAAAAGGGAAGTTGAGCCTTGGCAAAATAGGCGAAAACCATGGAACGTGTGGAGAAACTGGAAAACAGCACGGAAGAATCCCTCGGTATAGAGGAAACGGTATGTATGAAAAGTGTAGTTCGGAACTGGAGAGACCCTACCCATCACCAAATGGTAAAGAGAAAGCGTATAAGCTTGGCGAAATCGTATTTCTGATGGAAGGGAGTCGGAGGGGAACATAGTACCGATAATGACTGTGCAAGAAAACGCAGTTTATGGGAAGGTTCCCTACTTCATTCATGTTTGTAGAGAGGGTAAGAGTGAGAGAATGTCATGCAGACTAATAACTCCAAAGAAAAAGTTCGACAACTTCAAAACAAACTATATCTGACAGCCAAGAAGTGTGACAGCCGAAGATTTCATGCACTTTACGATAAGGTATATCGAGATGATGTACTCTTTGAGGCATGGAAACGGGTAAAAGCTAACAAAGGTTCCAGTGGTGTGGATGGTGTCAAAATCGAGGATGTTGAAGCGATGGGAATTGAAAAATACCTATCAGAAATCAAATCAGAACTGATGAATGGAAAGTATAAACCATCTCCGGTAAAGCGAGTTATGATACCAAAACCAGACGGAAGTGAAAGACCTCTTGGAATACCAACGGTCAAGGACAGAATTGTGCAAATGGCTACAAAGATAGCAATAGAGCCAGTATTCGAAGCTGACTTTAGAGAATGTTCCTATGGATTCCGACCGAAAAGAAGTGCGAAACAAGCACTGGAAGTAGTAAGGAAAGCGTGTAACAACAAGGGCTATTATGTAGTAGACGCAGACATTGAAAAGTTTTTTGACAATGTAAACCAAGGAAAGTTGATGAAGCTGGTAGAGCAGAGAATATCAGACCGTAGGATATTGAAGCTGATAAAACAATGGTTAGTATCAGGAGTATTATATGGAAATGTACTGACAATCTCTGAACTGGGAACCAGCCAAGGTTCAGTCATATCTCCGTTACTGGCAAACATTTACCTAAACACACTGGACAGACTGTGGGAAAAGTATGGACATACTCACGGTATTCTTGTAAGGTACGCAGATGATACGGTAATCATTTGCAAGAATAAGAAAAGTGCAAATCACGCACTGAATTTATTGCAGTATATCATGGTAAAACTGGATTTAAAGCTACATCCAGTGAAAACAAAGATAGTCAGCATGTGGGACGGAAAAGAGGGATTTGACTTTCTCGGAATGCACCACAGAAGAATGACAACGGAAACACGCAAAGGACAACTGTACAAGGAAACGTATCAGTACCCAAGCAGAAAAGCCATGAAGAAAATGAAAGCCGAAGTCAAGAGGAATGTAAACAGACGAAGTCTGCTAGTTGCAAAGGAAGAGGATTTAATAAAGAATCTGAATCCGAAAATCACAGGATGGAAGAATTATTATTCCACCAAGAGAAACGAAAAGTGGATGCAGGCTCTAGACTGGTACATTATTTGCACTTTTACAAGATGGTATAACAAGAAACACCAGAGACGTAATCGTATGTCAAAGGTGGGATTTGTAAGAAATAGCATTTACGAAAAAGGATTAAAGAAAATGGCTAGAGCATGACGTAATGCTGTAGAAAGAAGAATGTCGGAAAGCCGTGTGAGGGAGAACCTCATGCACGGTTTGATGAGGGGCGGATGAAATTTTCATCCGCCTACTCTACACGAATGACTTGTGAGAGGACGCTTATATTTGCCCGGTCAACGTTATGGATTGCACCACAGAATCTGCCAATTTACGTTATGGAACTCACGGAGTTTCATCTTTGGGTTCTGCCGCTCGTAACTTGGATTGACGGATTTTTAGATTGAATTT
>ERZ1026955.926-NODE-926-length-12551-cov-5.088428_pt1 | contig 12551 bp, 7 predicted proteins | sample MGYA00519459_ERZ1026955 | MGnify/ENA primary metagenome ERZ1026955 (study PRJEB26926, sample SAMN06164833) | human gut metagenome | biome: ENVO:00009003; feature: ENVO:2100002; material: ENVO:00002003 | host: Homo sapiens | place: USA | collected 2012 ...
AGCCCTGCGCACTGGCTGTTATCTCTGTTCTCGAACGATGCAAAATTAGGTAGGGGCGTGAGTGGTAAGGATGTGGTTGGTGTAAATGGAATATCCTGTTATTTCTCTGAATATCAAATAATAAAAATACCACTCAAAAATTAATTTGAGTGGTAAAAGTGGTGATTTCGTAAAATGTCAGGACATATCACGGATTATCGGAATATTGCGTCCATTTCTTTAGCGAACTTTTGGTTACTGTCACTTGGAAAATCCGACACCGGTTCCTTGTACTTTGACTTGTAGTAGTTCTCGTCAATATCCAACTGTTTCAGGATTATATTCTTCCATTTATCCCTGTCTTGTTTGGGCAGTCTTTCACTCATCAGGAATATCAGGTAACACACCCGTATTTTTTCTCGTGCCTTGATTTTTAATTCCTTTTTACAGGAGTAGAGGTTCATGTTGGCATAAAAGTCCTGCGTTGCAATATCTTCAAACTGTTCCCCCACACAGACTTTATGAATAAGCGAAAGTAATTCTGCATCGAAATATTCGGGTTGCTCCTTTGGCGCATCCTGCTGTTTCTCTTGCTTGCTCGGTTCATCCGGCTTGTCTTTTGCTACGGGAATATATTTTGCCAATATTTCCATAAAATGAAAACTCAGTTTATAAATATCTCCGCAACAGTTCTCAATGTATTGGAAAGCTTCCTTTCTTGCCTGCCTTTCCAATTCATAAAGCCTTTCCAGTTCTTTTTTTTCCTTCTCATATTCAGCCTTGCAGCGTTCATACTCCTTTTCGGCTTGCTTTTCTTCTGCTGCCGTATGTACCCTATAGCCAATGGAATCATACCTGTTGTATGCTTCATTCAAAGGCTTGCTTAATTTTTGTGTAACCTCCAATTGTGCCTTTATATCAGCGTCATATCTGCCTGCGAAGTTGTAGCATACACGAGAAATTACCTCGTTATCAAACAATGGATGTTTTTCGTAAATCAGTATGTTTTTCTCTATTTCGGTTCTCAGGCTGTTGAGAACTAGAGTATATTGTTCCTTCGGTTTGTCAAGCACCAGTTCAAGGATGGCGGCTTCGAAAGCTTTTGTGTTATTGTATTGCTTGTAGAAGTCCGTGATGAATTTCTGCCTGTCAAAAGAGAAAGTATGGCTGATTAAAAAGTCGTTGTATATCCGATTGAGTTCACCATATTGGGGAATCATAATCTGTATTTCTCCTGCCATATACGCTTGGTTTATGGGTTCTTATCTTTATCAAGAAAGGAAGTCAGTTCTTCCTCCACTTCCTCTATACTTGGCAGAGCCGATTTTAAGTTTTCAGGTATAGCCTTGCTCAACTGGTAATCGCTGATGCCTATCGGCTGGTCGTAGCCTGTCAATGCGTATTGCGCTACAACTTCGTCTTTCCCCTTGCACAGCAACAATCCGATAGTCTTGTTGTCATTCTCTCCCCTCAGTTTGTCGTCCACCACATTGATGTAGAAGTTCAGTTGCCCTGCATACTCCGGTTTGAATGGGGTAGCCTTTAATTCTACCACGATATATGCGTGCAGTGGAATAGAATATAATATCAGGTCTGCATAGAAATCGCTGTTTCCGACTTGGAAATGCTTCTGTCGTGCAACGAAAGCAAAGCCATTGCCCATTTCCAGCAAGTAACGGGTAACGTGCTTAACCAACTGTTCTTCTATGTCCCTTTCATCTGCTTTCTCTTTAGTTCCAGCCAAATCAAAGATGTACGGGTCTTTCAACAGGTAATTGGCGAGGTCGCTTTGCGGTGCAGGAAGCGTGGCTGTGAAATTGTTTACCTTATTATTGCTGATTTGTCTGCTGTACAGGTTGGTTTCAATTTGTATTTTAAGAGCATTGCTGCTCCAGCCCATTTCCACAGACTGCTTCATGTACCAATAGCTTACACCCAATGGAAGTGAACTGTTAAGCATAATCACATGGCTTGCCCAATTGGTTCTTGCAACAGGTGATGCCATAAATACGTTTTCTATATCCTTAATTTCCATACGGTAAATGTCGGATACGGTTTTAGCAACATTATGAATTTGTGCAAGAGGTTCTTGCGTGATTGTAATTTCCTTGTTACCAGTAGATTGAATTTGCGCAAGAGGTTCTTGCGTAAATTGCGAATCGTTTAAGTAGTGTACTTCATCTTCAATTTTCTTCACACTTGGAGCTATTAGTTTTGCATCCGTTTCAATGAAATTCTGCAATACTCTCAATGGATATGTTCTTGCAAACTGACACATATAGGTAAGGTTGCGTTCCGAATAGCCTTTCTTTTCAGGGAAATTCAGCCGGATAGCCTTTGCCAACTGTTTGATGGTTTTGCTTCCCCATCCATGCAGTTGCTGATGATAAAGAATATAGTTGCCCATTTTCCAGTAGTGGAACAGCATTTGCGCATTGGCTGCGGTAATCAGCCGTACTTGCGCCTGTTGTATTTCCGAACCGACAGCATTTATAAATGCGTCAAAGTTCGTCTTTTCTATGTTATGTCCGTTGTTGCTCATCTTATGATATTTTCAGAATACAAATATACTTCAATGGTGGTAATCTATGAAACTAATTGATACTTTTATAGTTGATTAAACTTGTTCATGGCGTTTGCCCTGATGTCATCCGCTATGTCAATGTAGGGCTTCATGGCTTTGTAATCACTGTGTCCAGTCCATTTCATAACCACCGGTGCCGGAATTCCGAGTGCCAACGCATTACAGATGAAAGTCTTTCTTCCGGCATGGGTACTTAACAATGCGTATTTGGGTGTGACTTCATCTATGCGCTCATTTCCCTTGTAGTAGGTTTCCCGTACAGGTTCGTTGATTTCTGCCAGTTCACCCAGTTCTTTCAGATAATCGTTCATCTTCTGATTGCTGATGACAGGTAATGCCATGTGGTTCTCGAAATGAACATCCTTGTATTTTTCAAGAATGGCTTTGCTGTGGTCGTTCAGTTCGATTATCAGGCTGTCCGCAGTCTTGACTGTGGTGACTTCAATGTGGTCGGGTTTAATATCACTTCTTTTAAGGTTACGAACATCCGAATATCGTAAACTCGTGAAGCAGCAGAACAGAAAGACATCCCTGACACGTTCCAAATACTGTTTGTCATGCGGTATATGATAATCTTTCAGTTTGTTCAGTTCATCCCATGTCAGGAATATTACCTTTTTAGGGGTTGTTTTCAATTTGGGTTTGAATGCGTCGTATGCAATGTTCTGATGATGTCCTTTTTTGAAGCTCCAACGCAGGAACCATTTGAGAAATCCCATTTGTTTACCGATGGTGCTGTTTCTCATGTCCTTTTTGTCACGCAAGAAATTGACATACTCATTTAGCCCGAATTCGTTGAAGTATTCAAAGGTTACATCCTCCTTGAACTCTTTGATGTGATTTCTCACCGCTGCAAATTTCTCGTATGTGGATGCCGTCCAATTATTCTGGTTGCCACACTCTTTTACAAACTCATCGAACACTTCCCAAAAACTTATCTGCGCTTCTTCCTGCTGTTCTTCACTGTTGTCTTTCATCCGCAGATTGAACGCATCCTTTAGCTGTTGGGTGGTGGGCATGGTTTCCTGCACCTCAAACTCCTTGAACACGTTTTGCATTTCGGCATAGTATTTCAGCAAGTCTGCATTGATTTCGGATGCGCTTTGTTTCAGCTTGTTGGTGCATCCGTTCTTTACCCGTTGTTTGTCGGCATCCCATTTGGCTACGTCAATCCGGTAGCCTGTTGTAAACTCGATGCGTTGGCTTGCGTATATGACACGCATACGGATAGGCACGTTCTCCACGATTGGCACACCGTTCTTCTTCCGGCTCTCCAATGCAAAAATGATGTTACGTTTGATATTCATAAATGGGTGCGTTTAAATTTCTACACCCAAATATACACCCAAAAATTGAAATGGCAAAAGGCATTTAGAAAGATTTAGATTTACTCTGCATCGTGGATAGTGTATGATTATCAGTGATTTGCAATTTTATGATATTTTCTGAAAGCGTAGGTTCGAGAGCCTCTCTCTCCGCAAAATATTTGTAAGTAACCAAAAATATCCGGTTTTACATTTAGAAATGTAAAATTGGATGTTTTTGGTTTATACATGTGTCCTTGAAATGGACGTTTTGTGGAAATCAGTGTTCTTTAACAAATAATTTTGGAACATTATTCGCTCTAAATATTTGTTAGTTTCAAAAACTTCCTCTACTTTTGCGCTCCGAAAGAAGGAGAGGTGCTCGAGTGGTTGAAGAGGCACGCCTGGAAAGCGTGTATACTCCTAAAGGGTATCACGAGTTCGAATCTCGTTCTCTCCGCACATTGTTTGTAAAAATGTTTAGTTTTTTGTAGAAACGACTACTTTGGTTAAACAAAGTAGCCGTTTTTTAGTATCGTTTCCGGGCTGTTATTCCAAGTCTTCAATAATCTTCTTCACGTCCACAGGTTGTAGGCGTCCATACACTTTTTCACCGATCATCACTACCGGCGCCAGTCCGCAGGCACCCACACAGCGCAGGCAGTCCAATGAGAATTTTCCGTCCGGAGTTGTTTCACCGACTTCGATACCCAGCACTCGTTTGAATTCTTCCAGCAACTTTTCGGAACCGCGTACATAGCAGGCTGTCCCCATGCAGACGGAGATAAGATGCTTTCCTTTGGGAGTCATGGTAAAGAAAGTGTAGAATGTCACTACTCCATACACTTTCGATACGGGGATTCCTAGTTTGGAAGCGATGATACGTTGTATTTCTTCCGGCAGGTAACCTTGGAGATGTTGTGCTTCATGCAGAATGTTGATTAGTTCGCCCGGATTATTTCCGTGCTTGTCGCAAATCGTTTTGATTTGTTCAGCTACGTCACAGGCTAGTTTTATTTCTGACATAATACTTTTCGTTTACAGTTAATCAATCGATTTGTTGAAATAATGGGTATGCAATAATGTTTCTGATTTCTCACCCAGCGGTTTGCCGAGATACTCTTCATACAAGGTCTTGATGTATGGGTTCTCGTGCGATTTGCGCAGTGGCTTGTTGGCGTCTTCGCGGTAGAGTGCGTTGGCGCGTGCATACAATACTTCCGAGTTGCCGTGATGTAATGGCTGTCCGCCGCCTCCGATGCAACCTCCGGGGCAAGCCATAATTTCGATTACATGATATTCATTATGCCCGTTTCGTATGTCCTCCAGTAGATGACGGGCGTTGCCTAGTCCGTGTGCGATGCCTATTTTAAGTTCAAATCCGTTGAGATTGATAGTAGTACGACGTACTCCGCTCAATCCGCGTACTTGCTCGAAATTTACGTTTTTCAGAGATTCTCCGGTATATATTTCGTAAACGGAGCGGAGGGCAGCTTCCATAACACCGCCCGTAGTGCCGAAGATAACGCCGGCACCAGTGGATTCTCCCATGGGGTTGTCGAACGGGCTATCCAACACCAGCGGAAAACCTATATTAGCCCGTTTGATAAGTCGGGCGAGCTCGCGGGTGGAGATAGAGTAGTCCACATCGGGGATTCCATTTACCTTAAACTCGTCGCGGGCACATTCATATTTCTTTGCCAGGCAGGGCATGATAGAAACCACTACCAGCTTTTCTTTGGGGATTCCCATTTTCTCTGCCCAGTATGATTTGGCGATAGAACCGAACATCTGCTGCGGGGAACGGGCCGTAGATGGGATGTCCAACAAATCCGGAAAGTGATGTTCGAAGAAGTTTACCCATGCCGGACAACAGGAAGTCAGAATGGGTAGCCGGACGGATTTGTCTCCGTTGAGATAGCACGTCAGTCGGTTCAGAATTTCGGAGCCTTCTTCCATAATGGTGAGGTCGGCAGCGAAATCAGTATCGAACACATAGTCGAATCCCAATTCGCGCAGGGCATAGACCATTTTCCCGGTGACCACTGTGCCGGGAGGGAAACCGAATTCTTCTCCCAGAGCAGCACGCACGGCGGGAGCCGTTTGTACAATCACCACTTTGTCCGGATTGGCCAGATCGTCAAGAAGGCGGTTGGTATAATCGCGTTCGGTCAATGCGCCTACCGGGCAGACGGCGACACATTGTCCGCAATAGGTACATTCGCTTTCCGTCATCATTCTGTCGAAAGCGGGGGCTATTGTCGTGTTAAATCCGCGGCGAATAGCGCTGAGTGCACCGACCGTCTGTACGTCGTTACAGACACTTTCGCAACGACGGCAGAAAATACATTTATCCATATTGCGGACAATAGAAGCGGTGATTTCCCGTTTGCGAGGAGAAAGTTCACCGCCATTGAAAGGCATTTCACGGATGTTGAAGCGTAACGCCAGTGTCTGAAGCTCGCAGTTGCCGCATTTGGGACAAGTGAGACAATCGTTGGGATGGTCGGAGAGAATAAGCTCGGCTACCACTTTGCGGGCGTTCATCACACGCAGTGTGCTGGTTTTCACTACTATGCCTTCCGTGCAGCGGGTGGCACAAGCGGGAGCCAGATTACGGCGGCCTATGACTTCGACCACACAGATGCGGCAGGAAGCGGGATTATTTTTTATACAGGTTCCTTTCAGGTCGATGTGACACAGCGTAGGTATGTTGATACCGATTTTAGTAGCGGCTTCAAGAATGGTACTTCCTTCGGGGACGGTGATAAAATGGCCGTCTATCTGGAGGGTTATTTGTTTATCTTCCATAGCAATAGATTTTAGCAAACTAGAATAGCTTTGAATTTGCAGCGTGCCATGCACATACCACATTTGATACATTTGTCCGGGTTGATGACGTGCGGTTTGCGTACTAAACCACTGATTGCATCCGCCGGACAGTTCTTGGCACATAAGTGGCAGCCGATGCAATGTTCCGGATTGATCGTGTAGGTCAGCAGAGATTTGCATTGTTTGGCACGGCAGGTCTTGTCTCTGACGTGTTCCAGATATTCATCATAGAAGTTGTCCAGTGTCGACAAAACCGGGTTGGGGGAGGTTTGTCCTAACCCGCAGAGGGCAGTATCTTTTATCACCTGTCCCAGTGTGGCAAGGGTATCCAGGTCTTTTTCCGTACCTCGTCCTTCTGTTATTTTGTTTAGCAGTTCCAGTAATCGTTTGTTGCCGATACGGCAGGGAGTACATTTACCGCAGGATTCTTCTACAGTGAAGTCCAGATAGAAGCGGGAGACGGACACCATGCAGCCGTCTTCGTCCATGACAATCATTCCTCCGGAACCCATCATGGAACCGGCGGCCAGCAGGTTATCGAAATCAATCGGGGTATCCAGATGTTTTTCCGTCAGGCAGCCACCCGATGGACCTCCCGTCTGTACAGCTTTGAATTTCTTTCCCCCTTTGATACCTCCGCCGATTTCATAGATAACTTCTCGGAGTGTAGTTCCCATAGGTACTTCGATCAGGCCGACATTGTTAATCTTTCCTGCGAGGGCGAACACTTTGGTTCCTTTGGAACGTTCTGTTCCGATTGCGGCAAACCACTCGGCACCTTTGGTCAGAATAATGGGAATGTTGGCAAGCGTTTCTACATTATTTACGTTGGTGGGTTTACCCAGATAACCGGATTCGGCGGGGAAGGGCGGTTTTAAAGTCGGTTCGCCTCGTTTCCCTTCCATAGAGTGAATCAGGGCGGTTTCTTCACCGCAGACAAATGCGCCTGCCCCATAACGTATTTCTATATCGAAGCTGAATTCTGTTCCTAAAATATGATCTCCCAACAAACCGTACTGGCGTGCCTGGTTGATAGCTATTCTCAGCCGGTTGATAGCCAACGGGTATTCGGCGCGGATGTAAACTAAGCCTTTGGAAGAACTGATAGAGTAACCGCAGACGCACATCGCTTCTACGATAGAGTGCGGGTCTCCTTCCATAATAGAACGGTCCATGAATGCGCCGGGGTCTCCTTCATCGGCATTACAGACAACGTATTTAATGTCCGATTTCTGTTTGTGGGCAAACTCCCATTTCAGTCCTGTCGGGAAACCTCCTCCGCCTCGTCCGCGGAGTCCGGAACGTTTGATGATGTCGATTACATCTAGTGGTTGTTTGTTGAGAAGACAATCGGCTAATGCGAAATAACCTTTGCGGGCGATGTATTCTTCGATATTTTCGGGATCGATAAAACCGCAGTTGCGCAAGGCGATACGGAGTTGCTTCCGGTAGAAGTCCATGTGTTTGGAGTCGCTGACGGTATGTTCCGTTTTAGGGTCTACATAGAGCAGGCTTTTGATTCTCCGTCCTCCGATGATATGCTCGTTGATGATTTCTTCCGCATCTTCGGGAGTGACTTGGGTGTAAAAAGTATTGTCGGGAATGATTTTCACGATAGGACCTTTCTCGCAAAAGCCGAAACAACCTACGGTGATGACTTCCACTTTACCGGTTATTCCGTTCTTTTCGATAGCTTTCAGAAGATTGTCCGTAATACCTTGACTGGAAGATGCTTTACAACCTGTACCTCCGCAGATAAGTATCTGAAGATGCTGTGCACCGGAGGATAGTCCGTAGCATTTTTCGGAAACTTTCTCATTGCTTTCTTCGCGCAATAATAAGTTGTGTTCCGCTTTCTTCCTGATTGTAGCCAAATCATGGATAGATAGAATTTTCATAAGTATTAGAATTGTTAGTCGGTTTTTTGCAAATATAAGTCTTTGTTTGGAATAAAAGCGTGGATTGAGGCAAATAAAAAGTGGACTTTTCCGATGTGGTTAGGTAAATAAATCTCTATCTTCGTATTTAATAGGTAGTAAACCTAAAAAAGATATTTAAAGTATGAGACAATTTTTACTGGGACTCTATTTTTTATGCTTTCTGAATGTTGCGTCGGGACAGGAAATCCCGTTGCCGGAGAATATGCCGCAAGAACATCCGCGTGTGCTGACTACGCCGGAGGGAAAGCGGGAAACATGGAATCTGATTAAAACCGAAGCGTGGGCGGAAGATGTATTCAATAAACTGAAGGAGCGGACGGAAGCATATACCCGGTTGACGGACGTTCAACCGACGTGGTTGTTATCCCGTCTGGCTATGTATTGGAAGTCTCATGCGACCGAAGTATATGTGAAAGGAGAGACTTTTGATCATGCGGGAGGGAAGAAGGCTCCTTATCCTACGGTGCGTTATACCGGTACGCGAGGAACAACTGCCACTCACGGGCGTCCTAAGTTGGCGGATGTAGTGCCTTATGATGATGATGAGAATGGGAACGTGACATTCTGTAATAATGCACTACCCGACCGACCATTGGAGAGTGTGCATCCGTCGAAAACCGGTCGGAATATAGAAAGTCTGAACTGTGAAATCCTTGGAATAGCCCGTGACGCCGCTTTCCTCTATTGGATGACGGGGGACGGGAAGTTTGCAAAGCTGGCTGCCGGTGTCTTTGATACGTACATGACCGGAATTTATTACAGGAATGTTCCTGTTGACCTGAATCACGGTCATCAACAGACTTTGGTGGGACTGACTTCTTTTGAGGTAATTCACGAAGATGCATTGCATATCGCTGTCCCTTTATATGATTTTCTATACAACTATCTGAAAACCAATTATCCCGACAAGATGACAATCTATGCCGGGGCGTTCAAGAAATGGGCGGATAATATCATAGCCAACGGTGTCCCTCATAACAACTGGGATTTGTTGCAGGCACGATATATTATGAATGTGGGATTGGTGCTCGAAGATAATAAGGAATACGCAGACGGTAAAGGACGTGAATACTATATTGATTATGTATTAAACCGTTCCGGAATCCGTCAGTGGAGTTTAACCCGTCTTGCAGACTATGGCTTTGATGCTGAAACGGGAATATGGGCGGAATGTCCGGGATATAGCAGTGTGGTAATCAATGATTATGCAAATTTTGCTAATCAGTTTGACAACAACTTGCATTATGATTTAGTAAAAGCAATGCCTGTACTGTCGAAAGCTGTGGCGGCTACTCCTCAATATCTGTTTCCTAATCGGATGATTTGTGGTTTTGGTGATACACATCCGGGGTATTTGAATACGAATTTCTTTATCCGTATGATACAGAATGCACAGGCAAACGGAAAGAAGGAGCAGGAAGATTATTTCACAGCTTTGCTGAAATGCCTGAATCCGGAAACGGATGCGGATAAAGGGGAAAAGAAGAACGTTCGTGTATCTGTCAACTCTTTCTTTGAGGACAAGCCTTTGAAACTCGACTCCAATGTGAAACCGGGAAAAATAGAGGATTATGTCTCTCCTTTGTTTTATGCTCCCAATGTGTCATGGCTGGTGCAACGGAATGGTATGAACCCGCGTAACAGCCTGATGATTTCTCTGAATGCAAGTGAAGGAAACCACATGCATGCTAATGGCATCTCAATGGAGCTTTACGGAAAAGGGTATGTGCTCGGTCCCGATGCCGGTATCGGTCTTTTTTTGTATAGCGGACTGGATTATGCCGAATATTATTCTCAATTCCCCAGCCATAATACGGTTTGTGTAGACGGGATATCAAGCTATCCGGTGATGAAAAGCAATCATTCCTTTGATTTGCGTTCCTGTTTTCCGGCTTCAGCGGAACCGGGCAAGGAGTTTACTTCTGTTACGTATAGCAATGTTTATTTCCGTGAACCGGAAAGTCGGGCGGACCAGACTCGTATGATGAGTATTGTAACAACAGGTCCTGATACAGGATATTATGTCGATGTCTTCCGCAGCCGGAAAGAACGGGGAGGGGATAAAATGCATGATTACTTCTATCATAACCTCGGACAGTCAATGACATTAACCGCAGCCGACGGCACGGATTTGAATTTGCAACCAACGGAAGAACTGGCTTTTGCGGGAGCGCATCTTTATGCTTACTCTTATTTGTATGATAAGAAAATGGCTGCAACCAATAAAGATGTGAAAGCTACCTTTACAATTGATATGAAAGATAAAGGCGGTGATGATATATACATGAATCTCTGGATGAAGGGAGAACCGGAACGCGAGGTCTTTACTGCGCTTGCTCCTATGACCGAAGGGCTAAGCCGTACACCCGGTATGCCATATAATATAAAGGAACAACCGACATTGACTTTTGTGGCTCGTCAGCATGGAGAGGCTTGGAATCGTCCTTTTGTGTCTGTCTATGAGCCGAGTACGAAGAAAGAGCCGTCGGCCATTGAGTCGGTTTCTTACTTCGATGTGGAGGAAACTGCTTTGAATGACTTTGCAGGAATTTGTGTAAAAAGTAAGAACGGACGCATCGACCACATATTCTCTCTTTCTGATGCAGCGCAGACCGCTACTTATCAGGGGATGAAAGTAAAAGCGGATTATGCGGTTATCAGCAATGAATATGATGGAAACCGGACTTTATTCCTGGGAAACGGCACCTTGTTGGTTGCACCAGGAATAAGGATTCAGGCCGATACTGTTGCTAATGTATTGCTTGAAAAGAAACAGGGGAAATGGTATATTCTTTCTTCCGCTCCCTGTACGGTTGTTATTGAAGGAAAAAAGATAAAAAACGGAACGGTATCGGAATCCACATTAGTATCTAATAAAAATTGGAAATGAATAAATTGGGAAGAATAACAATCACATTTTTGCTTGCTTTGACAGGTTTGGGCGTACAAGCGAAAATCATTACTTATCCTGTTCCGACAGGCATCTACTATGCCCGTCACAACGATGATTATACTGTAAAAGTGCGACAGGTGGGAAAAAAGGAGTGGGTAGACCTGTATGAATATAATGTAAAGGTGGATATGGATACGAAGTCCGATGCCACAATGGTTCAATTCGATTTCTCCGGAAAGGTGGAAGTTCTTGTGCAAAAGAACAATGGCGAGATCCGTTCGGCAGTAGTGCGTCCTTTGGCTAAAGGCATTCAACCGGAGATAGACGGGAACTTTCTTTTATTTACGATAGACAAACCGCAGAAACTGTCAGTCGAGTTTAATGGTGACCGTTTGAGTAACCTGCACGTGTTTGCCAATCCTATCATTGAGAATGTACCGGATAAGAACGATCCGAATGTGATGTACTTCGAATCAGGAATACATGAGCCTACCGATACGACCGGTAAGTGTTTCCGTATCCCTTCCAATACAACGGTTTATCTCGAAGGTGGCGCAGTGCTGAAAGGGCGTTTGAATTGCGACAGTGTAGAGAATGTGAAAATTCTGGGGCATGGGATGTTGCTTGAACCTCAACAGGGAATATCAATCGCTTATTCCAAAAATGTACTGATTGAGGGGATTACGGTCATTAATTCACGACATTATACAGTCTCCGGCGGACAGTCTACCGGAATCACCATAAAGAACTTGAAATCATTTAGTTATCAGGGGTGGAGTGACGGACTGGATTTTATGTCTTGCTCGGATGTGACGATTGATGATGTATTTCTCCGTAATTCGGATGATTGTATAGCTCTTTATACGCATCGTTGGAATTTTTATGGAGATTGTCGTAATGTTCGTGTTCTGAATTCTACTCTATGGGCGGATATTGCGCATCCTATCAATATAGGTACGCACGGGAACACCGAAACCTGTCTCTTATACACATCTCCGAGCCCACGAGACTCGACGTCA
>ERZ1026955.934-NODE-934-length-12447-cov-4.787154_pt1 | contig 12447 bp, 7 predicted proteins | sample MGYA00519459_ERZ1026955 | MGnify/ENA primary metagenome ERZ1026955 (study PRJEB26926, sample SAMN06164833) | human gut metagenome | biome: ENVO:00009003; feature: ENVO:2100002; material: ENVO:00002003 | host: Homo sapiens | place: USA | collected 2012 ...
GCTTTGCCGAGGCGGAGTATCTAAGACGAAGTCAAAGATTGGGATTAAGCCGAGGGCAAAAACAAATTTATTTGTACTTTGCCGAGGCGAAGTATCTAAGACGAAGTCAAAGATTGCGATTAGGCCGAGGGCAAAAGCAAATTTTATTTGCGTCTTGCCGCAGCGGAGTACTTCAAAGATAGTGAAAGCCGGGTCCGTTTGCACCCGTCGTTCTGCCCTGCGCCGAAGATCGGGCGAACATTGTGTTGCAGTTGTTCGATGCGCTCGTCGAATATCGACACCGTTCGCGCCGCATCGGTGCGGCACGAACGGTAAGGTATGGCCTGCGGCCGAATCGTATTATTTCGTTTTGATTTTGAAAAACAGGGCGTAAAGTATCGGCAGAAACAACAACGTGGCGATGGTCGAAAAGAACAGTCCGCCCATGATCGTCGCAGCCATTGAACCGAACATCGCATCGCCGAGCAGCGGAATCATACCGAGAATGGTGGTAAGCGAAGCCATCATCACAGGCCGCAGACGACTTTGGGCGCTGACGACCAGTCCGGCTATGAGGTCGGTATCGCCGCTGCACCGCTGGCCGATTTCGTCCAACAATACGATGCAATTTTTAATCAGCATGCCCATCAATCCCAACGCACCCACAATGGCGCAGAAGTCGAACGTCTTTCCGGTCAGCAACATTGCTCCGACGATGCCGACGGCCAATAAAGGAATGCAGCACAACACGATCGTCGGCTTGCGATAGTCGCCGAACAAGAGAATCAGAACAGCGATGATGAGTACTACGGCCAGCGGGACCTGTTTGAAAAGCCAGTACATCGTCTGGTCACGGGCCCCTTTTTCACCATCCCAGCGTATCGAATAGCCGGTCGGCAACGGAATGTCTTCGATCTGTTCGGCAATAGTTTGTCGTGCCGCCTCGGTTTCAACACCCGGTGCGGGGGAACACATCACGCTCTGCATGCGCTGACCGTTATAGCGCGGAATGACCGGATCTTCCCAGCGAATGCCGACACCCCGTCCGACTTGCCCGAGGGGGATGGTCTGCGCCAGCCTTCGGATGATATCGCCTTTGTCGAGCGTGCCGGTCTGAAGGCTTCCCACCAGCTCGTCGTCAAGCAGCGCATTTACATTCGGGAGCATCGGGAAAACGGGTACGTTCTCCGGATTGTCGATGCGCGAGCCGTCGGCCGCCGTACATTTGAGATAGATCGTATTGCGATGTACTCCTTCGTAGAACGTCCCGACGGGAATACCGCCTTCGGCCGTCAGCAACGAGGTGGCGATATCCTGGCGGCTCAGGTTGGCGCGACGGGCGGCCGCCTGGTGGTAATCCACCGCCAAAACGGGAACCGCAGGTTCCCAACCGGTAGTGATCTGCGCAACCTGGGGCGTGCGCGCCATAATCATTCGTGCGGAATCCGCCAACCGGTGCAGTACCGCCGGATCGGGTCCGGAAAATTGCACTTCGATCGGGTATTTTTTGAACATGATATTATAACGCTTCACCTTGACGTACGCGTCGGGGTAACGGGCCGAAAGATCCTCCTGAATGACATCCATGTTTTCCACCAGCGATTCGGGCGATTCGAAATCGACGATCAATTCTCCGTAAGAGAGCGACGGCGTGGCGATACTGCGCACCAGATTATACCGTGCCGGCGTCCCGCCCACGGACGCAACAACGTTCCGGATTTCGGGACGAGTCTTAAGGTACGCTTCGATTTCCCGCAGGTCGGCGGCAACCCGTGTGGAGTTCGTACCTTCGGGCAATTTGTATTCGATATAGAGTTGGTCGTAAACCATATCGGGAAAGAATCCCTGCCGCACGTACCGGAATCCCCAGACGCTCAATCCGAGCAGAACGAGAATGACCGACAGGGCCGCGATACGGTGCCGCAAACCGAAGCGAAGCAGATCGCCGAAACGACGATACAACGTGCTGTCATACAGTTTACCGCTTCCCTCGGTCCTCGACGGTTGCTTCAAAAGCCGATTCGCCATCAGCGGCACGTGCACCAGAGCCAGGACCCAACTCAACAGCAGACTCGCCGCCAGCACGATAAACAGATCGCGCACATAGACGCCTGCCGTATCGGGCGAAAGGAAAACGGGCAGAAATGCGAGGATGGCAATGACCGTAGCTCCGAGCAACGGCATGGCGGTTTTACGACCGATGGCGCACATCGCTTCGCGGCGCGGCTTGCCCAGCTTCAGATCGACCAGAATACCATCTACTATGACGATCGCATTGTCCACCAGCATCCCCATTGCGAGAATGAACGCCGCCAGTGAAACCCGCTGCATCGTGCCGCCGGTCATACCCAGCAGCAGAAACGTGCCGATGACGATCGTAAGCAGACTGAATCCGATGATTACGCCGCTGCGGAACCCCATCGTAATCATCAGAATCGCGATGACGATCAATACCGATTCGACCAGATTGATGAAGAAAGTGGAGAGGGCCCCTGTTACCCGTTCGGGTTGATAGAAGACCTTGTGGCAAGCGACGCCTGCAGGAAAACGTTCCTCCTGTAATTCGGCGAGCCGCCGTTCGACCGCATTGCCGACCTTTACGATGTCGGTTCCCGAGGCGGCGGCTACGGCGATACCGACGGCACGTTCACCGTTATAGGTCATCGAATTGCGTACGGGTTCCGTATAGCCGCTCTCTACGGTCGCAATATCCCCCAGACGCAACTGGTCGTCTTCATGGCCCTGAATGACCATGTTGCGGATCTGTTCGACCGTACGCGACTTATCGGTGACCGTTACGCGCACGCGTTGATCCCCGTTGTCGTAGTAACCGGCATAGAAAGTGCCGTTTTGTCCGTTCAGGGTGGCGAGTACTTCCGTTGGCGAAATGCCGAGTGTCGCCATTCGGTCCGCACGCAGCGAAATATCGATACTCTCCTCGCGCTTTCCGTAAAGCTCCACCCGGGCCACGCCGTCGAGATCGGTCAATTCGCGCTGGATCAGTCCGGCATAGTCGGCGAGCTGTCTTTCGCTGAAGCCTTCGGCGGTCAGGGCGTAAAACATACCGTAAACCAGACTGAAATCGTCCTGAACCGTCACGGATGTACCGCCGGGCAACGACGCTTCCGCATCGGAAACCTTGTGCCGCAGCATATCCCAACACTGTTCGAGCCGGTCATCGGGCGTCGTACTTTTGAGTTCTACCTGTATGATGCAGAGGTCGTTGTACGACCAACTCTGCGTATTGTCCACCTCTCCGACGGTACGGATCGCCTTTTCCAGCGGGTCGGTCACTTCCAGTTCCATTTCGTGCGCCGACGCTCCCGGACGAACCCCGACCACCATGGCGATTTTTACCTTGACTTCGGGATCTTCGAGTTTTCCCATGTCGTAGGCCGATTTCAGACCGCCTACCAACAGTACCGCCAACAGAAAATAGACGAGCTTGCTGTGTCCGAAAGCCCATTTGCCCAAGTCGATCATAGCAGCCCTCCTTCATTGGTTTTCGACGGAGCAGGAAGCGGTGCGACCCGCTGGCCTTCCGTCAATTTATGAACTCCGGCCACGACGATCCGTTCGCCTTCGTTCAGACCATCCGCTATCGTCGCCGTTCCGTCCGTATGCAGACGGGCTACTTCGACCCGTCGGCGTGCGATCGTCCCGTCCTGTCGGTAAATCCACACGTAACTCATCTTGTCGCCGTTGCTGAACAGAGCCGATGCAGGAATCTCTACCGATGCCTCCGTTTCCTGCCGCATGGCGACTTCGACCGTTGCGTTCATACCGGGTGTCGCCGCGATCTCCGTATTCACGGGCAGTGCCAACCGCACGGCGTAAAGCTGATTGGCATTGGCGCTCGGATCGACATGGAGCAGACGCAGCGGAATTTTTTGCCCTTGCAGAAAATCGAACACCGCCGCAAACGAAGCGATCTCCCGACGGCGAATGTAAGTCGATGCCGGAATGAAAAGTTCGACCTCGGGATTCTTGCCCGACAGGAACGTGATGACCGGCATTCCGGCCGCTACGACCGTCGGAGGGTCGAAGCGCCGACGCTTCACGTAGCCGTCGAAAGGAGCATATAGTTTCGTATCGGCCAATTGGTTGCGGGCGTTCTCGTATTTCGCCGTAATCTGTTGCAGCCCGTATCGCGCTTTGTCGTAAGCATCGGCGGTAGCGACGTTTTGGTCGTAAAGCGCCATTACACGTTCGGCTTCGGCCTTGATACTCAAATATTCGGCTTCGACCGCCTGTAACTGAAGTTCGTAATCGCGCGGATCCATTTCGGCAACAAGTTCACCCTGACGGACAAAAGCTCCGTCATCGACATAAATACGTTGCAAGGTTCCGGGTATCTTGAATGCGAGGTGAACTTCTCCGGCAGCCTGTACTCGGGCGGGAAATTCGAGAATATCACAGGTATTCGCTGTTTTTACGGTATCGATGCGCACGAGCGTTACCTGTTCCGTATGTTGCCGCTGCCCGCACCCGACCAGAAACAGCGTTGCCGCAGTCATTGCTATCACTAACTTATGTTTCATATGAAAAATATGTTTTTACAAAAATACAAAAATATCGGATAGCGACCGTTTCGGAAATAACTATTTCGCCGTTAGTTTATCCGATTTGCAGGATTCGCCAACGCCTTCTGTTCGTTTTTTACACTTTTTGAGGGGATTTTATTTAGGGAAAGGAGACCGACATCCGTCCGAAGACTCCGGGAATAGGTTCGAACGTCTGGCAGATGCCGTGACCGGTCCGGCTCGCAGGCTGGAGGATCCCGCTTTCCGACCTGCTGCACCTGTTCTTGCCGGGTATTTTGGCATATAACTTGCCACGTTTCGGGCAAATACCAATTGTCTGACTTCCAAAATCGTAATATACATATATAGATGGCATCCGCCATTATCGGAATAATTTAATTTTATTGCTTATGAAAATTTTTCGACTTTTAATCGCAATGTTGCTGGCGGTTTCTGCGGCCTCGGTTTCGGCCCAGACCTACCAGATCCGTAAGGACAGCGTAAAGACCGGCGAATACTCTCCGACGGTTTATTTGGTTTCCGTCAATGCACCTCAACCGCCCGCAGACGAAGAGGCCTTGCTCGAAGCGGCCGTATTGAACCAACTGGCAATCGACAATGCCATTCGGGATTATATCGAAACCCATCATCCCGGTTTCCAGCAGGATGAACTGCCTCACTTCATCTTCGCCACCAAGCAGAACAAATTCTCTTTCTCGCTCGGCGGCCAGGTGACTTTGCGTGCGTCGTATGATTTCGACGGAATCTCCGGAGCACAGGATTTCATTCCGGCCACGATCGCCGTTCCCGGCACCTATGCCACCCGTCAGAAATTCGGCCTGGACGGAACTACCTCCCGCATATTTCTGAAGGCCATCGCCAATTCGAAAAAACTGGGCCGTGTCACCCTCTATTTCAGTACGGACTTCCGCGGCGGAGGAACCAACAGTTATACGCCCCGTATCCGGTCGGCTTACGTATCGTTCAAAGGGTTCACGTTCGGACGCGACGTAACGACGTTCTGCGACCTGAACGCCGCTCCCAATACGATCGACTTCCAGGGTCCCAATGCCTATAACTACTTTTTCTCGACGATGATCCGTTACGAGCATTCGATCTACCGCGATATTCTGAAATTCGGCGTTGCCGCCGAGCTACCGAACGTAAGCGGCACCTACGGCGATTCGTTCGCTTCGATTCCGCAGCGCGTACCCGATTTTCCGGTTTATATGCAGGTGAATTGGGGCCGGAACAAGGAGAGCCATTTCCGGGCATCGGCCGTTTTCCGCGATATGTATCTGCACAACGAATCGACGGGTAACAATACTTCGCTCTTCGGCTGGGGAGTCCAGGCCAGCGGAAATATCAAAGTAGCGGGTCCCCTGCAACTCTTCTTCAACGGTGTGTACGGCGAGGGCATCACTCCCTACATCCAAGATTTATCGGGCATCGGACTGGATTTTACACCCAATCCTCACAATCCGAGGAGTATTCAGACTATGCCGATGTACGGTTGGCAGGCGGCTGCGCAAATCGACCTCGTTCCGAACAAACTCGCCATTTCGGGCGGTTATTCCATGGCGGAGGTTTGCCGCAGGAACGGGGCCTATGCCGATGACGAATACCGTCGCGGTCAGTATGTCTTCGGCAATATTTTCTGGGATTTGGCCCCCTGCTGTCAGCTTGCGGCCGAATACCTGTACGGCACCCGCGAAAATATGGACGGAATGAAGGGCCATGCCAATCGGGTCAATCTGATGGTGCGCTACAACTTCTGATTTCGGAGGGCGGAATTTTTTACGGGCGGCTGCCGGATGCAGCCGTCCGTAATTTTTTTGGTTTTTGAGGCAGATGTGAAAGCGCCGAAATGCTTCGGATTGCCGGGGAGAAAAGCGATGCCAATTCCACTATTCATATATCGAGCGGAAAAGTTTCACAAAATACGGTTCTCGGAAAGCACGTCTTGCGCACTGGATTCGAATACGGGTCTTGAGCGGCCTATTTCAGAATTTCTTCCGGATCTCGTAACGTTTGCACGGTCGATACGCTCTTTTTGGCATTTCGGTTGAACCGGTAGCCGATCGAAAAGACCAGCCGCAGACTTCTGTGTCCCCGAGGTTGCCGCAGGACGGAATAGTAGGAGTTGTCCCAGCGTACCGTTTCCTTTTTCAGTTTGGTCGAAAGGATATTGTTCACGTCGAGGGATATATACAGTTTGTCTTTACAGAATGATTTGGTTATTCCGGCAGCTAAAGCCCAATAGGAATTTTGCCAGGTTTCCAATCTTTTTTGGGGCAGCTCGACGCCTCCGTCCAGATAGATAATCATCGAGGGATGCGGCTGGAACATAAGGGAAAGGCTGAACATCCCGCCTCCGGCACTGTACGAAGCCTGCCAGTCGCCATCCACCTCTCTCCGATACCAATATCCGTGAATGAAAGATTTCACTCGGAACCATTTGGTTACCAATGTCGTATAATCGATCCAGATATTATGCGCCGAGCCGTGTTCCCCGTTCACCTTCGTCGTATAGACGATGTTCGGATCGTCGGGGTCATAGAAAGTCATCGTTTCACTGCCGCGCGACCACGTACCTCCGTAAGAGATCGTCAGTTTGTTGCGCAGCGTATAGCTCAGGTCGATGTCGTACCCCCAGCCGGGTTCGAGATTTTCGTTGCCTACGGTATAACTGTATTGCGACTGCCAGACCCGGCGGGGACTCAGGGCGTTGTTGTCGGGCAGCCGGCCGCTGGACCGATAGAGGTCGAGATTGATATTGGTGCCCTTTTCCGGGTTGAACGTGTAGGCCAGGCTGAGTTCCGGGAAAAGCCGCCAGTAGTCACGATGTTCGTAGCCCGTATTTTCGGCATTTCGGTAAGCGATGCGATCCCATTGCAGTCGCAGGCCCGCCTGATAGGAGAACTTGCCGTAGGCATCGGCCCATTGGGTGTAGGCACCCGTGCTTTGAGTGCGGTCGATAAACCAGGTACTCATCTTCGGATCCGGGATCCACTCTTCCTCCTCGAAGCGATGCACGGGAGCGTTGTTGTCCGCATACCGCAAATCATAACTCAACCCCGCGCTGAAGCTGCGCTCTTCCGAAAAATTCTTGTTCAGGTCGAGCCGGGACGCGAACAGATGTCCCAGCAGCTTGTAGCGCTCGCGCCGCAACTCCGTGGAGAAGGGTTCCGCATCCTCCGGCCGGGAAAAATCGCGCGTGTCGTAGTCGTAATTCCGATCGACGTTCTGGTACAGGTAGTCGGCCTTGAAAGAGAGCCGGGAACCCAACGTGTCGAAACGGAAGATATAATTCAGCGACCCCTGATACTGCCGGTTGTAGAGCGTGCCCCCGTAGCGGTAGAGCGTATATCCGGCTTCGGGCATCTGCGACTGCACATCGCCCCAGGCCAATCCCGCAGAGGTCGTGTGCACCGTATTGGACGGGTCGCTCGCTCCCATGAAAATCTGTCCCCCGAGACCGATCGAATGGCGGTCGTTTATCTTGTAAACCAGGCTCAGAAGTTCGCGGATATTCCGGAAGGTGATTCGCCCCCGGTCCTCCGAGTTGAGCGAGTATCCCGAATTGCGAAATTCGGAATAGGTGCGGTCGAGCGTTTCGTTCTCCCCATAGGAACCCGACACATAGTTATATATTCCCAATCGTCCGCACTGGGCCGAGAACGGCAGGGCGAGTCCCGTAGAATATCCGTCGCGGGAAACGGACGCAGAGGGAGATACGTTGCCGTAAAAACTGCCTGCGGCGAGTTTCTTGAGCCGGATACGGACGATACCGCCAGAAGTCGTGGCGGAATAGGCCGCTCCCGTCTTGTTCTGGACCTCCACGCTTTTCACGTCTTCGGCACGAAGGGCGGAAAGCTCCCCGAGATCCGTCACCAACCGGTCGTCGATATAGACGACCGATACCGGCGTTCCCTTGATGGACAAGGTATTATCGGAAACCCGCAGGCCCGGTAGCAGATCCAGCACCTGCATCACGGACCGGTTGCGGACGATCGGATTACCCAACATATTGACTTCGTAGCGGCCTGCCCTGTATTCGGTATTTCGGGCCACCACGACCACCTCGTCGATATGTCGGCTGGCCGGACGTAGAATCACATCGGGCAGGGTTTGCGCCTCCGGAACCTCTACCGTTCGGTAGCAGGATTCGTAGGCCAGATGGTCGTAGCAGAGCAGATAGCGGCCCGCCTGTTCGAAATGCAGGCTGTAACGGCCTTCCGTGTCGGAAACGGCGCCTCCGAGGACCGTGGAGTCGCGCGATTCGAGAATGCTGACCGAACAATAAGGAACCGGAGCGGATTCCGCATCGAGAATACGGCCCCGGACAACGAAGCGTTCCTGGGAAAAACAGGGAACATACAAACAGGTCAGAAGGAAGCAGAGAGTAAGTCGTTTTATCATAGAAAGCGTTATAGTATCAAATAAAGGCGTCATACATAGTATAAAACCATCTTTTTATGACTAAATTAAATAAAAATCGACAGTTATGCAAGCCTGTCAAGTGTCATTTATTTTTTGATTGTATATTTCGATCCACCGAATATCGACCTGCTCTACCGCAACCTGCCGATATGCCTCGGCTTTTCCTCAATCTTTGACTTCGTCGTAGATACTCCGCCTCGGCAAAATGCAAATAAAATTTGCTTTTACACTCGGCTTAATCGTATCTTTGTCACCGACAAATTCTTTCCGTTGCCGATGAAACTCTTCATTAAGAATATGGTTTGTCCCCGCTGTATTCTGGTCGTGCGCGATATTTTGCGGCAGGCGGGGATCGAGGCCTCGTCGGTCGTTCTCGGCGAAGCCGTGCTGCCCGCAGAACTGACTGCCGAGCGGAGAAAGGAGTTGGACGAAGCGCTCCGCGCCGTCGGGTTCGAGTTGATCGACGACCGCCGCAAGCAGACCGTCGAGCGGGTGAAGAATACGGTCATCGAGCTGGTGCGGGAGAAGGACGCCGCTTTGCGGACCAACCTCTCGGATTATATCGCGGACCGGTTGCATCAGGATTACGGGGCTGTGAGTTCGCTGTTTTCGGAGATCGAAAACACGACGATCGAACAATACTTCATCGCACAGAAAATCGAACGGGTGAAGGAATTGCTGGTTTACGGCGAGCTGTCGCTCGGCGAGATTGCCGACAAGCTGAACTATTCGAGTACGGCCCACTTGAGCGCCCAGTTCAAGAAGGTGACGGGACTTACGCCCAGCCATTTCCGGAAGATCGGCGAGAATCGTCGCAAACCGCTGGACAAGGTGTAGTCCGCCGGTCGTTCCGAAATCTTGTAAATAGTATCCGGAATTATATAACGCCTTCCGCCCTTTTTGTCCCGATCTTTGTATCGAAAGGACACGAAGGGCGTTTTGCGGATATTCCGTGCTCGTCCCTGTCTGTAAAAAAAATCAAAAAGTATGTCGAAAGGTAAATATGTAAAACGGACTTTTCCCCTTGCGGGGCTGCACTGCGCCGGATGTGCCGCACGTGTGGAAAAAATTCTCAATGCCCAGACGGGCGTCGTCGCGGCTTCCGTCAATCTGGCGGCTTCGACCGCAGCGGTTGAATACGACACGATGCAGACCTCGCCGGAAAGACTCCGGCAAGCCGTGCAGGAGGGCGGTTACGATATGCTCGCCGATTCGGATGACGACACGCCTGACGAGTTGGAGCGGATGAACCGGGAGCGGTACCGGGACCTGAAACGGCGGGCTTTCTGGGCTGTCGTGCTGGCGATTCCGGTGGTCGTGATCGGTATGTTCTTTATGGATATGCCCTACGGCGGTGCGATTATGGCGCTGTTGTCCGCTCCGGTCGTCTTCTGGCTGGGACGCGGATTTTTCGTGAATGCCTGGCAGCAGTTGCGCCACCGTACGGCCACGATGGATACGCTGGTCGCATTGAGTACGGGCATCGCCTATCTGTTCAGTCTGTTCAACCTCGTTTTTCCGGAGTTCTGGCTCTCGCGGGGAGTGGAACCTCACGTCTATTTCGAAGCTGCGGCGGTGATCATCGCCTTCATCCTGTTGGGGCGCACGCTCGAAGAGAAGGCCAAAGGCGATACGACCGCTTCGCTGAAAAAGCTGATCGGTCTGCAACCTAAAAATGCGATCGTCGTCGCTGCGGACGGTACGCAGACGGAGATTCCGATCAGCCGCATCCGGGTCGGCGATCTCTTGGCCGTTCGGCCCGGGGAGAAGATCGCCGTGGACGGTGCGGTTTGCGAAGGCGATTCCTATGTCGATGAAAGCATGTTGAGCGGCGAACCGCTTCCCGTGCATAAGGAGCCCGGAACGAAAGTTTTCGCCGGAACGATCAACCAGAAGGGCAGCTTCCGCTTTCGGGCGGAGAAGGTCGGAGCCGCGACGATGCTGGCTCAGATCATCCGCATGGTTCAGGAGGCGCAGGGCAGCAAGGCTCCCGTGCAAAAGCTGGCGGACAAAATCGCCGGCATATTCGTCCCCGCGATCATCGGCATCGCCCTGCTCTCTTTCGTCCTGTGGCTGGTTTTCGATCCGTCGGGAGGCATGACGCACGGAATCCTGGCAGCTGTGACCGTACTGGTTATCGCCTGTCCGTGTGCATTGGGACTGGCTACTCCGACGGCCGTCATGGTCGGCATCGGCAAAGGGGCCGAGAAAGGAATTCTGATCAGGGACGCCGTAAGTCTGGAGACGGCCGGAAAAATCGACACGGTAGTGCTGGACAAGACGGGTACACTGACCGAAGGGAAACCCGTCGTTACCGACATTGTTTGGGCGAACGGGGACGACCGGGCGAAAGCCGTCTTTTTCAGCCTGGAAAAACTCTCGGAACATCCGCTTGCCGATGCCGTCGTGCACTATTTTGCAGGTGTGCCGACGCTGAACGTCGAACGATTCGGAAGCCTTACCGGAAAAGGCATAGAAGGTACGGTCGATGGCGTGCGTTACTTCGCCGGCAGCCGCCGGCTGCTCGACGAGCAGGGAATCGTCGTCGGCAAAGAGTTGAATATCGAAGCGCAGCGGTTGTCGGCAGAAGCCAAGAGCATCGTCTGGTTCGCCGATTCGGAGCAAGCCCTGGCTGTCGCGGCGATCGCCGACCGCATCAAGGATAGCTCCGTAGAGGCCGTGCGCGAACTGCAAGCCGCCGGGATCGACGTTTATATGCTGACGGGCGACAGCCGGGCTGCGGCCGGTCATATTGCGGAAAAGGCAGGCATCCGGAATTTCGAGGCCGAAATACTTCCGCAGGACAAGGCCGCGTTCGTCAAGCGTCTGCAAACCCTCGGTCATAAGGTGGCGATGGCGGGCGACGGCATCAACGACAGTGCAGCGCTGGCTCAGGCCGACTTGAGTATCGCTATGGGCGGGGGCAGCGACATTGCGATGGACGTGGCGCAGATGACCATCATCTCGTCCGACCTCCGGAAGATTCCGGAGGCGATTCGGCTTTCCAAGCAGACGGTTCGAACGATCCGCCAGAACCTCTTCTGGGCCTTTATCTACAACCTCGTAGGCATACCGGTCGCTGCCGGGGCGCTCTACCCTGTCAGCGGCTTTTTGCTGAACCCGATGATCGCCGGGGCAGCCATGGCGTTGAGCAGCGTTAGCGTGGTAGCCAACAGCCTGCGGCTCAAATACCGGCGTTAGGCAGCGCATCTCGATATAACACCCCGGTCGAACAAACCAATTTTGTTTTGCCGGGGATTATATTTTGAGGGCGACGGATAGGATTTTGGCCCGGAAATCTTTACGTGCGAGCCCGCACAATTGCTCTTCCTTTCTCTATCTTTGTAGAAGATAGAATGCGCCTCGGAAACCTGTGAACAAGTTCCCGTTTTCTCTCGGCTTTCCGTATCTTTGACTCCATCCCGCTTCGGCAAAATGCAAATAAAATCTCGGCTTGATCCCAATCTTTGACTTCGTCTTAGATACTCCGCCTCGGCAAAGT
>ERZ1026955.938-NODE-938-length-12403-cov-8.955539_pt1 | contig 12403 bp, 9 predicted proteins | sample MGYA00519459_ERZ1026955 | MGnify/ENA primary metagenome ERZ1026955 (study PRJEB26926, sample SAMN06164833) | human gut metagenome | biome: ENVO:00009003; feature: ENVO:2100002; material: ENVO:00002003 | host: Homo sapiens | place: USA | collected 2012 ...
TCGTTCCTGTTGTCATCAAGGGCAAGAAGGGCGACACCGTGTTCGATACCGATGAGGGCCCCCGTCTGAGCGCTCCCGAGGTTCTGGCAAAGCTGAAGCCCGCCTTCACCAAAGACGGCATCGTCACCGCTGGTAACTCTTCCGCCATCAACGACGGCGCTGCTGCTCTGGTCGTCATGAGCGAGGAGAAGGCTAAGGAGCTGGGCGTGAAGCCTCTGGCAACCTGGGTCGCCGGTGCTCTGGCAGGCGTTGAGCCCGAGGTCATGGGTCTGGGCCCCATCGCTGCTACCAAGAAGGTCATGGCCAAGACCGGCATGACCGTTGCTGATATGGATCTGGTCGAGGCCAACGAGGCATTCGCAGCACAGTCCATCGCTGTCGGCGAGGCTCTGGGCTTTGATAAGGACAAGCTGAACGTCAACGGCGGCGCAATCGCTCTGGGTCACCCGGTCGGCGCTTCCGGCGCTCGTATTCTGGTCACCCTGCTGTACGCTATGAAGCACCGTGGCGCTCACAAGGGTCTGGCTACCCTGTGCATCGGCGGCGGCATGGGCTGCGCTACCATCGTTGAGATGGACTAAGCACTCTTTCTCTGAATCCTGACTGAACCACAGACCCGGAGCGCCGGAGGGAACCGGAGAGCTCTCCCGCGTTCCGGGGGCTGTTTTGAAAAAACTGAACTGTATGAAATGGAGGTTTTCACAATGGCATTTGTAAAAACCGAGGTGCAGGGCGCTGTTGAGATCATTACCATCGACCGTCCCAAGGCACTGAACGCCCTGAACCCCGAGGTTCTGGCTGACCTGAAGGCTGCTTTTGAGGCAGTCGATCAGGAGACTGTCCGCTGCATCGTTCTGACCGGCGAAGGCGACAAGAGCTTCGTTGCTGGTGCTGATATCGGTTCTATGAGCACCATGACTAAGGCAGAAGGCGAGGCCTTCGGCAAGCTGGGCAATGATGTGTTCCTGATGATCGAGCATTTCCCCATCCCCGTCATCGCAGCCGTCAACGGCTTTGCACTGGGCGGCGGCAACGAGCTGGCTATGAGCTGCGATTTCCGCATCTGCTCTGACAACGCTGTGTTCGGTCAGCCGGAAGTCGGTCTGGGCATCACCCCGGGCTTCGGCGGCACCCAGCGTCTGGCTCGTCTGGTTGGCATGGGCATGGCAAAGCAGCTGGTCTACTCTGCTCTGAACATCAAGGCTGACGAGGCTTACCGCATCGGTCTGGTCAACGCCGTGTATCCGCAGGCTGAGCTGATGGAGAATGTCCTGAAGCTGGCCGGCAAGATCGCAAAGAACGCTCCCATTGCTGTGCGCAACTGCAAGAAGGCAATGAACGACGGCATCAGCCTGCCCATCGAGAAGGCTGTTGAGGTCGAGGAGAAGCTGTTCGGCGATTGCTTCGAGACCCACGACCAGCAGGAGGGCATGGCCTGCTTCCTGTCCCGTGAGAAACCGAAGCCCAAGGCAGTGTTCACCAACAACTAATCCATTACATAATTTTTGATATTAAAGGAGAGATTTCCTATGAAGATCGGTGTTATCGGCGCTGGCACTATGGGTCAGGGCATCGCAAAGGCATTTGCACAGGTTGAGGGCAACACTGTTGCTCTGTGCGACATCAAGCAGGAGTGGGCCGAGAATGGTCTGGCAAAGATCAAGAAGGGCTACGAGAAGCTGGTCGCTAAGGGAAAGATGACTCAGGAGAAGGCCGACGCAATCGTTGCCGCCATCACCCCGGGCCTGAAGGAAGATCTGTGCGCAGACTGCGATCTGGTCGTTGAGGCTGCTTTCGAGGATATGAAGGTCAAGCAGACCACCTTCGGCGAGCTGGATAAGATCTGCAAGCCCGAGTGCGTCTTCGCTTCCAACACTTCTTCTCTGTCCATTACCGAGATCGGCAAGGGTCTGTCTCGTCCCCTGATCGGTATGCACTTCTTCAACCCCGCAGACCGTATGAAGCTGATCGAGGTCATCGCCGGCTGCAACACTCCCGCCGAGACCGTTGAGAAGATCAAGGAGATCTCCGTTGCCATCGGCAAGAGCCCCGTTCAGGTCAACGAGGCTGCCGGCTTTGTGGTCAACCGCATCCTGATCCCCATGATCAACGAGGCTGCCTTCATCAAGATGGAGGGCGTTTCCGATATCGCTGGCATCGACACCGCTATGAAGCTGGGCGCTAACCACCCCATGGGTCCCCTGGAGCTGGGCGACTTCATCGGTCTGGATATCTGCCTGGCCATTATGGACGTGCTGTACAACGAGACCGGCGACAGCAAGTACCGTGCCTGCCCGCTGATCCGCAAGATGGTGCGCGGCGGCAATCTGGGCTGCAAGACCGGTAAGGGCTTCTACGTTTACAACGCAGACCGCACCAAGACCCCTGTTGACCAGCTGTAAATTCTGATAAACATTTCTCCCGGCTGCGGGGAAAGCGGTCGGGAGGAATTTGTTTGCACCGGGCTATTCCGGTAAATGAAAAAAGACCTGTTAGGAGGATATAGCGATGGATTTTACTCTGTCCAAGCAGCAGCAGATGGTGCAGAAAATGTACCGCGAGTTTGCTGAGAACGAAGTCAAGCCTCTGGCAAAGAAGGTTGACGCAGAGGAATACTTCCCCAAGGAGACCGTCGAAAAGATGGGCAAGCTGGGCATGATGGGCATCTATTTCCCGACTGAGGTCGGCGGTGCAGGCGGCGATGTGCTGTCCTACGTCATGGCCGTGGAGGAGTTGAGCAAGGTCTGCGGCACCACCGGTGTCATCGTCTCTGCTCACACCAGCCTGTGCGCTGCTCCCATTTACGAGAACGGCACCCCCGAGCAGAAGGCTAAGTACCTGCCGAAGCTGTGCAGCGGCGAGTGGCTGGGCGCTTTCGGCCTGACCGAGCCGGGCGCTGGTACCGATGCACAGGGTCAGCAGACCATTGCCAAGGAAGATGGCGATTACTGGGTGCTGAACGGCTCCAAGATCTTCATCACCAACGCCGGCTTTGCTGATGTGTTCATCGTCATTGCCGTTACCGATAACGTGCTGGATAAGCGCGGCCGTCCCACCAAGCTCTGCTCCGCCTTCATCGTGGAGCGCACCGACCCGGGCTTCTCTGTTGGTAAGGCAGAGGACAAGATGGGTATCCGCGGTTCTTCTACCTGTGAGCTGATCTTTGAGGATTGCCGCATCCCGAAGGATCGTATGCTGGGCGTGCGCGGCAAGGGCTTCCAGCTGGCTATGGCTACGCTGGACGGTGGCCGTATCGGAATCGCTTCTCAGGCTCTGGGCATTGCCGAGGGCGCTCTGGAGGAGACCATTGCTTACGTCAAGGAGCGCAAGCAGTTCGGTCGTGCCATCGCCGCTTTCCAGAACACCCAGTTCGAGCTGGCTGAGATGAAGGCTCGTGTTGAGGCTGCTAAGTATCTGGTTTATGCTGCCGCTCTGAAGAAGCAGCAGGCTATGGATGGCGCAAAGGTTCGTTACAGCGTCGAGGCTGCACAGGCTAAGCTGATCGCGGCCCGCACCGCAAGCGATGTGACCCGCCGTTGCCTGCAGCTGTTCGGTGGTTACGGCTACACCCGTGACTACCCCATCGAGCGCATGATGCGTGATGCCAAGATCACCGAGATCTACGAGGGCACCAGCGAAGTGCAGATGATGGTCATTTCCGGCGCGCTGCTGAAGTAAGGGAGGCAAGAGTTACAATGAAAGCAATTGTTTGTGTAAAGCAGGTTCCTGATACCTCCGGCAAGGTGTCCGTCAAGCCCGATGGCACTCTGGATCGTGCATCCATGGCAACCATCACCAACCCCGATGACCTGAACGCTCTGGAGGCCGCCCTGAAACTGAAGGACGCCACCGGCTGCGAGGTCGTTGTTGTCACCATGGGTCCCCCGCCGGCAGAGGGCATGCTGCGTGAGCTGCTGGCCCGCGGCGCTGATAAGGCTGTTCTGGTCTCCGGCCGTGAGTTCGGCGGTTCCGATACCTTTGCAACCAGCCAGATCCTGGCTGCTGCTGTCAACAAGATCGGCGTTGGCCCCGAGGACGTTGTGTTCTGCGGCCGTCAGGCAATCGATGGCGATACCGCACAGGTTGGCCCCCAGATCGCTGAAAAGCTGCATCTGCCGCAGGTCACCTATGTTGCCGACATCCAGAAGGACGGCAACACCCTGACCGTGAAGCGTATGCTGGAGGACGGCTACATGATGGTCAAGGTGCAGACTCCCTGCCTGCTGACCTGCATCAAGGAGCTGAACGACCCCCGCTACATGAGCGTGAACGGTATCTTTACCTGCTATGATAAGCCCATGGAAGTGTTCGACTACAACGCACTGAAGGACGATCCGCTGATCGAGGTGGACACCATTGGCCTGAAGGGTTCTCCGACGAACGTCTTTAAGTCCTTCACTCCTCCGCAGAAGGGCGCAGGCACCATGCTGCAGGGCGACGATGTTGCCGCCCAGCTGGCTGGCATCCTGGCCAAGAAGCACCTGATCTGATGAAAGGAGCATAGGATTACAATGGCTGATTTTAACGAATACAAAGGCGTATGGGTCTTTTGCGAGCAGCGCCAGGGCGCACTGATGTCCACTGACTTCGAGCTGGTTAGCGAGGCCCGTAAGCTGGCCGACGAGCTGGGCTGCGAGGTCACCGGCCTGCTGCTGGGTGACAACGTTGAGGGCATTGCCAAGGAACTGGGCGGCTACGGTGCCGACAAGGTTCTGGTCTGCGACAGCCCCCTGCTGAAGGATTACACTACCGACGCATACGCAAAGGTCGTGTGCGATATGGTCAACGAGTACAAGCCTGAGGTGCTGCTGATCGGCGCTACCAACATTGGCCGTGACCTCGGCCCCCGCTGCGCAGCCCGTCTGCACACCGGCCTGACCGCCGACGCTACCCATCTGGATATCGATACTGCAAAGTACATCGACTTCCTGAAGGAGAGCTCCACCATCGACCTGTCCAAGCAGAAGTTCGATATGGAAGACCGCAACCTGAAGATGACCCGTCCCGCATTCGGCGGCCATCTGATGGCTACCATCATCTGCCCCCGCTTCCGTCCCCAGATGTCCACCGTGCGTCCCGGCGTTATGAAGAAGGCTCCCTTCGATCAGGCCAAGGCTGATGCCTGCCAGATCGTCAAGCCCGCCTTCAGCCTGACCGCTGAGGACATCAAGACCGAAGTGCTGAGCGTGGAGAAGGCCGCTGAGAAGCTGGTCGACCTGATCGGCGCAGATGTCATTGTCTCCGTTGGTCGTGGCATCAGCAAGGATGTCAACAAGGGCATCGAGCTGGCCGAGCAGCTGGCAGCCGCTCTGGGCGGCGGTGTCGTGGGCGCTTCCCGTGCCGTCACCGATGCAGGCTGGATGACCGCTGACCATCAGGTCGGTCAGACCGGCAAGACTGTGCACCCCAAGATCTATGTGGCTCTGGGTATCTCTGGTGCTATCCAGCACACCGCCGGTATGCAGGATTCTGAGTGCATCATCGCTGTCAACAAGAACGAGGGTGCTCCCATCTTCGGCGTTGCTGACTACGGCATCGTGGGCGATCTGTTCAAGGTCGTGCCTGAGCTGATCAAGCAGATCGAGGCAGCAAAGGCTGCTCTGTGATCGCCTGTTCCTGAGCATTGTTCAATAGCATAGCCTGAATTGTGAGAGGCCGTTGCACATTTTTGTGCAGCGGCCTCTTTTTTGTGTTTTTTATAAAGGAGCTGTTGTGCCAGCCACTGCACAGCAGCTCCGATTTGCTCCACAGGAAAGGAACGCAGAAGGGAACACAGCGAAGCGCCACAAAAACGTACACAGAAACCACGATATGCAAAGCAGTGCATATAAATACAGTGATATACAAAACGAAACGCACCGAAGTGTCCCAAAAAGTGTGCGGAAGCTGTTGCACTTGGCTTGTTTTGGCGAGAAGCGCAACACAACTGTAACGTTTTCGGACTCTTTGTTACGCTTGAGTTGCGATAAAAAGGCGAGAATTTTTTAAAAAATCTGTATTTTTTCTGCAAATCAACCTCTAAACCTCTTGACGTCTGTATGGTTTTGTGATACTCTTGTGACACAAGAGTTGCGGATGTGATACGACAGAGTTGCAAACGAGTTGCAATATCCAAGATCACACTGCATAAGGCAACAGACCGGAGGCAATCTTATGAAGCGTGCAATGAGTACCGTGAAGAATATCGCAGCAGCTGCAATGACGCTGGCTGTGTTTTTTGGCTTTGCAGGCTTCAAGCCCGTCACCGCAAACGCTGCACAGGCTGCCATGCCTGCCACCGCTTCTGTGGAAGAAGAGAACTCCTACTTTGAGGAAGACGCTTACCAGCGCAGCTTCCTGACCCTGATCAATAACGAGCGTGCACAGGCTGGTCTGGCTCCTGTTGCTCTGGGCGACAGCAACCACAACGCCGCTGCAATGGAGCGTGCCGAAGAGCTGGCGGTTTCTTACTCCTACGTTCGTCCCAACGGTCAGCGCGATTTCACCGTTCTGGCAGAGAACGGCATCAGCGATGTCTCCATCGGCGAGAACTACATGGCCGGCTGCTCCACCCCCGATTCCGCAATGGATCAGTGGATGGCTACCGACTTCACCCGTGAGCGTATCCTGAACGCCGATGCTACCACCGTGAGCGTTGGCTACTATGAGGGCGGTGTTTACAATAACTATTGGGTGCTGATCTTCTCTTACCCCGAAAATTCTCACACCGAGGATTACCGTCAGGAAGTTCTGAATCTGGTCAATGCCCAGCGCGCAAAGTACGGTCTGACTGCTCTGGAAATGGGCGATGACGCGCTGACCGCCGCTGCACAGACCCGCGCCGAGGAGATCTCCGTTGTAAACTCCCACGTCCGTCCCGATGGTTCCAAGTGCTTCACCGTCCTGAAGGACTACGGCGTCACCGATACCCCCACCGGCGAGAATGCCGCATGGGGCAGCGTCTCTCCTGAAGAGGTCGTCAACGCATGGATGAACTCCGAAGGCCATCGTGCCAATATCCTGAACCCTGAGGCTCGCAAGATGAGTGTTGGTTACTACTACAACAGCAACAGCACTTGGGGCCATCAGTGGATCCAGATCTTTACCAAGTGATCAACTGCTTTCTTCTTATAAAAAGACTGGCGGGGCCGCAAGGCTTCGTCAGTCTTTTTATTTGCGCCCGTTTGTGTTATACTTATTCTGAGTTATTATCAGGAGGATCTAACGTGGAGGATTACCGCACCGTCCGGGGCACGGCCACCGGCGAATACGAAGAGAAAAAGAGCCGCTTTATCGCACAGCTTTCCTTTGCTGACAGTGAGGAAGCCGCTGTGGCCTTTCTGGAGCAGGTGCGGGCAGCCAACCGCACCGCGCGGCACAATGTTTACGCCTACCGCCTGCGGGCGGGCAACCGCGAGCGCTATTCCGATGACGGCGAGCCGGCCAAGACTGCCGGTACGCCCGCGCTGGAAGTGTTGCAGCACAGCGGCCTGACAGACCTGATCGTGGTGGTCACCCGCTACTTTGGCGGGGTGCTGCTGGGCACCGGCGGCTTGGTGCGCGCCTACACTACCGCCACTGCCCGTGCGCTGGAAAACGCCGAGGTGGTCACGGTGCGCAGCGTGGTGGAATTACAAGTGACCGTGGACTACGCCCTTTACGAGCGTGCGTCCCTGCTCATTGATGCTGCCGGGGCAAAGCAGGCACCGCCGGAGTTTACAGACCGGGTCACCCTGCGCTGGCAGATGCCGGAGCATACCGAAGCCCCGCTGCTGGAGCAGCTGCGGGAATTGACCCGGGGCAGCGCTCAGGTAGCGGTGTCCGACCCGTTCTACGCACCATTTTAAAAAACAAAGTCTTTTTTGCAAACCGACACCGAACTTCCCCCTTCGACACGGCCGATGTGCTACAATTGCCGTAGCGCAGCAATTGGGATCGGCTGTGCGCAGAGGGGAGGGGAGAAGCCCGAAAAACAAAAGGAGGATCTGTATGGATGTGCGCCGGAGAACCGAGGAGATCGAGCACCTTACCTTTGCGCCTTGGGCGACCTTCAGCGATGCAAGCCGTGGCCGCGCCGTACCGGAGCCGCAGGATCCGCTGCGCCCGGTGTTTCAGCGGGACCGCGACCGGGTGCTGCACTGCAAGGCCTTCCGGCGTCTCAAGCAGAAAACGCAGGTGTTCCTCTCGCCGGAAGGCGATCTGTACCGCACCCGGTTGACCCATACGCTGGAAGTTTCGCAGATCGCCCGCACCATCGCACGCGGTCTGCGCCTGAACGAGGATCTGACCGAGGCCATCAGCCTTGCGCATGATCTGGGGCACACTCCCTTTGGCCACGCAGGCGAAAAGGCACTGAACGCTCTCTGCCCGGACGGCTTCCACCACTATATGCAAAGCCTGCGTGTGGTGGATCGGCTGGAAAAGGATGGCGAGGGTCTCAACCTGACATGGGAGGTGCGCAACGGCATCGTTACCCACACCAAGGGCACATGGGCGGCTACCCCGGAAGGGCGCATCGTGCGTCTTGCGGATCAGATCGCCTTTGTCAACCACGATATCGAGGACGCCGTGCGCGCCGGTGTGCTGGACGCTGCCACCCTGCCCAAGGACTGCACGGCAGTGCTGGGGCAGACTAAGTCCGCCCGCATCACCACTATGATCAACAGCATCCTCACCCACAGCGAGGGGGATGTCCGCATGGGCACCGAGGAATACGCGGCTTTTCTCGCTTTGCGGGATTTCATGTACGCCACCGTGTATGTGGACAAAAACGCCAAGCGCGAGGAGCAGAAGGTGGACAAGCTTATCGCGGAACTGTACGAGTACTACCTGACCCATGTGGATCAGATGTCCAACTTTTATGTGCAGCTGGCCTATCAGGAGGGACGGGAACGCGCCGTCACCGACTATATCAGCGGTATGAGCGACGAGTTTGCCATCCGCACTTTTGAAGAACTGTTCGTGCCCCAGAAATGGCACGTCCTTTAAAACTGGAGAGGTCGTTTAAAACAACATGATCCCACATGAATACATCGAGGAACTTACCCGCCGCACCGACATCGTGGAACTGGTGGGCAGCTATGTGCAGCTCAAGCGCAAGGGACGGCTGTACGGCGGTCTGTGCCCCTTTCACAGCGAAAAAACGCCGTCCTTCTATGTGTACCCTGACACCCAAAGCTTTTACTGCTTCGGCTGTCAGGCAGCCGGAGATGCCATCAGCTTTGTCAAAAAGATCAACAATATCAGCAGCGGCGAGGCCATCAAGATGCTGGCTTCCCGCGCCGGTATGCCGGAGCCGCAGGAGGACGACAAGACCGGACGTCTGCGCAGCCGGGTGCTCTCCATGAATAAGGAGGCCGCCCGCTTCTTCCACGCCTGCCTGAACTCTACCGTGGAGGAGGCACGGCAGGCGCGCGCTTACTGGCGGCGGCGCGGGCTGGACGATAAGACCATCGTCCGGTTCGGGCTGGGCTATGCCCCCAACGATGGGCAGGCACTGTACCAGTACCTGCGGGATAAGGGCTACAACCAGCAGGAACTGGACGCCAGCGGCTTGTTCAAACGCAGCCAGTCCGGGCGCATCTACTGCCTGTTCTGGAAGCGTGTCATGACCCCTATCTTTGACCTGCGCGGCAACATCATTGCCTTTGGCGGGCGCGTGATGGACGACTCCAAGCCCAAATACGTCAACAGCCCGGAAACGCTGGTCTACCACAAATCCGAGACGGTGTTTGCCATGCAGATCGCCAAGCGCAGCGCCTCCCGGCGGTTCGTGCTGTGCGAGGGCTACATGGATGTCATCAGTATGCAGCAGGCGGGCATCGACACCGCCGTCTGCGCCTGCGGCACCGCCCTGACCCCCGGGCAAGTGCGCATCATCAGCGAGTATGCCGATGAGGTCATTCTGAGCTATGACTCGGACGAGGCTGGCCAGAAGGCGACCCTGCGCTCACTGGAACTGTTCCGCAACAGCCCGGTAAAGGTGGGCGTTTTGCAGATTCCCGGCGCAAAGGACCCGGACGAATACATCAAAAAATACGGCCCGGAGCGTTTTCAGGCACTTCTGGATGGGGTGGGCAATGCGCTGGACTTCCGGCTCAAGCGCCTGCGAGACCAGTATGATCTCTCGCAGGATGCGCAGCGGCTGCAATATGTAAAGGAAGCCGTGGAGATGCTGGCCGAGCGCTCCAACCCCACTGAGCAGGAGGTGTACGCCGGGCGGCTGGCAGAGGAGACCAACATCTCCAAAACTGCCATTTTGGCGCAGCTGGGTACCGCAGCAAAGCGGGCGGGCGGCAAGTACCGCCGGGAGAAAAACCGCGAGCTGCTGCGCTCCGGTGAGATGGATCAGATCAAGGTTCCGTACAGCGCAGGCGGCAGTCAGGCGCTGGGCATCGCCAGCGCCCAGCAGCGGCTGCTGGCTGCTATTCTGAGGGAGCCTCGTTATCTGGAACTGGCCAAGCAGCAGCTGACGGCGGAGCAATTCATCCAGCCGCAGCAGAAGGAACTATACGAAGCGATGCTCAATTGCAGCCGGGAGGGTGTGGAACTCAGCCTGACTGCACTGCGGGCATTTGTAAGTGAAGAAGCATTGAATGAACTGAGCCGGCTTGCGGCACAATACAGCGATGTGAACTGCACCCCGGACGATATCCGTCTGTATCTGGACAGGATCGCCCGGGGAATGCCGGTTGCTAGTAAAGCTGCTGCAATGTCCGGCGATGAGATCACACAGTATCTTCAGTCGATGCGCGAAAAAAAGCAGGGGACGCTGCCCGAACAAGACTGATCCCTGTTTTCCCTCCGGCTGGAGCTGGAGAGAAAAGGAGCAGGAATCATGCAGAAATTGTCGCAAACGGAAGAACTTGCCCGCAGCCTTGCCGCAAAGGCTCACCGTCACACCCTGACCCCGGAGCAGATCAGCAGTGCCATGGAAGAAGCGGATTTTGATATTGCACAGCTGGACGAGCTTTACGCGGCGCTGGAGCAGCGGGGCGTTCATCTGGCAGAGGAGGAGCCTGCCGAGCTGCCTGTGCTGGATGATGCCCAGATCGGCAGGCTGGAGAATGAGCTTTCCTCGGAGGGTGTGGCACTGGATGATCCGGTCAAGACCTATTTAAAGGAGATCGGCCGGGTGCCGCTGCTGACCGCCGGACAGGAGATGGCGCTGGCAAAGGCCGCCCGGGCAGGGGATGCAGATGCCCGCCGCGCCTTGAGTGAGGCAAACCTGCGGCTGGTGGTATCAGTAGCCAAGCGCTATGCCGGGCGGGGCCTGCCTTTTCTGGATCTTATTCAGGAGGGCAACCTCGGCCTGATGAAGGCTGCTGAAAAGTTTGAGCCGGAGCGGGGCTTCAAGTTCTCCACCTACGCAACCTGGTGGATCCGTCAGTCCATCACCCGCGCCATTGCGGATCAGGGACGCACCATCCGTATCCCGGTGCATCTGGTGGAGAGCATCAACCGGGTCAAGAAAACGGCAGGCGATCTGCTGCACAAAAATGGGCGGGAGCCCACCGTGGAGGAGATCGCCGCCGCACTGGATATGGAGCCGGACAAGGTGCGGGAACTGTTGCAACTGTCGCAGGAACCCATCAGTCTGGAAACGCCGGTGGGGGAGGAAGAGGACGCTCATCTGGAGGACTTTATTCAGGACGAGGACGCCGGTGTCCCGGTGGACGAAGCCGGGCGCCAGCTGCTGCGGCGGGAACTGCTGCACGTCCTTAAAAGCCTGACGCCCCGGGAGGAGAGGGTCATCACCCTGCGCTTTGGTCTGGAGGATGGCCGCGCCCGCACCCTGGAAGAACTGGGCAAGGAGTTCAACGTGACCCGGGAGCGGGTGCGGCAGATCGAAGCAAAGGCGCTGCGCAAGCTGCGCCACCCCAGCCGCGCAAAGCTGCTGCGGGATTATCTGGACGAGTGAGCATTCTGTATAATAGGACAAGGCCGCTGCACGGCGTTCCGTGCGGCGGCCTCTTCTTTTGCGGCGGGGAAGTGGAAAAGTAATACCTCCGGGCGCAAGAGCAAAGATAGACAAATTGCACAAGGGTGTTATGAACAGGAACGTGCAAAATAAAAAAATCAAGTACTTGGAAAGTAAACGGCTACACGCTACCGGGCGTTCGAAAACAAACCGAAAATAAAATTTATTTCGGCAAAAAACTGAAAAATGGCTTGACAACAGGAGTTTTGGGGTGTATACTACATTAGTATCACATAATGGACTAGTGCGTCAAAAAGGGAGCTGTGATGGCTGCCACTTGAGGGGTCACCCCGAAAAGTTTGTGCAAAATGCCGGAAGGTTCCACAGGACGCGGGTCGAATTATGTGTGTCTGCTCAAATTTGACCCGCGTATACGACATCCCGTAGAATATAAAAGTAAGGAGTGGTTGATTTTATGATGAAAGTCAAGCCCGTAAAGCTCGG
>ERZ1026955.949-NODE-949-length-12323-cov-5.893789_pt1 | contig 12323 bp, 16 predicted proteins | sample MGYA00519459_ERZ1026955 | MGnify/ENA primary metagenome ERZ1026955 (study PRJEB26926, sample SAMN06164833) | human gut metagenome | biome: ENVO:00009003; feature: ENVO:2100002; material: ENVO:00002003 | host: Homo sapiens | place: USA | collected 2012 ...
CATACGAGGTGACGTCGAGTCTCGTGGGCTCGGAGATGTGTATAAGAGACAGATAATATTCATCCTGCCGGCATTCGCGCCTGCATTATGACTGCACCCGGTTCATATACTGCTCCCACAGCATAGCCACCTGCGTTCCTGTCACATAGACCTGATATGAATCACCTACCGTCTGATCTTCCGGATCCACAAATTCGATTCCAAGCACGTATCCATCCGCATCCCGCTTCATCTCAAAGAGATATGCCCCTTCACAGGTTTTTGGAAAATCTGTCGTTTCCGCAACAGACAGTTCATAATCCGGAACCTCGGACTGCAGCACATCATTTGCATCATAATACTTGTAGCCATCACGCACACACCGGATCAGTTTTCCATCTGTTATCCGGATCTTCGTCGTACCGGCATAGCTTTCTGTATAATTTGTATTCTGGCTGTTGTCCGCTCTCACAATCAGTGCTTCTACCATAAGCTCCACACCATTTTCTGTCACTGCAAATGTATCGATCTGACAGTCGTCAAACCGGAAATGCTCTAATTCATCTACACTTTTATATGCCACTTTGTTCATCCTTCCTTCTATGTATTCTTCTGTAATGACCTATGCAATCACACTATATTGTTTTCCCGATATCAGTAAATTGCTTCATATAATTTTTCTACAACTTCATCTTCGGAAAGCTTATCATAGATATAATAGTCCGCATTGACCTTAAAACCATCATAGACGCTTTCGTTCTCCAATACCGGCTGCAATATCTCCAGCCGGTCTGCGTAATTTTCACGCATGTCATCTGCCTGTTTCTCATAACCGCTGAGCTTTTGAGTTTCCTGCAGCGCTGCCTTTGCCGCGTCACTGATTGGAATACCTTTTTCGGTTCCCTGCAGCTGTGCCATATCCCTGCTATTAAGCAGAAACTCCAGAAGCTTTGCCGCTTCTTCCGGATACTCCGTTGTTGCACTGATGGCATACATCGTAGCTGGTTTTACACACCACCCGAATTTCCTCGCAGCTGCATCCTGCAGATAATCGCCTACAATAACCTCCGCACCGTTCTCTTCCAATGGTGTACAATAATTTGCTGCATCACTGATCCACGCAAGCGTTCCCGCTGCCTTTCCTGTCGAAAAAGCATTTCGATCAAAGGAGTCGATCGGCATCAGCACATCTTCATCAATCAGACGCTTATAGAAATCAAGCATAAATGCAATATCTGCTTTTGTCAGCTGCAATGACCCATCTGCTTTCACGGACTCCTTTCCCTTTATCTGTTCAAGATATGCAACCAGCATCAGAAAGAGTTGTTTTTTTGTCGTTCCAAGCGGGTAGATTCCATCCCGGCTCATAACCTTAGCCGCTGCAAAAAGATCATCCCACGTCTTCGGGATCTCCAGGCCATACGATGCGTAAATCGTCTTGTTATAATAAAACATTGGTGTATTAAATGAAATCGGAACGGCATACAGTTTTCCGTCCATTTCCCCATAAGCAAGCTCCTCCGGAGTGTAATTCTCCAGATGAATGATGTCTTTCAGATCATACAAGTTATAAAAGCCATTTTCTTCGTCTGCATATTCCGACAGCCACGCATAATTAATCTGCATCACATCCGGTGCATTGTGGGAGCGCATATAAATATGCATTTTGTTCTCGTATCCGCCCCAGCTTCCATAGTTTGCCTGCACCTCTATCTGTCCCTGGTTTTGTTCTGTAAATATATCCAATGCCTGTAGTGTGTACCGATGCCGGTCATCATTTCCCCACCAGGAGTAGGAAATCTCCGTCGTGGATTCATAGACTACCGGTTTGCTATTTCCGGAACACCCGGATAAGAAAATCAGACATACAATGAGACAGATGCTGATTCCACGATATTTATTTTTCATTTTTCCCATGTACCTCATATCTGCCAATCAATCCTCATACCAATTGTATTGATGTTTTCCGTTTTCTTTTGATACATATAACGCACGGTCCGCCATCTGATAAGATTCCTCGAATCCAAGTTTTATTCCATCTACCGTAATTCTCAGACAGATTCCTGCTGAAAGTGAGACTTTGCACGATTCATAGTGTGTATCAAACTGCTTATGAAATGCATCCAAAAGTGCATCCAGCCTCCGGGCAACCTCCTCCCGTATAACGGTCTCTTCCTCATGCTCAAATGGAATGTACACCGCAAACTCATCTCCGCCCATACGCCCGATGATTGCCTGTGTTCCAAGAGTTTCCCGGAAGATTACTACGGATTTCTTAAGAAATTTATCCCCTTCCTGATGCCCATATGTATCATTTACCAGCTTAAAATTATCCATATCCAGCATCATGCAGATATGCTTTGTTCCTTCTCCTGCATGTGCAAGCTTTGTATCTACCAGATCACGGAATGATTGCTTATTCAACACATTTGTCAGCTGATCGTAATCTGCTTTCTGCCTGATCTGCGAAAGCACGCCATCCTTTACTGCCACCTGTGAATACAGGATTCCTGCCGCCGTCATAGCAACCACAAGCATAATAATATATACAATTATAGCAAACCGGGTGATTCCAAGCTGTTCCGCAAATAGCACGTTCTCCGGAGCCACACATATTACCTGCCAGTCGTTCTTGCAGGTTCCAACTACTACAACTTCCTTGTCGCCTATAATCCAGTAATTGCTATATCCATCCGGCAGATCGTTCCAGACTTCTTCTGCATTCCGTCCAAGTATCTCTCCTGATTCAGCATAGACAATCGAATGTGCCGAATCCACAAGATAGCTCTGCATCCCCGGCACATCCTCCATATCTGTAAAAGACTGGCTCAGTTCCCGGCTATAAAATGCTGCCACAATGATTGCATGCTCATTCAGTCTTTTTACGTAATACAGCCTGTCATAGCACCGCTCATAATCGAAAAACCAGCCGGACTCTTTCCTCTCGTCCGTAATATGCCCTTCCAGATACGCATATAGTCCACCATCCGGGAACAACTCGAGCGTCGTATTCGATATTGAACCAAGCGATGAATCATCTGCGTATACAATTCCAAAATCAGAGAAGTTCTGAAGAATATTAATATCCTGCAAACGTTTTTCAATCGCTGTCTCCTGCTGTATCTTCTCGAATGCATCCTGCCCCTCTTTCGTTGCATCATACTCACAATAGATATCATCCGAGAACAGCAATGCTGCGGTATCTTCAATTCTTCCCAGATACTGATTGAGATTTGATATCTGCAATTGGGTGTTTGCCTGTATCAGGTTTACAACCTTTGATTTCATTTCCTGGGAGGATTTTCTTGTCAGGATCAAAGTGATGGTTCCTGTTGCAACTGTGATGGCAAGCAAAAACACAATGACGATCCGAAATGTGAATCTTCTTATCTGAATGTCTGTCTTTGTATTATTGTTAAAAGGCATTTCTTACCTTACTCCTTCCAGATCTGATTTCAGCATAATAAAATATTATAATATAGGAATCCGCGATTTACAATAACCCTTTTTGGCTGCATTCTTCCGGGCAATCCGATGCTTGACTTTCGTGCCTGTCTGTACTATATTTGTTTTATTGCAGGTATAGTTCATTGGTAGAACACCAGCTTCCCAAGCTGGATAGGCGGGTTCGATTCCCGTTACCTGCTTTTTTACGTGATAGAACTGCAAGATTTCGTGAATCAAGTTTCATTCACTTTCACAGTGAAAGAAATAGTATCGATAAAAGAGGAAAGGTACCAGTTAAAGTACCTTTCCTCTTTTATCTTAAAAGTTTTCTGTTTTACACATTATCTTACTCCACAGTTGTATCTACGGAAGTTCCCGCCTCTGCAGGAGCTTCTACCTTGATTCCATCCAGGCCTGTGATGTTCACATTCTTGTTAACCTTTGCATCGTATGTATTTGCACGCATAATATCCGCGATATCGATACCTGTTACTTCCTTCACAGACTCCATTGTCTTTGCAAGGACTTGTGGCACATACGACCCCATCGAACCGACACCGGAACCTTCGCCGTTGCCGTCGATGATCGTAACCTTGTCGATTGTAGAGAGTGGCTCTGCGATTGCCTTTGCCATCTCCGGCAATGCCTTCACGATCATTTCCACCATCGCTGCCTGACCATACTTCTTCATCGCTTCGGCTTTCTTCTCTAAGGCTTCTGCCTCTGCAAGACCTTTGGCTTCGATTGCCTTCGCCTCTGCCTCGCCGACTGCACGGATACCTGCTGCCTCCTGCTGCTTTGCGAAAAGCTCTGCCTCTGCCTGTGCCTTCTTCGCCTCAGCTTCCTGCTGCTTCTCAAACTTATCTGCCTCGGCATTTCTCTGACGCTTGTAAAGCTCCGCATCTGCCTGCTGCTGTCTTGCGAACTTGTCCGCCTCCGCTTTCTTACGAATATCCGCATCGAGGGACTGCTCCATAACCTCGGCTTCCTTCTTCTTCAGGTCAACTTCCTTCTCCTGACGTGCGATATCTGCCTCGGTCTTTGTAACCTCGATTGTCTTACGCTGTGCTTCCTTCTGAATCTCGTAAGCCGCATCTGCTTCCGCATTCTTCGTATCTTCGATTGTCTTTAATTCTGCCTTCTTGATAGAAAGCTCATTCTGCTTCACGGCAATTTCCGTATCGGATAATACCTTTGCATCGTTCGCTTCTTTTCTCGCCTGTGCCTGTGCGATCGCTACATCACGGTCTGCGTTTGCCTTGGCGATACTTGCATTCTTCTGGATTGCTGCCATGTTATCCTGACCAAGCGCGATAATCAGGTCATTCTGATCCTCTACATGCTGGATGTTGCAGGAAATAATCTCAATACCCAGACGATTCATATCCACCTGCGCCTTCTCCTGCACCTGATCACCGAAGGACTTACGATCGTTACACAACTCCTTCAGACTGATCGTACCGATAATCTCACGCATATTACCCTGCAGAGAATCCACCAGTGCTTCCATAATCTGCGGTTCCTTCATATTCAGGAAATTCTTCATGGCAAGTTGCATACCTTCTTCATCCGTACGGATCTTAACTTTCGCAACTGCATCAATGTTAACACCGATGAAATCCAGTGTCGGAACATAATCGTCCGTCTTGATATCGATACTGATCTGCTTGATCAACAGTTCATCCTTCCGCTCGAAGAACGGAAGCTTCAAGCCTGCTTTACCAATCAGAATCTTCGGTGTCTTTCTTAAACCGGAAATGATATACGCCTTATCCGGTGGTGATTTGACATAACTGGTAAATAAAATGACCAGCAATGCCACGATAATGATAATAATAGCAATTGTTGAACCTGACATACAAAAACCCTCCCTAACAACAAGTTAATTGATTGCTATGCGACTCAGATCGCATATTTTCTTTGGTGCAAAATTCACATTCCTGCATCTATTCAATATTGTACCATGTATGTGTGAAAATCACTATTACATTTTTCTGCATTTTTCGTACATTTTCTGTACAATAATGCATTTTTCATTAAGGAATCGATTGTTCGAAGAAAGCAGCTGTAGCATCTTATTAAATGAATAAATCGTTGTATCTGTCGGTACATCCACCACAGCATCAAAATCATTTCCTAGCAGGATGTCCGGTTTTGTATTCAGCACAATTTCCCGGATATCCACATCAGATTTTTCTTTATCCATACCATACGCATGGCTTCCACCCAATGTCAGAAGGATAATATTCTCTCCTAGGTACCATCCGAAGTCCCAATTCATCCTGTTCTGGCATAACTAAGCCCTCCCCGATATAATAAATACTATATTATATCGGGGAGGGCTTAAATTATCTATGTATTCTTTTATTACACACAGATTCTGTTTATTTGTCACGCTTCTTGAATATCCTGTTATAAATCTCAATTCCCTTGTCAGGATTCTGGTTCATCCAGAATACGAGATAGCCGCCAATCAGGAACAAAGCCCCTCCTATTATAACAAGATAGACAGACATTGTCGGGATTTTCCTTCCATCCGTTATTTTGGTTGGTTTCTCCGGATCATAATATACCGTTACCTTCTGCCCTATCTGCATATCATGTCCATCACCCACATATATCTCATTATATGTTTTTCCATCTACTTCATAATCCACAAAGATGGTGCAAGTTGCATGATTTCTATGCATACGTTTTTCTGTTACAATACCTGGTACGGTCTCAGCTTTTCTTTAAAACAGATCATTATGTACATATGCCGCAAGTCCCGCGAACAACAAAGCCAGCCCGACAAACATAACTATCATCACTTCCTTACGGACGGACTTTTTTCTTATTTCTTTGTCACCTAAATCTTCTCCAAAGATTCGTGCTTGTTTTTCCTCTGACAAAATATATGGATTTCTATCTGTTGCAGATGAAAGCTTTCCATCCGGTTGATAAACAGGCTTATCGATTGGAGTTGTCCTTTTGGATTCAATGACATATGGATCCTGTTCTAAATCGCTGAACTCCCCCAGTGAAGGATCTTTTAATTCTTCCTGCATATCTTTCATGCGTTTTGTGGAATCTTCATCTTTTAACTTTAATGACATATTTTTCCTCCTCCCAAATATACAAAGGATTGTTGCAATATTCTTTCATTCATATTAACACTATCATACATATATGGAAATAACAATGTGTAATTTTCTTCTGTCATGGATATGATTTCAACCCTGATTTCCAGATATTTGCTAGATTAGCTTCCGGTTTGGTTTTTCTTGCTTGCTTTTCTCTTCCCCGGGTATCACCACATCGCTATCGCTCTGTGGTATATTGTCGGGCGCATCCTAAATATGTGCTTTGCACATATGCGCCCTCCTCGCCCACGTCGTGGGTTTTTCCGCTTAATTTCTCTCCCGCGAGCCCAGATTTACATTTTGTGGAAAATAATATACAAGATATAACCGAATCCACATACACGGCAAACGTTGTGGAATGGCTTAGAGAATACTTAGAATAAAAAATAAACAGGAAATCATTCGCCGTGCAACCTCCTCTGCGCTTCGCTTCGAGTCGGTCTCGGGCATTCGCCCTATATAAACGGATAAAAAAATGACTGGTTTCAAGCAAGCTTGACCAGCCATTTTTTTATCCGTTATGCACGGCTCATTGTCTCTAGAACTTTCCAGCCTTTGCTGCTTCCTCAACAGAAACAGTAATGCACGTATTTATCGCATCCACTGGCATTTTTGTTGCCTGTATGTTTCCTATTCATCAATTTTTATACCTATTCAGCACTCCTCACGGCTTATTTAGCATTCCTCTCCGGCATACACGAAACCTGTCTCTTCCCAAAACTTCATCGGGGAAATGTAGTAATCGTACTGGCTGCTCCCTTCTTTCTTAAAAGCAACTCCGAATTTCAGAAACCCAAGGATAATTCCCTGGCGTATAAACTGCTGATCCTTTTTCATTACTCTTGCCGCTACTGCCACAGGTACATTTTCACCAGTGAACTCCGGTACTTCCAAATATACTTTACTCTTATCCATTTGTCAACTAACTCCTTTCTTTCTGTGCTGCAGTCAGAGCATTCACAATATCCTCTGCCTTCTTTGGCCCGATGCCCTTCACGCCCAGGATAACTTCTCTCACTTCATTCTCGGTCAAACCTTCCGCATCTTTCATACCGTCCGCATGGCCTGCCTTGTATAAATTCTTGCAGAATGCATCCATCTGCTGATGATCCATTCTCTTAACATCCTTGTATGTTTTTCTGTTCAATGTGTACTGTTTCATCCTTCGCCCTCCTATACAAACGATAGCTCGCTGTCGTCTCCTGCAGGCATAAATCCATCATTCCCCGACTGTGGTGCCGGTGCAGGCTGGTTGCTATATGTACCGCCGCTCTCGGCGTTTTTGCTCTCGGCAAATTCCTGGTCCTCTGCCACAACGTCTGTCGTATATATACGCTGGCCTTCTTTATTCGTGTAGCTTCCGGTCTGTATTCTGCCGGTCAGCACAATCTTTGTTCCTTTATGCAGGTATCTCTCAGCAAACTCTCCCGCCTTGCCGAACGCAACGCACTGGATGAAATCTGCTGAGTTTTCCTGGTTTTTCCCTCTTCTGTCAACCGCCAGGGTGTATCTCGCTACTGCCATAGCCTGCTCTCCCTGTGTATATCTGACTTCCGGATCGCGTGCGAGACGCCCCATCAAAATTACTTTATTCATTGTCCTACTCCTTTCTCAATTTCCTGTATTTTTAACACGTAGTATAACTTTCCTGGCTCAGCTCCCCATTCCGGCTTGCCTTTTCCAAAATGCAATGTGCATTTACAGATGATTTCCGGAGATTCTTTGGAATAACCATTTCTAAATACTATCGGCACCGGCCATGGCTTCCGGATTTCTTCCGGTGCCGCATCTCCATATATCATCTGCCCTCCAACCAGGATAAAGCCGAAAGCGTTCATAAATCTGCTGTCGTAGTACGGCTTGATTTCTCTGTACTCTTCTTTCTTTTCTCCGGAAGCGATCATATCAAACCACTTCTTCTTGATCGGCAATATCAGCATACCTTTTCACCTCTCCTCTTGGATGTCGGCTTCAATCTCCGAAAACTTCGTATAAATCCTATTCTCTGCATAGTAGATATTGTAGTCTTTCTGTCTGATATAGTGCCACAGTCCCTTGTTGTGCCCTGCTTTCAAAAAATCGTCGTTGTAATATTCTGTCTCGTATCTATCGTTTACCATTTGTCGGAAGCTGAGTTCATCTATCTGATCTGAGCAACGAACAAAATCCGAAATTCTGTTAATCTCTTCTCTTGAAAGTTTCTCTGTTGCTACAAACACGACCCTAACTATTTCCGCTCCGCGTCTCACTACATTCTCCAAATCTTCAACGGATTGCAGATGATACACAACTCTTTTGCAGAAATGGTACGGGAACTCCGACTCTGTATAGCTCGTGTGCATTTCCATTGGAATACCGGCTTTAATGCAGATACCCATAACCATACCGAGATACATCGGTACAAGCGGATTGTCACTGTACCGATAGAGCGGATCTCCGCCGCCGGAGATAGACACAATATTCGCTCCGGTCATTTTAATTGCATCTTCTAGTTTATCCAGGCCGCCTATCGTGGATTTAGGAACTTTGATTCCATTCTCTCGGACTATGCAATACGGGCACCTTCCATGGCACCCAAAGTTTGTTATTATGCTTAAATATTTATCCATATACGCTCTCCTTATTTTCCTGTTGTTCTGTCTCTTGCTGCAGACCGGAACATCATCAACAGCATTTCTGATACTGGCCTGCTTCTATCTTTCCTCTTTGCCTTCTTGATTGCTTTGAGGTCGTACCACTCACCCCGGTAGTTCATTCTATCCGGAACATACACGCCTATCTGGTATGGAATTTCTTTCTTGATCTGCTCGTACACTTCCTCCGGCATCACATAGTAATTGTAGTCTCCCAGGAAGTTGTGACCGTTCTTCGAGTGAAAATCCTCTACTGAGGACTTAACCTCATAGCAATAGAAGTCTCCCTTCTCTATGCCGGACACTGTATTGTTTACCGGCTTGAATTTCATAAAATCCACCCGCACTGCATTCATGGTGGCGTAGTCGAAAGTCACTTCCCTGGCCCAGTAAATTCTCGGATCATTGTCCGGGCAGATGTGCCGCTGGATTGAGAGCGACAACATCGCCGTGATTTCCGGTCTGCTATTCATCTTCCTGCACCTCCTCTGTTGGTATTCCTGCGTAATTCAACGCCTGCTCATATGTCATGCCGTGATTTTTTATCTGCAGGCAGCCCTCGCACATTCTCCTGTGCTTATCGTTATCAGATGTTCTCAACCGCTGCAATCTATTCGGCACAGGCTCTAGGTGACACCCGAAGCCACACACGCAACATCCGGTTCTCTGTTCTCCTGTAAAGTACCAGTTGCCTTTCTTGTCCTGGTATGGCGTTCCATACACGCTGCAGATCGGAATGCGCTGCTCCACCGCATACTGGATAACCTCATTCTTCGGCCAAAATCCCATAGGTTGGCTCTTTATTGTGTGACCGTCGTACACATTACATCCCGTGTGGTTGTACTGGTTCTCTCTTCTGAAACTCTCGTCCTGCGTTATACCGATAAATGGTTGTCTGCCTGTCTCCTTGACATACCTCTTGAACGGTTCTTTTTTTAGTGCCTCGCAGCAATACTCCGAAATATCTGCAGGCATCTGTTCCGTGTCCGTCAAATACTGCCACTTCTTCGCCAGCATTCCGAATTTTCCTCTCTTATCTCCGTTGAGCAAGTAGTTTCTGTATTTCTCGCTGAGCTTTCCATGTCTCAGTTTTCTAATCTTTCCTGCTGTATCTTTGCTTGTAATCGGAAATCCTTTGTTTTCACACACCCACTTAAAACTATGCTTCGGCCGGATCACTACCAACTCAATATCGAGTTCCGGGAACTGCTCTTTGAGCCATTCCGTATATGTCTTAACAAATTCTCTGATTTCCGGAAATTCCGTCCCGGTGTCCGCAAACACCAAGGGAATTTTACCGGTCAATTTATACTTTCTGTACGCCTGGCACACTATGTACGCCAAGACTGTACTATCCAGTCCGCCGCTGAATGATATGTAAACCTCTCCGTACCAATAATTCCACCACTGATATACTCTTACCATAGAGAATGACGGCTTCATCTCATACGGCTGGTACTTCATGCTTTTGAAACTGTCCTTTGGAAATTTCAAATCTTCTTCCAGTAGGTACATCTCGTGTCTCCTTTCTATCTGCTGAGCATTTTCTCGATCAGCTGGTCGTATAACAGCTTATAGTCCGGACCACTCTTTGCTTCCCTCAGCTCGGCTTTGGTTCTGTCGAGTTCCGCCTGCAGATTATTCAAATGTTCTAATGTGTCCGTATCTAACTGCCCTGGCCCACACTTCATTCCTAACGAAACCGCCAGGGCAATGTCCAAATCCTGCACTTCACTTTCTGTCAGCTCTCCAATCCACTCTCCAATTCTTTCCTCCGAAACCGTGGAAATCTGCTCGCACAAGAGTGTTGATGGTCTAAGTGCTGACTCAATATATACATGAGTCGGAAGGTCAGTCTTTGGTTTGGTCGTCATATATACCACTTCGACCGTGTTGCTGTTCGCATTGTTCTTATCGTTTGATACTATAACCGCTGGGCGCCCCCCCGCTGCTCACTTCCCTCTTCTCTGTAATTGCTTCTGACGTAGTAAATCTGTCCTCTCTTCATGCTACTTTGCACCTTCTTTCTTTACATATAAATCGCTGGTTCCTTCGACCACACCCTTCTCTTCGTCGTTAGGAAACTGGAAGCCGTACTGTTCCAGTATTCCGTAGAACGCCTTCACCTTCTCACCTCTGACTGTGTTGTATGTGTAGTTCCACTCAACCAAATCTGCATCAGCTACCATTGCCGATACCAGGCAGAGAAGTTTCTGCAACACGCTGAGTCCCTGCATTTTCTTATGTGCCGCTTCTTTTTCTTCCTCCGGCGCATTGTAAACCTCGCACCCAACAAAAAACTCTATCAGCTTGTTATGACCTGTGAATGTCTCCCAATCCATCATCTGCTCGAAAAGGTCCGCTTCAACCTGCTTTTCGTCTGTGACTTTTTTTATTCTTCCGGATAAAATGCCTTCAATGAACACCTTCCTCGTATTGGCCGCTTCTTTCAGAATTGCCTTGATCTGCTTCTTATTTCGCATATTCTGCTTTTTGGCTTCCTCTTCCGGAGTAAGCACTTTCTTGGCCTTCTTTGCTTTGCGAATCACATATAAAGTTCCGTATCGTTCCAGGTAAAACATCGGCTCGCCGTTGTCCTTAAACTTCATCGTCTTAGGTGGCTCTTTATCTAGGCTGTAACTTTCCATGCGTTCCCACTTGTCTGTATAAAATTCACTGTCAGCTTCCGCCGGTGCTTTCTTTAACCCTAACTTCTTCATCATCGCCACATAGAGCTTCATATTCTCCTGGCGTTTCTGCTCCTTCTGAGCATTGATTGCACGTCTCGCAAGGTCTCGGGAGTCTGTGGACTCCTTCAAAATCTTATTTCTCGCCTTGATGTCTTTGATCTTTTCCAGCTCGTACATATCCGTAAGTGTCAGCTGGTAGCCATCCTGTCGCTCCTTCTCCATCAATGTCTTGGAGTCCAGCTTCGCAATGTTCAACCGGTGTCTAATGGTTTTCTTGCTGAAACCGGTCTTTTCTGCAATTGTGTCCTCTGTCTCTCCCAGGTCAAGCATCATCTGAAATCCCTGTGCCTGCTCCCAAATTGTCAAATCGCCACGCTGCATATTTTCTTCCAGCATTGTCGATACCTGCTCTTTATGAGTCATTCCTGTCTCTTATACACATCTCCGAGCCC
>ERZ1026955.963-NODE-963-length-12113-cov-5.443689_pt1 | contig 12113 bp, 11 predicted proteins | sample MGYA00519459_ERZ1026955 | MGnify/ENA primary metagenome ERZ1026955 (study PRJEB26926, sample SAMN06164833) | human gut metagenome | biome: ENVO:00009003; feature: ENVO:2100002; material: ENVO:00002003 | host: Homo sapiens | place: USA | collected 2012 ...
GAAATGTAGAAATGCCTTTCAATTTTTTCATTCACTTAAGTAATTCAGGGTGGCTTTTTGCCACCCCTTTTTTCTAGTTAAGTGAATAAGGTTCAGTAAAGGAAAAAACAATGATAAAAGGGAGGAAAAACTTTGAAATCAAAAAAGAAAAAACGTTATTATATAGTCTTGGTTATGGTACCAATTATTGGACATATATTAAATTCGATATGTAGCCATAAAAACTTCTACTTTAACCAATATATTCTTTTTATAATGCTGATTATTCAACTATTCGTATTGAATAAAATTGATACAGAAAATCTAGCAATTGAGAAAGAATTGAAGAATATAGGAGAAAATAATGTAAGAGAGAGCTTTAATACAAAAACAAAGAGGCTGCTGCATACAACAAAAGGTAAGATAATGTCTATCATTTTAGTACTGGTCTATATAGTTTCAATGTTTAAAGTGGGGTGTTTAGAGTATACTATTACGGGAATTTATGGAGGCATCTTAGGTGCAGTAGTATTCTATGTCGGAATACAGGTTTATTTTAGGTATCTAATGCTATTATATTTTTCATGGGATTTGAAAAATCTGCAAATAGAAAAATATTTCTTTTATATCCCGGCTTTAACAGAGTGGATTGTTCGATTAGCACGAGAGTTTAGTTATATTGAAAAATGGTTTTTAGTATTAGGCGTTATGTATAGTAGCATATATACAGTTAACATACCGGCTGGTGCCATAGTTATTGACAATGGTTTGTCAATTCACACAGCCTCCAATGCATTGTTTTTAATAACATGTATTGGAATAATTGTTTTTTTTGTGCTTGCTGTTCCGATATTTACATTTCTAAGTAGAAGTTTTATCAAGGTGTGTATTGAGCAATGTAAAAGCAGGAGCGTAAAGACACTCGAAAAACAGATTGCTATATTATCAATGGACACTTCGGAAAAGGATTTAAAGATTCTTCAAACAAAATTATCACTTATAAAAGATATATCGCTTTCAGAAGATTATCCACTAAATTATAAGCATACTGTTTTTGGTGCTAGAAAATTCGGATTCAATTATCATTGAGGGTTGGGCAGAAAAGGTTTGCAATAAGACAACTTTTATAACAGAGGGTAAGTTATACGGACATTTAAATAAATCTGGCTATGTTAGAATTGTTAACATAGATGAGCTAGATACACCTGTTGACAATATGAAACTATTTTAATTAAATAATCAATCAGAACCTAGGAGAGTAAAATCTTCTAGGTTTTTTTCGTTCACTTAAATTCGGGGTGGCTTTTGCCATCCCTTTTTCTATTTAAGTGTAGATGAGTCAAGTGCAACTATAGTGGATTTTTTGTAAGAAAGTTGTTATAATAGTTACAAATAAAATTATATGGGAGGTGTTCTTTATGACATTAGAAAAAGGCACGGGAGTTTTTATTAATGAACAATGTATAAATCCATTAAAGCGTAAAGAAGCCTTTGAAATTGCACAGATGGCTAGTAGCTATAATAAAATACGAAAGATAGTTGTCTTTGGAAGTGCAATTACAGATCGTTGTACAGAAATGAGTGATATAGATTTATGGATTGATTACTCTGATAATTGCTATGATGAATATGGAGTATTCACAAAAGAAGCTGATTCTATTATTTGCGAAATAGAAGATATAACTAATTATAACGCTGATATTTTGTTTAATGAGCAACTAATAGGGTCTTATGTTGAAAAGGCTGCTTTAAAGGGGGTTTGTATTTATGTGCAAGATGATAAAAAGAGGGTTGATTACTCTAGATAAATCCAAATATAGTCTAAGTAAGTATAAATGTGAGAGCGATGATATTTGGTTAGATAGTGCTTGTTATGATGCACAGCAAAGTTTGGAGTTCTTAATGAAAGGTATCCTCGCAAGTAAAGGTGTTGTAGTAGGAGATGAGGAGAATGATATCCCCAAAAGTCAAGGACATAATATTCGTCATTTGTTATCTCGACTTACGAAAGAGGGTTTTACTTTTGATAAAATAGATGATCTAACACCATTAGCTAGCACAATTACTTCGTGGGAAGAGGAAGGGCGTTATAGTCCAGGTGTTCATGTGCATGAGCAAACATTGCATCGAGTGTATAAGATTTTTGATAGTATGTATAACGCGTATATTGCAGACGCAGGAGATTGTCCCTGACAATATGAAACTGTTTTAATTAAATAATCAACTAGAACCTAGGAGAGTAAAATCTTCTAGGTTTTTTCATTCACTTAAATAATTCGGGATGGCTTTTGCCATCCCTTTTTCTAGTTAAGTGAATAAGGTTCAGTAAAGGAAAAACAATGATGAAAGGGAGGAAAAAACTTTGAAATCAAAAAAGAAAAAACGCTTACTGATCTTGATTGGTATTCTGATGATTTGTCTGTTACCAATCTCATTTCTGTCAAAAGTATTAGTTCCTTGGGCAGAGGAATTAGGTGAAGTTACAACGGAGACTGGTGCAGCACCGCCGGGTGATGCCACTGTGACGGATGCTGCTAATGATACCGTAATCGATGCTGGAAGAACATTATTATCAGGTATTCAAAATGGAAGCATCAAGTACACGGATTTATCTGTAGAACAAGCTGTTCAGGTTGTAAAAGCAATACTTTGCAGCAAGGAAGATTTTGCATGGTTTTGTTCTCTGGATGATTCACAGGCAAAGAAAATCTTTAGTGTTGACAAAAGGCGTATACAGTTCGAATTTGAGACTCTTATGAAAGATAACACGGATATGTCTTTCGTGAAAGATATGTCTGTTGAAGATTATGATAAGTTCTTTGGTACAACAGAGGGTAAATCTGTTATCAGCACAGTTATGAATGGAAAAACTGTAGATGCCACTGCAGCAGCTGATGGTGGGTTTAATATGAATATTACTTCGTGTGCTCCGGGACATGAGGGTATTCTTCAAATATTGCCTTTAGGCAAACATTATGTACATTGTATAGAAGGTGGCCATTATGTCTCTGGCTCAAACAAACCGCCATATGGGTGGATGGAAGTTAATGGAAGCAAATTTTATCTTATGTGTGGTAATGATAATAAAGAAATTAATTCATTTTTTGCTTTTTCCACTAAGTCTATAGAAGCTGAGGAATGGGAAATTTCGGTAGCATTCCCAAGCGCAACACAGATGTATTTTGATTATTATTGGACAAAAAAAGGTGGTGCACAACCAAGCAATGAGGTACCAGACAGAGACTTTCATGATGCGCTAGGTAAACTTATGGAAGGTGTAGGTAGTACTTCTTCTTACAATGGAAAAAGTTATGCTTATCCTGGAAGTTGGAATGATGTTATAAGATCTGAAAGATACAAGGTGTTTGATGCTGATACTGGTGCAGAATTAAATTCTAGTTCTTTACTGGAAATGAGTGTAGTTGATGGACAGCAGATTACGCATAAACTGAGATTTGAAACCGGAACTTCTTATTTTGGCACAACAATTACTGTTCCACAGGGTACCGTTTTTCATTATTATCAAGGTGCTAATCAATATGATGTTGTAGGTGGTCAGAGAGTAACAGTCCCTAATGGTACAATTGGTTATTTTTATGCCCCACTAAGTACTAATGGTGTTATAGCAGCTGAGACAGTTTCAGCGGGTTGGTATGTTGAAACAACTTATCGTTTTGAGTGTAAAGGAAAACCTGTACAAATTTCAACAGGTAAACGGTTGCCTGTACAGCAGTTGTTGTGTCCAATAACAAAGCAGCCATCCCTTAATTTTTCAATTAAGGCAGAAGCAACGTCTCACGTAATCCTGAAGAAATCATCATCAAATCCAACGTGCACAAATAACAATCCATTATATGATTTAGCAGGAACAACGTACACATTATACGACGCTACAACTAATGCTGTTGCTAAGACAGTTAGTGGAAATGATGCAATACTTGTTTGCGATAGCAATGGTAACACTGCAACGTTGGAAATGCCTTTAGGTACATACTATGCAAAAGAAACGGCAGTGGGTAAAGGTTACTTAATTAACTCAGACCCATTACCGCAGTTTGAATTAACAGCTGCTAACACTGCGGATAATCCATACGTGATTAATGCAACGGATACTCCTACGACTGACCCTATTACTGTGGCATTAACTAAGTCAACAAACTCTAATAAGCCGATCAGAGGAGCAGTTTACTGCATTGAATACTATCCGGGAATTCAAACTTACAGCGAATCAGAGGCTCAGATAAAACACACAGGTTCTGTAAGCAAATGGTATTTTGAGACGGATGCCAAGGGTGAAGTCCGTTTTGTTTCTTCATCTACAGCCAGTGGCTACACTTCAAGTCCATTTTTTACCAACGCACTAGGTATGCGAACTATACCATTAGGTACAGTAATAATGTATGAGGAAAAAGCTCCAGATAATTACACAAAGAGTGAAACTCATTGGGTATTTCAGGTGAGACAGACAAGCGATGGTCAAAAGGCTTGGTTATACGGTTTGGACAAGAATGGCGCAGAGGTTGCTTACGAGAACGGTACCACAGTATCCGATACTAATACTCCAAACTTTACTGAGAGTCCAATTCATGTGCGGTTGCCATTAGTGAAAGCTTACACAGATAAGAACCCAAAGCAGTGTGATTATGGTGATACATCGGTAGCAGGTGCTGTATTTGCTTTATACGCTGAGAGAGATATTGTAGATGTTTCTACAGGAGAAACAGTTGTAAAAGCTGAAACATATACAGTTGATACACCATTGAAGTTTGATGACGGTACACCTGTAACAGATCCAACGACAGGCAAACAGATAATTGCAAAAGCTGGGACACCCAAAGTTATCAAAATCAGTGCACCAACGGACAAAGATGGTAAAACTGAGATGAATAATATTTTCCCAGCTAAGAATGCAGATGATTATTATGTAATGGAGATCTGTGCTCCAAAAGATTTCTACAAGGACATGACAAAGCACCCACAGGATCTTCGTGATGGACGTACAGATCAGCAGAAGCTTACTGTGAATTATGATGAGTACACAGCTAAGACGTTTACAATTTCTAACAGAACAATCATGCAGCCGATTCATGTTAAGAAGTACGTACCTGTGAAGGATGGTAACACTACTAAGATTGAGCCATTGAATGGCGCAGGATTTAGTGTTTACTTAATCAGTAGTCTTAAGGGCGATATTTCTGCTTGCAAGGTTACAAATGCAGATGGTAGCGTTTCATATAACTTCAAGAGTTATGACTTTAGTAACGAAACAGGAGAAGTAGTTACTGATGATGGTAAGAGAGTCTTAGTTACTGGTTCTGGTGATAATGATGATGGAGAAGTTACTTCAACTAATCTTATGCCGGGAACATACGTAATTGTAGAGACACAGACACCAGAGGGTTATGAAACAGTTGATCCTATGGTAGTCACATTACCAAGATACAGAAAAGATTCAGCAGGTAATTTTGTGCTGGATGCAAATGGAGATCCGAAAATTTATGCTACAACAAGTGTATCTCCAACTGATATGCAGATCGAGAAATACCTGAAGATCAATAAGAAGGATAAGAGTACAAACGAATTTGTTCTTCAGAACAAAGCCAAGTTTAGCATTTGGGATATTTCAGGGGCAGATAGTTCTGAATACAGTAAAGATCCGAAGACTTATGGTAAGCAGGTTACTCAGCAGAGACAGACAGAGAATGGATACACAGATGTTTCTATCTTTGAGACAAACGATGAAGGATTCTTGTTGTTATTTGAAGCATTCAAATACGGTGAGTACACAATCGTAGAGGAAGAAGCACCGACGGGATACGATAAGGATAACAATATCACCTTTAGTGTTCGGCAGGATGGTATTTATCTGTGGGCAAACAATCAGTGGGTAAAAGCAGAAACTTATTCGAACAAAGTTGGTGACACAGAATATGATTTCTGGGAAGTTAACTTCTATGATGCACCATTCTCATTAGAGATCGCGAAAGCTGATTGGGAAACTGGAGACTGGGTTCCTAATGCAGAGCTTACAATCTACAAAGCTATGGATAAAGCTGGTCATATTGCGATTGGTGAAGATGGCAAACCGGTAGTTCTTGTAGCAAGAGATGAATCTGGTAAAGATGTAGAAGCTGTTTGGGTTACTTCAGCAGGTATTAAGAGATTTGACAAAGTTCCATCTGGTTGGTATGTAATTCGTGAGACGAAGACACCAACACAGGAGGGATATGCTACTTGTCCGGATAGAGTTGTTTACGTTGGTAACGATGAAACAATTGCTCCAAATGGCAAGATGACAGTTAGCGGTGATGAAACCGTTTACTTTAGCTTCACATACGACGATGATGGTGTAACTATTGCTAACGTGCCAGAATACGAGGCAGATACAAAGAATGGCAAAGTTGCATTGTATGACAAACCTATTACTGTAGAGATCAGTAAAATTGATGCAGCAACCGAAAAAGAATTACCAGGAGCTGTGCTTACTCTTTACAGAGTGGATGAGAACGAGGACACTGTTATCGAAACTTGGACAAGTACTAAAACAAGTCATGTTGTTAAATACTTGACTCCGGGAAGATACAAGCTTCATGAGGACACTGTACCTTTAGGATACTACACAACTGAGAACACTATTGAGTTTGATGTATCTAACACAGAAGAGATTCAGAAGTGTGTAATGGTAAATCATCCAATTGAGGTTACTTTTGATAAGCAGAGTATTAACTTAGGCGGTACTTCGCTTCCGGGGGCTACATTAGCTCTTTACAGAATTAGTGAGGGCCCAGCATTTGCAACAGCAACTGATGCAACAGCTAGTGATGCTAGCAGTTCAGATGCAACAGTAAGTGATGCAAGTAATTCGGATGCTGATGGATTACAGTTGGTAAAACGTTGGGTAACTGACGGTAAGCCATATACAATCAAATACTTAACGCCTGGTGATTACAGACTTATTGAGGAAAAGACACCAGAGGGTTACACAACTGCAGCAAGTATTGACTTTAGTATTTCAGACCAGAAAGCAGCAGAGGCTGTTGTAATGTATGACGAGCCTATTAAGTGCTATGTACAGATTTTCAAACATGGTGAAATGCTGACAAAGACTGAGATTGTTGAGTGTGAATACGGAAAGTACACAAAGTTTAAGTGGGAAGATGCTCCTATGAGTCAGATCTCGTTTGATGTGTACGATGAAAATGACAATCTTGTTGACACAATTGTAACAAATGAGAATGGTACAGGCGTAAGTACCGATTTAGCTTTTGGTTCTTACAAGATTAAAGAGCGCGTACCTGATGGTTGGATTGATAAGCATGTTGTTTACAATGTGAAGTTTACTTGGTTACAGGGTATGACAGAGACTAATCTAACAGCTTCTGTAACTGTTAACAATGAGAGTTGTAACACACAGGTCAATATCAACAAAGTTGGTGAAGAAGCTGTACTTAATAGCAAGGGTGAATACGAATACGTAGAGAAACCATTAAAGGGCGTACTCTTTGGTATCTATGCAAAAGATGCTATTAAGGATTACAGTGGTAAGGAAATTGCAGCAGCTGACACTTGCGTTGGTTATGCAGTAACAGATAGTAATGGTGTTGCTTCGTGCGACTCTAAGTTAGTTCGTGGAGAATACTATTACAAAGAGCTTAAGACAGCTGGTCCTCAGTACGTTATGGACGAAGATTTGCATCCTTTCACATTGATTCTTGCTAATTCAAAGATTTCAACATTCAATGTGAATGAAACATTGCCAATTAAGAATGTATTGGCTAGAGGTAATATTAAGGTTCTGAAGGTAAACAAAGATGGTCGTGCTCCATTGGCAGGTGCAGAGTTTGATGTATTCAATGCTGATGGTAAAATTGTAGATCATCTAGTAACCGGTGCTGATGGTACAGCAATGACTAAGGTTCTACCTTATGGTAAGTACAGTTTGAGAGAGACAAAAGCTCCGACGGGCTTTGTTCTGTCTAAGGCTACTTTCGATACTGAGATTATTGCTAATGGAGATGTTCCTTTGTTGGAGATTACCAATAGCACTATCACCAAGCTTGGTTCTAAGGGAATCTTTATTGTAGTCGGTTTGGCAGTTATTTTTGCAGGACTGGTTACAGTAATCTGTTTCAAGCTTAGAAGAAAGTAATCTAAGGGTAGGGTGGCGTAAAAGCCACTCTATCTTTTTATAAGTTTTTATGATAAACTCTAGACAGCATTAGAAAGGGAGAGGATGATCCTATGGAGCCATTAACACTTTTTCCAAGTAAGAAAGAAACATATTTTTTAATGAATAAGAATGATCTGTTACTTGTTTTTTATAAAATAAGTGCAGGGAGTGGGTATATATTTAATATTGATGAAGCATCAATTCGAAGTATTCCACCAAGCTTTAGAGATATTAATTCGTTTCTCAGTTCAAGAACTATCATCGCTAATAGAGATTCCATAGAGAAGATACTTAGCGAAATTGGTTTGAGAGAGAGGTTTGATCTAGCATTAGCTAATTACGGTATTTCTATGAATGATACCTTATGGATAAAACGTGCTGATGATAATATGACTTGGGATGTAATAAACCCATACAATAAAGAACGTGTTTTTGACTTGGCTTGGTTTTGCTCCGACAAAGCTAAGAATAATTTACATGTAGGAAGACCTGAATACTCTACCGATGGTAATTTCCCTAAATGCTGGGTAAAGCAGAATGGTATTGACAAGCTTATTAAGTGTGGCGGTAGCGGTGTATATAATGCTGGATTGGAGCCTTTTAGCGAAGTACTTAGTTGCCAGATCTTAGAAGCTCTAGATTATAAAAAATATGTACCTTATAGTCTATGTGAAATTGATTATACAAAATTTGGCTATAAATTCCACAATAGCAGTTATATGAAAGAAATAGTTTCTCCAACCGTAGAGGATAATATACGAATTGCTTCTGTTTGTGCTAGCTTTACAAATGAACAAGTTGGTTATGTCCCTATGCGTTACTATTCTGAGGGTAACTCCTATCAGGAACTTTTACAAAAGGCGGATTTTTGTGATGATCTTTCTATGATGCTATTATTTGATTGCTTATCTTTAAATGTAGACAGACACACTGGCAATTTTGGGTATTTGATTGATAATAATAATTTCAATCCAATTGGGTTTGCACCAATATTCGATAGTAATTTGGCGCTAGCTCCTTATTGGGTGGATTCTTTAGACGGAGATCTGAGTTCATATGCTGCAACTTGTTCGTCAAAGTTTGGAGATTCATTTATAGAATTAGGTGATTTTATACTACGAAATCGTCCAGATCTTACAGAAAAAGTTAAAGCTGTGGCAAAATATTTTGAATTTAGGATGACGGAGCCTTATTCATTTAAGCAAGAGCGTTTAGAAGCTCTTAGTTCTCTTGTGCGATCGCAAGCAAGCCTTATTCTTAAAAATATGTAGATACTATGATGAAATAGATAGTGCAAAAGCTATCTATTTTATTTATGATGGAGGTTAATTATGAGATTAACAGAAGTAGAAAAGGATCTATTTAGTGTAGATCCACAGTACAGTTTAGTACATTGCGTCTCAGCAGACTTTGCTTTAGGCGCAGGAATTGCAAAACAGTTTGATACGCGGTTTAATATGCGATACGAGCTGTTTGAAAAATACGGGAGTTATCATTTCACTGGTGGTAAGTGCCTGAAGATTGGAAGTGTTTTCAACTTAGTAACGAAAGACAAGTGCTGGCAGAAACCAACATACAAAGCACTGCGAGAAGCTTTGGAAGATATGAAGAAGCAAGTAGTAACATTGAAAATAAAATACTTGGCAATGCCATTAATCGGATGTGGTTTGGATAGGCTCGAATGGGATCGAGTACGAGAACTTTTAGAAAAAGTTTTTGGAGACACGGATATTGATATACTGGTTTGTTATAGATAAGGAGTTTTGATACTCCTTATTTTTTTGGAGGATTTTATGAATTTTTCGAAGATGATGAAGAATGTAAAAGTCATGGATAAAATAATCGATAACAAAGATTTTAAGTTATTAGAAAAGCAGGATGATGATATGCTTATTAGTATCGGGAAGCATATTCTTATACATCATTTCTCAGATATTAAGGAGTATCATAAGCAGCTTAATGTCTATGAAAGTTTACCACGTGAGAAGAAGTTGTTTTTCATAAAAACCTGCTTAGAAAATGATAAGTAGGTGATAATGTGTATTGCAAAATATGTGGTGCTTTCTTAAATAGTACACAAGGATACTGTATGTCGTGTGGGTGCAATCTAAAAGGTAATGTGTCTATGAATCCATTGCCTAAAAGAAAAGAAATACCTATTCCGGTACAAAAGACAACAGTGAAAAATTATTATGTGAATGAGTGATACAGAATGGAGGACTAATGACAGCAAAGACACATGTTTTAGGAAGTATGTCTCTAGCTTTAGGTGGTTACATACTGATGGATAAAGGTGGATTACTTATTCCTGATGTTGAACCGCTAATACAGCTTGGCATCATACTTCCATATTCCGTATGGGCAAGCACTGTACCAGATTTGGATCAAGCGCATGACTCTGTAGCACAGAGCAGTCCAATTAATTTGTTAATACAAAGATTTTTCAAGATAGTAAAAGCAGGTCACCGCAGTGTTAAATCACACGTGGCACCTGCTTTTATTTCGTTAGCAATTTATTTAGCTCTGGCTTTTAATATGATTGGCAAGAATCTAAATGGGACAGAAATTACTATTCTTGCTTTAGCTGTTCTAGGAATAACGGCAGGCTTAGTAAGTCATTTCTTGTTAGATATCATGACAAGAGACGGAATAACAATTGGAAAAGTGAATATTAGTGTAGTTCCGGACACAGCTTTGTTTGGAGCTGGAACAGATTATGAAAGGATAGTTAGGAGATTGCTATATGTGCTCACAACTGTTCTTTTTATTTATATTTTATTTAGGGAGGTTGTGTAATGCAGTTTGTACCATCATTTGTTCAGGCTCAGATTCTTAATTATCTGAATGATTCTGAATATAATGCAATTTTGAAATCAGTATCTGTTGATGATATCTGTAGAGCTTTTGCTAATGATCCAACTGTCGGATCTGTTACAACAGGAACAGTAAGAAAAGCTTTAGACGATATGCTTATTTATAAGCTTATTGATTTGGGTGTGAAAATAGGTAGAACATATACTTATTATATTACACCGCAGGGTTCAGCTTTTTGTAAGATTATGGTTGGTGAAACACCAGACAGTGATAAGAAGAAAGGGAAATAGTTATGAAAGAAGAATATGGATTTTTGTGTGTAGGGCAGGCAGCAAGTAATATCGGCGTTCAGTTTGAACGCCTTGGGTACAATGTATTATATGTTAATACATCGTCTGAGGATTTGAATTTATTAAAAGATTCAAGCCATAAGTATCATGTAGAAGGCGGAGAGGGTTGTGCTAAAGATCGTGATAAAGCTAAGGCTTTACTTGCAAATGATATTGACACCTTGGTTGACTTAGTACGAACTAAGTTACCTGAGAGACTTATCTTCGTTGTGTTTGCCAGTGGTGGTGGTACAGGCTCTGGTTTATCACCATACCTTTTGGGTGTTCTTGTAGAAGAATTTGGTGCAGATGAATATGATCCGGAAAAGCGATTTGCGGCAGTGACAATTCTTCCAACAGATAAGGAGCCATTGCAGCCGGCAATCAATAGCTATAACTGCTGTAAAGAGTTGTACGATGTAGATGGTTTGGGTGCTATTTTCTTTCTTGATAACAACACTCGTGATAATAAGTTCACAATTAATGATGAATTTGTCAAAGGATTGGACGAGATTCTGAATATCCCAGAGCGACACAAGAGCACTAAAGGTAATGTCGATAAGGCGGAGATCAAGAAAGTTATTTTTGAGACATCGGGGATGGCAGCTTTCACAGTCAAGAATCGTAATTGTAGTACAGCTCCTCAGTTGATCGCATCTATTAAAGATTCTATTTTTGCACCAGTAGATACATCAGGTACAGTTCTGTACTATGTGTTCAGTACGACACAGGAGATTGACCGGAATGCAATTTTCACAGAGTTTGGTGAATCATTGGATGTATTTGCTACGTACAATGAGACAAGAAATATTATGCTTAAC
>ERZ1026955.967-NODE-967-length-12042-cov-5.316843_pt1 | contig 12042 bp, 6 predicted proteins | sample MGYA00519459_ERZ1026955 | MGnify/ENA primary metagenome ERZ1026955 (study PRJEB26926, sample SAMN06164833) | human gut metagenome | biome: ENVO:00009003; feature: ENVO:2100002; material: ENVO:00002003 | host: Homo sapiens | place: USA | collected 2012 ...
TGAACTCCTTGCCGCAGCCGATGGGCCAGTTCATGGGGTAGGTCTTGATGCCCAGGATCTCCTCGATGTTTTCCATCAGCTCAAAGGGATCGCGGGCTTCGCGGTCCATCTTGTTGATGAAGGTGAAGATGGGGATGTGACGCAGGGTGCAGACCTTGAACAGCTTGATGGTCTGGGCCTCAACGCCTTTTGCAGCATCGATGACCATGACAGCGGAGTCCGCTGCCATCAGGGTACGGTAGGTATCCTCCGAGAAGTCCTGATGGCCCGGGGTATCCAGAATGTTCACGCACTTGCCTGCATAGTTGAACTGCAGGACAGAGGAAGTGACAGAAATACCGCGTTGCTTTTCGATGTCCATCCAGTCGGACACAGCGTGCTTGGCGCTCTGCTTGCCCTTGACGGAACCGGCCTGATTGATGGCTCCACCGTACAGCAGCAGCTTTTCGGTCAGGGTCGTTTTGCCGGCATCGGGGTGGCTGATGATCGCAAACGTCCGGCGGCGCTCGATCTCTTCACGATTTGTCATATATTGATTTCTCCTAAATTGATGGGGGATATTTGTCAAAACAAAGATGCACTTACATCGGAAGCTCCCATAGTTTCTTGCTCTTGGGCAGGCTTCGTCTTTGTACAACCTCTCAGTCACTGGCTTCGCCGTGACAGCTCCCCTAGTAGGGGAGCCTTTGGCATACCGTCGCGTTTTCGTGTCTCAGCGCTTCGCTACGTTTGAGCCTGCTGGCGTTCGCTTTTTCCTTGCGGCAGCTGTCGATTTTGGAGCCAAAGGCGAAAAGATCAAAAAATGAATCTTCTGCCAAGGGCTCCCCTACTAGGGGAGCTGCCGAGCGTCAGCGAAGGCTGAGAGGTTGTACAGAGCAGAACCTGCCCTCCAAAATTACACGCAACTTATATTTTACCAGCAAATCCACCTAGATGCAAGAGTTTTTGTTATTTTTTCAGGAGGAAGCAGGGCAAGGGGGCGGTATCGGCCCAATTGGCGAAACCGCAGACAAGGGCGGTGCACTGTTTCAGGGGCCGGGAGCGCATCCACTGGAGGATCTCGGTCTTTTCGTCGGAACCGATGACCTTGCCGCTGTACAGGATGGCGCTGAGCACCCCGCCGGGCCGCAGGGCCTCGAGGGCAGCTTCCAGCGCCGGGATGCTGCTTTGGGCGTGGGAGAACACCCCGTGGTCGGCACCGGGCAGCCAGCCGAAGTTGAACATCACGGCATCGACGGTACCGGGCTGTACATATTGTAAGAGGTTGGCGTGGCTGTCGCAGTGAAGCTCTGCCGCAAGGCCCTTCCGTGCAAGGTTCTGCCGGGTGGAGGCAATGGCTTCCGGCTGGATGTCAAAGCCCAGCACCCGGCCCTCTTTGCCCACAAGGCGGCAGAGAAAAGCCGTGTCGCCCCCGTTGCCGCAGGTGGCATCGATGCAGAGCCTGGGGTCAGCCAGCCGCGCGGCGAGGAAGTCCTGCACAAGCTTCACGGCCGTCAGGTCGGGGGTGCGGCGGCGGCACAGGCCGCTGCCCTCTGCCGCAAAACCGAACTTTGCCCAGAAGGCCAGCTCCCCCGCATCGGCAGGCAGAGGAGCCGTGAACACCGTGGCGCTCTCTTTGTCATAGCCGCCCAGGCTGCGCAATACCTCTTTTAACAGGTAGGAGCCGTAGCCCTTGCGCCGCCATTCCGGCACAATGGTCAGGGCAGTGATGTCCGTGCCCTGCTCCGTGGGCCGGGCCTGGCAGGTGCCAATGATGGTTTTCTCTTTATACAGGGCATAACCGCCCGGAATCTTTTCCAGTTTCATAATTTGCTCCTTTTCGCGGGCTTGCCCTGCTGGGCTAAACCTCTCCGTCATCATCGCTTCGCTCGATGCCACCTCTCCTAGTAGGAGAGGCCTTGGCATACCGTCGCGTTTTCGTGGGTCAGCGCTTCGCTCCTGTTTGTCCTGCGGCAGGCATTGGTTTTGGAGCGCCAGCGATCATTGCGAAAAACAAATCCTCTGCCAAGGGCTCCCCTACTAGGGGAGCTGTCGCGGCAGCGCCCGCGACTGAGAGGTTTAGCAAAGCGAAGATGACGGAGAGGTTTCGCAACGCTGCCGGCTTCTACGCTGCACCCTTAAAATACCAAGCCCCCGCGCCGCTGTCAAGGCTTCCCGCTGCGACCTTATTTCACATATTCTTCACCCGGTCAGCGATTCCTTTTCACAATTACCGGATACAATAGAAACAGTTCCAAGGAGGTGCGGCAGAAGCGCCCCCTCCGAACCATTCCCTTTGAGAAAGGAAGTAACCAGTATGGATAACGAGAACAAGTGGGAATACGATTATTCCTCTGAACATAGCCAGACCGGCGAGACCGGCTACCCCAACGTTGGCTCCTCCGGCATGAACACCGCCAATACGGCAAGTACCTACGGCGAGGCCGCACAGGCCGCCCCCCAGGCCGACCCGAACAGCGGCAGCGATGGCGGCGCGGTGCCGCCTCCGGAAGACCCCCGGTATCAGGCCGCACAGGGAAGCCCCAAACAGCCTCCCAAAAAGCGCCGCCGGAAAAACGGCAATATCGCCCGCAGTGCAGTTGCGCTGGTGCTGGCAGCAGCCATGGGCTTTGTCGGCGGCTTTGTGGGAGCCCAGGTGGGCAACACAGGCGGCAAGGTGGTCATCCAGCAGGTGGCACCTTCCTCCACGTCCAGCAGTGATTCCGGCTCTGCCTCTGCGGTGAACACCGCTTCCGGCATGACCACCGCTCAGGTCTCTGAGATGGTCAGCCCCAGCGTTGTGGTCATCACCACCGAGCAGGTGGTCTACTCCCAGTGGTCCTGGTACGGCCAGAGCCAGGTGGAGAGCGGTGCTGGCAGCGGTGTCGTGATCAGCTCCGACGGCTATATCCTGACCTGTGCGCACGTTGTGTCCGGCGCGTCCAACATCACCGTGACCATCGGCGATACCGATTACCCCGCCACCGTGGTGGGCGAGGATGACACCAGCGACGTGGCTGTCCTCAAGATCGATGCCACCGACCTGACCCCCGCCACCGTTGGCAACAGCGACAGCCTTGCCGTGGGCGAGAGCGTGCTGGCCGTGGGCAACCCGCTGGGTGAGCTGGGCGGCACCGTGACCAGCGGCATCGTCAGCGCCCTGAACCGCAGCGTGACCATCCAGGGCACCAGCTCCACCAACACCATGTCCCTGATCCAGATGGATGCCTCTGTCAGCCCCGGCAACTCCGGCGGCGGCCTGTTCAACATGAACGGTGAGCTCATCGGTCTGGTCAACGCAAAGTCCTCCTCCAGCGATGCGGAGGGTCTGGGCTTCGCCATCCCCATCAACGATGCCATCAAGGTGGCACAGGATCTGCTGGAGAACGGCTATGTCTCCGGCCGCCCCTACATGGGCATCACTTATCTGGCTGTAACCGATGCCCAGACCGCCGCACAGCTCAACGTCACTGCCTACGGCGTTTACGTTGTGGATGTTGTGCAGGGCGGCCCCGCCGACAAGGCCGGTCTGAAGACCGGTGACCGCATCGTGAGCATCGATGGCACCGAGATCGCCCAGAAGGACGACCTTGGCACCCTGATCCAGCAGCACGCCGCCGGTGATACCCTTTCCATCACCGTGGCCCGGGAAGGCCAGATGCAGACCGTCAGCCTGACCCTGGGCGAAAAGAACGCCCAGACCCAGCAGGCACAGAAAAACTCCTGATTCTCCCCAATCTTTTTCCTGATCCATAAATCAAAAATCCCCTGACCGGCGTTGAACTGGTCAGGGGATTTTTATACCTGCCCGAACACGGTGGCGCTCAGGGGCAGGAGAACGGTCTGGCCGGTGCAGATGCGGCTGCTGCCCCGCCACAGGCTGGAGGAGATGCCGTCACTCAGCAGCTTCCAGCTGCCGCCGGGCAGGGTGACGACCTGCGCCGTCTCGGTGGGGTTATAGTAGACGCACAGGGCGCTCCATGCCGCGCCGTCGCCCCACTGGGCGGGGAGCCGCCAGCCCACAAGAGGCTGTTCCAGCGGGAAGAACTCGATGGCGGCAGGGCTGGCCTTATCCAGCGCGCCCAGCCGGGGGAACGCCGCCCGCAGACCAATGAGCCCGCGGTAGTAATCCACAAGACTGTGGAACTGTTCGGCCCGGTGCCAGTCCAGCCGGTTGAGGGCCGGGCTGGAGTGGTAGCTGTTGCCCTGCCCCTTCTTGGTGCGGGCAAACTCCTCGCCCGCCTGCCAAAAAGGCAGGCCCATGCTGGTCAGGTAGATGCCCGCCGCCAGCCGGTTCTGGGCCAGCGCGGTCTTGTCCACAGCGGCAAACTCCGGGCGGGCGTAGCGCACCATCAGGAGCTTATCCCACAGGGTGAAGTTGTCGTGGGCCGAAACGTAGCTGATGATCTGCCCCGGGGCGTGAGGCGGCAGCTTTTCACTGCGGCACCACGCCGCCACCGAAGCACCGATATCCCAGAAACTCCCGGGCTTGCCCTCCACATAGCCCGGCTCCCGGGCATCGAAGCAGCCACCCTTGATGGCATCCCGGGTGTTGTCGCAAAAGATGCCGATGCGCTCGTTCAGCATGTTCAGGTTGTTCTTGTTGGCCTCGTACCGGTGCAGGGCGCTGCAGCCGCCCTGCCACGGCTCACCGTACATCAGAATATCCCGCCCGCCGGGCAGCTTGTCCAGTTCAGCCCGGAGGAGGTTCATGGTCTCCACGTCATACAGGCCCATCAGGTCAAACCGGAAGCCGTCGATGTGATATTCCCGTGCCCAGTAGAGCACCGAATCAATGAGATAGCGCCGGGCCATGGGCCGCTCGGAGGCAAACTCGTTGCCGCAGCCGCTGCCGTTGGAGAGGGAACCGTCGTCGTTCTGGCGGAAGTAGTAGAGGGGCACCACCCGGTTCAGCACATTATCGGAACGATACATGTGGTTATACACCACGTCCATTACAACGCCGATGCCCGCCGCATGGAGGGCCGCGATCATCTGCTTGCACTCCCGCACCCGCACCTCCCCCCGGGTGGGGTCGGTGGAGTAGCTGCCCTCGGGCACATTGAAGTTGGTGGGGTCGTAGCCCCAGTTATACTGCCGGGTCAGGGGGCGGCTCTCATCCACGCTGCCAAAATCGAAGATTGGCATGAGCTGGACATAGCTCACCCCCAGCCGCTTGAGGTAATTCAGGCAGGTAGGGTGGATGCCGTCGCTGCTCAGGGTCGTGCCCTGCTGGGTAAAGGCCAGAAATTTGCCCCGCCAGGCTGTGTGCACGCCGCTGGCCGGGTCCTGCGAGAAATCCCGGACGTTGACCTCCCAAACGCTGCGCCGGGCCGGTGGGATCACCGGCCGCACATCCCGCTCCCAGCCCTGCGGGTCTACCCGGGCCGGGTCAAAGATCATGCTGCGCACCCCGTTCACCCCTGCCGAGCGGGCGTAGGGGTCCGCTGCATTGCAGGTGCCAAACGGGGTGGTAAGGGTGAAATCGTAGTATTTTCCGTGCTGGTCACCGGGCAGATAGATGCTCCACACACCCTTGTCCTGCTGCTGCAGGGGCAGGGTGCCCACACAGGCCCCGCCGGTGCCCCGGCGGTACAGGTTCACTGCTGCCTGTTTTGCCGTGGGAGCCCACAGGCGCAGGTGTGTCCCGGCGGGGGTATACTCCACCCCCAGCGGGCCGTAGTATTCCGTCTGGCGGGCAAAGGCTTCGCTCTCAAACAGCGTCTTCCATTCAGCAGGTGTTCTTGGCTCCATGGCAATTCATCCTTTCATTTGACAATAGTGTAACGAACTTTGTCCTTTATTTCAACCCTTTCCTTGCAAAACGTACCAGACTCCACTATACTGAAAGAAAAAGCACTGCACGGAGGGAAGTTTTATGGCATACACCGATGATTGGGAAAGTCTGATGAACGGCGTGTTCGGCCCGGGGGGCAGATTCAAGGCTGCCCCCGGCACTTCTGCATCCAAAACAGGCGGCAGCGCCGCCCTGCCCGACCTGAACGCGGCGCTTCTGGAACAGCAGAAACGGCTGGACGAGCTGTTGAAGCAGCAGAACGCCCAGCTCAAAACCCAGAGCGATGCCACCGCCGCCGCGCTGGAAAGCAGCCGCCAGATGCTGCGGGACATGGAGGACGAAGGCCTGCTGGCCAGGGGCACCACCGACGTGAAGCCGGAGCACCTGGGCAGCTTTGAAGGCCTTGCCGCCGAGGTCAGGCAGACGGTGCTGGGGCAGGATGCTTTTGTGGACAGCGTGGTGCGGGCCATGCGCCGCCCCTTTGTACTGGGCACCGAAGCCCCCGCCGCCCGCAACGTCATCCTGCTCACAGGCGGGGCAGGCACAGGCAGGCATTTTGCACTGGAAGAAACTGCCCGCTGCATGGCGGCCCGGGGCCTTTTGCAGAGCGACAGGATCGCCACGCTGGATCTGGCCCTTTACCCCAATTCCGGAGCCGAGAAGCTCTTCCTGCAGGACCTCTACGCTGCCCTGCACGCACCCGGGGAGATCCTTGCCTTTGAGCACTATGAGAGCTGCTATCCCGGCTTTCTGAAGACCCTGTCTGATCTGGCCGTCAAGGGCAGTGCCCCCCTGTCCAGCCGGTATCTCGTGAACAAAGAGGGTATCCTTGTGGATGCAGGCACGGCGCTGGCCCCGGGAGCCGTCAGCTGTATCGACCCCTGCGGCAAATACCTCATCTTCTACTCCCACAAGGGCCGGGAGGCACTGGCTGACAAATTCGGTGCGGCGCTGGTGTCGGCACTGGGGGATGTCTGCGAGACGGCCTCCTACACCCGGGAGGATCTGGCCGCCCTTGCCGCACAGCAGCTCAACGCGCTGGCCCAGAAGATCCGCACCCGGCTGGGGCTGACCCTTTCCGCCGGGGCCGACGTGCGGGACTATGTCGCAGCCCAGTGCACCGCACAGAAGGGTGCGGCAGGCCTTTCCGCGTGCACTGACCGCATCTTCCGCGCCCTGAGCGAATACTGTCTGCGAACCGATGAAACTCTTACCGGCACCGTGACCCTGACCGCCGGGCCGGAAGGGGTGCTGTTCCGCCTGAACGACGGCGCAGACCAGCCCCTGTCCGACCTGCTGCCTGCCGCCTACACCGGCGCGCTGGATGCCATCCGCGCCGAGATCAACGAGCTGGTGGGCCTTACCCCGGTCAAGGAATATGTGTTCGGTCTGGCCGACAACCTGCAGGTGCAGCAGCGCCGCGCCGCCGCCGGGCTCAAGACTGCCAGCCTTTCGATGCACATGATCTTCACGGGCAACCCCGGCACCGGCAAGACCACCATTGCCCGGCTGGTGGCACGGTATCTGAAAGCCATCGGTGCCCTCAAGGGCGGCCAGCTGGTGGAGGTGACCCGTGCCGATCTGGTGGGCCGCTACACCGGCCACACCGCCCCCCTGACCAACAGCGTCATCGAGAGCGCCCTAGGTGGTGTGCTCTTCATTGACGAGGCATACAGCCTTTACCGCGGCGAGCAGGACAGCTTCGGGCTGGAAGCCATCGACACGCTGGTGAAGGGGATGGAGGATCACCGGGATGAGCTGGTGGTCATTCTGGCAGGTTATACCCGGGAGATGGAGACCTTCCTCACCGCCAACAGCGGCCTTGCCAGCCGCTTTCCCAACCGGATCGAGTTCCCGGACTACACCGCCGTGGAGCTGCTGCAGATCACCCAGGTCCTTGCCAAAAACAAGGGCTACACCCTGGCCGAAGCCTGCACCGAACCCCTGCTGGGCTATTATGCCCGCTGGCAGGAATCCGATGCCCGCACCGCCGGCAATGGCCGCCTTGCCCGCAACACACTGGAAAAGGCCATCTTCCACCAGAGCCGCCGCCTTATCGCCGAGCCCTCCGCCGCGCTGGATCTGATCCTGCCCAGTGATCTGGAATTGAAGGAGCCGTAAACACGCAAAAAGGACTGCTTTCGCAGTCCTTTTTTGTTATTGATGCTGTTCTGCCAGCCGGGCGGTCATTTCCCGCATTCCCTGCCGCACTTCGGGCGGGGCAACCACTTCTATCTTGCCGCCAAAGCCGCAGACCCAGCCATAGAACTGGTCACTGACGCAGATGGGGACATCAAAATGGAAGCAGCCATTCTCCTCGGGCAGGAACATGGGCGTTGTGCCAAAGCGCTCCCGCATGGCACCTTCCAGATCCGCGGTGCACCGCAGGGTAACGCGATGCTCCGGCCCGCCGTACATTCCAAAGTGCTTGCGCAGATAGGCAGGCAGGTCAAGATCCGCAAACTGCTCCTGACCCCGCCGGGGCACATCCAGCACCCGGACCCCGCTCATCTTGTCCACCCGATAATGGCGGATGCCCTTTTCATCGGCAAAGGCAATGAGGTAGTAGCACCCGTTCTCCCAGGCCAGCTGCCACGGGCTGACGATCCTTTTCTCTTTCTCGCGGCTGTCGGCTTTTCTGTAGAGGAACTCCACCATTTTACCGTTGTTGATGGCCTCGTGCAGGGCATCGATGCTGTACAGCAGGCTCTTGCTGTCGGTCTTGGGACGGCCCTCCACATAGACCTGACGCTGCAGCTGGCTGCCCTCGTAGTTGGAGCAGAGCTTTTCCAGTTTGTGGATCAGCCGCCTGCTCGTGGTGCCGGATACCACCCGGCTTGCCTGCACGGCATCCACCAGCAGCTTGAGCTCCGCCAGATCAAAGGTGCGGCTGGCAAGGAAATACCCGCCGCCCCGGCCCCGGCGCAGCTTGATGTCATAGCCCAGCGCACCCAGTGCCTCAATATCGCTGTACACGCTCTTGCGCTCACAGCGGATGCCCTGCGTCTCCAACAGCTCCACCAGCTGCGGCACGTTCAGCAGGTGGTTTTCATCGGTCTGCTGCTCAAAAATGCGCAATAGCGCCAGCAGCTTGGATTTCTGGCCTTCCTGTTTGGGCATTCGGTACACCTCATTTTTTCGTGTTGTGCCAAACCTCTCAGTCTCGCTTCCAGCTCCCCAGCAGGGGAGCTGGAAAAAAACAGCCGTGCTGTGTGCTGAAAAGGTTACGGCGCTTTCTTATCAAACGCCGCGCGGCGCTGGGTGGACAGGCGGAACATCTCCTCCAGCTTTTCCCGGTCATCGGCCACAAGGGCGTTGCGCATCTCGTTCAGCGCCCCGCTGAACTGGTCGATCTCGGAGATGAGGTTCTCCTTGTTCCAGAGGAACAGCTCCGCCCACATCTTATCGTTGATGCGTGCAATACGGGTCAGGTCCCGGAAAGAATCTCCAGTGTACTCGCACAGCGAGGTATTGTCGTTGGCGCACATCAGGCTGACGGCGATGGCATGGCAGAGCTGGCTGACATAGCCGATCATTCTGTCATGCTCCTGCACGGTCAGGGTGCAGATATGCTTGAAGCCCAGCACCTCGGCCAGCTCCCTGGCCCACTGAACGGCCTCCGAGGTGTTCTTTTCCGTGGGGGTCACAATGAAGTTGGCCGGGGCAAAATTCACCTCGGCGGCGTGCTCCACGCTGGAGGTCTCACGGCCCGCCATGGGGTGGCTGGCAATGAACTCCACGCCCGGCCTGCACATGGCCTGAATGGGCTCCACCAGACCAGTCTTTACGCCCGACACATCGGTAAAGATGCAGCCCTCCTTCAGCAGGTGGCCGTAGGTCCGGAACCACTCGATCAGGGCCGTGGGGTACAAACCGAAGATGATATGGTCGGCCTGACGTACCAGATCCTCAAAATCGTGGGTCTTGCCGCTGGCGATATAGCCGTGGTCGAGGGCATACTGCAGATGGCCCTCGCTGCGGTTGATGCCGTCCACATGGAACCCGGCCCTGCTCAGCTCCAAGGCGTACTTGCCGCCCAGCAGACCCAGGCCCACAATGAGATAACGCTTTGATTTATCCAACATGTTCCACCTCCGCGCCCAAAGGCTTGATGGCTTCCAGAAAATCCGGCCAGCTCTTGGCAACGGCCTCGGCCCCGCTGATGGGCAGGGCCAGCCCGGCGGCCAGCGCCAGCACCGCAAGGCTCATCACCACGCGGTGGTCGTTGTGACCGGAAAGCGGCTGCTCCGGGGCATGGAGCGCGCCGGCACAGCCATGGATGGTAATGGTGCCGCCCTCGCTCTCCAGCTGCCCGCCGCAGGCCCGCAGCTCAGTCTCCATGGCCTCGATGCGGTCACTCTCCTTGATGCGGAGACGTTCGGCGTTGCGGATGACCGTGGTGCCCTCACACAGCAGGCCCAGCACCATCAGCACAGGGCCCAGGTCGGGGCAGTCGGCAAGGTCGATGTCCGTTCCGTGGAGCGGGGCCTTTTCAAACACCACGCCCTGCCCGGTGCGGGTGAATCTTGCACCGCACCGCCGGAGGATCTCCAGAATGGCCGCATCGCCCTGCAAGGTCTCCTCAGACAGGCCGGTGATGGCCACACCGCCGGTCACAGCGCCCAGCACGGCAGGAAAAGCCGCCTGGCTGTAATCGCCCTCCACGGTGTAATCACCGGGAAGATAGTGCTGCCCGCCGGGAATTTCCAGCGTGTTTTCATCCAGCCAGCGGCTCTCCACGCCAAAGGCGTGCTGCACCGCGCGGGTCATATCGATGTAGCTCCGGCTCTCCACAGGCGGGATGAGGTGCAGGGTGCTGGTGCCGCCCAGCAGGGGCAGGGCAAACAGCAGCCCGCTGATGAACTGGCTGGACACGTTGCCCGCCAGCTCGTATTCGCCCGGGGTCAGGGCACCTTCCACAGTCAGGCGGTCCGCGCCCTGCTCAAAACGCAGGCCCTGCTGCTGATACAGCGTTTTGTAGACCGACTGGGGCCGCTCCATCAGCCGCCCACGGCCTGTAAAAGTCACTTCCTGCCCGGTCAGGCTGGCCAGTGGGATGAGGAAGCGCAGAGTGCTGCCGCTCTCACAGCAGTCCACGGGGGCATCAACCGGCAGAAAGCGGCCCAGCCCCTCCACCACCGCGTCGTTTTCACCGGTGGTGACACGGGCGCACAGTCGGCCCGCCGCGCCCAGCGTGGCGGAGATATCCTTGCTGAAAGCAAGATGATGGAGATGGGAGGTTCCCTTTGCCAGCGCCGCGCAGAGCACCGCCCGGTGAGCCATGCTTTTGCTGGGCGGCGCGGCGATCCTGCCCGCCACTGCGCGGGCGCGTTTTACCACCACATCCATCTTACATATCCCGGCCAATGGCCCATGCGACCTGACGGCACTTTGCCATGGCCTGTGCAAAGGCATCCGGGGTCAGGCACTGTGCGCCATCGCTCCATGCGTGGCGGGGATCATAGTGGACTTCCACCTCCAGACCGTCGGCACCGGCGGCCACAGCGGCGATCATCATCGGCTCGACCAGATTGGCCTTGCCGGTGGCGTGGCTGGGGTCCACGATGATGGGCAGATGGGTCTTTTCGTGGATGATGGGCACAGCGGAGAGGTCAAGGGTGTTGCGGGTGTACTTCTCAAAGGTGCGGATGCCCCGCTCGCAGAGAATGACCTGCTCGTTGCCGCCGGCCATGATATACTCTGCGGACATGATCCACTCCTCGATGGTGTTGCACAGGCCGCGCTTGAGCAGAACAGGCTTGTGCATCTTACCCACGGCCTTGAGCAGCTGGAAGTTCTGCATGTTGCGGGCACCGATCTGTACCACGTCCACATATTCCTCAAACTCCGGGATCCGGTCCTCGCTCATCAGCTCGGACACGATGGGCATTCCGGTGGCCTCCCGTGCCTTGACCATATCGAGGATGCCCTCGGTCTCCAGACCCTGGAAGGAGTAGGGAGAGGTGCGGGGCTTATAAGCGCCGCCGCGGAACAGGCTTGCACCGCCCGCCTTTACGCCGTTGGCAATGCGCAGTGCCTGCTCTTCGCCCTCGATGCTGCAGGGGCCTGCCATCACGGCGATCTTCTCGCCCCTGCCGATCTTCACGCCGCCGCAGTCGATGATGGAATCGGCGGGGTGGAACAGGCGGTTGGCCCGCTTATAGGGAGCGGACACGCGGGTGACGTTGTCGATCCAGGGGTTGGCCAGCACGTCGCGCTCATCGATCTTGGTGGTATCGCCCACCCTGTCTCTTATACACATCTCC
>ERZ1026955.1009-NODE-1009-length-11715-cov-8.166724_pt1 | contig 11715 bp, 9 predicted proteins | sample MGYA00519459_ERZ1026955 | MGnify/ENA primary metagenome ERZ1026955 (study PRJEB26926, sample SAMN06164833) | human gut metagenome | biome: ENVO:00009003; feature: ENVO:2100002; material: ENVO:00002003 | host: Homo sapiens | place: USA | collected 2012 ...
GATGTGTATAAGAGACAGCCTTCATTGTTCTACATTCGATTCAGCAAGTTGGGAAAGATTGCTTCTCCCGTTTAACGAAAGAATATGAGTGAACCTTGAAGCGCTGGATCCAATCATAAATCACTTACGAAAGGAGCGTCTTTCTTATGATTGCTGTTGGTATCGATGTTTCAAAATCCAAGAGCACCGTTGCCATTCTCAATGGAGATGGCAGCATCCGTGCCAAACCTTTTGATGTCCACCATGTCGCTGATGAGCTGCAGGCATTGGTAGATTACATCAAGAGGACTTCAGAGCCTCCAACCATCCTTATGGAGCCCACCAGCCACTACCACTATCCACTCCTGAAAGCCTTCACGGAGGCGGAACTCCCAGTCTGTCTGATCAATCCATACCAGATGAAGAAGTATGGCGATACCGAACTCAGAAAGGCGAAAACGGACAAACGTGATTCTCTGCGAATCGCTCAGTATGCCCTTGAGAAGTCCTATTCGCTGATTCCTTACACTCCTCAGGACCAGAAGTATGAAGATCTCCGTTTTCTGTCCAGGCAATACAGTCAGAGGATATCAACCCTAACTGTTGCCAAAGTTCAGCTGCTCAGCCTTCTGGATGAAACAATGCCCGGCATTACGACCATTCTTCCTCTTAAAAGCAGGGATCCCGACAACTGTGTGCTTCTGCGTTTCATTAAGCGTTTCAAGTCTTTCGATGTAATCCGTAAGATGGGCAAGACACGTTTCCTGGACAGCTATCAAGTCCTAGTCAAAAAGACCAAGGATCGTTTTGCCGGTTCTAAGGGACTGGCTATCTATGAGCTGGTCCTTAACAGTGTTACCACCCGTGGAGAAAATCCCTTATCCGCAATGACTCAGGATCAATGTGTTGATCTCGTATCCACATCTCAGAAAGCTGCCGATGAGATCAATCTTCAAATGCGGATCATAGCAGAGACCATGCCGGAGTACAAAGTGCTTCGTTCTATGGCCGGCGTGGGGGACCGACTGGGACCGATCATTCTTGGAGAAATCGGTGACATTCGCCGTTTTCACAGTGGCAAAGCACTCAATGCTTATGCCGGCAATGATGCTCCGCCATATCAGTCCGGACAATTCGAGAGCCGGAATCGTCACATCTCCAAACGTGGCAACCCGGCTCTCAGAAAAGCTTGTTTTGAGGTAATGCAGGCTCTCAAACTGACAAAACCTCAGGACGATCCTGTTTACCTTTTTCTGCTCAAAAAGGAACAGGAAGGGAAACCATACAACGTAGCCAAAATGGCTGCCGTCAATAAGTTTCTGCGGATCTACTACGCTCGTGCAATGGAGTTGTACAAGTAAATCTGTCCGCTTTCATTATAGCTGTTAACTGCCGGCCTGCAACAGCAGGTCTTATTAAGGTTACTCTCTTTTTTGTTCTCAAGGTTCTCGAAATCTTCAAAAATCTGCTTGACAAACATTAGCAAGATTTGACAAGTACCTTATAGCTTCATATTTTCAAACCTATTATATCAATTTTTTCTTGATTTAATCATAAAAAATGCTATACCAGCAACTATTATGTATCCGAACAATGAAATAACAGATGATTCAATTCCAAACTCACCACCTGTGATGGCGAAATCTTTTGAATTAAGTACATATGTCATTACAGAATATTTATCCATTTTTTCCCCAATGGCTAATCCTCCACCAATAATAACAACGTTCCAGATAGCATGAACTATTCCACTATTCCAAACTGAACCGCTTTCTATTGCAATCATCGAAAACATAACGCCTACCATCGTTCCGGCGATAATTACTAATAAACAACTGCCTATTGAAAAATCCTGTCCAAGAACATGTACAATACCAAATAACATTGATGGAACAATTACAGCCACCTTAATATTCCATCTCTTCTTTAATGCATTAAGTATAACTCCTCTAAACACCATTTCTTCAACAAATCCAGCCGCTATTCCGGTAAATGCAACCCCTGCACTTAAAGTATTGAACATCTGATTTCCATTCATATTTGAGGATACATACTTACCGTTGAATATTAAAAGATAACTTCCTTTCCACGGAGAGAATATCATTTTCAACTAACAATTCGGTAATGTTCATAAAGAACTGACGGTATACGAATAAGATTATGCAGCGTAATATTTATTATATTGCATGTATAAATTGATTTACATAGAACAATGCAGCCCCGATAGCAGGAGTGTATTGTCCATTTGTGCCAACAAAAATGTGCTCTTTGTTTAATGCGAATGGTGAGGAAACATTGATATGTTTAGTCAGGTAGGCAATGTCGTCCTCTAAAAAATATGGTGCCAGATAACCACTGATGATAATAGGCGCATCAATAATTAAATTAATGTTTTTCATGGCAAAGGCCAGGTGATGGAGATAATCTTTCCAGATTTGTGTAAGCTGGGGAGATTTTTTTTCGCGTAAAAGAGAAAAAAAGTCTTTTATATTCATACCGGCAGCCTGTTCCAGAGCGTTGGCGGAACAGTAAGTTTCCAGACAGCCGCGGTTTCCGCAATAACAGAGCGGTCCATCTGGATTAATACAGATATGTTCGATCGTGCCGCTGTGCATAGAACTTCCCTGATGAATCTGGTGGTTTGTGATGATAGCGCCTCCGAGATTACGATTCAGTAGAAAGACAACGGCGCTGTCAAGTTCCGGGTGTTTCCATAATTCCAGAAAGGCAGCAGACTTTGAATCATGTTCCAAATAACATGGATAAGGCAGATAACGGGAAAAGTCCTCCAGTATCATGCCTGTATTGTTCATGATATTTCCATACAGCACAGTAGAGTGATCAGGGGATGTGATTCCTTGTGTAGCGATGGAAACACCAAGTATCTTTTCTTCATCATACTGATTTGTGGCAATGAATTCTTTGATTTTATCGGTGACCTGCTTATAGTAATCCGGCGTGTTGGAATATGGAAATGGAATGGTATTGGTATAGAGTGTATTTCCGTACAGGTCAACGGCAGTGATATGGAACATATTCTTTAAAATACCAATGCCAATGGAAATTCTGAAGTCAGATACAATCTGAATCGCATTTGCTTTTCTTCCGCCGGTGGATTCGAAATATCCATTTTTTTCTATTAAGCCATCCTGCTCTAACAGGTTCAGATTCTGGCTTACGGTGGACAATCCCATCTGTAAATCCTGAACGATCTGGAGCTTGGATGTTATTTTTTTTCTGTAGATGTATTGATAAACTTTTGATCTGTTTATTTTTTTTACGCTGATATTGGTTAAACCTTTTTCACTCATAAGATTTTCCTGATTCTATTATGGTAGCTGTTTTATAAATTATATATTTGATATAGTCTGGCAGAGCTCAAAAACTTGTCAGATTTTCTTGATTATATTATTTCCTGAATTGTTATAGATAGAGTTAAGTTCTAGCTTTATGTATATTGTAGTATATAGAAAGTGAAAATGCAATAACGATAATAAGAACAGTAATGGTCAATATAACTGGTAAAAATGCATAAAATAAGATTAAAAAAATTATACTTTTTGTCAATAGACTTTTAGATAGGGAGGATATATACTCGACTTACAGTTGAGATATAAACGTAAGTTTGAAACATAATAAAAAGAAAACAAGGAGTATATATCATGAAATTATCACTGAATGGAATCAAAGAACAGGAAGCATGGGAAAAGGCCGGAATCACTCTGCCAGGTTATGACGTAGAGGCTGTTTCTGAGAAAGCGAAGAAAGAACCTGGTTGGGTACATTTCGGAATCGGAAATATTTTCCGTGTATTTATCGGTGGTATTGCTGACGGCCTTCTGGAAGAGGGCGTGCTTAACCGTGGCATTACATGTATAGAGACTTTTGATTATGATGTAGTAGACAAGATTTATGATCCATATGACAACCTGGGATTAAGCGTAATCCTGCATGGTGATGGAACACGTGAATACAAAGTAATAGGAGCTCTTGCAGAAGCAGTAAAAGCACAGTCTTCAGACCCGGCACACTGGAATCGGCTGAAAGAAATCTTTACCAGCAAATCCCTGCAGATGGTTTCCTTTACAATCACAGAGAAAGGTTACGCATTACAGAAAGCTGACGGGACATGGTTTCCGTTTGTAGAAGCTGATATCAAAAATGGTCCGGATAAAGCAACAGGTGCAATGGCAGTTCTGGTTGCGATGCTTTATGAAAGATATAAAGCAGGCAGATATCCAATTGCTCTGGTTTCCATGGATAACTGCTCACGGAATGGTGCGAAACTTCGTGAATCTGTACTGACTATGACAGAAGAGTGGAAGAAAGTCGGATTCGTAGATGAAGGATTCGTAAATTATGTAAGTGATGAGAAAATTGTTGCGTTCCCATGGACGATGATCGATAAGATCACACCTCGTCCAAGCGAGCAGATCGCAGCGGACCTTGAGAATCTTGGCATTGAGAATATGCAGCCGGTTATCACAAGTAAGAAAACATATATTGCACCATTTGTTAATGCAGAGAAACCGCAGTATCTCGTAATTGAAGATAACTTCCCGAACGGCCGTCCGGCTCTGGAGAAAGGTTTCGGTGTATATATGGCTGACAGAAATACGGTTAACCTTTCTGAGCGTATGAAAGTAACAGTATGTCTGAACCCTGTACATTCTGCAACAGGTCCGCTGGGTGTGGTTCTTGGATATGATCTGTTTGCGCATATGCTGAACACAAACGAAGATATGATGAAGATGGCGCGTATGATTGCTTATGATGAAGGTCTTCCGGTAGTCGCAAACCCGGGAATCCTTTCTCCGCAGGCATTTGTGGATGAACTTTTTAATGAGCGTTTCCCGAATGAGTATTTGGGAGATACAAACCTTCGTCTGGCCGTAGATGTATCTCAGATGGTTGGTATCCGATTCGGTGAGACAATTAAAGCATATGTAGCGAAATTCGGAGACGCCTCCAGACTGACAGCTATTCCTTTGGGAATCGCAGGATGGCTTAGATATATGCTTGGTGTGGATGATGAAGGAAATAAATTTGAACTTGCACCAGACCCAATGAACGAGGAACTTCAGGAACAGTTTAAGGATATCGTAGTAGGAAAAACGGAGACATTCAAAGATCAGCTCAAACCGATCCTTTCCAATGAGCGTCTGTTCTTCACTGACCTTTACAAAGATGGAGTTGGTGAAAAGATTGAAGAAATGTTCCGCGAAATGCTCGCAGGACCTGGGGCTGTAAGAGCAACAATACATAAATATGTTGGCTGATTGTAGGTATAGTGATAATGAAAAAATCGGCGCCCTACAAAATTATGTAAGTATGCCGAGGTCTCGAAGTGATTGAGAAACTTTTGAATATAAAATGTAATAGAAGTAGAGGTTCAGGAGGAAAAAGAAAATGACAGAACCTTTACAACTGAAGATAGTGACCTTGGAACGACAGAAAATCCATTAACCAGAAACCGCTACGATTATACAACCAATAATCCGTTGAATTACAGTGATCCGACAGGACATTCCTTGTGGAGCAGGATTAAGGGTGCAGCTAAGAAAGCAGCAAAAAATATAGGTTCTATAGAAATAGAAGGACGATCGATGGATATGCAAATGCATGAAATTTATAGTGAACAAATTGCCCAACAATTAATCCAAAAAGCATATATTCCGTTACAAGGGGAAGTGACTTTTGAGGACGTAAAGAATGGATATGAACGATATTTTAAAAACCCAAATAAAGGAACAATTGTAGAATATACTATGCACATTATATTTGATAAAATCTGTGAGTAAAGAAGCTTGCATAAAAGCTAAGTAAGTTATTAATAAAATTGTGTAATTTATTTCTCATGGAAATTCATCTCCTTTCTGTTTACGATGTCATTATAGAATACGAAAAGAATTATTACTTGCCAAAATAACAGAATATATAGTCAAAAATTGCTTAATACAGTGACAGATTAAAATATCCTGCAATACTGTCATTGGTCAATTTATTTATACAATTTAATATTGGAATATTTTACAACTATGACACAAGTATGCAACATAATAAACGAATGCTTTTGATAGAGTAATGATACACAATATCAGTTACAAAGAAGCAGGAGGATAGAAAGTGGACATGATACAAAATAAATGTTGCAGACATGGGGCAAGTTTACGTCGAAGGAGACGCAGGCGTAGAAAAATACTGCGTTCTATCATATTTTCCTGTAGTATCATAGCTGTGGCTGTATTTGTGGCTGTTGGAAGCAGTATGATAAGATCAGGTGATGGCAGGACAAATAGATATGATGTTGAAGCCGGAAATAATACATATGATAATGCTGTTATAGAAAATAGCAAAATCTCTGAAAAGAATAAGATACAAAATAATCAGTCGATGCTTGATGATATAATGAACAGCACCCAATATCCAAAACAGCTAAAGGACCTTGCTTTGAAGAATGAAGAGGCACTTGAGTTTGTGTATGATTATCCGGCGGAACATGTGAAGGAACACACAATTGATTTGACAGAAGAAGCGTCTATGGATAGTGTTCCGTTATTTGTGCAGTGGGATAAACGCTGGGGCTACGAAAAATATAGCGGCAATTTCTTTGCAGCAAGCGGATGCGGTCCCACTACACTTTCGATGGTAGTGGTTTATCTGACACACAACAGGGATGCATCACCTATTGCAGTAGCAAAGTATTCAAAGGAAGCCGGTTACAGTGTGGATGGTTCGGGAAGTTCATGGACGCTTATAAGTGAAGGCTGCAGGCACTACGGCGTAAAAGCAAAGACAGTGGCGCTGGATGAGAGCAGAATGAAAGCAGAGCTTGATGAAGGACATCCTATTGTGGTAAATGTAGGACCGGGAGATTTTACCGATACAGGACATTTTATGGTTATAACAGGCTACGATGATGAAGGATTTTCAATAAATGATCCAAACAGCATTGAAAAAAGTGGCAAAAGGTGGTTATTCAAAAATATATCATCTCAGATTAGAGCTGTCTGGAGTATGTATGTGTGAGAATATATTTGTATAAGTGCCGGTAAAACATCCTATTATTGAGTTAAATAACAGGGTGTTTTTTACAACTATGACACATCTTTATGCTATAATAATTCTATCATAATCATAGAAGAGGAGCAGCTTATGACCAGTATTCTCATAGTGGAAGATGACAACGACATAAATAATTTAATATGCAACACCCTGAAGGCAGAGGGATATCAATGCGAAAGAGCGTTTGATGGCAAGGAAGGGGCGGACAAAATTGAGCAGAACAGATATGATCTGCTGCTGCTTGATATTATGCTTCCTGAGATAAATGGTTATGAATTGCTTGACTATGTCAGGAGAATTGGGGATACTCCGGTCATAATAATATCTGCTATGGGACAGGTGGATGAAAGGATACGCGGGCTTCGTATGGGCGCGGATGATTACATATGCAAACCATTTCAGATAGGGGAGCTGCTTGCGAGAGTGGAAACCGTATTAAGGCGCACTCAGCGCATGGCAGAGCGTCTGGAAATAGAGGATGTAGCTATAGATCCTAAATCACGTACAGTGACAAAGGCAGGTGAGCAGGTAGAGCTCACAGCAAAGGAATTTGACCTGTTGTATGAGCTTATGAAGAATAAGAATGTTGCACTCAGCAGGCGCAGGCTTTATGAACTTGTATGGCAGGAGGAGTATACCGGGGAGACAAGGACACTGGACTCACATGTACAAAGACTAAGGAAAAAGCTTAACTGGAATCAAAAGATTGTCACAGTTTTCAGGATTGGCTATCGTCTGGAGGTTCGCGGATGAAATTTTTCTATAAAATGTTTCTTGGAATGACAGTGATACTGGCTGTTGCCCTTGGAATGATAGAATATGTGACTCTATCATACTCACTGGAGCATGCAGTGAAAAGGGAGCAGGACAGTGCACTTTCACAGCATCAGATGATAAAATACTCGATTGAAACTGTCATACTTAATATGAAGAGTGAAGATGTGGATAAGGAGCTTACAGATATGATGTCGCAGTCGGCAAAATCCATTGTTGGAGATGAAGGAGGAATGTATCTTGCTGATGATGATGGAAAAAGGATATATGCCAATTCATGTAATTATGAGCAAAAGGATATAAAGGTAAAGGATGGTACGCTTACATACAGTATAGTGTCAAAAGAGAATACTAAAGATACCGGTGAAAAGCAAAGCAGCAGATATATCAATGTCAAAAGCAGCTTTAAACTGAATGATAACAGGTATATTCTGATAACGGAAAGTGATATTACACCGGTTTTCGATGAGTCAAAGGAGCTTAGGTATAGATGCAGCGTGTATTACATTGTTATACTTGCTGTTGGTATGATGGTCATATTGATACTTTCCTGGATGATTACAAAGCCTCTTGCCGGATTAACAGCCACCACCAAAAAATTTGCAGATGGTGATTACACAGCAAGAAGTGATGTAAAGACAAAGGATGAAGTAGGTGAGCTTGCGAGGGCTTTCAACGAGCTTGCGAAAAACCTTGAAAGCAAAGTTTATGAACTTCAGATGGCGGCAAAGAAGCAGGAGGATTTTACTGCAAACTTCGCACATGAGCTCAAAACCCCAATGACATCAATTATAGGATATGCCGATACCCTGTATCAGAAAAAAATGTCCGAGGATGAGGTGCACAGTGCTGCCGGAGTCATACTGAATGAGGGCATGAGGCTTGAAGCATTATCATTTAAGCTGCTGGAGCTTATCACTCTTGATAAAAATGATTTCAGGCTTGAAGAGACAAGAATATCTGAGATTATAGCAGACTGTGTGGAAACCGCACATGAAGCGGCAAGAAAGCATAATACAGAGATTGTGTACAGTGCGGATGAGGCATGGGTGTGGCTGGAATATGATCTGTTTAAGACCATGCTTCTTAATCTGATAGACAATGCAGTGAAATCAGGAGGCAGCAAGGTAGATGTATCAGGCAGACTTATTTCGCACAGTATTTATCGTATTGCAGTTTCGGACAATGGAAGAGGAATACCGCCTGAAGATATAGAGCGCATTACAGAGGCTTTTTATATGGTTGACAAGTCACGATCAAGAAGTGAGCATGGAGCAGGGCTTGGGCTTGCACTTGTATCAAGGATTGCTAAGCTGCATCATATAAAAATCCATTATGAGAGTGAGTCAGGTAAAGGAACCAAGGTGTATTTTGACATGAAAGCGGAGGCATTGGATGATAAGTAAGCATTTATCAGTGCGCAAATGCATTGATAAAAAAACGGATAAAATCAAGGGAATAGTGTGTATATGCATTATTCTGGCAGTTGTATGTGCGGGAAATATGATACCGAATTATCTGATTTCACTTAAAGCAGCAAAAATTGCCAAAACGAGTACTACAATAAGCAACGCAGATATAAGCCCATACAGCCATTCTATTTCAGCTGAAGAGAGGCTTACTAAGATGATGTCTCTGATGCAGGATAATGTAAATGAGCTGTGGAATGGGAAATATAGTGAGAAAAGGGAACCGTTGGATACTGAGATTCCGGTGGGACAGGCTTATACGGCTATTAAGACTTTTCTGAAGGGTGCCTGTGAGCTGCAGAAGCAGTCAGGTATTATGCAGATGCTCGGTGAAGACGATATAGTTATGCTGCAAAGCCTTGAAAGTAATTATTCAAAGGATACAGACAGTGAAACAGAACAGACATATGAAGCAGTTCCTGGGCAATATGGTGCAGCAGTTGCTTTGGGTGATAGTATTGACAACACAATATCAGATTATTTTGTAACATCGGATATAAGCAAGGAATTATCGGCGTGGATATTTATAATATCATTTGAAGATACGAGAATGTTGGCTGCTGTTGATGCGGTGCTTGGAGTACCGTTTTATATTACATATTATTGTGCAGATGTGGATAGTCCTAAGGCACAGGCTGCAGTGATGAGAGATTTATATGCAAAGACATATGGCAGTGATTATTCTATGGGTTATCCAAAAGAGTCTGAATCAAAAATAGATTCTTCCTTTGAGACAAATATAATAGAGAATTTTTATTATGGGAATAATTATACGCAAGGGGATGATGAATATACCGGTTTTGAACCTTATGTATACTCTTGTTCATCGGACAAGCTGCAGATGGAATATCAGGTTATTACAAGAATCCAAAGATTTGAAAAAAAGGGAAAGCAAGTGTCATCATATAATTCGCGTATTAATATATGTTTGTACTAACCAGACTAAAAAGCTCTCTGTGCAATGCACGGGAGCTTTTTAAATTGCATGCAAGCATCAATGATGCCTTTTGACCCTCATTTTATAATACAGTAATTATAACAGTATCATTTAGTGCATGATTTGTACAATTTATTACATTGCTCTTTGCAAGGGTTTTGTTATATCTTAGATGTAGCAACGCAGTTATTGTTCTTGGTTTTATATATTAATAATTGGAAAGTGAGGAAAAATATGAACGCTGATATGAAATGGCTTGATAATCCGGAAGTGTTTAAGGTAAATCAATTGGAACCACATAGTGATCATTGCTATTATCTGGATTATTCTGACATGAAAAAAGGAAAAAATCCATTATTACAGTCATTAAATGGTCAATGGGAGTTTGCTTACAGCAAAAATGTTATGGAAAGACCTGTTGATTTTTATAAGGAAACATTTGATGCATCCGGATTCGATAAAATTATGGTTCCCGGACATATTGAACTGGCTGGATATGATAAAATACGTTACATCAACACTATGTATCCGTGGGAAGGAAAAGAGTACCACAGAGGAGCATATAGTATGGAGGCAACAGGAGCAGAAGAAGGAATGTTCTCAGAAGCACAGTACAATCCGGTAGGCTCTTATATCAAATACTTTGATTTGGATAAGAACATGTGTGGAAAAAGAATACATATCTGCTTCGAAGGTGTAGAAGAAGCCATGTATCTGTGGCTTAATGGTCAGTTTATAGGTTATGCAGAGGACAGCTTCACACCTTCTGAGTTTGAACTGACACCATATATTAAGGAAAAGGGAAATGTTCTGGCAGTGCAGGTACATAAGATGAGCACGGCGGCATTTTTAGAGGATCAGGACTTTTTCAGATTTTTTGGAATTTTCAGAAATGTTACTTTGAAGGCAATTCCGGATGTTCATCTGGAGGATGTATGGTTCAAACCTGTGTTAAATCAAGATAATGAAAGCGGAAGAGTGTCTGTCAGCATGAAGGTATCTGCTACTGACAGTCAGAATGTAACTGCTGGCTTTATTTTAAAGGACAGAGAAGAAAATATATTAGTTGAGAAGTCATTACAGTTAAATAAAGAAAACAACCATTTGGAAGGCACGATTTGTGTTGACTTGGAAAGTGTCAGGCTGTGGGATAATCATAATCCATATTTATACCATGCTTATGTTGAGCTTAAAGCAGAGGATGGTTCACTGGCCGAGGTAATTCCTTATGATATCGGTTTCAGAAGAATAGAGATTATAGATAAAGTAGTCTATTTGAATGGAAAATGTCTTGTTATCACGGGAGTAAACCGTCATGAGTGGAATGCAAGAACCGGAAGATGCATTGGTATAGAAGACATGAAGGCAGATATATCATGTATGTTAAGAAACAATATTAATTCTGTGCGTACCTGTCACTATCCTGACCAGATACCATGGTACTATATCTGTCTCTTATACACATCTCCGAGCCCACGAGACTCGACGTCA
>ERZ1026955.1012-NODE-1012-length-11651-cov-4.491118_pt1 | contig 11651 bp, 10 predicted proteins | sample MGYA00519459_ERZ1026955 | MGnify/ENA primary metagenome ERZ1026955 (study PRJEB26926, sample SAMN06164833) | human gut metagenome | biome: ENVO:00009003; feature: ENVO:2100002; material: ENVO:00002003 | host: Homo sapiens | place: USA | collected 2012 ...
TACACAAGGCTATTCGTCGGCAGCGTCAGATGTGTATAAGAGACAGATCTTATGTCCCTGCGGCGGTTGGGAAAAGCCCTGATAGGGGTGAGGAAGAACCGTAATGAAAACTCTGTTGTGAAGCCGCATTATATAAGTAGAAGAGCCGGCAAACATGAGAAAACAAGTAAGGAAAGTTACATTAGACTACCGCTATCATTGGATTGCCACAGCCGTGGAGACTTCCTGCCATGGCTGTGGAAGGATCTTTCCACGCCCGTGACGAATACCTACCACGGCCGTGGCAAGCTAACAATACCGCTGCTCTAATCCATTGATACCGTCATTATAAAGGAACTTTAAAGCCGATACTATCTATATTCTCCTCCTTCTGGAAAGAGGATACCCGTAGGGGGAGGTGGTAGGTGCATGCGTAAATTAATAGATTATCAGCATTATGTATCTACCTGTCCACCCCTCCACAGCGAACGGCTAGTGGTGATGATGATGTTCACCCAGAATACGGTGCGGCAGCGTCCCGTGTCCGAGCAGTTCGATAGGACAGTTAAAGTTCTTTTCCAACCATTCGGTGGTGACTTCCGTATCGGGATGATAATCCAGAGTTTCGTTGACACAGGCAATAGATTTCACCTGTTGCAGCACCGTGCCGATGTCGTGACTGACAAGGATAATGGCACATTCTTTATTAATTTCCGCCAGCAACTCGTAGAGGCGTGCTTCGAAACGCTTGTCGATATACGTGCTGGGTTCGTCCAGAATAAGCACAGAAGGGTCGGAGATTATGGCGCGTCCCAGAAGCGCGCGTTGTAACTGTCCGCCGCTTAATTGCCCGATAGCACGGTGTTCGAGTCCTTCGAGCCCCATGCGGGCAATAATTTGCTTGCCCTTCTCCTTTTGTTCGGGGGTGAAACGGGAGGTCAGTGACTTCTGTATGCTGAGTCCGGAAAGGATTACTTCCTCCACTGATATGGGAAATTTCCGGTCGATCGTGCTGTATTGAGGCAGGTAGCCCAAAGAAGGCTTACAGTTGAAACTAATTTCCCCTCCGGTGGGCTTTAGCAGACCGAGGATGCACTTTACAAGCGTTGTCTTCCCGCCTCCGTTCGGACCGATAATTCCGAGGAAGTCCCGTTCGTAGACGGCAAGGTTGATGTCATGGAGAACATTGCGGCCGTCGTATCCGGCGGATAGGTTTTTTATTTCGATAATTGGCTTCGTCATTGGCTTTTCTGATATCACTGTCTGACTGTTTGTTCCTTTGTCTCGGCCGGGGCGAGAGCTTTGGCTACATTCAGCATTTCTGTTTCCCAGTCGTAGCTGAGGGGGTTGATAGGAACTACTTTGGTACCGGTCTGCTGCGCGATAGTTTCCGCATTGCGCTTGTCAAACTCCGGTTGGACGAAGATTACACGCACGTCTTCCGCTTTGCAGAGGTCTATCAGCTCTTTCAGGTGGGCGGGAGAGGGTTCTTTGCCTCCTTCTTCGATAGAAATCTGGTGCAGTCCGTAGTCACGGGCAAAGTAGGAGAGGGCCGGGTGGTAAATCATAAAGGATTTGGCGGCGTCCGGTGCGGAGAGTTGTTGACGAATCAGACTGTCCGTTTGCTGGATGCGTTGGTAGAGGGAGTCGTACCGGTTCCTGTAATAAAGCTCATTGGCTTTATCAAGGGTGCAGAGCGCTTTATACGTATTTCCGGCAAGGATGAGGGCGTTGGCGGTCGAGTTCCATATATGTGGCTCTACGGCATGACTGTGACCTGGATGATTGTGACCTTCATGGTCATGATATCCGTTGCCATGTTCGTTGTCGTTCAGAATCAGGTCTATTCCTTTGGAGGTGTCGAACACTTGGATATGAGGGGCATTGTTCATCAGACGGTCCATCCAGGCCTGTTCGAAGCCGATGTAACCGATGCGGAAGTAGGCTTTGCTGTCGCCAAGGGATACGAGTTGCTGCGGAACCGGGTCGTATGTTTCTGGGCTGGAACCTTTGGGGACCATGCTGACTACCGTGTACTTGTCGCCTGCAATGGCTTCCGTGAAATAGCGTTGCGGTTCGAGTGTGACGGTAATGACCGGCTTTTCCTCAGTACCGCTTTGGGACGTTCGTCCGGTGCACGCTGCCAGTAGGAGGCAGGAGCCGATGATAAGCAGGGTCTTCATATCTATTAGTTGCTTTTTCATGACTTGTTGTATTTTCGGGTTGTTCTTACTTATCTTGTTTTACTTATTCTTGTTTTCGTTTTTAAGTTCTTATTCTTGTTTCCGGGCCCGCAGTATTTCCCGTTTTCCTCCCGGAGGGCCGGGAAGACGTTCCACGATAAATCCTGCGGCCTGCAACATTCGCCTGACGACTCCTTTGGCACAATAAGTCGTCAGGATTCCGCCGTTATTTAATAAAACATAAAGGCGGTTGAATAGTTCTTGCGACCACATCTCCGGCTGCTTTTCCGGTGCGAAGGCGTCGAAGTAAATCACGTCTGCTTTCCACCCTTCTGTCTCTGTTTCCAGCTTATTAAAGTCTTTTTGTACTTTTCGTAGGGTGAAGTGAGGGGTAATCGGTACGTCTTCTTCCCACGGGGAGGTATGAAGCTGTTTGAATAACTCGTGGGCCGGACACTGGTTGTCGCCTGGCATTAGTTGTTCGTTGGCGGAAATATACCCCAGTTGCTCTACGAGTTGCCATTCCAGGGGATAGAGTTCCAGACCTGTATAGTATACATTCCTCCCGCTTTTTTCTGCTTCTTCGAGGGTGAGCCAGGCGTTCAGACCTGTTCCGAAACCTATTTCCAGAATGTGAGGGGTGGTGGCGGTGGAGGCTTTCAGTCCCATATTGATGAAAATGTGCTGGGACTCCGTGCGTGCCCCTTTCGTTGAATGATAATGCTCATTCAATTCCGGAACAAACAGGGTAGTGCTCCCGTCATCGGTCTTCTCGATTATTCTTTTCATCGTATAACTTGCTATCTGATACTTATTGCTTGATTACTTAATGAAACATTTATCCTGCTACCACATTCCATGCACTTTCCAGCACATACAGGAGAAGGATGTAACGTATCAACTTGCCGGCAAACATGGAAGCTACCGTAAGCCATATATTGCTTCGCATAAATCCCAGTGCAATGGAGATAACTTCACCGATAGCCGGAAGGAAGGCGAAAAATGCCATAAGTGCTCCTTTCCCTTGCAGGAAGTTCACCATTTTGTCTACCTTTTCTTTCTTTACCTTGAAATATTTCTCTATCCAGCTTATTTTGCCCAGACGTCCCATATAGTAACAGGTCATTCCGCCTACCGTGTTGCCGAGTGCGGCGGATATCAGGCAGGCGGTAGGGGGTAGGCCGAGTTTGACGAGTGCCACCAGTACCAGTTCGGAACTGAAAGGCACGATGCTGCCGGCCAGTAAAGCCGAGATGAATAATCCCGGTAATCCCCATTCGATGAGGAGTTGTATCGTTGAGTCTATAAAAGCGTCCATATATTAAAACTGAATAGGAGGATGAGACTGACCAGCGAGATTATGAAGAACACGTTCGATGTCTTGCTGTTGGTCAGTACGAAAAAATGTCCGATCAGGATGCTGCTGCTTATCATGAGCAACGGCAACAGATTGGCACAATAGGTTGGCTGCAAAGCTATGAGCAGGAAGAGGAAGATATTCAGGTCGATAAGAAATTGCAGATAGGCACGAGTGCGTATCTTGTCTTCAAATCCTGCGATGATGCAATGGGCGGCGCTGACAATGAACAGTACAAGTAAATAGCCGAGAACCGCCAATTCCCAAGGTTGGAGAATTTGCAGGTCGAAGGGCTTGCCGAAAGTTACCAGTTCGGTAAACGGACGGTAGAATAACTCCATTTGATTGTAGAAGAAGGCGTGCCCGAACAGGAACCAGTAAGGCAGTACCCAGCCTAAGAGCGCACCGCAGAAACTACGGGGCTTGAGTGCCTGAAAACGGTGAGCTTCGAATATCCAGAGTACCGAAAGGAAGGTGAGTTGGGGGAAAAGCAGGCTTCCCGCTCCGATGAAAAGGAAGGAATAAAATAAATAGCCTGCTGCCTGCGGCTGCTGATAACTTTTGAACAGGAAATAAATGGAGAACAGGAAAGCAAGGGCTGCAATGTCTCCTGCATATAGCAAGTGCATTTCCGGGCAGATAGTGACCAACAGAAAGTATATGGCTGTCTGCATGGATGCCCGCATACGGATAATGCCGAAACGGTTGTTCAACTCTATCAGGCTATAACCGATAACGGCATAAATCAGATAGCTGACAAGTCGTTCGGCCCATGCGGGAAGTAACAAGTCGCGGGCGGATTGCCAGAGGGAGAGAGTGCTGTCTTCCACTGTTGAGGCTGTGAGGTCGGGCAGTAAAAAGGATGTCAGTACCCAACAGAGGGTACAGATAAAGACAACGATAGGCAGCGTCCACCGCCCTGCTGTTACTTGACCTTGCAGCTTTTTATTTCTCATTTAATCTCGTTCAATTATTTTTTTGTTGCTTCTGTTTCTTCTGTGGTTTCTATAGTTTCTTTCCCTTCTCTCCCTTTCTTTCCTTTCTTTCCTTTCTTTCCGAATGGTTTTCTCCGAATGGCTTCCCCTCCTTCTGGGAAGGAGGGGTGGCTGAAAGCCGGGGTGGTAGGTGCGCCTATCTGTTTTAATAATAGACTTATGTATTCACCTACCACCTCCCCCTACGGGGACTCCTCCTTCCCGAAGGAGGAGAATGGAGATAGATTTGCCTCTAGCGTGGCTTTACCAAGGTGATTCTTATCTAGCGTTGACATCGTCTCTTCTCTAGAATAAACATCGCCTCTCATTTGAAACAATGCCGTCGAATGGAAGCCTTGCTTCGGCGCTACGCCGGCAGTTATAGGTCGAAGCCGATGTCGCGGCGGAAGTACTTCTTGTCGAAGTTAATCATGTCCGCTACTTTGTAGCTCTGTGCCAACGCTTCTTCTTTAGTAGCTCCATAGGAGCAGACAGCGATAACGCGTCCTCCGTTTGTAACTACTTGGCCGTCTTTCATAGCTGTTCCGGCATGGAAAATGATACTTTCCGTAGCGGCAGCCTGTTCCAGTCCGCTGATCGGGAATCCTTTCTCATAAGCTTCCGGGTAACCGCCGCTGACGAGAATCACACAACCTGCCGAACGCGGGTCCATAACGAGTGTCTTTTCGTTCAGGTTGCCTGCGGCAGTGCCTTCCAGCAGTTCCACGATATCGCTCTGAATGCGGAGCATGACGCTTTCTGTTTCCGGGTCGCCCATACGGACGTTGTATTCGATCACCATTGGCTCACCTTTCACATTGATTAATCCGAGGAAGATGAAACCTTTGTAGACGATATTCTCTTCTTTCAGGCCGTTGATTGTCGGCTCGATGATGCGGGTGCGTACTTTCTCCATGAACACTTCGTCGGCAAACGGAACAGGGGTTACGCTACCCATGCCCCCTGTATTCAGACCTTTGTCGCCTTCACCGATACGTTTGTAGTCTTTTGCTACGGGGAGGACTTTATAGTTTTCACCGTCGGTCAGGACAAATACGGAACACTCGATACCGCTCAGGAACTCTTCAATGACAACTGTTGCCGATGCAGAGCCGAACATACCGCCGAGCATTTCTTTCAGTTCCTTTTTGGCTTCGTCCAGCGTGGGGAGAATCAGTACGCCTTTTCCGGCACAGAGGCCGTCGGCTTTCAGTACATAAGGAGCTTCCAATGTTTCGAGGAAGGCCAAACCTTCTTCAATAGTTGCGGAAGTGATACTTTTGTAACGGGCTGTCGGGATGTTGTGACGCATCATGAAGCCTTTTGCAAATTCCTTGCTTCCTTCCAGTTCGGCTCCCTGTGCGGAGGGACCGATAACAGCGATGTGTTTAAGTTCGGGGCGGTTCTGGAAGTAGTCGTAGATTCCTTTTACCAACGGATCTTCGGGACCTACTACGACCATGGCGATGTCTTCCTTCAGGGCGAAAGCGCTGATAGCTTCAAAATCAGTAGCCTTGATGTTGACATTTTCGCCTACGGCAGTTGTTCCGGCATTTCCCGGAGCAATATACAGCTTCTCAACTTTCGGACTTTGGGCAATTTTCCATGCCAGTGCATGTTCGCGGCCGCCCGAGCCTAGTAATAAAATCTTCATCTTTATACTGTTATAAGTTATACTGTTATACGTTTGATTAGGTATGGATAAGCAGCCGCTTTTTACAGGTTCTGCTCAAAGTACCGGGTGATTTTTTCGTGCAGATGTACACGGTCGCGACCTGATACGTTGTGCTTGTGGCACGGGTAGATGAACAGGTCGGGGTAGGTGCGGGCGTCTACACAAGCTTTCATGAACGACAAGGTGTGTTGAGGCACGCAAGTGTCGTCATGGTCGTCATGGATAATCAGCAGATGACCTTTCAACTGACCCGCGAGGTTTTTCAGGTTGCATTCCTTGTAACCTTCAGGATTGGTTTCCGGTGTGTCCATATAGCGTTCGCCGTACATCACTTCATAATATCCCCAGTCGATGACAGGGCCACCGGCTACGCCTACTTTGAATATTTCCGGGTAACGGAGCAACAAGGAAGTGGTCATGTGCCCTCCAAAGCTCCAGCCGTGCACGCCGATGCGTCCGCCGTCTACGTAAGGGAGGGATTTCAGGAATTCGACACCTTTTACCTGGTCTTTGCCTTCTTCAATGCCGAGGCGACGGAAGGTGGCGTTCTCAAACTCCAGTCCGCGGTTACTGCTGCCACGATTGTCGATCGTAAACATGATATAGCCTTTGTTGGCCATATACGTGTCCCAGCCACGTGCGCCATTCTGCCAGCCTCCGGTGACACATTGGGCATGAGGACCTCCGTAGACGTAAATAATGGTTGGATATTTCTTGTTCGGGTCAAAGTTTGCCGGCTTCATCAGGCGGTAGTGAAGGTCGGTTGTGCCGTCGGCCGCTTTGATTGTCCCGGTTTCAATACTTGGCATTTGATAACCTTCATACGGGTCTTTGGCAGTCAGCAGGTTTACGGTTTCTTTGAAGTTCTTTGTATCTACCAGATTGATGATGCGGGGCTGGTCTTTAGTGGAATAACGGTCGATAAGGAACGTCCCGGAAGCGTTGAGCACTCCGTTGTGTTCACTCTCTTTGCTGCTATCGAACGGGCGGCTCATCTTTCCGTTGTTCACGTTTACTGCGAAATGACCGCTTCTCAAGCCCTCTATGGCGGTGAAGATAACTTCTTTCCGCTTAGCGTTGAAGCCTAATATGTTTTTTACCAGCCAGTTGCCTTTAGTCAACTGTTTTACCTTCACTGATTCGCGATATTGGGCGCCGCCGGTTCCTTCCTGAAGGTCACCGTAAATGCTTGCTTTGGTATCAAACAAATAGAGGTGATTGTATCCATCGCGCTGGCTCTGATAAATGAATTTGCTGGTATCCCACGGCAAGAATATAATCGGGTTTTGCGGCTCTACGTATTTCGGGTGAGTTTCTTCGTAGAGCACCTTTGTCAGCTTGCCTGTTTCTGCGTTGTATTGGCAAAGTTTGGCATGGTTCTGGTCGCGGTTTACTTCAATCAGGTAGAGGCTCTTCTCGTCCGGTGCCCAACTGATGTTCGTAAAGTAGCGGTCGGTAGGGTCGCCTGCATCCAGGTAAATGCTTTTGCCCGTTGCGGGGTTGTAGATACCTACCTTCACTTGGTGGCTGGTCATTCCTGCCATTGGATAGCGGACATTGTTCACTTCGCCCACACGTGCGGTAATGTCTACAAGCGGGTATTGAGTCACCATACTTTCATCCATACGGTAGAAGGCGAGCAGATTACCTTTCGGGCTCCAGAATGTACCTTTGTTGATACCGAACTCATTGCGGTGTACGGACTGGCCGCAGACGATGCCTTCGGGCTCGTTCGTCACCGCCTGTTCGTTTACGTATAGATTGTTGCCGATTGTATAGGCTACATTTCCATTGGCAGTGCAGTAGTCTTCGTTTTCCGCTTTGGCTTTAGGCTTGCGACTGCTGACAATCCGGTTGTTCTTGAAATCATATACGATGTATTTTCCGGCTATGTTCAGTAACATTTGCGGCTTTTCCGCCCATGGGAAACGTACGGAATACAAATGGGATAACTTTCCTGCCTTGTCTTCTGCAAGCGCTTTGTTGATTTGCTCACGGGTGATGAGCATTGTTTCTTTGCCTGTTTGCGGCTGGATAGAATAGATGGTGTCGATGCCGGGTTTAATACACTCGTCGCCCCACCATTGCAGCCCGTACAGGTTTTCTGCATAACGATAACTTTCACCGCCCGGAATCAGGTCTTCCAGTGTCGGTTTCTTGGTTTCTTGTGCCATAACATTGATTACAATTGGGATTGCCAACAACAAAAGGAAGGCTCTTTTTCCAACTTTACTCATTGCTCTTTTCTTTATTATTTGTTTTTAAATCCTTTTATTTTTACTCTGTCCAAAGAAGTGCTCTTTATCCGAATAGCAGCACCCAACTTGGCAAAAGCATTGAATAATCCATTAAATTGCTTTTCGTTGCTAATTTCTTGTGAATGTGCAATTAACTATTAACGCTTGTTTACTCCTCTTCCTTCTTCGGAATCCTCGGTTCCCGATTTCCTTTGAACTCTCTCGGAGCTTTCGGGTCTCTTCGGCTACGGAATTCTCCCTGCGGTTTTCTCTCTCTGTTTCCTTCCCGCTTGAATTCTCCTTCTTCCCGACGCGGCTTGAATTCTCCTTCTCTGCGAGGTCTGGAGTCACCTTCCCGACGAGGCCTGAACTCACTTTCTCTACGGGGGTTGAATTCTCCTTCCCGACGAGGTTTATATTCTTTTCTTTCCCTGAACTTAGACGCTTGTTCTCCTTCCGTCTCTTTCTTTTCTTCTCCTGCTTCTTCCTGACTCTTGAACTCCTTGTATTTTCCGTCAAAGATTTCATATTTGCGGAATTCACATTCCAGTGGCCCGTTGAACAAAGGAACCTTTTGGCTGGCTTTCAAACCAATCTGGTCGAAACACTCTTCCCGGTAGGAGAGAACCCATGCCTCGTTTCCTACAAACGCGTGTTTCAGGCGCTCGCCAATCATTTGGTATAGTCCGAGTAAATCATTGGTGGAAATACGCTCTCCATAAGGAGGGTTGGTGATGATGACAGACTTCTCTTTCGGCTGTTCGAATTGCTGGAACGGTTGCAGTTTCAGTACGACATCTTTCGATACCCCCGCTGCCTTTATGTTATGAGTTGCTATTTCGTTCGCTTTCGGATTGTTGTCGTATCCGTAAATTTTATGTGTAAATTCACGCTCCTGACTGTCGTCATTGTAAAGCTCGTCGAACATATCCGCATCGAAATCCACCCATTTCTCAAATGCAAATCCCTTACGGAATACGCCCGGAGCGATGTTTCTTGCTATCAATGCAGCTTCCACTGGAATAGTACCCGAACCGCACATCGGATCAATCAAGTCACATTCTCCCCGCCAGCCGGTCATTAGAATCATACCGGCAGCCAATACCTCGTTCAACGGAGCTTCTACGGCTTCCTGGCGGTAACCGCGCCGGTGAAGTGATTCACCGGACGAGTCCAAAGACAAGGTGCAGGTCGTTTGTGCGATATGGATATTCAACAATACGTCCGGATTGCTGATGCGTACAGACGGGCGTTTGCCTGTCTTTTCACGGAAATAATCCACGATTGCATCTTTCACCTTGTACGAAACAAACTTCGAATGGCGGAATTCTTCGCTGAATACTACTGCATCTATTGCAAATGTCTTGTTTACGTCGAGATATTCCTCCCAAGGAATTGCCTGTATTTCATTGTAAACTTCGTCGGCATCCTTTGCCGTAAAGTTCTTGATCGGTTTAAGAATACGGATAGCAGTACGGAGGCAGAAATTAGCCTTATACATCATACGTTTATCCCCTGTGAATGACACCATTCGGCGGCCTATTTGAATGTCGTTGGCTCCTAGTGCTGTCAGCTCTTCTGCAAGTATCTCCTCCAGTCCCTGGAAGGTCTTGGCAATCATCTCGAATTGTTCGTTCATATATAGTTATTTGGTTTTATTTTTTTGCTTTGGTTTGTACGATTCTTGCTCCTGCGGGGACGTTCTCCGTCACCCAGATATTACCGCCTACGGTTGCATCGCGTCCGATAGTGATTCTTCCCAGGATAGTGGCGTTGGAATAAACGATTACATTGTCTTCCAGTATCGGGTGGCGCGGGATGCCTTTGATTGGCTTTCCATCCGCATCCAGCGGGAAACTCTTGGCTCCCAGAGTGACGCCCTGATAGAGTTTGACGTTGTTTCCGATGATACTCGTTGCGCCGATTACCACACCTGTGCCGTGGTCGATCGTGAAGTGACTGCCAATCTTGGCGGCCGGATGAATATCAATACCTGTTTCGCTGTGCGCCATTTCCGTAATGATACGCGGAATCAGGGGGACACCCAGTTCCAGTAGCTCATGCGCGATGCGGTAGTTACTGATGGCTTTGATAGCGGGATAGCAGAAAATAACTTCGCCATAACTTTCGGCGGCAGGGTCGCCGTTATAGGCGGCTTCTACGTCGGTAGCCAGCACTCTGCGCATGACAGGCAATTTGCTGATAAACTTGGCGGCAAGGCGGGCTGCTTCTTCTCTCTTGGAATCGGAGCAGGCATTACATCTTCCTTCTATACTGGTTCCAAAACACAATCCGGCAAGGATTTGCTCGGTAAGCAAATCAAATAACTTCTCAATATTTACACCGATGTGGTAATTGATTGTCCGGCTGTTGATAGTGGAATTTCCGTAATATCCGGGAAATAAGATAGAGCGTGAAAGCTCGATAATTTCATACAAGACTTTAGCAGAGGGCAGTGGTTCGCCATCTTTGTGTTGATGAAACAGTCCTTTGTAAGATTCGCTTTCCGATAGCTCATCGACTGCCTGTGTCAAAATGTGGGTGAAGTTCAGTGGACTCATTAGGTCAGTTGCTCATATTTATATGGGGACAAAGGTATTAAAAAAATAATAAAATTGGTTGGGATTCAGGATAAATAATGTATTTTTGTCACATTCAAAACATGACATGAATAAGGGGTTGATGAATGGGAGGACTACTATGAAGCTGTTTGGCTTGTTCGGGTTTTTGATATTGTTGTATTGCGGGTGTGCTGACAGGCATCGCCATAAGCCTTTTTGTGAGCAGGAACTTGTCGATTCTCTCGAAGTCCGCGTTCAGGATTCTCTTTTCTCCAATGTACTTTATTCCCGTTCGCAGGTACGTGACGCGCTGGTGCAAGTGCAAGACTCACAAGTGTATTATCGTCTGCTCGCCCTTTATGGTAAAACCTTCTTTGTTTCTTCTGATTTTGACTCCATACTTTATTACAATCGACAGGTTAAGCAATTCTCCCGCAATGTTTCCGAGTGTCCTCGCTGGAACGATGTCCTGGCCGATGTTTATAATGTTGAAGGAAACGTTTGGATGCAGTTGAACCGTCCCGATTCTGCCATACTTGATTATCAAAAGGCGTATGCATATCGTCTGAAAGGAAAGCGCCTGCACCTTCTTCCCGACATTTGTATCAATATGGCTGACGCCTGCCTGCATCGCAGTGACTTGGCTGTCTCTTATACACATCTGACGCTGCCGACGAATAGCCTT
>ERZ1026955.1028-NODE-1028-length-11540-cov-6.215063_pt1 | contig 11540 bp, 10 predicted proteins | sample MGYA00519459_ERZ1026955 | MGnify/ENA primary metagenome ERZ1026955 (study PRJEB26926, sample SAMN06164833) | human gut metagenome | biome: ENVO:00009003; feature: ENVO:2100002; material: ENVO:00002003 | host: Homo sapiens | place: USA | collected 2012 ...
GCCGAGGCAACCGCGCCTCGGCGCGAGAATGTGCCAAGGCACATTCTTTTTTATTATACAGAAAAGAAGAAATAGACTTAAAAGTGCATGCGCCTTCGTACTGCGTTCCTGAGCCTTGCACGGGAGAGAATCGTGATCAGCGAGATTACAATAACGCCACAGACGGAGCAGACGACCGCCGACCAGGTCAGTCGCAGCGGAAGTAAAAGGTACCGGCGGATGAGCAGCTCGATACCGGCGCACAGCAGAGCGGCTTCCGCGAAAAAATAAAGCGCTTTCATCAAAAAGGCAGAAGAAATTTTGCGCAGACAGAAAGCAAAGAGAATCGCGGCCAGCGTGCAGAGCGCGGTGATCGGCAGGGACAATCCGAAGAACCAGCTGTGATCCGTGGTATTAAAGCCGATCAGAAACTGATATAACATTACGGCAAGACCATCGAAGAGCAGGGAAAGGTAGATAGGAAGCTTGGTATATATCACTGCAGGGATTGACATTACCCAGATCAGGACACAGGCTCCAATTACGTAAAGCGACCAAAGATGCTGCCTGAATACCAGCAGATTTAATAAAAGGCTGCACAGACCGGCCGCAGTGAGAGAGACGGAAAGCAAAATGGCGAGGTCTTTTCGGCGTACAACCTCAACCTGTCCCTTTTCTTTCGGAAACGGGGAGACAGGCTGCATTTTGGAAAGATCATGTGGATTGATAACAGGGGTATTGCAGAGCGGACAGTATTTTAAGGACGGGTCCAGCTTTACCCCGCAGTTGACACAGTATGACATATGATTTCACTCCTTTTTGATTCATGACAATAAAATGGGCGCGCGTTCTATTACAGTTCCCGGTTACTTTCGATCGTGACGGGGATGCCGTCCTCGACGAGCTTTTGAAAAAATCGCCGTTCCACATCCGCTTCGATGATACAGCTGGCGAAATTGACGGTCAGCGTGTCCTCAAAGCTGACAATGGCGCAGTTGGTGCGCTGGGAATATGGGATTCCCATATAAATATCGAAGCGCTCCAGATAGGGCTTCATATCGTCCGGAACGCGGATTGCACCCATGTTGGTTAGGCCGGCAGAGGAATTTTTGTCCTGTACCCGCTGGTAAAACTGCCGGACGACAAAATCCTTTAAAAACAGCGGGACAATACGGATCAGGGGATTACGCTGTGTGGAGGCATTCGTTGTGATGTCGCCGCGCAGGAACTTGCTGTTGATATAGTAGCGCATATAGTGGTGCACCTGAGTGACAATTTCTTCAAAGGTGTAGTCACCAAGTCTTGGATCGATAGACGGATAAACCATCGTGATAAAGTTGCGCAGCGTTTTGGATGGAAAAAAACGGCGCAGGTTGACGGGCATGGCGATCCGCACAGGGCGCAGACGCAGATGAAAATCGTGCTCCTGCTTTTGCAAAAGAGAATATAAAAGCACGGCGTTTAGGTATTCCGTAATCGAAGCCTGATATTGTTTGGCAACCTTCTGGACAGCGCTGACGCTCATGATGCCGTCAATCACGTTGAGGGTATAGAAAGGTTCTTTCGTGCCGCGCACACGGTAAGTTTTTTCGGCGGGTCTGGGCGGGCAGACGCGGGCGTTTGCATAGCGCATATAGGCGTCTTCAAATTCTTCCGGATCCGGTGTTTCGTTGACATCTAAAACGAAGCCGCCGTTGGAAATTTCGTGTCCCAGGAGCCGCAGATAAACGGCAGTAACTGTCTGGAGCAGATACATGCCGCCGGTACCGTCCCCGAGGCTGTGATGGGCTTCCAGGGAAATCCGTCGGTCATACCAGTAAAAACGTACAAGATAGCGGTTGTTGGATTTAAACGGCATCGGCATGCAGAAATTGCGGATATCGGGTTTTACAAACGGACCGGGGCGGGTATTCGGCTCGAGATAGCGCCAGAAAAATCCTTTCCGCATTGCGGAATGATAGGTAGGAAAGCGTTTCATGGCAATATCGACAGCCTGCTGCAAAATATCCGGCTGCACCGGGTCTTTTAACAGGACGGAAAGCCTGTACACGGAGGAAAAGTCCCGGCGCTGCAGCGTCGGATATACAATTGCGGACAGATCCAGCCGATACCAGGTTTTCGGAGTATGTTTTGGGTTTGATTTTGACATATCGGATTCATCCTTTCGCTGCTGCTGGCATGAGTTCGTCAACACACAGCATATTGCAGTTCATCGCGCCATTTGCAAAAACGCTGCTTTCCGCTGCTTCGCAGCTCATTTTTGCGCATGGAGTGGTGCTCCCTTCGTGCATTTCTGGAAGCAGATTTTTGTGCGAGCACAAATCTGCTTCCAGAAACGCATGAGTGAACTGTAAGAACAGTATACACCAGCACGGGCAAAAGGAACAGGAAAAAGTTAAATCTTGTAAGAATAGAGGAAAATATGCTATAATTAAAATGATATCTTCTTTTTTGTGAGGAAGAAATAGAAGCTGTAAAAAAGAACGGAAATGGCGGAAAAACCTATTTTTACAAAGCATGCCGCGGCTGCGGCAGATACGGAGGAGATATGGCGGTAAGCAGCAGGCAGAACCAGAATATGATGAATCTGATCCGGAAGGTGCACGGGCTGGTGGAGCGCCCGGATCTGACGAAACACAGGCAGTCCCAGGACAGAATCGGCGCGATCCTCGGTACGGAAAAGGGAATTGCCTATGAAGAGACAGAGGTAGACGGCATGAGCTGCGAATGGGTGAAGGTGGAACGCGCGCATCTAAAGCGATATGTGATTTTGTATTGTCATGGCGGTGGCTATTCAACCGGCAGTACGGTATATGCCAGGACGCTGACGACAAAGCTGGCAGAATCCACAGGGATGGATGTGTTTTGCTTTAATTACCGGCTCGCGCCGGAATGTAAATTCCCGGCGGCTGCGGAAGATGCCATGAAGGCCTGGAACTATCTGATGTATTTGGGATACGGCGCGCGGGACGTGATTGTGGCGGGAGATTCCGCAGGCGGAAATCTTGCGTTGTCGCTGACGCTGAAATTAAAAGACGAAGGAAGAATGCTGCCAAGAGGACTTGCACTGATGTCTCCGTGGACAGACCTGACCAAATCAGGGAAAAGTTATCAGACAAGAAGCAGCGTAGATCCGGTTCTGGATCAGGAATACCTGGATCGGATGATCGAAAATTATGCGGGCGGGATGGAGCTGACGAATCCGTATATTTCCCCGCTGTTTGGAAAGCTGGAAGGGCTGCCGCCTGTATACATTCAGGTCGGGGACAACGAGCTTTTACTTTCGGATTCGACGCAGCTGCACAAAAATCTCGTCAAGGCAGACGTTTCTGCCCGAATCGACATTTATAAGGGCATGTGGCATGTGTTCCAGATGTCGCCCCTCAAGAACGCCTATGACGCGATGAACAAAATTGCCGAATTTATTTTCGATATCTGCCGATAAAAAAAGGAAATCCGAAATTTTTACAGAATAAATAAAAAGTAGGACTGCAAAAAAGCAGAACCAAAGGAGCAAAAAGCATGTATTATCCGGAAGAGCTGATCGAAGAGGTCAGAACCAGAAACGATATAGTAGAGGTGATCTCCGGTTATGTGCGGCTGCAGAAAAAAGGAAGCAACTATTTCGGGCTGTGTCCGTTCCATAACGAAAAGTCGCCTTCCTTTTCCGTATCCCCCGGAAAGCAGATGTATTATTGCTTCGGCTGCGGTGCGGGCGGCAATGTGATCACCTTTTTGATGGAGTACGAAAACCAGACGTTCCCGGAAGCGGTCAGGACGCTGGCGCAGCGTGCCGGAATCGCCCTGCCGGAGGCAGACGACTCCAAAGAAGCGAGGCAGGCGGACAGCCGCCGCGCAAAGCTTTTGGAAATCAATAAGGAAGCGGCGAAATATTTCTATTACCAGCTGCGCACCGAACGGGGCAGTGTCGGGATGGAATATCTGCGCAAAAGAGAATTAAGCGACGAGACGATGAATCATTTCGGGCTGGGTTATGCGAACAAATACAGCAACGACCTGATTCAGTATCTGAAATCAAAGGGCTATTCCGAAGACCTGATCCGGGATGCAGGACTTTGCAACGTGGATGAAAAACACGGTATGTATGACAAGTTCTGGAACCGCGTCATGTTTCCGATCCAGGATATCAACCATCGCGTCATCGGTTTTGGCGGACGTGTGATGGGCGATGGGAAGCCCAAGTACTTAAACTCACCGGAAACAGAGATTTTTGATAAGAGCCGGAACCTGTACGGGTTAAATTTTGCCCGGACGAGCCGGAAAGGAAATGTGATTCTCTGTGAAGGATATATGGACGTTATCGCGATGCACCAGGCGGGCTTTACCCAGGCGGTTGCGTCACTGGGAACTGCGTTTACATCGGGGCAGGCGAGCCTGCTTCGCCGTTACGCAAATGAAATCCTGCTGTCCTATGACAGCGACGGCGCAGGCGTCAACGCGGCACTTCGGGCGATCGGAATTTTGAAGGAAGCGGGAATGACCGGACGGGTCATCAACCTGGAGCCTTACAAGGATCCGGATGAATTCATTAAGGCACTGGGCGGAGAAGAGTTCCAGAAACGGCTGGATCATGCGGAGAACAGCTTTTTCTTTGAGCTGCGCCAGCTGCAGAAAAATTATGATTTATCAGACCCGGAACAGAAAACTGCATTTCATCGGGAAATCGCCAGAAAGCTCTGCACTTTTTCGGAAGAGGTGGAGCGGGAAAATTACATCGAAGCGGTGGCGCAGAAGTACCACATCAGCTTTGAAAACCTCCGCAGGCTGGTGGGAACCTATGCCGCCCAGACCGGGCTTGCACAGCCTGTGATCCGCCCCAAATCCGGTGTTCAGAAAAAGAACACAGCGGCGGAGGGTATCAAAAACAGCCAGAAATTATTATTGACCTGGCTGGTCGAACAGCCGCAGCTTTATCACCAGATTTCAAAATATATTTCTCCGAAGGATTTTACGGAAGGCTTATATGAAAAGGTGGCGGACAGGCTGTTTGAGGAGCTGGAGCAGGGCAACATCAATCCGGCTTCCATTATCAGCATGTTTGAGGAGGAAGAGGATCAGCGCGAGGCGGCTTCTTTGTTCCATACGAAGCTGGAGCGTCTGGAAAGCACCGCAGAACAGGAAAAGGCGCTGCACGACATCGTCTGTGCGGTCAAGCGAAACAGTTATGAAAGAGACAGCGCGCAGCTCGGGACGGACGTAGCTGCACTAAACCGCGTGATCGCGGGCAAAAAACAGCTGGAAGAGCTTGCAAAAACGCATATTTCCCTCGAATAAGGCAACAACAGGTAATACAGATACAGGAAGGATGTAGACAGACATGACAATGGATGAAAACACACGGGCAAAGTATGAGGAGAAAATAAAAACGCTTCTCGCTATGGCAAAAAAGAAAAAGAATGTGCTGGAATACCAGGAGATCAGCGACCATTTCGCAGATTTACATCTGGAAGAAGAACAGATGGATGAGATTCTGGATGCGCTGGAAAAGAGCGGTATCGACGTGCTGCGCATTACCGATGATGATGATATCCCGGATGAAGAACTGCTTTTGTCGGATGAAGACGAAGTGGACATGGAAAACCTTGATTTAAGTATTCCGGACGGCATCAGCATAGAGGATCCGGTGCGCATGTACTTAAAGGAAATCGGTAAGGTCCCGCTTCTGTCTGCAGAAGAGGAAATCGAGCTTGCAAAAAGAATGGAAAACGGCGATCAGGAAGCCAAAAAGCGTCTGGCGGAGGCCAACCTGCGTCTGGTTGTCAGCATTGCAAAGCGTTATGTGGGACGTGGTATGCTGTTCCTGGATCTGATTCAGGAAGGCAACCTGGGTCTGATCAAAGCGGTTGAAAAGTTCGATTACCGCAAGGGCTACAAGTTTTCTACCTACGCGACCTGGTGGATTCGTCAGGCGATTACGAGAGCGATTGCGGATCAGGCGAGAACGATCCGTATCCCTGTCCATATGGTAGAGACCATCAACAAGCTGATCCGCGTGAGCCGTCAGCTGCTTCAGGAGTTAGGCCGTGAACCTACCCCGGAAGAAATTTCCGAGGAAATGGGCATGCCGGTGGATCGTGTCAGAGAGATCTTAAAGATTTCTCAGGAGCCGGTATCTCTGGAAACTCCCATCGGCGAAGAGGAAGACAGCCATCTGGGCGACTTCATTCAGGACGACAACGTTCCGGTACCGGCGGAAGCGGCATCCTTTACGCTGCTTCGGGAACAGCTCGTTGAGGTTCTGGGCACACTGACAGAGAGGGAACAGAAGGTTCTGCGCCTGCGGTTTGGTCTGGATGATGGCCGTGCGAGAACACTGGAAGAGGTTGGCAAGGAATTTAACGTTACCAGAGAGCGTATCCGTCAGATTGAGGCAAAAGCGCTCAGAAAGCTGCGCCATCCCAGCCGCAGCCGCAAGTTAAAGGATTATCTGGACTAAGATGAAAATAGAATTATCGGAAAGAATGCAGGCGGTTTCGGCGCTCGTCCCAAAAGGCCATGTCGCTGCGGACATCGGCTGCGACCACGGGTTTGTTTCGATTGATCTGGTGCAGCGCAGCATTTGTCCGCACGTCTATGCGGCGGACGTCCGCAAGGGACCGCTGGATCGCGCAAAAGAGCATATCGCATCCTGTGGCCTGAAAGATAAGATTACGGCGGTGCTGTCGGACGGATTGAAAGAGGTGCCGGTTTGTGGCAGCGGCGCGGACGGCTTTATCGCTGCCGGGATGGGCGGCAAGCTGATCGTTTCGATTCTGACGGCGGTACCGGAAAAAACGGCGCAGCTTTCCTGGTGCGTCCTTTCCCCTCAGTCGGAAATCTGGCTGGTGCGGCAGGAGTTGACAGAGCTCGATTTTTTTATTATCGAAGAAAACATGGTGCTGGAAGAGGGCAAGTATTACCCAATGATGCTGGCAGTCCGGGTGGGCGCAGACTGGGACGTCGAAGTGGAAAATGCGCAGCGCAAAAAACGTCGCTTGGCAGAAAAGCTTCTGCAGTCGGGGCTGACTGAGGAAATGTGCCGGTTTGCCGGAGACTGGCTTGGCTGGCAGCTGATGGACAGCCGCAGTGAGGTATTGTTTTCCTTCCTGGAACATACAATCAAAACAGACGAAGCGCTGCTTTTGGCGATGCCGAAGCCGGATGGTGATCGGGCGGCAGACTGCAGCGATCAGCGGATGCCTGGCGACGACGCTGCGGAGCGTATTTTAAAGCGCCGAACGGAGCTGGAGGCGCGCATACAGCTTTCTGAAAAAGTGCTGGAAGTTTTGAAAATGGAAAAGCAATAGAGCGCATGCTCCGGGAGCAGTTTCCGTTGGCGAAAGCGGAAAGGAGATCGTACAGATGCAGGAAAAAAAGGTGACATATCAGGAACTTGCCAGACAGGCACAGAAAACAGAAAAGCATCAGATTGTACTTGCGATTGCGGACGGCAAAATCCGGGAGTTGTTCCAGACAGCGAAAGAGGGCGAGGAGATTTCCTTTTTGACGACGGCTGACCGGATCGGTCATGATACCTGGGTGCGCAGCGCAGTCATGCTTTTGATGAAAGCGGCATCCGATGTGGCAGGCAGCCTACAGAAGGGAAAGCTGAAAGTAGAATTTTCCATTGGAAGAGGGCTGTATTGCTCTCCACGGGATGGACGGAAGGTGGACAGTACGTTCATCGATCAGGTGCGGGAGCGGATGAGAGAGCTGGCGGCGCAAAAAATTCCGTTTGTAAAAATGACGAAAACGACGGACGATGCGATCGCTTTGTTTGAATCACAGGGAATGACGGATAAGGTGCAGCTGTTCCGTTACCGGAGAGCTTCTTGTATCAATGTGTATGAGCTGGACGGTTATTATGATTATAATTATGGCTACATGGTGCCGGATACGGGCTATATCGACTGTTTTGACCTGTTCCCTTACCAGGACGGACTGATGCTTCTGCTTCCGGAACGGCGCGATCCGGAGCAGCTGCCTGTTTTTGAAGAGCGAAAAAAGCTTTTTAAAGCGCTGGAGGATTCGACGCGCTGGGGCGAGAAGCTCGGCATTACGACGGTTGGAGATTTGAATGACAAGATCTGCGGCGGCGATCTGGCAGAGCTGATTCTGGTACAGGAGGCGATGCAGGAGAGCCGAATTGGACGGATTGCAGAGGACATCGCAGGACGCAAGGGTGTCAAATTCGTCATGATTGCGGGACCTTCTTCTTCCGGGAAAACGACATTTTCTCATCGACTTTCCATTCAGCTAAAGACGTTTGGACTGACGCCGCATCCGATCGAGGTGGACAATTATTTTGTCAACAGAGAAAAAACGCCGCGGGACGCGGACGGCAATTACAACTTCGAGAGCCTGGACGCGATCGATACAGAGCGGTTCAACAGAGATATGTGCGAGCTGCTGGAAGGAAAGCGTATCGAGCTGCCGACGTTTAATTTCAAGACCGGCAAACGGGAATATAAAGGAAACTTTTTACAGCTCGGGGCAGACGATATTTTGGTGATCGAGGGCATTCACGGCTTAAACGATAAGATGTCTTATGCGCTGCCAAACGAGAGTAAATACAAAATTTACATCAGCGCGCTGACGAGCCTGAATGTGGATGAACATAATCGGATTTCCACGGCAGACGGAAGACTGCTGCGTCGGCTGGTGCGGGATGCCCGGACGAGAGGAACGAGCGCAGGACAGACAATTGCCCAGTGGCCGTCTGTGCGGCGCGGCGAGGAAGAGAATATTTTTCCCTTCCAGGAAAGTGCGGATGCGACGTTTAATTCTGCGTTAATTTACGAGCTCTGCGTCTTAAAAACCTATGCGGAACCGCTGCTTTACGGTATTCAGAAGGGCGATCCGGAATATTTTGAGGCAAAGCGGCTGCTCAAGTTCCTGGACTATTTTCTGGGCGTCAGCAGCGAGAATTTGCCGAAAAATTCGATTGTGAGGGAGTTTGTCGGAGGCAGCTGCTTCCGCGTCTGAAAATGGGACAAGCGTGCGGAAACGCATGAAAGCTGTGGCTGACATTGAAGCTATAGACAGAATTTCTCCTTGCCAAGCAGGGAAAATGCTGTTAAAATGGCACATGGCAAGTAAGATAAATGGTCGCGGCTGTCAGCCGTAAGGCACCCGAAAGGGGACAGGTGAGGAAAGTCCGGGCTTCACAGGGCAGGATGCCGGATAACGTCCGGTGGAGGTGACTCCCAGACCAGTGCAACAGAAATAAACCGCCTCCTTTGGAGGTAAGGGTGGAAAGGCAGTGTAAGAGACTACCGCCGTTGTGGTAACAGAACGGGCACATGTAAACTCCATTTGAAGCAAGACCGAAACGAAAGCGATACGGCTGCCCGTCGTGCTTTCAGGTGGGTCGCTCGAGCCAGCTGGCAACGGCTGGCCTAGATAGATGATCACTCAACGACATAACCCGGCTTATCGACCGGCTCGCACAAAAAAGAAACGCTCATTTCGGATGACTCAATTAGGGATTAACGAAAACAAAGATTAATTAATTTCTAAGTGAAGCCTTCCAACGGAATTCAAAATATAATGACCACACTAGAGTGATAATTTGCTCCGGTGTGGTCATTTCATTATTCATCTGTACCTTTCGTCTCGGAATCTTCTTCAAAATATCGTATTATTCCTGAGATTGGACTGGCTTTAACAGGAACATACTTTGTTTTATATATTTTACATCTGAACTTTTCCAATTCGGATTCTATCTCATCAAATGCTGTTTGATATACCAATGTATTGACATAGCCATGAACTTCCACATCTTTAGCTGTAAAGAATAACTTATTCAAATCTACAACCTTGGATGCACATACAGCAAAATTTCCTTTTCCATCATTTAGCAAATTGAAATGATATGCTTCTTCTATAAATTGATATACAAATTTTCTCATTTTATCAAAGATTTTATTGTAAGCGCATAATCGAATTGAACGATTTGATATTATAAAATCTAGATTTCCATATGCATTATCAATCATTCCTAAATCAATTGAAGAAGCATCTTGATAAGACTTCATGCACCTTAAAAATGTATCTTTATAATTTTTTAATGAAGCATTATAGTATTTTTCTAGTTCAGCCTCAATGTCCGAATCCTCATTGAATGACATTGGTATATTCTCTTCAAACCACGAAATCAAAGCATTTTTTGCTTTATGCGTAATACCAGAATCATCTATACATAATGGAAATTTTGCAGTCCAATCATTTGTTTGTTCTTCTAATAATGCATCCTTAATTAGTTCTATTGGCGCATCGAGTTCTAGATATTTGATTTTGCGTAATTCTTTCAGGATTTTGCTTGACTGTAGCCAAAATTCTTCCATTGCCTTTCGCTTCTCTACATAATACTCTGTGAGAGACATAATAAATCCAAGTACGGCACTTCCAAGCAATGCCATTGATATATCATAAAAAATGCAATTGCTGTCTTTTCCAATCAAGCATGCAACAATGAGGGATAAAATTGACATGAATAACGTGATAATTGTAAGCCATTTTTTTGATTTCACTTACTGAAACACCTCCTTACGCAACACCAATCCAACCATATCCTTGGACTGCCATATCCACAAAGTGGTTCATGAGCAGTGATACTTTGGAATCAAATGCTGCTTTGTCATAACTTTCAGGTAAATCATCATTCAATGATAGCTCTACCTCATATTTCAGCTTGGCGCGTGGTTGTTCATCCTTGTACCAATCAACAACAAGAAGACTACTACGGTTGTCTACCAATTTTTTATAAAGATTCTTTGCAGAGAGTTTTACTTTTTGCTCTTCAGCCTGTGTTAATTTTTTTCCGACAATTAGCAAATCGTAAATTTCCAGTTCTTCTTCAGTTAGACCTTCGGTATTGGCTCGATTGTATTCCTGACGAAGTTCTTCAAGAAATTTTACAAGTTGCTCGTAATAATCTTCATTTTCAGTGCCACCCGCATTATAGGAATCAATGATGCGTTTAAAACGTTCGGAGAACTTGGTTCTCGTACAGTTTCTATTAAGCATCTGCTCCAGTGCTTGCTCGATATATTCCTTCAAATCGTTAATCTCAATTGCCTTGTATTTAGCTACTTTGATTTCTTTTCTCAACTGCTCAATATCAACTTTAGAAAGGTCAATTGCCTTTGTACCCTTAATCATGTACTGTGCAGATTCCTCACGTACATAATTAACGAAATCTTGACTTGCAGTAACGCTACTATCTAGAATCTGATTCATTTTCTGTCTTGCACGGGCTACTTTTTCATCATCGATAGTGTGGTAGAAAAGTCCGTGTAGATACACAAGCGGTGCAAACTTATCATTGCTCCAATTCTTCTCAAAGATTTCCGGCTTTGATGCTTCGTAGAGATTTGTCAAAGTGTTCAGGATAACTTTGAACTTCTCTTTGTCATCATCTTTTGCAATGATAATGTCATAAGCACTTCTTAATGCATCTAATTTATCCAGTGTATTAGAATCAGCAATTATCTTTTCTAAATCAATATCAAGAGCTGTCTCTTATACACATCTCCGAGCCCACGAGACTCGACGTCATC
>ERZ1026955.1050-NODE-1050-length-11353-cov-5.360152_pt1 | contig 11353 bp, 9 predicted proteins | sample MGYA00519459_ERZ1026955 | MGnify/ENA primary metagenome ERZ1026955 (study PRJEB26926, sample SAMN06164833) | human gut metagenome | biome: ENVO:00009003; feature: ENVO:2100002; material: ENVO:00002003 | host: Homo sapiens | place: USA | collected 2012 ...
GGGGAAAGTCCGTCCCGGCCACGGAGCTAACAAATTGTAACCGCGACATGGAAAAAAGCACGGGAGCAGTGGCTATTTTCAAAAATTAATCGTATATTTGCTAACAGATTGACACCTCACACACCGGAAATTCATCAAAACATTAACGGATATGTACGGAAAAATCAAAGAACACCTGCAGCAAGAACTTGCTGAAATCAAGGCTGCAGGGCTCTACAAGAGCGAACGGGTCATTACTTCGCCGCAACGTGCGGAGATCGAAGTTGCAGGTCGTAAGGTGCTAAACTTCTGCGCCAACAACTACCTCGGGCTTTCGGACAACCCGCGCCTGATCGAGGCGGCGAAAAAAGCCATGGACAGCCGCGGCTACGGCATGTCGTCGGTGCGCTTCATCTGCGGCTGCCAGGACATCCACAAGGAGCTCGAAAAGGCCATTGCCGACTATTTCGGCACGGAGGACACGATTCTCTACGCCGCCTGTTTCGATGCCAACGGGGGTGTCTTCGAACCGCTCTTCGGCGAGCAGGACGCCATCATCTCCGACGCCCTGAACCACGCCTCGATCATCGACGGCGTGCGTCTCTGCAAAGCCGTACGTTACCGTTACGCCAATGCCGACATGGCCGACCTGGAGGAGTGTCTCAAGAAGGCGCAGGCACAGCGTTTCCGCATCATCTGCACCGACGGCGTATTCTCGATGGACGGCAATGCCGCCCCGCTCGACAAAATATGCGCCCTGGCCGAGAAATACGACGCTCTGGTCATGGTCGACGAGTGCCACTCGGCAGGCGTGCTGGGCAAAACCGGCCGCGGCATCACGGAACTCTACGACCGGCGCGGCCAGGTCGACATCCTGACCGGCACGCTGGGCAAGGCCTTCGGCGGTGCCGTAGGCGGCTTCACCACCGGCCGCAGGGAGATCATCGACATGCTGCGCCAGCGTTCGCGCCCCTACCTCTTCTCCAACTCGCTGCCCCCCGCTGTCGTAGGTGCCGGGATCGAGATGTTCCGGATGCTCGCCGAGAGCAATGAACTGCACGACCTGCTGGTCGCCAACGTCGAGCACTTCCGCGAGGGGATGATGGCCGCAGGCTTCGACATCAAACCCACCCAGTCGGCCATCTGCGCCGTGATGCTCTACGACGCCAAGCTGTCGCAGGACTTCGCCGCCAGGCTGCAGGACGAGGGCGTATTCGTCACGGGATTCTACTATCCCGTCGTGCCGAAAGGCCAGGCCCGCATCCGCGTACAGGTATCGGCAGGCCATACCACCGACCAGCTGGATCGTTGCATCGCAGCCTTCACCAAGGTCGGCAAAGAATTGAATGTCATTAAATAACCAATCCTCATATGCCTAAGACCTCATTAGACGCAATCGACCGCAAGATCCTCAAATACCTGATCAAAAATGCGCGCATGCCCTTTCTCGAGATCGCCCGCGAATGCGGTATTTCGGGTGCTGCGATCTACCAGCGCATCCGCAAGCTCGACGATTCGGGCGTGATCCTGGGCAGCCGCCTGATCGTAGACCCCAAGATGATGGGCTTCGACGTCTGCGCCCACATCAGCATCACGCTCAAAGACCCGCAGCTGCTCAAGCAGACCGTGGAACAGCTCAAGGAGATCCCCGAAATCGTGGAGGCACATTTCATCACCGGATCGGGCAACATCCTCGTGAAACTCTACTGCGTGGACAACGAGCACCTCATGCGTACGATTTTCGACGGTATCCTGCGTATCCAGGGCGTCGCCTCGACCGAGACGCAGATCTCGTTGCAGGAGGCGTTCCAGCGCCAGGTGAACATCGACTTTATCGAGGAGTAGTCCGCACGACGACCCTTTCGCAAAGGCGGAGGCCGGGAATCCCGGCTTCCGCTTTTGCGTCCGTACATGCCGGGGCACAGGCCGCTGTTCCCCCGGCCCCGGCGGCACAAAGAAAGTACCCCGCCCATACAGGCGGGGTACCCGGCAAACAATCGTTTAACTGATGATTATCCCGGAAGCTTACTTAGAGGTAGCCGAAGCTTCCGATGCGGAGGAGGAGTTGCCCTCACTTGTGCTTGTACTCTCAACCTTGTTCTCCTCCTTGGCTGATTCTCCGGCAGTCGAATCAGTCTTATCCGCATCGCCGGACTCCGATTTCTCCTGTCCATCGGTAGCCGGGGACTCCGTTGCGGGAGCCGCAGCTTCGGTCGCCGCGGAGGCGTCCTTCTTCTCGGGTTGCTGTGCGCATGCGAATGCGCTCCCAGCCATCAGCATCAAAGCTGCCATCGTTACAATTGTCTTTTTCATAGCTCTTAATGATTTAAGGTTCCACTTCATTTCTTCAGGTTCGTAATTTGTCCCGTCGACCTTTCTGACTTTGGAAAGTCCAAGAGGCGTGCCATGCGGACAGAAAACGGAAAACCACTGAATTACAGCAGTTAACAAAACGTGCCACAATCGGCGGTATGTGGAAAAGTGTGGAATCGCGCCACAGGTATGTGGAAAAATTCCACACGCAGGCGCATCACTCGATCCCGTAGAGGTGCAATTTGTTGTAAAGGGTCTTGCGGTCGATGCCGAGCAGTTTGGCGGCCTGCGACTTGTTCCCCCCGGCCAGAGCCAGGGCACGGCGTATCTGCTCCTCCTCGCCGGCCGGGTTGCGCAACGGCACCGCAACCGCACCGGAAACCCCGGCGATTTCGGCCGGCAGTTCGCGGCAGGAGATATAATCGCCCCGGCAGAGCAGCGTCGCCGACATCACCGTGTTTTTCATCTGCCGCAGGTTTCCCGGCCAGTCATAACGCACCATGGCCGCAGCGGCTTCGCCGTCGAACCCGACGATATGCTTGTCCAGCTGGCGGTTGGCCTGGTCGAGGAAAAAATCGGCATACAGCATGATATCCTCGCGCATCTGCCTCACTTCGGGCATACGGAGCGTAAATTCGTTGATCCGGTGGTAGAGGTCGGCCCGGAACGTCCCGCGCGCAATTGCCGCTTCAAGGTCTTCGTTGGTCGCAGCGACCAGCCGGATGTCGACCGCAACTTCACGGTTACTGCCCACGGGACGGATGCGGCGCTCCTGCAAGGCCCGCAACAATTGCACCTGGGTTTCATAGGTAAGGTTCCCCACCTCGTCCAGAAAGAGCGTGCCGCCGCTGGCCGCTTCGAAGGCGCCCGTCTTATCGCCGACAGCCCCCGTGAACGACCCCTTGACATGGCCGAAGAACTCCGAAGCAGCCAGGTCGCGCGGAATGGCGCCGCAATCGACCGCCACGAACGGCTTTCCGGCGCGCTTGCTCTGGCGGTGGATCAGCTGCGCCACATGTTCCTTGCCCGTGCCGCTGGCGCCGTTCACCAAGACCGACATGTTCGTCGGCGCGACGAGCCGCACATATTCGTAGAGCTGCCGCGCGGCATCGCTCTGCCCCTCGATATAGTTGGGTATATCCCCGCCCGCAGCCCGGGAAGTCTCCGGCGCCTTTTCCGGCGTTACCGGGGGGACATCGCCCACGGGCGCCGGGGCATCAAGCGCCTCGCGGATCTTTTTCAGCAATTCGTCGGGATTGACGGGTTTGGCGACGTAGTCGCGGGCGCCGAGTTTCATGCAGCGCACGGCGTTCTGGATCTCGGCATAGCTCGTCATTACGATCACGGGCACTTCGATCCGCTGCCCCGACATCCACTGCAAAAGGGCGATTCCGTCCTCGTCGGGCAACCGCATATCGCTCAGCACGAGCGAGAACCCTCCTTCCGCAAGAGCCGTCCGGGCTGCCGCCGCACTGGCTGCGGTCTGTGTCCCGAACCCTTTTTTCGAGAGCCAGGTCTTGAGCATCAGGCCGAAGGTGATGTCGTCGTCTACGATCAGAATCCGTTCCATATTCACGACAAAGATACCTTTTTTTGCGCTTCCGCGATAATCGCACGGATATTTTCTGCCGCCGTGCGTACCTCCCGGCATAACGTGTCGGTCAGGGGGCCTTCCCAGCTTTCCGCCGTCCGCAGCGCCGCCGCCACCTGCACGGCCCCGAGCATCGTGAAGATCGGCGTCATCTTGTGCGCCACGGCTTTCAGTGCCGCCGTATCGCCTTCGTCCAACGCCCGCTCCAGCAGGGCACAGTTGGCCGCGCCCTGCTCTGCGAAGGATTCCAGAATTCCCCGTGCCGCCGCCGTGTCGTCACCCGCATAGGCCGTCAGAGCGCTGAAATCCACTCCGTCCGCCTGTTCCGCCCCGGCCGCGGCAACCCCGCACCCGACGGGCGCCACCGCGGCATCCGCGCCGCAGACGGTGTTCAGCACGGCAACCAGTTCATTCGCCGTAAACGGCTTGCGCAGGCATCCCGCGAACCCGCGTGCCGAGAAATCCCCGGCATCCATCTCCCCGCGCGCCGAAACGGCCACCACGGGAATTGCAGAGTCGACCCCGCGCACCGCGGCCAATACGCTAAACCCGTCGGCCGACGGCATCTGTATATCGGTAAAAACAGCGTCGAACACCCCTTCGGCCACCAGTTTGGCGGCATATTCGGGATACTGGCAGCACTCGGCAGCCACCCCGGCCTGGCGGCACATCCCGGCAGTCATCTCCAGTTGCAGCGGGTCGTCGTCGATCAGCAGTACCTTCAAGTCCGGGCGGGCGGCCGTGCGGGCAGGCTGCTGCGGGCCGTCGGGTTTCTTCCCGCTGCTGCGGCCTACCGGTACCGAGACGATGAACTTACTGCCCTCGCCCAGGCGGCTTTCGAGCGAGATGCTGCCGCCGAGCAGTTTTACCAGACGGTCGACGATCGAAAGCCCCAGACCGAACCCGTCGACGCCCTGCGCCGAACGCAGGCGTACGAACTCCTGGAAAATGCGTTCTTTCTCCTCGCGGCCGATGCCCCGCCCGGTGTCGCGCACGGAGAATACCAGCCGTCCTTCCACGACGTCGGCCCGGATCGTCACACTGCCCTCGTCCGTAAATTTCAGCGCATTGGATATCAGGTTATCGGCAACCTGGCGGATCCGGAAAGGATCGCCCATCACCTCGTCCCCGGCCCCCGGCCCGGCTTCGAGCACCAGGGCGATGCCCTTTGCCTGGGCCATGGCCGCAAACCCCTCGCGGATCGTCTCGAACAGTTGTGCCGGGCAGAACGCCACGTTGTCGACGTCGACCTTGTTGATATCGAGCCGGTAGAAGTCCAACAGGCTGTTGACCAGCGCCAGCAGGTGCTCCGACGACTCCTTCATATTGTGCAGGTAAAGTCCCTCTCGTTTGCCCGTGGTGAGGCGCGAAAGCAGATCGATATACCCCATCACCGACCCCAGCGGCGCCTTGATGTCGTGCGTGATGGCCAGCATCAGTTTCTCACGCGCCGCCAGCAGCGCCTCGTTGTCGCGGTTGGCCCGTTCGAGCGCCCTCCGGTAACGGTTGCTGCGGTTGATATCCCGCAGCAGGATACCCACGAACAACAGCATCAGCACGACGGCGACGGCGGCGATACCGCCCAGCACGTACGACGACCGGCGACGGATAGCCTCCGTCTGGTCGATCTTGCCCAGCAGGAACGCCGTATCCTCGGCTTCGAAATCCATGATGAGGCGGTAAATCTTCGTATTCACCAGTTCGTTGCTGTAGCGGAGGCGCATCCCTTCGTCCCACGCCCGGTCGTAAATGCCGATGCGGTCGCTGGTCACCCGATCCTGCAACGTCCTGAGGACGATGGCGATCGTATCCTTCACGGCCGTCGCGGGGAGCGAATCGACGACCCGCTCACGGTGGGAGATCACGATGCTCGAATCCTCTTTGGGAGGACTGAACAGGTCGGCGAAACGGCGGAAGAAATTGCGCTTGCGCCGCGGCACCGCCACGGACAGCGTATCCTGCACCACCGTACGCACCGACACGCTGTCGCGCAGAACCCCCACGCTGTCCACACTGTCCGCCGGGCCGATCAGCTCGCGGATATTCTTGTCCAGCAGGCTGGCCGTAGCCGCCGAACGGATCGTCCGCCGCAGGTTCATCGTCCGCCGCTCCTTGTCGCCCAGCAGCCTCACAATGCTGTCCAGGCGCATCGTCTGGAGCGAATCCTGCTCCCCGGCCAGGTTGCGCAACGAGTCGATATAGCCGCGCACGGTGCGCAATTCACGTTTGTACCGCGCCTCGTAAGACTTGTATCCGGCGATCATCAGCTGGCCGTAACTCTCGGCCTGGTAGAGGTGGTAGAGGGTTTGTCCCACGACATTGCGCTTGGTGTGCAGCAGCGAATAACTGCCGTCGGAGGTCGAAAAACGCACCACCGCACGGTAAACATACCCGACTGAAAGGACGCATACGGCAATCAGGATGACATAGCCCGCGACGATCTTGGTTTTGACGAATTTCGACTCTTTCATACCCCCAAAGATAGTAAAAACCGGGAAAATCCCGGCACCCGCCGATTTCGCACGGGGCGGACGGCCCGGCAGCACGAAAACAAACCGGGCCGCACGACAACGTACGGCCCGATTATTCCGCGTTTCGCGGTGCGGACTAATACTTTACCGCATCCACTTGTACAGCTCCTTGAACGTCGGCTTTTTGCCGTACATGAAGATACCCACGCGATAGATCTTCGCCGCAAACCACACCATCGCCGTAAACGAGGCGTAGAGGATCACCAGCGAGAGGATTATCTCCCACAGGGGGATGCCGTAAGGGATACGCGCCATCATCACCACGGGCGACGTGAAGGGGATCATCGAGAACCAGAAGGCCATCTGCGAGTTGGGGTCGTTCACGACCGATATCATCACCAGCAGGGCGAGGATGATCGGAATCGTGATCGGCGTCTGCAACTGCTGCGCATCCTGGATGCTGTCCACGGCCGAACCCACCGCGGCGAACATCGCCGAATAGAACAGGTAACCGCCGAAGACGAACAGCAGCAGGTAGGCGAAGATGCGGAGGATAAAGCCGAAGTCCGTAACGGCCGCTATCACCTGCAACATCTCCGGGTTCACGTCGATCGCAGCCGCTGCGCCGGGAACCCCCTGCTGCATGGCCTGCACGCCCTCCATCATTTCGGGCGGCATCATCTGCGCCACCGCAAGCGCCCCTACGACGCACAGCGCGCCCCAGATCAGCACCTGCACGACGGCAACCGACGCCACGCCGAGTATCTTGCCCAGCATCAGGTCGAAAGGCCTCACCGACGAAACCATCACCTCCAGCACGCGGCTGTTCTTCTCCTCGATCACGGACTGCATAACCATCGAACCGTAGATCAGCAGGAACATGTAAAGGATCATGCCCAGCACGAAGCCCATCCCCGTGGCTACCACCGACGATTTGGCGTGCGCCTCCTCTTCCTGCGACTCGTCGTTGCGGAAAGTCTGCATACCGACGCGGGTCTTCACCTCCTGAAGTATCTGCGACAGGTTTTCGATGTTGTATGACTTGAGTTTCTCGGCCTCGATGATATCCTCGATCTGCCCCGTGATGTTGCTTTCGACCGACAGCGACGACGACGAATTGGCATACAGTTTCACGTTGTTGGGGTTGGTGAGGATGTCCGAACCGATGTAGAGCACGCCGAACTTGTCGGTCAATTCCTTACGCGCGGCCTCGGTCGAAAGGTCGGTGGGCTCGAATATCAGCTCCTTGCCGCTTTGCAGCCTGGGGGCTATCAGCCCGCTCTCGTCGATCACGGCGATATGTTTCTCGTCGCCGCCCGAATACTTCATGATGAGCATCGGGGCGAACATCAGGCCGACCATCAGCAGCGGCATCAGCAGCGTGGTGATGATGAAGGATTTTTTACGGACGCGCTCGTTGAATTCGCGTCCTATGATGATACCTACTTGTGACATGGTTTTACTTGTTTTTATGAGTTTTGTTCCCGAAGAGATTGATTAGCTGCGCCGCGACGAGCAGCCCCACGCAGATGTAGGCCCGCGGCGCAACCCGCTCCCCGGCACAGACGTCGTAAAAGAGGATGCCCAGTGCCGCGACGACGAAGACGGAGCTGACGATCTTGCTGTTCATGGCCGGCTAAAGGTTCCCGCTGACGGCGCGGATGAATATGTCGTTCATCGACGGGATGATCTCCTGGAACGAGCGCAGCTCGACGGCGTCGTTCACGGCGGCGATCACTGCGCGCACCTCCTCGTCGCGCCCGACATGGAGTTTGAGCGTAGCGTATACCGACTTGTCCTGCGAACCTTCGAGTATCTCGCAGCGGCCTTCGACGGCACGGCGCAGCGCCGCCTCATCGCCCCGGTAGGCCACTTCGAAGATGTTTGCCCCGTGCCTGCGGCGTATGTCGTCGACACACCCCGAGAGGATGTTGCGCGACTTGTTGATCAGCGTGATGTGGTCGCAGATCTCCTCCACGGACGACATGTTGTGCGTCGAGAAGATGATCGTGGAGCCCTTGTCGCGCAGGGCGAGGATCTCCTCCTTCAGGAGGTTGGCATTGATCGGGTCGAAGCCCGAGAAAGGCTCGTCGAAGATCAGCAGTTCGGGTTCGTGCAGCACCGTGACGATAAACTGCACCTTCTGGGCCATGCCCTTCGAGAGCTCCTCGATCTTCTTGTCCCACCAGTCCTGGATACCGAACTTCACGAACCACTGCTTGAGCCGCACGACGGCTTCGCGGCGCGAAAGCCCTTTCAGGCGTGCGAAGAAAACGGCCTGTTCGCCGACCTTCATCTTCTTGTAAAGGCCACGTTCCTCGGGCAGGTAACCGATACGGTAAACATCCGCAGGCGTGATCTCGCGGTCACCGAACAACACGCGGCCGCTGTCGGGCGCCGTGATGCGGTTGATGATGCGGATCAGCGTCGTCTTGCCGGCCCCGTTGGGGCCAAGCAACCCGTAGACCGAACCTCGGGGGATTGCGAGCGATACGTCGTCGAGGGCCTTGTGCCCGGCGTATTGCTTGGTGACATGTTCTACTGTGAGTAAATCCATGGTCGCTGAGAGTTATTTTTAGGGTTTGTTCGGCGACAAATATAACAACAATTTTTGAATATCAAAAAATATTTATCGTTTTTCGATATAATCAACATAGCAACCCGCCCGGCAGGGAAACAAAAAGGCGGCAGGGATTACCCTGCCGCCGGCATATCGATCGGGGCGGCACCCGCCTACCAGATAACCACGCGCTCCTCCTCGGGCATGAACATCTCCCCGTCGGTCATACTGAACGCATCGTAGAAATCCTGCAGATTACGCAGCGTGGCGTTCACACGCCATTTGCCCAGCGAGTGTACGTCGAGCTTCGTAAGACGTGCGATCTCCTCGTCGCGGATATTCTGCGCCCACAGCGTAGCGTAAGCCAGGTAGAACCGCTGGTCGGCGGTGAATCCGTCGATCGGCGCGGGCTCGGTGCCGTTCAGCGAGTTACGGAACGCCGTATGGGAAACGCGCAGGCCGCCCTGGTCGGCGATGTTCTCGCCCAGGCTGAGGGAGCCGTTGGCCATAATCGCAGGCTGGCCGTCCTTGGCGGGCAGCACCTCGATCGCGTCGAACTGCTTTACGAGGATGTCGGTCTTGGCCTTGAACGCAGCAGCGTCCTCCTCCGTCCACCAGTTGTTCATGTTGCCGTCCTTGTCGAAGTTGCGGCCCTGGTCGTCGAACCCGTGGGTCATCTCGTGGCCGATCACCACGCCGATGGCACCGTAGTTCACGGCGTCGTCAGCCTCGGGGTTGTAGAACGGCGGCTGGAGGATGGCTGCCGGGAAGCAGATCTCGTTGGTCGTCGGGTTGTAGTAGGCGTTCACCGTCTGGGGCGACATGTGCCACTCGTCCTTATCGACAGGCTTGCCGAGCTTCGAAATATTGTCGGCCGTATACCAGAGGCTGGCATTCACGATGTTCTCGAAATAGCTCTTCGAGGGGTCGATCGCCAGCGTCGAATAGTCCTTCCACTTGTCCGGGTAACCGATCTTCACCGTGAAGGCCGCCAGTTTTTCCTGAGCCTTGGCCTTCGTGGCGTCCGACATCCAGTCCAGCGCCGCGATATGCTGCCCGAGCGCCGTCTGCAGGTTCTTCACCAGCCCGAGCATACGCTCTTTGTCCTTTGCGGGGAAATATTTGGCGACATACATCTCGCCCACGGCCTCGGAAAGGATGCCGTTGGGCACCGACATGGCTCGCTTCCAGCGGGGTTTCATCTCCTGCTGGCCGGCCATCGCCTTGCCGTAGAAATCGAACGAAGCCTGCTGGAAATCGTCGCTCAGGTACGACGCGGCATCGTCCAGGTACTGCGCCGCGAGGTAGTAACGGATATCCTCCAGCGGAGCGTTCTTCATCAGGTCGTTGGCGTTGGCGATCGACGATTTCGTCGTCACGATGATCGTGTCGAAGTCGCCGATGCCCATGGCTTTATAGTAAGCGGGCCAGTCTATGGCATCGTAGGTCTTCTCGAACTCGGCCTTCGCCGTGGGGTTGTACTGCGCCGGTATGTCGCGCAGCTCGGTGTTCGACCACGACTTCTCGGCCAGTTTCGTCTCGATGTTCATCACACCGGCCACGGCTTTTTCGATGTCAGCCTCGGGGATGCCTGCAAGACGGAAGAGCTTGCCCAGATACTCCTTGTAGGCCGTCCGGATATTCTCGTTCTCGGGGTCGAGGTAGTAATCGCGGTCGCCCATCGTGAGGCCCGACTGCGAGATATAAAGGGCATTGATATCGCTGTTCATCAAGTCAGCCTGCACACCCACGGAAAAGAAGGGGTTGGCGATCGCCGTGTGGAGTCCGGCAATGGCACCGGTCAGCTGTGCACGGTCGCCGATAGCGAGGATCTCCCCGACGGCGTCCTTCACCGGAGCTGCGCCCTCGGCGTTCAGGCGTACCGAATCGAGCCCCATCTTATAGAGGTCGGAGATCTTCTGCTCGATGCTGCCGGGCTCGGCCTTCATCTTGGTCATCTCCGAGAAAAGCTCGTTGATACGCTTCTCGTTGTTATCACGCAGGATATCGAACGAACCGTAGCGCGAATATTCCGGTTTGAGGGGGTTGTTCTTCTGCCAGCCGCCCGTGGCGTACTCGTAGAAGTCGGCATTCGGGGCTACCGAAAGGTCGAAGTTGGCCAGGTCGATGGCGGGGGTTTTGGAGGTATTCTGACAACTTGCCATACAAGCTATTGTTGCAGCGAAAAGAATGATTTTTTTCATTGTGTTCGGGTATTTAGTGACGACAGGGGTGTCCGACCATGCCGGAACACCCCTTGTCTTTATTTCGGATCTGGATCGGAATGTCGGCTTATTTGCGGATCGCCGCCACACCCGGAAGCACCTTGCCTTCCATGTATTCGAGCAGGGCGCCGCCGCCGGTCGAAACATACGAAACCTTGTCCGCCAGGCCGAACTTGTTGATGCACGCCACCGAATCGCCGCCGCCGATGAGCGA
>ERZ1026955.1059-NODE-1059-length-11264-cov-4.548577_pt1 | contig 11264 bp, 10 predicted proteins | sample MGYA00519459_ERZ1026955 | MGnify/ENA primary metagenome ERZ1026955 (study PRJEB26926, sample SAMN06164833) | human gut metagenome | biome: ENVO:00009003; feature: ENVO:2100002; material: ENVO:00002003 | host: Homo sapiens | place: USA | collected 2012 ...
AAATTATGAAGAAACCAGTATTAGTAGTTATGGCAGCAGGTATGGGAAGCCGTTACGGCGGTCTGAAACAGATCGATCCGGTGGATAAAGAGGGACACATCATCATGGATTTCTCCATTTATGATGCAGTACAGGCCGGATTCCAAAAAGTAGTATTTATTATCAAAAAAGAAAATGAAGCAGACTTCAGAAGCGCCATCGGTGACCGCCTCAGCAATCAGCTGGAAGTATCATATGTTTTCCAGGATCTTCACAATATTCCGGAAGGCTATGAAGTACCGGAAGGACGTGTGAAACCATGGGGAACCGGACATGCCGTATTAAGCTGTATCAATGAAATCGACGGACCATTCGTTGTAATCAATGCAGATGACTATTATGGAAGCCATGCATTTAAGATGGCGTATGATTTCCTGACAGAGAATGAAGATACCGCGGATACTTACAGATATATGATGGTCGGCTATAAACTGGAAAATACTTTGACAGAGAATGGCCATGTGGCAAGAGGTGTGTGCGTTACAGATGAAGAAGGACATCTTCTTAAGATCAACGAGCGTACCCATATCGAAAAGCATGACGGCGGCACAGCTTATACAGAAGACGATGGAAAAACATGGACCATGCTTCCGGAAGGCAGTACAGTATCCATGAATATGTGGGGATTTTCCGCAAGTATCCTAAAAGAGCTGAAAGACAGATTCCCTAAATTCCTGGATGAGAATCTGAAAGTAAACCCGCTGAAATGCGAATATTTCCTGCCATTTGTAGTAGATGAACTTCTCGGTGAGAAGAGAGCAACTGTAAAAGTTCTGAAATCTATGGATAAATGGTATGGTGTAACCTACAAAGAAGATAAACCTGTGGTAGTAGCTGCCATTCAGAATTTAAAAGATGGAGGGCTGTATCCACAGAGATTATGGGAGGAATAATTGAGTGGAAATTAACCGGGAGATAAAGAATATCACCAGTGCATTTGTTCTGGAAGATAATCTGACAGAATGTGTTCCTTATGGAAGCGGACATATCAATGATACTTACCGACTGACTTACGGTACAGGCAAACATTATATTCTTCAGAAAATGAACAGGAGTATTTTTACCAAACCTGTGGAACTGATGGAGAATGTCAGCGGTGTTACTGCCTGGCTGAAGAAAAAGATCCAGGAAAACGGTGGAGATGTGGAGAGAGAGACTCTGAATCTTGTGATGACAAAGGATGGACTTCCTTATTATGTAGATGAGGACGGGGAATACTGGAGAGTATATTTGTTCATTGAAGATGCCACATGCTATGACATGGTAAAAGATGAGGAAGATTTTTACCAGAGTGCAGTTGCTTTCGGACATTTCCAGAGGCTGCTTGCAGACTATCCGGCAGAAACTCTTCATGAGACTATCGTAAATTTTCATAATACGGTGGACAGGCTGGAGAAGTTTAAAACTGCTGTGGAGAAAGACGTATGCCACAGAGTAGCAGATGTGGAAAAAGAGATTCAGTTTGTGCTGGACCGCACAGAACTGGCACATGTCCTGTGCGATATGCAGGATCAGGGAAAGCTGCCGTTGCGTGTTACGCATAATGATACCAAGCTGAATAACATTATGATTGATAATGCAACGGGAAAAGCCATCTGTGTGATTGATCTTGATACTGTAATGCCGGGACTTTCCGTAAATGATTTCGGTGATTCTATCCGCTTTGGCGCAAGTACCGGAGCAGAGGATGAGAAAGATCTGACGAAGGTGTCCTGTGATCTTCATCTGTATGAAGTTTACGTCAAAGGCTTCATTGAAGGCTGTGGCGGTGCGCTGACTGAGACAGAACTGGATATGCTTCCCATGGGAGCAATCCTTATGACTTTTGAATGTGGAATGCGTTTCCTCACAGACTATCTGGAGGGAGATCATTATTTCAAGATTCACAGAGAGGGACATAATCTGGATCGCTGCAGAACACAGTTTAAACTGGTGAAAGACATGGAAGAAAAACTTTCCCGGATGAAAGAGATTGTAAATAAGTATAAACAGGTATAAAAAAACGTACATGTCCATAAAGACTTGTGTTTATGAACTGATTCGGATAGAATTATCCTGCGGGGATATGAGAGAAATCATATTTTCGCAGGATTTTCTACAATACATGATGTGCCAGGAAACGGTATTTTACAGTTCTGAATATAGGGTGCTGTAAAATACAGAGGTAAATTTTGCAGATGTGAAACAGGATATCCGCAGAATTTTATAGATTACACTCAGAATTATCAAGGATATTTCTGATGCTGTGAACTAATATAGGTATTGTTGAAAGAGAAAAAAACAGAAATTGCAAAAAACAGGTATTGTAGCAGGAAGACAGGTTAGGAGGAATTATTATGGCAATTTTAGTTACAGGTGGAGCAGGCTATATTGGAAGCCATACAGTTGTAGAATTGCAGAATGCAGGATATGATGTTGTAGTTCTGGATAACTTAAGCAATGCAAGTGAGAAATCTCTGGAAAGAGTTTCCAAGATCACAGGCAAACCAGTGAAATTCTACAAAGCAGACATCCTGGACCGCGATGCTTTAAATGAAATTTTTGATAAAGAAGATATTGATTCCTGTATTCATTTCGCAGGTCTGAAAGCAGTAGGGGAATCTGTTGCCAAACCTTGGGAATATTACGAAAATAACATTGCAGGAACCTTAACACTGGTAGATGTTATGAGAAAACATAATGTAAAGAACATTATCTTCTCTTCATCTGCAACTGTATACGGAGATCCGGCAATCATCCCGATCACAGAAGAGTGCCCGAAAGGACAGTGCACAAACCCATACGGATGGACAAAATCCATGCTTGAGCAGATTCTGACAGACATTCAGAAAGCAGATCCGGAATGGAACGTAGTTCTTCTCCGTTACTTTAATCCGATCGGTGCTCACAAGAGCGGAACCATCGGAGAGAATCCAAACGGAATCCCGAACAACCTGATGCCATATATCACACAGGTTGCAGTAGGTAAACTGAAAGAACTTGGGGTATTCGGAAATGATTATGATACTCCGGACGGAACTGGTGTGAGAGATTACATTCACGTAGTTGACCTTGCAAAAGGACATGTAAAAGCTCTTAAGAAAATCGAAGATAATTCCGGATTAAGTATCTACAACCTTGGTACAGGAAAAGGCTACAGTGTTCTTGATATTGTGAAGAATTTTGAAGCTGCTACAGGTGTTAAAATTCCATATGTGATCAAGCCACGTCGTCCAGGCGATATCGCAACCTGCTATTCCGATGCTTCCAAAGCAGAGAGAGAACTGGGATGGAAAGCCGAAAACGGTATTAAAGAAATGTGTGCAGACTCCTGGAGATGGCAGTCCAATAACCCGAATGGTTATGAAGAATAATTAATTAAATCAACTGAATGCAGGTGCATTTAGCAACTTACCTGCGGAAAATCAATATCCCCCACACATGGAAGGAATGTTCATGCGTGGGGGATGTTGTTAAATTATAATCCTAGTTCTCTTTTCAGATTTTCAGCAGAGATGGATGGTTGATAATCAGGCTCGCCAGCTTCATATCGGCGTAGTGCTTCCAATTCTTCTGGGTCTGGTTTTATTTCTTCAACGTTGGACAAAATAAATGATGCCTGAATTAAGTTCCAGACTTTTTCAGCCTCTTCTTCGCTCATAATTGTAACTGCACCTATAATTCTTTCTTTTACATTAGACATGATACTCACACTCCTTTATATATTTGTCCGCGATTTCCCACATCTATGATATCAACAACGAATCCATTGACATCGAATAGTACTCTGTAATTTCCAACACGAAGTCGATAGCCGGAGATACCTTGTAATTTTTTGATATTTCCCTCTAATGGTAATTTGCTGATAGCAGTAAATAGTCGATACTGTGTTGTTTTATCTTGCTTTCGTAAAAATTTTTCAGCCTTTTTAGAATATGTGATTTGAAACAAAGAAATGTTCCTTTTCCGGGGTTTCCGGGATATTTAGAATTTTTATCTTTGGTAGAAGCAGATATGTTTCGGCTTGTTTTTAATATAGCATATAAAAATATTGGAAGCAACTTTAATGTAGGATTGGCGATGTGGTTTTTTTCGGCTATAATAGATAAAAGAAAGGAGAGGACGCATATGAAAGTAGCAGCAATTCAGATGCCCACAGTAAAAGATAAAATACAAAATATCCGTACTGCCGGCACTTATATAGAAAAAATAAAGGCGGAAAATCCGGACTTTGTAATTCTTCCGGAGATGTTCTGCTGTCCGTATCAGACCGAAAATTTTCCAGTTTATGCAGAAAAAGAAGGTGGTCCATCCTGGCAGGCAATGTCTGATTATGCCAGAAAGTATCATATTTATCTGATCGCAGGTTCCATGCCGGAAGCAGATGATGTGGGAAAGGTTTACAACACTTCTTATATTTTTGACAGAGATGGAAAACAGATTGGTAAGCACAGAAAAGCTCATCTCTTTGATATCAATGTAAAAAATGGCCAGCATTTCAAGGAATCTGATACTCTGACTTCGGGAGATCATGCTACCGTGTTTGATACTGAATTTGGGAAAATGGGTGTCATGATCTGCTACGACATCCGCTTCCCGGAGTTTGCCCGCACAATGGTACTGGACGGTGCAAGGATGATTTTCGTCCCGGCAGCATTTAATATGACCACAGGTCCGGCACACTGGGAACTGACTTTTCGTGCAAGAGCCCTTGACAATCAGATCTACATGCTTGGATGTGCTCCTGCCAGAGATACACAGGCAGGATATATTTCCTGGGGACATTCTATTGTAACAGATTCATGGGGAAAGGTTATGAAACAGTTGGATGAGAAAGAGGGTATTTTAATAGAAGAAATAGATCTGGACCGGGAAGACCAGATCAGAGAACAGCTTCCATTATTAAAACACCGCAAATCTGAAATGTATCATTTATAGGAGAACACATTTTTTTCGCAGACAGACCATAGATCAAACACATTTGTCAGATATAGTAATACCATCAACAAAAACAAAAGAAACAGAGAAAATTCAAAATAGAAAGAACAGAGAGGTATTACTATGCAATATAAACATCTGGCAATGATCATGGGAGTTATGATAACAGCAACATCTGTGGGCTCTACGGCAACAGTATTTGCAGAAGAGAGCAAGACAGAAAGTACTCAGGATGCAGGTGATACTACAGAGGATATAGCAGAAACATCAGATGAGGATGCTGAAAAAAAGAATGACGATACAGAGCAAACAAAGGAAAATGAAATTCTCGGTGAAGTAAAATCTGTGGAAGATGGAAAAATCACCATTGCAGTAGGAACCAGAAAAGAAATGGCACGTCCTGGTGAACAGCCTCAGGGCGAAGAGAACGGAGAAGCTCCGGAAAAACCAGAAGGCGAAGCTCCAGATGGTAACGGTGATGGTCAGGGAACTCCGGACGGAGAAGCACCATCCATGTTAGATCTGACAGGTGAAGAACAGGAAATCACAGTTACAGACAGCACAGTGATTACGAAACAGTCCATGGGAGGCGGACAGGGAGCATCAGATGTTGCAGGTCAGACCGAGGAGATTACATTAGATGACATCAAAGAGGGAGACGTAGTAGCTATCACATTAGATGACGACGGAAACGCAGCAACCATCACAGTCCAGTCCATGGATATGGGAGGCGGACAGGGTGGTCCTGGCGGTCAGGCTTCCGGTGTGGACAGCTACGATGCAGCAAATGAATACAGCTCAGATGAAACAGTCTCCGATACCTCTCTGGAATCTACAGGAACAGACGAAAATGCAGCACTTGTTTCCAATGGTTCAGAGGTTACCTTCAGCAATGACGCAATCTCAAGAAAATCTTCCGACAGCCAGGGCGGTGATAACTCCAGCTTCTATGGTGTAGGTGCAGCAGTTCTTGCCACAGACGGAACTGCATATGTTAAAGACAGTACAGTAACCACAGACAGCAAAGGCGGTGCAGGACTCTTTGCATACGGTGACGGAACCGTATATGCAGCAGATACAGATATCACCACACAGCAGGATACTTCAGGTGGAATCCACGCAGCAGGTGGCGGCAAGCTCTATGCCTGGGATCTGAATGTAGAGACAAATGGCGAATCCTCCGCGGCAATCCGCAGTGACAGAGGCGGCGGAACAATGGTAGTGGACGGCGGTACTTATACTTCTAATGGTGTAGGTTCCCCTGTGGTTTACTGTACAGCAGATATTGCAGTCAACAATGCAGAACTGACAGCAAATGGTTCAGAAGCAGTCTGCATCGAGGGATTAAACTCTCTGAGACTCTACAACAGCAACCTGACTGGAAATATGAGTGATGATGATCAGAATGATACCACATGGACAGTCATTCTATATCAGAGTATGTCAGGTGATTCTGAAGTAGGTAACAGTATATTCCAGATGGATGGTGGTACGATCACATCCAAGAACGGTGGTTTATTCTACACAACTAATACAGAATGCACCATTGCATTAAAGGACGTAGATATCACATATAACGATGACAGTGAATTCTTCCTGCAGTGTACAGGAAACAACAACCAGCGTGGGTGGGGCCAGAGTGGTGCCAACGGATCTGACTGCAACTTCACAGCAGACAGCCAGGATATGAAAGGGAATGTAATCTGGGATTCCATCAGTGACCTTGATTTCTATATGACCAACGGCAGCACACTGGAAGGTGCGTTTGTCAATGACGAATCAAACGGAGGAAACAGTGGAGACGGATATTGCAACGTAGTGATCGACAAAGATTCCACATGGACAGTAACCGGCGACAGCACCATCACATCCCTTTCAAACGCAGGAACCATCACAGATGCAGACGGCAAAACAGTTTCCATCGTAGGTACAGACGGAACAACTTATGTAGAGGGTGACAGTGATTACACAATCACAGTAGGCTCCTATCAGGACAGCGCAGATACATCTGCATCTACTACAGTCGATGACTGGTCCAGCTATGAGGTGGAAAGACCGGAATCTCTGTAAAGTAAAATTCAAGCAAAATGAGAAAAAAACTCATTTCCAATGCATGAATAATGCAGAAACAAAGGCAGAAACAGATAATTAAGACAACCGCAATAAAAGCAAAATGTAAAAAAATCACGGCGAACAGTCGTGATTTTTTTATGCGCATTTAACATTCATTTGACCAAAATAAGATTGTTGGTGATGTCAAAAAGTTTTTATAATAATGCCAGTGGTCAAATGCAAAAAGTCGGTGGACAGTGTAATGACAATAAAAAAGCAATATAGTTAAAAAAGAGGAGAGGAATATCAATAATATGCAGAACAATCTTGCATCAATGATAAAAGAAAAAAAACTGTTTCTTCTGGATATTGACGGAACTGTTGCTCTGGGAAGTGAACTTCTTCCGGGTGCAGCAGACTTTCTTCAGACAGTAAAAGAAAACGGTGGAATTTTCCGTTTTCTGACAAACAACTCGTCCAAAGCAGCCAGTGATTATGTAGAGCAGTTTCATGACTGGGGAATTGAAACTACGGAAGAGGAATTTATCACTGCAGGAACCTACGCCAGAGATTTCATGAAGAAATATTACGGAAACGAAAAAATCCTGGTAGCAGCTACCGAAACCTACTGCAGCGAACTGCGAAAAGCAGGTCTGAACATCACAGATCAGGCAGGAGATGATGTAGACTGCGTACTTTGCGCTTATGATACAGAGCTTACCTATGAGAAACTGGTTCAGGTCTGTAAACAGCTCACAGAGACAAAGGTTCCCTGGTTTGCAACAAATCCGGATCTGCGTTGCCCTATTGATTTCGGAATGGTACCGGACTGCGGTTCCATCTGCCGGATGATTACGGCATCTGTTGGCAGAGAACCGGAATATATCGGCAAACCTGCACCCGGAATGGTATATGCCTGTCTGGAAGAAACAGGATGCACTCCGAAACAGACCCTGCTTATCGGTGACAGAATCTATACAGATATGGAATGCGGGAAACGGGCAGGCATTGACAGTTGTCTGGTGCTTACAGGCGAAGCCAGTGCAGAAGAATGGAAAAATGGTTTCCGGTGCCAGTCACTGGGGAAGCTTGCCGGATATTTTTCATAAAGATAACTGAAAAGGTATTGCCAAAGCAGCCCGACAAAAAAATATCAGTGAAAAATATTAATCGTAAAAGCAGGAGAGGAAAGGAAATCAAATGTCGGAAATCATACTAAGAAACATCTGCAAAAGCTATGAAAACGGCTTTCATGCAGTGAAGAATTTTAACCTGGAAATAGAAAAAGGAGAACTGGTAGTTTTCGTTGGTCCGTCCGGATGCGGAAAGTCAACCACACTCCGGATGATCGCAGGACTGGAAGATATCAGCGATGGTGAATTATGGATTGGAGATAAACTGGTTAATTATCTGGAACCAAAAGAGCGCGACCTTGCAATGGTTTTCCAGAGCTATGCTCTCTATCCACAGATGAATATTTACGATAACATTGCTTTCTCTTTGCAGGTAAGAAAAGTACCGAAAAAAGAGATTGATAAAAAGGTTCATCATGTAGCAGAACTTCTGGGACTGGAAAATCTGCTGAAACAAAGACCAAAGAATCTTTCAGGTGGTCAGCGTCAGCGAGTAGCCATCGGAAATGCTATCATCCGTGAGCCGAAAGTACTTCTTATGGATGAGCCATTATCCAATCTGGATGCCAAACTTCGTACCCAGATGAGAGTAGAACTTGCAGGTATTCACAAAGCACTTGGGAACACCATTATTTACGTTACTCATGATCAGACAGAAGCAATGACCCTGGGAGACAGGATCGTAGTGATGAATCAGGGAGCAGTACAGCAGGCAGATACTCCGCAGAACCTGTATGCTTACCCAGTAAATCGCTTTGTTGCAGGATTCATCGGTTCTCCATCTATGAACTTTATCAAAGGTCTGGCAATGGAAAAGGTAGGAATCCCTACATTCCGTACAGAGAACGACGGAGACATCCCAATCCCGGATTTCTTATGGAAAATCCTGAAACGTCAGGGCTATGTTGGAAGAAACATTGAACTCGGAATCCGTCCGGAACATTTTCTGGAAAAACCCGCAGAAGCAGATACCAGAGGAGAGTGGAAAATGGAAGTCACAGTCACAGCCAGAGAACTGCTTGGGGCAGAAGTAATTCTTCATTTCAATCACGATGGTCAGGACTGCTGTGCAAAAGTTTCCGGTGACAGTCTGCTTGATAAAGGCGATAAAGTAACACTCTGGATCGACATGGCATACATTTCAGCATTTGATCTGGAAACTCAGGAGAATATCACTCTGAGAAAAGGGATGTTTTCATAAGCAATGATATTGTTCAAAAGTTCAATATAAAACTCATAAAAACAGGAAAGGTGTTCAATACATGAAGAAGTTAAAAAACACAGGTGCCTACGCATACCTGTTTCCAAGCTTTCTGATCTTTGGAATCTTCTTATTCTACCCGTTTTTTAAGACTTTATACTTAAGTCTTTTTAAAACGAATAAGATGGGACAGGCAAAACTATTCGTAGGACTTGGCAACTACAAAGAATTATTACAGTCATCCTCATTCTGGAACAGTCTGGCAGTTACCCTGATCTTTGTTGTGATCGTAGTTGCAGTCAGTATGATCCTGGGACTTACAACAGCAGTCCTCTGCAACAAAACATTTCCGGGAATCCGTTTTTTCAGTACTGCATATGCACTGCCAATGGCAATCGCATCCAGTTCAGCAGCAATGATCTTCAAGATCATGCTTCATCCATCCGTAGGAATCATCAATAAGATTTTTCATCTGGATATCAACTGGGTCAGTGATCCGAAATACGCACTGATCTGCGTAGCAGTTCTTACTGCATGGCTTAACAGTGGAATCAACTTCCTGTATTTTTCAGCAGGATTAAGTAACATTGATGAAACTATTTATGAACGAGCTTCCGTAGACGGCGCAAGTTCATTCCAGAAATTCTACCGCCTGACACTTCCGGGACTGGCACCAATGATGTTCTACACATTAGTGGTAAACATCATTCAGGCATTCCAGTCATTCGGACAGGTCAAGATTCTGACACAGGGTGGTCCCGGAGAATCCACAAACCTGATCGTGTATTCCATTTACAGAGATGCCTTCTTTAACTATCGTTTCGGAAGTGCAGCAGCCCAGTCAGTGGTACTTTTCCTGATCGTGCTGGTACTTACTCTGGTAATGTTTAAAATTGAGAAAAAAGGAGTGAAATATTAATGTCACAGTTAGGCAGCATCACTGCTGAAAAAGAAAAACAGATGGATCTGGAACGCCAGAGGTTTCAGGAAGTAAAAGCAAAAATGCTGGCGCAGCAGAAATATAAAAGAGCGGCCAGAACTGCCGGACACATTGTCTTAAATATTGTCGTGGCGTTAATTGTTCTTCTGCCTCTTTTATACGCAGTAAGTATTGCATTTATGCCATCCGGTGAACTTTTTACTCTGGATATGAATATCCTGCCCAAACATCCGACATTGGAGAATTTCCGACAGGCACTGCAGAAGGTTCCGCTGGTTCGTTTTGTAGTAAACTCTTTCCTGGTAGCAGGTCTCATCACTTTCGGACAGATCATTTCCTGTTCACTGGCAGCGTTTTCCTTTTCCTTTCTGGATTTCAAAGGAAAAAATGTGCTGTTTATGCTGGTGATGGCAACTATGATGATTCCGGGAGAGGCAACGATTATTTCCAATTACCTGACAGTCAGCGGATGGAACTGGCTGGATTCCTATCAGGTACTGATCGTGCCCTATCTCACATCTGCAATGGGAATCTTCCTGTTCAGACAGTTTTATCTTACATTTCCGATTTCGCTGTATGAATCAGCGAAGATTGACGGCTGCTCCAATCTGCGATTTATCTGGCAGATTCTGATGCCGCTGACAAAATCAGCAATGGGAGCTATGGCAGTGTACACATTTATTAATGCATGGAATATGTACATGTGGCCATTACTTGTGACAGGATCAGACAAGATGCGTACTGTGCAGATCGGTATCGGTATGCTGGACAGCGTAGACTCCCAGTCTATTACATTGATGATCGCAGGCGTAGTGCTGATCATCCTTCCGTCCATTTCCATATTCATTGCAGGACAGAAGCAGCTGATCCGAGGTATGTTCTCAGGTGCCGTAAAAGGCTGAGAAATAGAGAAAACAAAAACAAACAACATGAAAAGAAAGAGGTAAGTTATGAAGCGTAAACTCGCAGTATTATTAACAGC
>ERZ1026955.1062-NODE-1062-length-11237-cov-10.093364_pt1 | contig 11237 bp, 8 predicted proteins | sample MGYA00519459_ERZ1026955 | MGnify/ENA primary metagenome ERZ1026955 (study PRJEB26926, sample SAMN06164833) | human gut metagenome | biome: ENVO:00009003; feature: ENVO:2100002; material: ENVO:00002003 | host: Homo sapiens | place: USA | collected 2012 ...
AATCGCGAGATTTGTGTCTGCGCGCACTTGACACAAACTCGGCATGCGCAAAAAACGTGCGCAGAAATGAGGAGGAGAAAAATGAAAATGAAAAAATTACTGACAAGCGTATTGGCAGTAGCCATGGTTGCTTCTCTGGCAGCATGTGGTTCTTCTACATCCACAGAGACAACAGTACAGGCAACAGAGACTGTAGCAGAAAGCACTGCGGCAGAGACAGCAGCTGCAGAGACTGATGAAGCAGCCTCCACAGAAGCAGAAAGCACAGATACCGCTGCTTTTGATCTGGCTGGCAAGAAGATCGGTGTTCAGCTCGGTACAACAGGCGATCAGCTGGCAACGGAATATGAACAGAACGACGGTTCTACTGTAGAACGTTTCAACAAGGGCGCAGATGCAATTCAGGCATTAAAGCAGGGCAAGATCGATTGCGTAGTGATCGACTACAATCCCGCAAAGGCTTTTGTGGAAAAGAATGATGATTTACAGATTCTGGACGAAGAGCTTTCTTCTGAAGAATATGCAATGTGTGTCAACAAAGACAACAGCGAGCTGACTGCAAAGATTAACGAAGCGCTTACTCAGTTAAAGGAAGACGGTACGCTGGATGCTATCGTTTCCAACTACATCGGTGATGAGGCAGGACAGCATCCTTATACCTCTCCGGAAGGTGTAGACCGTTCCAACGGCACACTGGTTATGGCAACCAATGCAACATTTGAGCCTTATGAGTATTATGAGGATCAGAAGGTTGTCGGCATCGATCCTGATATCGCGCAGGCTGTCTGTGACGTGCTTGGTTATGACTTAAAGATCGAGGACATGGAATTTGATGCAATTGTCAATGCAGTTGTTTCCGGCAAGGCTGATTTCGGTGCAGCAGGCATGACGGTAACAGATGAGCGTAAGCTGAGCGTAGACTTCACAGATACCTATGCAACAGCAAGCCAGGTGATCATTGTAACAAAGTAATTACAAGAGATAATCGGAAAGCAATTATAATATGGAAGATTTTAAACTCAAATTTATTGCAAACTTTATAACCGATAATCGGTGGAAGTACTTCACCAACGGATTGGGAACAACTTATGTTGTTTCCTTTTTCGCTGTTATTCTGGGCGTTGTCATCGGCGTGCTGATCGCAGTGGTGCGGTCGTCTGCAGATAAGCTGGACCGTCCTCCACTGGTGGTTAAAATTCTGAATGTGATCTGTAAGCTGTATCTGACGGTTATCCGCGGAACCCCTGCAATGATCCAGCTGCTGATCATGTATTACATCGTGTTCGGTTCTGTGGATGTCAGCAAGCGGCTGGTTGCGATTCTGACCTTCGGAATCAACTCCGGCGCATACGTAGCGGAGATCATCCGTTCCGGTATCATGTCCGTGGATCAGGGGCAGTTTGAAGCAGGCAGAAGCCTGGGACTGACCTATGTGCAGACGATGTGGTATATTATTATCCCCCAGGCATTTAAAAATGTCCTGCCTGCCCTGGGCAACGAGTTCATTACCCTGTTAAAGGAGACGTCTATCTGCGGTTACATTGCATTGACGGATGTTACGCACGGTGCGAATACCGTCAGAAGTCAGACCTATGAGCCTTATATGCCGTTGTTTGCGGCAGCTCTGATTTATCTGGTCAGTGTGAGTGTACTTTCAGCTCTGATCAGCAGACTGGAAAGGAGGATGCGTGTCAATGAGCGATAACGGACAGGAAAAACAGGTTCTGTTTGAAATCAAACAGCTCTGCAAGTCCTTTGGACCGACGAAGGTGCTGGATCATATTGATGCGACGATCCGCCAGGGTGAGGTAGTCGTTATTGTAGGTCCCTCCGGCTCCGGTAAATCGACCTTTCTGCGTTCCTTAAACCTTCTGGAAATGCCGACCTCGGGCGAGATTTTATTTGAAGGAAAAGAAATTACAGATCCGAAAAGCAATTTAAATCAATATCGTCAGAAAATCGGAATGGTGTTCCAGCATTTTAATCTGTTCGCAAATAAGACGATTCTGGAAAACATGACGCTGGCACCGATCAAGGTGTTAAAAAAGTCCAAAGCAGAAGCGGAAAAAGAAGCGATGGAGCTGCTGGCACGTGTCGGCCTTGCAGAAAAAGCAAACGCTTATCCGGCACAGCTGTCCGGCGGTCAGAAACAGCGAATCGCCATCGTTCGCTCTCTGTGCATGCATCCGGATGTCATGCTGTTTGATGAGCCTACCAGCGCACTTGATCCGGAGATGGTTGGCGAGGTTTTAAGTGTAATGCGGGATCTGGCCCACGAGGGTATGACAATGGTGGTCGTTACCCACGAGATGGGCTTTGCCCGGGAAGTCGGCACGAGAGTGCTGTTTGTGGATGAAGGTAGGATCAAAGAGGAAAACACGCCGGAAGAATTTTTCGATCATCCGAAAAACGCGAGACTGCAGGAGTTTCTGTCGAAGGTGATCTAAAACAGATTTTCCGGAAAAATGACAGAAAAAGATTGATTTTGTAAAAATCATAAAAAATTGATATGAAATGGAAGAATTTCAACATGCTGGGGCAGTTGCAGTTCTTCCATTTCTTTTGTTACAATAAAAAGGATAGACCGGTTATTTTATGTACGGTTTTTAGAGAATGACAGCAATTTTGATCAGGAGGAGCAGGAAAATGGAAAATGTAACACAGAAACGGACGCCGGGGGAATGGCGAGAGCTGTTTTCTTCGCAGGAATTTGAAGAAGCCTATGAATATGGGGGCGATGACCTTGGGGCGGTTTATCAGACGCAGGGGACAGACTTTGCACTCTGGGCCCCGACGGCAGAGTATGCAGAGCTTTTGCTGTATCGGGCAGGAAGCGCAGAGGAGGGTGCAGCAGAGCCCTTTGACCGGACAGAAGCGGTACGCACAGAAAAAGGCGTTTTCCGTGTGCATAAAAGCGGAGATCTTTCAGGTGTTTATTATACCTGGCTGGTAACGGCGGACGGTCAGACACAGGAAACTGCAGATCCTTACGCAAAGGCCGCCGGAGTAAATGGACAGCGCAGTATGGTGATCGATCTGAAAAAAGCTGAGCCGGAGGGCTGGGACAAAGATCAGGAGAAGCTGCCAAAGGCTCCGGCACCCGTTGTCTGGGAAGTGCATGTAGGCGATTTTTCCCACGATCCCCACAGCGGTGTTTCGGAAGAAAATCGAGGGAAATATAAAGCGTTCTCAGAAAAGGATACCTGTCTGGATGGAAATACAGGAAACCCGACGTGCATGAGCTGGCTGAAATGGCTGGGTGTCACTCATGTCCAGATATTACCGATGTATGATTATGGTTCGGTAGATGAAACCGGAAAGAAGCTCCAGTATAACTGGGGGTACGATCCGATGAACTATTTCGTACCGGAAGGCTCCTATGCGACCGATCCGTATCATGGAGAAGTACGGGTGCGGGAATGCCGTGAAATGATCCGGGCATTGCATCGCGCGGGAATCCGGGTGATCATGGATGTGGTGTATAACCATACATTCAGCATAGACTCTGTTTTCCAGAAAACTGTTCCGTATTATTTTTACAGACAGGAGGCAGACGGCAGCTTTTCAGACGGCTCCGCATGCGGCAACGATACTGCAAGTGAGAGAAGGATGTATCGCAGATATATGATCGACTGTATTTGCTACTGGGCAAAGGAATATCATGTGGATGGATTCCGGTTCGACCTGATGGGACTGCATGATACGGAGACAATGAATGAGATCCGTGCGGCACTGGATCGCCTGCCGGGTGGAAAAGAAATTCTGATGTATGGCGAACCGTGGGCGGCAGGCAAGACTGCGATTCAGCCAGGCTATGAGCAGGCGCTGAAATGCAGCGCAGCCCTTTTGTCTGACCGAATCGGATTTTTCAATGATGATATTCGGGACAGCATTAAGGGCAGTGTTTTTGAAGTCAAGGAGACTGGCTTTGTCAACGGAGCAAAGGGACTGGAGACTCAGATTCGTTCCAGTGTGCTTGGTTTCTGCGACGGAGCAGGCGGTTATCAGCCATCGTCTGCACAGCAGTCCGTTTCCTATGTCTCAGCCCATGACAATTATACGCTGTGGGACAAGCTGGTGCATACGCTGACGGACAGCATGGAGCCGGATTTTGGCGCATACAATGAAGCAGCTCTGGCACAGAACCGTCTTGCCGCGGGTATTTATTTTACCTGCCTGGGAATTCCGTTTTTGCAGGCGGGAGAGGAAGCGGCGCGTACGAAATACGGTGACGACAACAGCTATCGCTCCGCTGCGAAAGTGAATCAGTTAGACTGGACCCGGATGCAGGAATATCGGGATCTGGCGGAGTTTTACCGCGGTCTGATCCTGTTGCGAAAAAGTTTTCCGGCATGGAGGCAGAGAAGTCTGGAGGTGCTGGATCAGATCTCCTTTGTGGACGCACCGGAAGGCTGCGTAGCCTTTACCATCCGGGCAGGGGCTGAGCCGGAGGCTGTTGCAGAAAGCGCTGGCACAGACAACGCTGCACCCTGGCAGGAGCTGTTTATCATTTACAACGCGAAGAAGGAAGCTGTGGAATTTCGACTTCCGGGCGGGAAATGTTCTGATCCGGAACAGGAGCCTTCTGAAAATTATTTTGCCCTGGAGGGCAAGTGGCAGTTGCTTACAGATGGAACACGGTTTAAAATAAAAGAGGACACGAAATTAGAGCAGATAAAAGAGCTGGAAGGTTCTGTATGGGCAGAACCGGTGTCTATTACAATATTAGGAAGATAAGAGGGAACAGGTATGAGAACAAGCGGTGTGCTGCTTCCGGTATTCAGTCTTCCGTCTCCGCACGGGATCGGCTGCTTTTCCAAGGAAGCATATGAATGGGTGGATTTTTTGAAGCTGGCAGGACAGCAGTATTGGCAGATCCTGCCGCTGGGACCGACAAGCTATGGGGACTCCCCGTATCAGTCCTTTTCTACGTATGCAGGCAACCCGTATTTTATTGATCTGGAGGAGCTGGTGGAAGCCGGGTTTCTGACCAGAAAAGAGGTAGAAGCCTGCGATTGCGGCAAAGCGGCCAGAGATATTGATTATGGAAAACTGTATGAAAACAGAATGCCGCTCTTAAAGCTGGCATATGAGAGAAGCCTGGAGAAGCCTGACCCGAAGTTTACAGCATTCTGGACAGAAAATGCCTGGTGGCTGGATGACTATGGCCTGTTCATGGCAGTGAAGGATATTTTTGACGGAAACAGCTGGGATCAGTGGGCAGAGGATATTCGCTATCGCTGGGATAATGCGATGTGGTATTACAAGACCAACTATTCTAAAGAAATCGGCTTTTATGTATGGCTTCAGTATCTGTTTTTTACACAGTGGCAGAAACTTAAAAAATATGCCAATGATAAGGGACTGAAGATCATTGGTGACATTCCGATCTATGTAGCATATGACAGCGCGGACGTCTGGGCACATCCTGAGATGTTCCAGCTGGATCAGGAGAGAAAACCCGCCGCAGTTGCAGGTTGTCCTCCCGATGGATTTTCTGCAGACGGACAGCTGTGGGGCAATCCGCTGTATCGCTGGGATCATCACAGAAATACCGGCTATGACTGGTGGGTAACACGAATCTCCTGGTGCTTTAGACTGTATGACGTTGTCAGAATCGACCATTTCAGAGGCTTTGATGAATATTTCTCCATCCCTGCAAAGGACAAAACCGCGGTGAACGGTCACTGGGAAAAAGGTCCCGGTATTGAGCTGTTTCAGGTGATCAAGGCACGTCTCGGTGAAAAACCGATTATCGCAGAGGATTTGGGCTATGTGACGGATACTGTCCGCAGAATGGTAAAAGAAAGCGGCTATCCGAATATGAAGGTTCTGGAATTTGCATTCGATTCCAGAGATTCCAGCGGCGCGGGTGATTATCTGCCGCATAATTATGAGCATAACTGCGTAGCTTATACCGGCACCCATGACAATGAGACGATCCTGGGCTGGCTGTCCAGCATTAAACCGGAAGAGGTTGAGATGGTGCGGGCATACTTAAACCGTCCTACAGAGAGCAAACAGGTTTTGGCATCCGAGCTGGTTCGTACCACCATCGCTTCTGTGGCGGATACCTGTATCATTCCAATTCAGGACTATCTGGGACTGGATAACAGCGCAAGAATCAATTTCCCGTCAACGCTGGGCACGAACTGGCGCTGGAGACTGATAAAGAGTGACCTGACAAAGGCGCTGGCAGATTCCATCCGCAAGCAGAATATTGTCTACGGCAGAGTGATGTGGGAAGATCTGCAGGAGGATGAAAAACCGAAGGATCCGGAAGAAGAAACAGAGACAGAAACAGAACCCAAGCAGAAAAAAGACAGCTCTGTAAAGGAGGAAAAAGACTGATGGAATTCGGAAAATTATGCAGTTGGGAAAAGCAGGGGAATCGTGTCGTTTTTCAGTTTGAGAAGCGAACAGGACGCGTGGAAATCCTCACACCGGAGATTTTCAATGTATTTTCGGGAGTGATGAGTGAAGAGCATCGCTCCAAGGCCATTGAGGGAGACAAGTCTGTTGCAGTTGATTTTACGGCGGCAGAAGCAGACGGCGCCGTAGAAATTTCCACAGATGCAGTGACTGCACGGATTTACGATGATTTCAAAGTCGATTTTTATAAGGCGGACGGCACTGTTTTGTGCCGGGACTACCGGGGCAGCAGAAAAATCTGTGCCGGTCTGAGTGATGAACTGAAGGCGTTAAAAGAAGCAGAGGGACACAATGTAGAGGAGCAGCGCACGGAAGCGGTAGAGGTTGTCAAACAGCTTGAGGGTGATGAAGCCTTTTACGGACTTGGGGATAAGACCGGCTTTATGGACAAGCGCGGCTATGAATATGTGATGTGGAATACGGATGATCCGGCTCCGCAGATGGACAATTTCAAGTCCCTCTACAAATCCATTCCGTTTTTTATTACTTTACATAAAAATGCAGTGTTTGGCCTGTTCTATGATAACACCTACAGATCCTGCTTTGATATGGGCAAGGAATCGGAGGAATATTACTGGTATGGCGCTGCAGACGGCAATCTGGATTATTATCTGATCGCCGGCGAGAGTATGCCGGAGGTGCTTGGCAATTATACTTATCTGACAGGTACGGTTCCGGTTCCGCAGAAGTGGACCCTTGGCTATCATCAGTGCCGCTGGAGCTATATGTCTGAGGAAGAAATCCGGGATGTTGTTTCCCACATGAGAGAATGCAAAATCCCCTGCGATGTCATTCATCTGGATATCGATTATATGGATCACTACAAGGTATTTACCTGGACACCGGATAAGGAGCGCTATCCGGATCCGGAAAAGATGATTTCTGATCTGGCGAAGGATGGTATCAAGATTGTGACGATTATCGATCCCGGTGTAAAGCTGGAAGAGGGATATTCTGTTTACGACAAAGGTGTGGAGAACGGCTATTTTGCAACGACACCGGAGGGTGAGATCTATGTCAATGCAGTATGGCCGGGAGATGCGGTTTATCCGGATTTTGGCAAAAAAGAAGTGCGTGACTGGTGGGGCGAGAATCAGCAGTTCCTTGTAGATAAAGGCGTCCGCGGCGTATGGAATGATATGAATGAGCCGGCAAGCTTCCGCGGGGAGCTGCCGCAGGACGTTGTGTTTACCGATGAGGACGAAAAGAGCGACCACGCGAGAATGCACAACGTTTATGGTCATAACATGGCAAAGGCAACCTACGAGGGCTTAAAGCAGCGGGACGGCAGACGTCCGTTTGTCATCACGAGAGCCTGCTATGCCGGCACGCAGAAATACAGCACAGCATGGACAGGCGACAATCACAGCATTTGGGCGCATCTGCAGATGGCGATTCCGCAGCTGTGTAACCTTGGTATGAGCGGAATGTCCTTTGTCGGTACAGACGTGGGCGGTTTCGGTTCGGATTGTACAAAAGAGCTGATGTGCCGTTGGGTAGAGGTTGGATGCTTCTCTCCGTTATTCCGCAATCATTCCGCAATCGGAACACGGTATCAGGAGCCATGGAGATTCGATCAGGAAACCGTGGATATTTACCGGAAAGCAGCGCAGCTTCGATATCATCTGATCCCGTATTATTATGACCTGTTCTTTACCGGAGAGAAGACCGGACTGCCGATCATGCGTTCCCTGGTGCTTCATTATGAAAAGGATGAAGTGGCAAAGGAGTGCAATGCAGAATTTTTGGCAGGCCCGAATCTGCTTGCTGCGCCTGTTGTAACCCAGGGCGATCGCAAGAAGATGGTTTATCTGCCTGCAGGAACCTGGTATGACTACTGGACAGGAGAAAAGATTTCCGGCGATCAGGGACAGTGGATCCTGCGGGATGCTCCGCTGGATACCTGCCCGCTCTATGTAAAAGCAGGCGCAGTGCTGCCGGTATGGCCGGAGCAGAATTACGTGGGTGAGAAGGATACCGATCAGGTGCTGATGCTGGAAGTGTATCCCGGAGAAGGAAGCTGGGATCATTTCCAGGACGACGGCGAAAGCTTCGCATACCGCGATGGTGTATACAATCAGTATCACTGCGAGCTCAAAGACGGAAAGCTGACCGTAGCCTGTGTTCATGATGGCTATGAAAAGCATTATCAGCGCGTACAGGTTCATTGCCTTGGAAAGACCTTTGAGGCTGAGCTGAAGGACGGCGCATGCTGTGTAGAACTGTAAAAAACGCTCTACAGGGTTCATAGAAAACAAAAAAGACCGCAGAACGTGCACATTGTTTGTACGGGTTCTGCGGTCTTTTTGGATTCATGACATTAGAATGCACACTTTACGGGAATTCTAATGCTTGTATAAACTTAGTGTGTTTTGTCGGAGCAGGCTTGGGTTTTAGTCAACCTTTACCGGATTGGTAACGCTGACGGTATGATCGTACCATTTTCCCTTGGTTCCGATCAGGGCGAGGTCAAAGTCTTTATCCAGCGCTTTTACCGGAACATCGAATCCGTTTACTTCTTCGGTTGTGCCGTCATCGTAGGTTACGGTATCAGTGGTGGGCTGTAAAAGCTCTGCACCATCCTTTTTTGCGTCAGCAGCCTTGCCGACAAACAGGTTTACGATGTTTTTGGAGGTCAGGCTGATGTGAATGGACATCTGTCCATCTTTTACAGTCAGGACACCTTTTCCGTCGTTTGCTTCATTTACATGGAACATGCCGCTGTCAGTTTTGAACTCTGCTTCATAGGTTCCATCTTCCAGGACAGCATCTGTAGTGTCAGAGCTGGATGTAGCCGATGTGCCGAGCTCTTCCATAGCAGCGTGTGTGTGGGAAACATATAAATCCTGGATGACAGGGATCTGTCCAAGACCGGCGATCTGGGTTTCAATGCTGTCAAATACGCCGGAGGCTTCGAACTGGCTCTTCCAGGAGTCATCATCGTCGCCAGCCATATCATTGTTTGCATGGTCGCCGGCAACAACCATCAGAGGACGGAGAACCACTTTTTTGTAGCCGGCTTCCTGAATCTTTTCGATCACTGCTTCGCATGCAGTATCTTCAGGTTCACCCTCTACAGTGCCGATGAATACATTGTCATATCCGAGGACATTCATCTGATTCTGCATCTGGCTGTAGCTGATTTTTGCGGTGTGGGAGGTTCCGTGTCCCATGAATACGAAAGCAGTTCCGTCTTCCTTTGCAGCGTCAAGGCTTTCGTAGCCTGCAGTTTTTACTGCCTCTGCTGTAACTGCCTTTGCAACCGCTTCTTTATCACTGTTTACGGAATCGGCTGCAGAGCCCACTTCACCCAGAAGAGGCTCGGCGATGGATACGGATTCAAACTTGTCGCTGTAGCTTGCAACCGCTTCGCTCAACTCATCATATTCTGCGCCGTGCATCAGATGAGTAGGCTGTACGATCAGATTCTTTACACCGTTATCAACAGCACGCTGCAGTGCCTGATCCATATTATCGATTTTTTCACCATCCCGTGCCTGCACATGGTTGATGATGATCTGCGCAGTAAATGCACGTCTTACGGACCAGTCAGGATATGCTTTCTGCAGTGCTTTTTCGATGCCGCCGATATCCTCTGCACGGCTGTCGTTAAAGGAAGTACCAAAGCTTACAACAAGCAGTTCGTTTTCCCCGATCTCATCTGCGTTTAAGGGATCATCTTTGGAAGCGTCGCCGGTATCTCTTCCGAAATAATCGGGATCGGCATTTTCGCCTTCTACCAGTTCTTTCTGAGCATCCGTCAGTGCATCCCATGCTGCCTTTGCTTCGGCACACTGTTCATCGGTGTTATCGTTTCTTTCCTGAACATAGATCTGGTCGATCAGGGCAGCTACTTTGTCTGCGGCTTCCTGGTCAGATTCTGCGTCAGCGGTTTCCGCTTCCGTCGCAGTTTCCTGCACAGTTTCAGTTGCGGTGGATTCCACAGCGGTTTCAGCTGTAGAGCCACATCCGGAAACCAGCGTTGCAGTCATCGACATGGATAACATCAGTACGATCAGTTTCTTTTTCATAAGTTCCTCCTTGGGAATGGGTTCGGATTGCAGAAACGACGGGCGTCGGGCAATCCGGTATCAGAGGACAATAAAATTTTGTCCCAACAGTGTGTGGATATGGCGATAAATGAGTGATACGGGAAATTTTCGTTCAGATGCCGTTGAAAAAAGAGAAGAAGGGCGAAATGTGCAAAGTTGGATCGCTGAGTCAACTCCATAGAGCGGAGCCATAGCTTCGAATCTCGGAGCGCAACAAAATAAAACCAGAATTGTTTCTGATTTTGCAGATTTCGTACTGCCAGTTTCTCGTGGCATGAATGAACGGTAACTTTTCATTCCTGTACTGCGAAAGGCAGGTCTCCCGACTGAACGCTCTGACGCTTCGACTCCCTTCCCGGTCTCCCAGTGGTAATAAGCCGTCGCTTGCGAATCACGGTGACGAGTTCGCGCAGGATTTGCACCCGCTTCCCTTTTCACCAGACGCATATGGTCTGACACCTTACGCATTTATTCAATTATGCCTTATGCCAAATTATTCTAGCATTCCTATAGTTAGTTGTCAATGTGGGGGAAGAACGAGATTTGTGTCTGCGTGCACTTGACGCAAACTCGGTATGCGCAAAACGTGTGCGCAGAAATGAGAGGAAAGATGGAATCTGATTTTCGGAACGTTGTTACTGATGGAAAATGCGAAAAATAAGCGGCTTCCGAATTCTCGGAAACCGCTCATTTACTGGCTTTTTAGAAGAGCGACAGACGGGGCTCGAACCCGCGACCTCCACCTTGGCAAGG
>ERZ1026955.1064-NODE-1064-length-11219-cov-4.341007_pt1 | contig 11219 bp, 5 predicted proteins | sample MGYA00519459_ERZ1026955 | MGnify/ENA primary metagenome ERZ1026955 (study PRJEB26926, sample SAMN06164833) | human gut metagenome | biome: ENVO:00009003; feature: ENVO:2100002; material: ENVO:00002003 | host: Homo sapiens | place: USA | collected 2012 ...
TCTACACAAGGCTATTCGTCGGCAGCGTCAGATGTGTATAAGAGACAGGTATTCTACGGGATCGGATTGGGTCGATGAGTTATATGTGCTTCATAAGAGATGCCCGAATGCTGTTTTTTCACATGATGAGGCCTTTTATTATCATGGTCTGACAGACAGAGAACCGTTTGTCCACACACTTACCATATACAGCGGTTACAATGCGCATCGACTTATAGCGGATGGAAGTTGTAAAGTATATACGGTAAAACGGGAATTACTGGATGTCGGAAAGATCATTGTGAAAGACAACGATGGGAACATGATTCCAATGTATGACTTGGAACGAACGATTTGTGATCTGATGAGAAGCCGGAGCAGTATTGAAGCACAGGATTTCAATTCCGTTCTGAAGACATATGTTTCCAGAAGAAACAAGGACCTAAATCGACTCATGGAATATGCAAAGCTGTTTTGGGTTGATAATGTGATCCGCAGATATATGGGGGTATTATTGTAAAATGCAGCTGACACCAGAACAGGTTAAGGGAAGAATTAAGAATGTGGCAAAGGAAAACAAGGCAGATGCCAGAACGCTCATGCGGATCTATATGATGGAGCGTTTCCTTGAGAGAGTTGCCAGTTCGCAGTACAAAGATAATTTTATCATTAAAGGCGGAATGCTGGTGACAGCGATGGTTGGCGTAGCATTGCGTGAAACTTTCAAAAGTAAATTCCACTGCCCGCTTATGCGGTGGAATTTACTCCTGCATGAGTAGAGTTTAATCTTTCATATATTCGTGCTATGCTCATGGAGACCTTCTGACAGCAGTAGAAGGAGATCTCCATGAGTAAATATATTCCTGGTAACCAGAAACATCTTTCCCTTGAAGACCGTAAATACATTGAGCGTTCCCTGAACAATGGCTGCTCCTTTAAAGATATCGCCCGATTCTTATGTAAGGATCCGACTACCATTTCGAAGGAAGTGAAGCTCCATCGTGTAAGCGATTGGTTTCATAAAGGATCCTTCCTTAACGCTCGCAACTTCTGCATCCACAGATACCACTGCAGAAAAACAAATGTATGCAGAAAAATCTTACTCTGCAACATGAAGTGTACTTCCTGTCCAACCTGTAACCAAACCTGCCCCGATTTCGTTAAAGAACAGTGTAACCGTCTTGATAAGGCTCCTTACGTCTGCAATGGATGTCCAAAAGCCATCAATCGTTGCTCTATTGCCCACAAGTACCGCTACAATGCTGTCTTTGCAGACCGCAAATACAAGGAACGTCTGTCTTCATCCAGGACTGGTATAAACATGACAAAGCATGAACTGCGTCAAAAGGACATGGTCATTACACCTCTTATTTATCAGGGACAATCGCCCTATCAGATCATCACAAACCATCCTGAGTTGGATATGTCTGTCAGAACACTTTACTCCTACCTCAATGATGGTGTTCTTACGGCAAGAAATGTTGATTTGAAGCGCAAGGTAAAGTTCAAACCTCGCAATGTTCATAAAACTCAGATCAAAGATCGTACTGTTTTTCAAGGCCGTATGTTTTCAGATTTTCAAAAGCTGGAACTTGATCATTTCGCCGAAATGGATACCGTCCATTCTTCGCAGGAATCCAAACGTGTCATTCTCACCTTCTTTTTGACTCGTGAGAAGTTATTCCTGGCTTTCATTATGAACCGCTGTACTAAGGGCGCTGTGCGGCTTATTTTTGACAAGTTGGAACATCAACTGGGTACCTATGATTTTCTCACTTTATTTAACACGATTCTAACAGACCGAGGATCAGAGTTCGGAGATCCTGATTCTTTAGAAACAGGGACTAATGGCATTATCCGTTCGAGCATCTATTTCTGCGATCCCATGAGAAGTGGACAAAAAGGTGGTATTGAACAGGCACACACCATGCTCCGCATGGTTCTGCCCAAGAAAACCAGCTTTGAATTTCTCACTCAATGGGATCTGAGAACCATTGTGGATCATATCAACTCCACTCCCAGAGAAATCCTAGGTGGCCGCACTCCTTATGATGTTGCACTCGAAAACTACGGCATCGACATTTTAAAAGCACTTCAGCTTAGGCCGATTCCACCCGACGAGGTCAATCTGACACCTAAGCTGATTCGCTTTAACCGTTAACTTACCATAAAAATCTGCTGTCAGACTGGAATTTCGTAATTCACATTTTTAGGATGTGGCCTGTGGAATTTAGTCTCGCATACCAAATATTCAGAGGCCTCTTTCCTATGCTATAAACTCAGATTTTTATGAGAAGTCAGCTTAATTATAGCAGTTATCCTAAGATTTTGCCTATTATAATTCAATAAAATCAAGCAATTTTAATGCACGGTGGAATTTACCGTTGCACTGGAATTTACTTTTTCAAGTCAGCGCGTAGCATTGCGGTCCACGATGGATATCGATACGAGCATTAAAAATCAGAATCTGTCGGCAGAAGATGCAAAACGGATTGTGGATGAAGTCAAGGATATCAATCTTGGGGATGGAGTGACCTTTGAGGTTAAGGAAGTTTCCAATATCATGGATGAGATGGAGTATCCGGGTATTCGATTTACCATGAATGCTGTGATGGGAAAACTCGTTACACCGATGAAGATTGATATATCTACAGGAGATGTTATCACGCCAAGAGCAATCGAGTACAACTATAAATTGCTCATGGATGACCGTTCCATCAGCCTTTGGTCGTATAATTTGGAAACAATTCTGGCAGAAAAACTTCAGACGGTCCTTGCAAGAGGTCTTTTGAATACCCGAATGAGAGACTTCTATGACATCAAGACCCTGCTTTCTATTTACGAGCAGGACATCGATGCTGATGTGCTGAAAAAGGCATTTGAGGCAACCTGTAAGAAAAGAAGCACCGAAAATCTGAAAGAGGAAGCACCTAAAATTATGGCTGCCGTCAGTGATGACGCACAGTTACATACACTTTGGAAGTCCTACCAGAAGAAATATCCGTATGCGGCTGATATCAGCTATGAGGATATTATGGAGAGCACAATGCTCTTATGGAGTAAAATTCAATAATCGGTAGCAACCCCGTTGGAGAAATCTGACGGGGTATTTTTATACCCATTTTTTAGCCTGTCTGCCCTGTGCAGATGGGCTTTTCTTATGCCTGCGAGGAGGTGGTTACACAAATGGCATCCAGAATCCAGGGCATCACCGTTGAGATCGGCGGCGATACCACAAAGCTCTCCAAAGCACTGGAAAGTGTAAACAAATCAATTAAGGGGACGCAGTCCGGACTGAAGGATGTCAACAAACTCCTGAAACTGGACCCCTCCAATACAGAACTGGTTGTCCAGAAGCAGAAGATGCTTAAGGATGCCATTGAAGCTACCAAGGAAAAGCTGGCAACTCTGAAGACTGCCGCACAGCAGGCCAATGAGCAGCTTGCCAATGGTGAGATCACCCAGCAGCAGTATGATGCTCTTCAGCGTGAGATCGTGGGGACCGAACAGAATCTGCGATCCTTACAGGATCAGGCGGCTACTACCAATGCGACTCTTGCCAAAATCGATGAAGCCGGAGAAAAGCTCCAGAACATAGGATCTTCTGTGGAAAATGTCGGCAAGAAGTTCCTGCCGGTGACTGCCGCTGTAACGGGGCTTGGCACTGCCGCAGTGAAGACGGCAGCAGATTTCGATTCCGAGATGAGCAAGGTCTCTGCCATTTCCGGTGCAACAGGGGATGACTTTGACCAGCTCCGTGCGAAAGCCCGTGAAATGGGTGCAAAGACCAAGTTCTCTGCATCCGAGGCAGCTTCGGCGATGGAATACATGGCCATGGCCGGATGGAAGACTTCTGACATGCTGAACGGCATCGAGGGTATCATGAACCTCGCAGCGGCGTCCGGTGAAGACCTCGCTACAACTTCGGATATCGTAACCGATGCTCTTACTGCTTTCGGCTTATCTGCTGCGGATTCCGGGCATTTTGCAGATATCCTTGCAGCTGCTTCTTCCAATGCGAACACCAATGTCAGCATGATGGGCGAGACGTTCAAGTACTGTGCGCCTATCGCCGGTGCGCTGGGGTTCTCGGCAGAGGATACCGCAGAGGCTATCGGTCTCATGGCAAACAGTGGTATCAAGGCTTCTCAGGCCGGTACTTCGTTGCGATCCATCATGAACAACCTTGCCGGTGAAGTGACCTTTGTCGGTGAGAATATTGGCGAGGCCACAATTGCTACCAGTAATGCGGATGGCAGTATGAGAAGCCTGAACGATATCCTCGCAGACTGCCGTGTGGCTTTCTCCGGTTTGACCGAATCGGAAAAAGCATCCAATGCAGAGGCACTGGTCGGTAAGAATGCGATGTCCGGTTTCCTTGCCCTGATGAATTCCAGCGAGACGGATATCAACAAACTGCGTGGTGCCATTGAAAACTGCGATGGTGCATCCGAAAGCATGGCAGAGACCATGCAGGACAACTTAAATGGTCAGCTCACCATCCTGAAATCTCAGCTGGAGGAGCTGGCTATTTCTTTTGGCGATATCCTGATGCCCACCATCCGCAAGATCGTATCTGCCGTGCAACAGTTCGTGGACAAGCTCAACAGCATGGATGAAAGTACCAGGGAAACGATCATCAAGATCGGACTACTGGCAGCATCCATTGGTCCGCTGCTCATTGTGCTTGGCAAGACCATATCAACGGTTGGCACAGCAATGCGGGGGGTCAGTTCTCTTGCAAAGGGTGTCCGGCTTCTTATCACCCATGTGGGCAGTGCCAGCGGTGTGTTCAGCAAGCTGGGTGTGGTTCTGGGTGGTCTGTCCGGCCCGGTCGTAGCAGTGGTGGCGGTCGTCGGTACACTGGTGGCGGCGTTCATGAATCTCTGGAACACCAACGAGGAGTTCCGTACTGCCATTACCGGCATCTGGAACGACATCGTTTCCAAGGTGAAAGGCTTCTGCGACCAGCTGACACAGCGGATCAATGGGTTGGGCTTTAATTTTAAGGATGTCACTGAGGTACTGAAGGCAGTATGGGATGGTTTCTGTCAGGTGCTTGCACCGCTGTTTGAGGGAGCGTTCCAGAATATTGCCACCATCCTAGGTGTCGTTCTGGATACACTGCTCGGTCTATTCGACGTCTTTTCCAATGTGTTCTCCGGCAACTGGAGCGGTGCATGGGAAGCAGTGAAAGGCATCTTCTCCAGCATCTGGGAAGGTGTGAAGTCCGTATTCTCCACGACTCTTACCGCACTAAAGAGCGCACTGGATGTGTTCCTTGGTCTGTTTGGTACGGACTGGCAGACGGTCTGGGGCAGTATCAAGAGCTTCTTCGAGACCGTGTGGAGTGGAATCAGCAGCTTCTTTTCAAACACAGTTTCTGCTATCCAGAGTGTGGCAACGACTGTATTTACAGCAGTGTCTGGATTTTTTACTACCGTCCTTACGAGTATTCAGACGACCTTCAGCACCATCTGGACTGCCATTTCCACAGCAGTTTCTTCTGTGCTGAATACGATCCATACCACGGTGACAACTGTGTGGACGGCGATTTCGACCGCAATCTCTACGGTCATGAACACCATCAGCACCACGATCACTACAGTGTGGAACGGAATCTACAACACCATGAAACCTCTGCTGGATGCGTTCAAATATCTGTTTGAGACCATCTGGCAGGCAATACAGATCCTGATCGGCGCAGCACTGACCGCGATCCAGACGAAGATCACTTCTATCTGGAACGCTATCGTTGCCTTTGTGACTCCGCTGCTGACCAGATTGCAGACGACTTTCTCTACGGTTTGGTCGGCAATCCAGACAGCCATCTCCACGGTACTGACAGCAATTCAGACCGCAGTGACAACGGTGTGGAATGCCATTGTATCGTTCCTGTCTCCGCTGCTGACTGGCATCCAGACCCGGATGAGTACGGCATGGAATGCGATCCAGACGGTCATCTCGACTGTCCTTTCTGCGATCCAGTCCAAGGTTTCTTCCATCTGGACTGCCATCAGCAGCAAGATCTCCGGTGTGGTAAATGGCATCAAATCGGTGGTTTCTTCCGGCTGGAATGCCATGAAATCCACGGTATCGTCCCTCAGTAACAGCATCAAGAGCGCGGCTACCACAGCCTTTAACTCGATGAAATCCGGGATTTCTTCTACGATTTCCGGCATTAAGACCACCATCACGAATGGCTTTAACAGTGCGGTCTCCTTTATCAAGGGTCTGGCTGGACAGGCATTTTCGTGGGGCTCTGACATGATCGGCAACATTGTGTCCGGTATCCAGTCGAGGATTCAGGATGTGGCAAGTGCCGTATCGGGAGTGGCGGATCGTATCCGTTCCTTCCTGCACTTCTCTGTGCCGGATGAAGGACCTCTGGCAGATATGGAAAGCTGGATGCCAGACTTTATGCAGGGTCTGGCAAACGGCATCACGACCAACACCAGCCTTGTGACTGCGGCGGCAGAGAACCTGTCCACAACGCTGTCTACCTCCATCACCAACTCCATGAGGGGAGTGGAGCAGGCATACAGTAAGAGCTGGGCAGCCATCAGCCAGACGGTGAAGACCGGAACGGCAGGTGTAAGTGCCGCGATGAGATCCGCATGGAGCTCCATTACGACCAGTACCACGAGCACATGGAACAGCATCAAGACCACCATCCAGACCAGCTTTGCGGCGGTGAGATCCAATGTGACCTCTGCGACAGCGGTAGTTAAATCTTCCATGACCAGTGCATGGAATGCAGTGAAGTCGCTGACAACGACCAGCTGGAACGGAATCAAGAGCGTTATCACTACAGCATGGAACGGAATCAAGTCTCTGACTACTTCTGCGACTGCTTCTGTAAAATCTTCCATGACAAGCGCATGGAACGCAGTGAAAACTCTGACAAACACCAGCTGGAATGGTATCAAAACAGTCATTACGACAGCATGGAACAGCATCAAGTCTCTTACGACTTCTTCTGTCACAGCTGTCCGCAGTACGGTCACGAGCAGCTGGAATTCCCTGAAATCCACCACGACCTCTGCTTTCAACGGCATCAAGTCCACGGTGTCTTCGGCAATGTCCAGCCTGCGCAGCACGGTTTCTTCTGGTGTCGCAAGTATCAGGAGCAGCTTTAACTCGCTCGGTTCGATTGCTTCTTCGGCATACCGCTGGGGTGCAGATATCTGTTCCCAGATGGCGGCAGGTGTCCGGGCAGCGGCTAGTTCCGTGATCGCAGCGGCAGAAAATGTCGCAAGCAGGGTTAGAAGTCTGTTGCATTTCTCTGTACCAGACGAAGGTCCTCTGTCCGATGCAGATACCTATATGCCCGACTTCATGAAGCTGCTGGCAACCGGCATTAAGAAAAATGTCAAGTCGGTGGTGAAAGCCGTGCAGGGACTTGCTGGGTCTATGAGCAGCAACCTCACGACCCCGGTAGATTCTCTGGGCGACTGGATGGATTCCGTGGTCGGCAGTTTTGCCACCACGATCAAGAAAAGTCAGAGCGGTATCGGTAGTGCTGCAAGGGATGTGGGCAGCGGTATCCAGTCCCAGTTGATGTCCGGGCTTTCCGGTCTGAAAACACAGTTCCAGCAGCTCTGGACTGACCTGCAGGGTATCACCAAAACCGCAGTCGGTGGCATGAGCGATGAAGTGAAGCAGGGTTTTGCGGATATGAAGGATTCCATTGGTGAGCTGAGCTCTCAGACCAGTTCCCTTGGGAATGCGATCCGTAGCCTTGGCGATACCTTCAACTCGGATTTCCTAAAGAGCCTGGGCAACGGCATCAGCAAGGTCGGTGACACGGTCAATACGGTCACGGGGCTTGTGGACAAGCTCGGTTCCATGAAGAACACCATTGGAAACCTTGGAAGTACGATGCAGAACCTCGGCAATGTTCTCGGCACAGAGAACGGCGGCGGTCTGCTGTCCAACATCGGCAGTTTCCTGTCGAAAATCGGCAGTGCAGATGGCGGTCAGATTGTGTCGAACTTTGGCAACCTGATCTCTGGGTTGACTTCCAAGATGGGCGGTCTCGGAGAAGGCATCACTGGCATTATCTCGAAGCTGGGAAGCCTTAGCTCCAGCGGTGGGGGAATCCTGTCGAATCTGGGCGGACTGCTTTCCGGTGTGGTATCGAAGATCGGTGGTTTAGGCGGCAGTCTTTCCGGGCTTCTGTCTGGTGTGGGTTCCACATTGGGCGGAATTGCTGGTTCTGCCGGCTCCGCAATCGCAGGACTGTTCGGTTCGGTTGGCACGACTGTATCCAGTCTGGCTGCTGGTGCGGGATCGGCTTTGGCTGGTATCGCTTCCTCGGCTGGAGGCGTGCTTGCTTCGGCAGGCACAGCACTGGCCGGTCTGGCCGGTCCTGCGGGTATCGCAGTGGCAGCAGTCGGCGGCATCGGTCTGGGACTGACCGCTCTCTGGAAAAACTGCGATGGCTTCCGGGAGGGTGTGACGAATATTTGGAACAAGGTCACTTCTGTATTCACGAACGGTGTCAATGCCATCAAGAACGGAATCTCCAATGCGGCATCTGCCATCGGCAATGTGGCATCGTCCATCTGGGGCAGTATCAAGAATGTGGCTTCCTCGGCGGTCAGCTGGGGCAAAGACATCGTTGGCGGTATCGCCGGAGGTATCAAAAAGGGCGTCAGCTGGGTCGGCAATGCGGTCAAGAGTGTGGCAAGCGGTATCCGCTCGTTCCTGCACTTCTCGGTACCGGATGAAGGACCTCTGGCAGATGCGGACACCTATATGCCGGACTTCATGAAGCTGCTTTCCGGCGGCATCAAGAAAGGAGAAGGCAGTCTGATCAGCCAGATCAAGTCGATGGCAGCAAAGGTACAGCAGGGCATGGAGGGCATCAGCTCTTTCAGTCTGCCGGAACTGACCCTGCCGCACTTCGATGGCTCTGGCTGGAACTTCCCGCGGGCAGCTCTGGCCGGAGGCGGTACCACCCGGACGACCAACCTTGGCGGTGTGTATATCACGGTCAATGGCTATAACGCCCGGAACGATGATGAACTGGCACAGACCGTTGCCGATAAGATCAACGGCATGATCCACGAGGATGATTCAGTCTTCAAGTAAAGGAGGAGATGCGTATGGGCTACAACACCCCAAAGCAGACAGTATCACAGTTTCAGCTCAAAGGCAGATACGCCAGACAGTATCTGGCCTTTGCCGGGAAGTCCAGCAAAGACTTCCTTTTATATTTGTCTGGACCCGGTGTATATGATTCCCCGGCTGCAGATGTGGAGAGTACCTCCGTACCCGGCAGGAACGGGGACATCATCACCGAGAATGCAAGGACAGGAAGGCGCAGATATCAGAACGTGGATATCAAGTATAAAGCATTTTTCTTCAACGGTCTGCCAGCCAAGACCGCAGCGGTCAAGGCGTGGCTGTTATCTCCGATCGGCTACCAGAAGTTGCAGGACACCTACGACCCGGATTTCTTCAGGATGGCAGTCTGCAAGGATGCTCTGGAATTTGATATCACCGCCCAGAAAGCCGCTGAGATGGAACTGACCTTCAATTGTAAGCCCCAGAGGTGGAGCGTGGATGGGCAGAGGACGATCCGGCTGGATGGCAGATCAACTTTGAAGAACCCATTTGCATTTCCGGCGCAGCCTATCTTCAAGGTCTACGGAGATTCTGGCGGTGAGCTGTATGTGGGTGAGGAGAAGATCACCATCCACAGTATTAAGGACTACGTGCTGCTCAACTGTGAGACGCACAACGCCTACAACGCTTCCGGCTTCTGCAATGAGACCATCCTTTCGGATGACTTCCCGGAATTGCCGGAGGGAAAGACACAGATCACATGGACAGGCGGTATCACAGCGGTGGAGGTGACTCCACGCTGGTGGACGCTGTAAGAGGGAGGTGCAGCCAGTGATCCCATGTTTATATGATTCCAGAGAAATGAAATTTGACCATAACGGCATCGGAAAGCTGGCAGATGCACAGTCTTGTACCGTAACGGAAAAGAGAAACGGAAGCTATGAACTGAAGCTGGTCTGTCCGGCAGATGGCATCCATGCAGAGATGCTGGAGGAGGGGAATATCATCCTTGCCAAGCCATCCGATACCATGCAGTCTCAGCCGTTCCGCATCTACAAGATCACGACCCCTATTGATGGCAAGCTGGAAGTGCAGGCACGGCATATTTCCTACCAGCTCAACTTTATCACGGTATCACCATTTTCAGTGACCGGATGTGGCGGGGCAATGCAGGGGCTGGAAAGCCATGCGGCTTCCGACTGTCCATTTAATGTCTGGACGGATGTGGAATCCAGTGCAACCTTTACGCTGGGAGTTCCATCCTCCTTCCGAAACTGCCTTGGAGGTATGGCCGGGTCAGTTCTGGATGTTTTTGGCGGTGAATTCGAGTGGGACCGGTATACAGTCAAGTTCCATAAGGCAAGAGGTGCCGACCATAACGTCCACATTATCTACGGTAAGAACCTGACGGATTTCAAGATGGAAAGATCCATCGAGAACACGATCACTGGTGTGCATCCGTACTGGGTGGATAATGAAACCCAGGCGGTCATGGAGCTGCCGGAGAAGGTGGTGCTGCAAAGCAAGCGGTCAATTCCTTACCAGAAGGTCACCGTGCTGGACTGTACCAGCAATTTTCAGGAAAAGCCGAGCGAAGCGGCACTCCGGGAATACGCACAGAACTATATCGACACCACGGACTTAACGGAGCCGGAGATCGACATCAAGATCGACTTTTTACAGCTCTGGAATACACCGGGGTATGAGGACATCGTGGAAGCAGAGCGTGTCTCCCTTTGCGATACGGTCCATGTGTATATCTCAAAGCTGGGCATTGAGGTCAGTTCCAAAGTCACCGAGACCGAGTATGATGCGCTGCTGGAACGCTATAACAGCATCACGCTGTCAAACTCCACGGTCAGCAGCCGAAATTCTTCTCTGACAGGTTCGCTCAACAGCATCCGGAATACAGCGACGATTGCCTATGATACGGCAGTCCGTGCGGAAACGGCAGTGGGAGAGCAGGTCGGTGGGATCACAGCATCTATCATTTATGACGGTGCGCTTTTTGCTGCGCTGTTTGGCCTTCATTATAAAAATGAAACTGACAATAAGGGAAATACGACCCGGTATGCATTCAATGCGGCGACTTTGAAACAGTCCACGGTCGCATGGAAGAACCTGTCTCTTATACACATCTCCGAGCCCACGAGACTCGACGTCATCTC
>ERZ1026955.1077-NODE-1077-length-11119-cov-3.587762_pt1 | contig 11119 bp, 8 predicted proteins | sample MGYA00519459_ERZ1026955 | MGnify/ENA primary metagenome ERZ1026955 (study PRJEB26926, sample SAMN06164833) | human gut metagenome | biome: ENVO:00009003; feature: ENVO:2100002; material: ENVO:00002003 | host: Homo sapiens | place: USA | collected 2012 ...
GATCTACACAAGGCTATTCGTCGGCAGCGTCAGATGTGTATAAGAGACAGGGTGTGGCGGTTTTCCTGCATATTTTTAATGAACACTGCAAATACTTCTCTTGTGACGAAAGTTACTAATGAAGAACGGGAGGTATCTGAGTGTCTGAACAAGAAGAAAATGTAGAGAGCGAAAAGCTTGCTGAGGATATAAGGCAGATAAAGGAAATGGGTTCTGTCACATTGCCAGACGCAAAGCACGTTATACACTGCCTGAACATTATCGGTCAGGTGGAGGGGCATTATATTTTGCCTGCACAAAACAAGACCACCAAGTATGAGCATATCATACCTGCCCTTGTTGCTATCGAGCAGGATAGGAGCATAGAGGGGCTTGTGATAATCCTCAACACTGTGGGCGGAGATGTGGAAGCAGGACTTGCCATTGCAGAGCTTATTGCTAGTATGAAAACGCCTACTGTGTCAATGGTTGTGGGCGGAGGTCACTCCATAGGCGTGCCGTTGGCGGTGTGTGCGAAAAAGTCATTTATAGTGCCAAGCGCCACAATGACTATACACCCTGTTAGAATGAACGGGCTTGTGCTGGGAGTACCTCAGACGCTTTCTTATTTTGACAAAATGCAGGAAAGAATAGTTCGCTTTGTGTGCGATAATTCAGCCATAAAGCCTGAGCGTTTCCGTGAGCTTATGATGTCAACGGGCGAGCTTGTAATGGACGTTGGTTCTGTTATCGACGGGGAGCAGGCTGTAAAAGAGGGGCTTATCGACAGGCTCGGAGGGCTTTCCGAGGCGATAGACTGCCTTTATGATATGATAGAAAACAGTTCTGAAAAGGAGAAAGCTGAAAATGTTTCAGACAATAATCGACCTTTATGACGTATTCAGGACTGACGTAGATATCGGAGAAGAGTTTGAGGATGATGATACTGCTGTGGACACAGACCCGGCACATTATCTCAGCCGTGACGGCTTTTATCTCTGACAAACAACAAAATTTCGGAGGACAGCAATGGGTATCATCAATGCGATTTTTCAGGCTATAATTCAAGGCTTGACGGAGTTTCTTCCAGTTTCAAGTTCAGGACATCTTTCACTGTATCAGCATTTTACAGGAAACAGCGGTGAGGGAGCTTTGTTTTTCTCGGCGATACTTCACCTTGGCACGCTGGTAGCAGTATTTGTGGCTTTCAGGAAGACAATATGGGATATGATAAAAGAGCTTGGCGTTATGATAAAGGATATTTTTACAGGCAAGTTCACTCTTAAAAATATGAATCCTCCAAGGCGTATGATAGTTATGATAATAGTTTCCTGCTTCTGCCTTGTACCGTTCCTGCCATTTAAGGGCTGGTTTGAGGGCATTGCAGAGGATTCAAGCATTTTTGCAGAGGGTCTTTGTTTCCTTTATACATCGGCAATACTTTTTATGTCAGACCGCTGTGTAAAGGGTAAAAAGACTCAGGGCAATATAGCTTATAAAGACGCAATAACGGTCGGACTTTTTCAGGGAGTTGCACTGTTGCCTGGCGTTTCAAGATCAGGCTCGACTATCTCAGCAGGACTTTTCTCAGGCATGACCAGAGAAACATCGGTAAAGTATTCTTTCATTCTGGGCATACCTGTTATACTTATGAGCTGTCTGCTTGAAGTCAAGGATGCAGTTTCAACACATGCTGATATAGATTGGGTTAGCTGTGCAGTTGGATTTGTAGTTGCCGCATTTGTGGGACTTTGTGCTATCAAGCTTGTAAACTGGCTCGTTAAAACGGATAAATTCAAGGTGTTTGCTTATTATACCCTTGTGCTTGGCGTCATAGTCCTTGTTATCTCATTTATCGAGATGTGCATGGGTCACCCTATATCCTTTGCAAAGTAATGACATAAGATAATACAGTTTCTGTGAAAAAGCTTGAAATTCTGTTTTCAGGCTTTTTTGTGGGTTATAAAGGCAAATAACATTTTGCCTTTATTTGCTTAAATAAGACAAATACCGAAAGGAATGGTAAAATAAATGGCAGCTCAAAAGAAAGGCTCAAAGCCTGCGCCAAAGCAGACAGCGGCAAAGAAAAAGCCCGCACAAAAGCCTGCGCAAGCTGCAAAAAAGAAAACAAAACAGCAAAAGCCTCAGAGCAAGCCGCCACAGTCAAATTCCATGACAGCAGTGAGAGAAAGAGAGAACAGACGCTTCTGGTCTTATATACTTTTCTTTTTCGGCATACTTGAACTGCTTATTACGTTCGTGGAAGGAGACGGCTTGTGGAAATGGCTCCATGAGCTGAACCGAGGACTTTTCGGCGTGACAGTATTTCTGTTTGCACCTATGATAATCTATGTTGCACTTATGATAGCCTCAGATGTGACCCATAACAAGGTCATAGCGAAGGTGGTGGAGGGAAGCGTTCTTATGCTTCTTATAAGCGGCATGGCTCAGATAATCCAAGTGGGCTCTGTGGACGGAAGTTCGTTCTGGCTTAAACTTGTGGGGCTTTTCAATGATGGAAAACAGCTCCGTGGCGGCGGACTTGCAAGCGCATTGCTTGGCTGGCCTTTGCTTTCGCTTTTCAAGAGAGTTGGCGCAGGTATCGTTATCGTGCTTGTGGCATTCACTTTTATAATGCTGCTTACAAATGTTACGCTTCCGCAGCTTCTAAAGGCAGTTTCAAAGCCTTTTGTAAAGAGCTATGAAGCGGTGAACGAGGAGCGTATCGAGCGTGCGGCTCAGCCTCCGAAGCCTCCAAGAGAGAAGAAAGAACCAAGGCGTAATGGTAGGGTTGATATTGCAAAGTTCTATCCTGATGATGGCCCTGACACTGCGGCGGAAGCCTTTGTGCCTGTTGCAGAGGCGGAAGAAGCTACCGACAAGGTGGACGCTTCAAAGATAGATATGCCGGTCCACCCTGTGAAAGCTCCTGTGATAACACATGAAAAGCTTGAAGAAACGGCTAAGACTACCGATAATGAGGAGCTTAAAAAGATAATAGAAAACGCCATAGGCGACAGCAGAGAAGAAAAGAAGTCCAAGGACGAGCCTGTTAAACCACCAGTAGTGAATGTTGATAAGAACGGTCAGACAACGTTCTTTGAGAAAGATAATAAAATATCTGCTTACGTTTATCCGCCTGTGGATATACTCAAATATGCTAAAAATCCTGTGGCATCCGAGATAGTCCAGCAGGAGATACAAGAGAAATCTGCGAAGCTTGTGGAAACGCTTGAAACATATGGCGCTAAAACAAGGATCGTGGGCATACACAGAGGTCCGTCTGTTACAAGATATGAGCTTCAGCCTGCAGCAGGCGTAAGAGTGTCGAAGATAACGGGTCTTGCAGACGATATCGCACTTAACCTCGCGGCAATGAGCGTTCGTATCGAAGCTCCTGTGCCGGGCAAGGCGTGCATAGGCATAGAAGTGCCGAACGATCATAGAGATACGGTTTCTCTCCGTGAGCTTATCGACAGCGAGGAATACAGAAAGGCAAAGGGCAAGCTTACATTTGCAGTGGGCAAGGATATCGAGGGTAATATCATTATCGGCGATATCGCCAAAATGCCGCATATGCTCGTTGCAGGTACAACAGGTTCAGGTAAATCTGTTTTTACAAACTCTATCATACTTTCTATACTTTACCATGCGTCGCCTGACGAAGTAAAGCTTATTCTTATCGACCCTAAGAAAGTCGAGTTTCCTATTTATAATAAGATACCTCATTTGCTTATCCCTGTTGTTACCGAGCCTTTAAAGGCGGCTGGTGCGCTTGGCTGGGCGGTAAATGAAATGAACAAGCGTTATCTTATGTTTGAGGCGAACAATGTAAAGAACTTGCAGGAGTTTAACGACATGGTTCTTGAAGAACGCAATAAGCCTGCCGAGGAGCAGGACGAAGTCCGTGCAAAAATCGACCTGCTGCCGCAGATAGTTATTGTGGTCGATGAGTTCGCCGATCTTATGATGGCTGCGAGAAGCGAGGTAGAGGACTCAGTTTTAAGACTTGCACAGCTCGCTCGTGCGGCAGGAATACATATGATAATCGCAACACAGTCCCCTAGGGCGGACGTGTTGACAGGACTTATCAAGTCAAATATCCCGTCAAGAGTATCCCTTAGCGTGTCCAGCAACGTTGACTCACGAGTTATACTTGATGAAAGCGGTGCAGAGAAGCTTCTTGGAAACGGTGACCTGCTTTATAAGCCTGTTGGCGTTAAAAAGCCTATAAGAATGCAGAGCGGCTATGCAGCGACTTCTGAGATAAGAGAGGTTGTAAACTTCCTCAAGAACGAGCATACCGCAGAATACAGTGACGAAGTTATCGCAGAGGTGGAGGAGAATACTCCGCAACCAAAGGACAGCGGTTCGGCAGGCAGCGATAATGTTTCCGTAAATCCTGATGATGACCTTGTAAATCAGGCAATATCCATAATCGTGCAGACAAATAACGCTTCCACTGCGTTCTTGCAAAGAAAGCTAAAGCTCGGTTTCCCTAGAGCCGCCCGTATTATGGACGAGATAGAGGAAATGGGCATAATAGGACCACAGGAAGGCTCTAAGGCACGAAAGATAAACATAACAAAAGAAGAATGGGCTGAAATGCAGGCAAGAAGATAGCTCAGGCGGAAAGGGATAACATGGCAGGCAGATCTGCGAAAAAGAAAAATTCGACAGCACCGCTTAAAAAGGCGGTAACGCTCATAGCGGTTTTTGTGGTGCTGCTTTTTACAGTGCTTGACCTGACGGGGTTAGTTTCTTTCGACAGCTTGCTTATTAAGGCAGGCGTTGAGGACAAGCCGGCGGAACACGCTCAGACAGAGGTGCATTTTATCGACGTTGGTCAGGGCGACAGCACCCTTGTGATATCACAAGGGGAGGTTATGCTCATTGACAGCGGCGATAAAGATGACAGCAATAAAATAGAAAAATATCTTGAAAAGCAGGGAGTGACAGAGTTAAAATATCTCATTGCCACCCACCCTCACGCTGACCATATTGGTGAAATGAGCGAGATAATAGACCAGTTTCACGTGGATAAATTCATTATGCCGAAAGTCAAGGCTGATATGATGCCCACCACAACGATATATGAGAAAATGCTCAAAAGCATAAAGGCAAAGGGCTTGAAGATAACACAGGCAAAGCCTATGGAATTTGAGCTTGGAAGCTGTAAGGTGGAGCTTTTCACACCAAAAAATGATTATGATGATCTTAATAACTATTCCACACTTGTGAAGATAACAGACGGTGAGAATAGCTTTCTTATCACGGGGGATTGCGAGACCACTGAGGAGAAAGATATACTTTCTCAGGGTTATGACGTTTCTGCAAAGGTGCTTAAAGCAGGTCATCACGGCAGTTCCACTTCTTCGGGGGTCGGTTTTCTTAACAAGGTCATGCCGAGATATGCTGTTATATCCTGCGGCAAGGGCAACAAGTATGGTCACCCACACGAGGAAACTGTCACAAGGCTGAAAAAATATGCTTCCCATTTGTATGTCACTGCAGATGTGGGAACGATAGTTTTCAGCTCAGATGGCGAGGGTCTGAGCGTTTCTGCTGAAAAGGGAGAAAAGTGAAATGGAAGAGATTCTTATAGTTGACAGGATAGAAAACGGCTATGCCGTGTGCGAAACTGAGCAGGGAGAAAAAAAGGATATACCGCTTTCTGAAACAAAAGACGTTCACGAGGGTGACGTGCTTATCTTAAAGGACGGCGTTTATATCCCAGATAAGGACAAAACAGAAGCAAGAAGAAAAAGGATACTCGCCCTACAGGAGGATCTGTGGGATTAAATATATGCTGAAAGGTATAGATAGAAATGGAAAAAGATTTATTTACGCTTATCAATGAAAAGCTTTCAGGCTTATCAAAGGGACACAAGCTTATTGCGAACTACATTCTCTCCCACTATGACAAAGCGGCTTTTATGACGGCTCAGAAGCTTGGAAAAACCGTGGGCGTCAGCGAATCAACTGTGGTAAGATTTGCCTCAGAGCTTGGCTATGACGGCTATCCTGCCCTTCAAAAAGGCTTGCAGGAGCTTATGAGAAACAAGCTTACAACTGTTCAGAGAATAGAGGTCACTTCCGACCTTATGAGCAGTGACAACGTGCTTGAAAGGGTACTCAATCTCGACATCGACAAGATAAGGCGTACTTTGGAGGAAACCTCAAAGGAGGACTTTAACAATGCCGTTGACACTATCGTATCCTGCAATACCCTTTACATAATGGGTACGAGAAGTGCAGCTTCTATCGCTTCGTTCCTTGCTTATTATCTGGGACTTATTTTCCCCCATGTAAAGCTTGTTCAGAGTACGACTACTTCAGAGCTTTTTGAAAAGATAATGAGAATAGACGAAAAGGACGCCATGATAGGCATATCTTTCCCGAGGTATTCAAAGCAGACCGTCAAGGCACTTAAATATGCAAAGAGCAACGGTGCGAACGTTATAGCTATAACAGACTCAAAGGCTTCGCCTATCGCAAAGTATGCAGACAGTCTGCTTCTTGCAAGAAGCGATATGGCATCGTTCGTTGACTCCCTCGTTGCACCGCTGAGCCTTATAAATGCACTTATCGTTGCTGTATCCATAAGAAATATCGACAGAGTGTCCCAGACCTTTGAACGTCTTGAAAAGGTATGGGCTGAGTATGACGTTTACGCAAAAAGCGAGGAAGATACACAGTGAGAAGATTTGACGCAGTTATAGCAGGCGCAGGTGCGGCAGGAATGTTCTGCGCCGTCCAGCTTGGCTGGCGTGGAAAGAGCGTTGCTGTTATCGAGCATAGCGGCTGTCAGGGCAGAAAACTCATGATAACAGGCAAAGGCAGGTGTAACGTCACAAACAACTGTACCGCTGACACTGTTATGAAAAATATCCCACGCAACAGCAAGTTCATGTATTCTGCACTGAGCAGATTTGCTCCAGAGGACGTTATGAGCTTTTTTGAGTGTCTTGGTGTGGAGCTTAAAACAGAGCGTGGCAACAGGGTGTTCCCTGTAAGCGACAACGCAAAGGATATCGTCAAGGCTCTTGTGAAAGCCTGCGAGGACAGTGGTGTGCAGTTTATCGACGATGAGGTAAAAGAGCTTATCATCAAGGACGGCAGAGCAGAGGGCTTTAAATGCGAGCATGGGGATTATTACGCAGACAGCGTTATCGTTGCAACTGGCGGAAAGTCCTATCCACGGACAGGCTCAACAGGCGACGGCTATAGGCTTGCCAAGTCTGTGGGGCATAAGGTCACGGCAATAACGCCATCACTTTGCCCTGTGGTCACATATGAGCGTGAGGAATGTGCTTCTGCAATGGGGCTTTCCCTTAGAAACTGCACCTTGACGCTTCGTGAAGAGAACAGAGATAAACCAATTTTCCACGAGCTTGGGGAAATGCTTTTCACACACTTTGGTCTGAGCGGACCGCTTGTGATTTCGGCTTCTGCTCACCTTGGTGATATGAATAAGTCAAGGTATTATATGGATATCGACCTTAAACCTGCACTGAGCCATGAACAGCTTGACAGCAGGATACTTCGTGATTTCGGTGATTTTCCAAACAGAGATTTTCAGAATTCACTGGGTAAGTTGCTGCCTTCAAAGATAATACCACTTATAATAAAAAGGTGCGGCATCGATCCTGAGAAAAAGGTCAATCAGATAACCCGTGAGGAGCGTGAAAGGCTTGTTTCCACAGTGAAAAAGCTAACGTTCACGGTGAAGTGTATGCGCCCTGTAGAGGAAGCTATCATCACCCGTGGAGGAGTTGATGTTTCGCAGATAGACCCACGGTCAATGGAGTCAAAGCTGTGTAAAGGACTTTACTTTATCGGTGAGGTGCTTGACGTTGACGCTTATACGGGCGGTTTTAATTTGCAGATAGCGTTTTCCACGGCGTATAGCTGTGCGGATAAAATAGGATAAGGAGATTTTAATATGGGAATAAACGTGGCTCTCGACGGACCTTCCGGAGCAGGAAAGTCCACTATCGCAAAGGCGGTAGCGAAAAAGCTTGAATATGTATATGTAGACACAGGTGCGATGTACCGCTCTATAGCTTATTATGTTATAAGCAAGGGTGCAGACCTTTCTGACCCTGAGCAGATAAAACCCCTTCTTGGTGAGATATCCATAAAGCTTTGCTACACAGAAGCAGGGCAGAGAGTGATGCTCAATGACGAGGACGTTTCAGACAAAATAAGAACGCCTGAGATATCCATGGGTGCGTCAAAGGTGTCTGCTATACCTGAGGTAAGAGAATTTCTGCTTGAACTTCAGAAGAATATCGCAAAAGAAAACAACATCATCATGGACGGCAGAGATATCGGCACTGTGGTTTTGCCAAACGCTGACGTGAAGATATTCCTCACAGCCGCACCTGAAGCCAGAGCGGAAAGACGTTTCAAGGAGCTTCAGGAAAAGGGCGACAAGTCTACATATGACGAGGTATTGCAGGATATAATCCAGCGTGACTATAACGATACACACAGAGAGATAGCACCGCTGAAAAAGGCTGATGACGCTGTTGAGGTGGACTCTACTGAGTTGACTCTTGAAGAGTCTGTTGAGGCTATTTACAAGGTAATAACTGACAAGACTAAAAAAAAAGAGCGTAAGATAAAAGAGATAATGCCGGTGAGACCTGTGAAAAAAGAACACAGGCTTGGTCATTTCCATATGTTTTGGTACACAGTGCTGAGATATATCGTTATCGGACTTTATCATCTGTATTTTAACATCACTTTCGAGGGCACAGAGAATATCCCGAAGGACGGCGGGAATATATTCGCTTCAAACCACAGAAGCTATCAGGACCCTGTTTTTATCGCACTGCCAACAAGAGTGCCGCTTTCTTATATGGCTAAGGAGGAGCTTTTTCATCAGAATGTGTTCTTCACTCTGCTTATAAAAGCGTTCGGAGCATTCCCTGTCACAAGAGGAAAGGGCGACACTCAGGTCATAGATACATCTATAGAGAAGCTTGAAAAGGGCAGAAACCTTGTCATTTTCCCTGAGGGAACACGTTCAAAGGACGGCAAGGTAGGAAAGGGCAAAACAGGTGTTGCATTGGTGGCGGCTGTGGCTCAGGTGCCTGTGGTCCCTGTTGGTATCAATTTCGAGGGCAAGCTCAAATTCAGAAAGCGTGTAGTTGTAAGATTTGGCAAGCCTATAGTGCCTAGCGAGATAGGAGTTACAGCCACCGACCCTCATTCTCTTAGGACTATCAAGAACGAGATCATGAAAAATATCACGGAGCTGGTACATTAAATGTTAACAAAATGTAAAATTTGCGTTGCAAAGACCGCAGGTTTCTGTTTTGGTGTAGACAGAGCCGTAAAAATAGTGTATAATGAATTAGATAACCGAAATAATGTTGTAACGTTAGGCCCAATCATTCACAATCCAAACGTAGTTTCTGACCTTGAAGCAAAAGGAGTTTACTCCACCGATGTGGATAAGGTCACGAAAGACCAGACAGTTGTTATCAGATCCCACGGAGTTGGACTGGACGTGTATGAAAAGCTTGCAAAGGTAGGTGCGGAGGTAATTGACGCTACCTGTCCCTTTGTGGCAAGGATACACAAGATAGCAGCCGAAAAATCGGGCGAGGGATACGTTATTCTTATCGCAGGTGATGAGGCTCACCCGGAAATAATGGGTATAAGAGGTCATTGCAGCGGAGAGAGTTATGTGTTCAGTTCATGTGACGATTTTGAAAATTTGGTGAAAGAGAAAGATTTTTCGTCAAAAAAGGTTGCAATTCTGGCTCAGACAACGTATAATAAGAATATGTGGAGAAAGTGCGAAGAGCTTTTTGAGAGGTATCTGCCTGAGGCTGTGGTGTATAACACCATATGCAGTGCCACTTCTGAAAGACAGAAGGAGGCGGCGGAGCTTGCGAAGGCTGCCGACATAATGATAATAGTCGGAGGGCTGCACAGCTCCAATACTCACAAGCTTAAAGCCATATGCGATGAATATTGCAAATGTTGGCTTGTGGAGGACGCCGAAGGACTGAGGGCATGTGATATTGACTTATCAGGTGCAAAATTTATCGGGATTTCTGCTGGTGCATCGACGCCGGCTTATATAATCAAGGAGGTACAACAGACCATGAGTGAAATGTTGAACAATGTTGACGAAGAATTTAATTTTGAGGAGGAACTGGAAAAGACTCTGAAAAAAATACATACGGGAATGAAGGTTGAGGGCGTTGTCACCGATATCAATAACGGTGAAGTAGCCGTAGATATCGGAACAAAGCACACAGGCTATATTCCTGCATCTGAACTTACAGATGATCCTACTAAGAAGCCAGAGGATATCGTAAAGGTAGGCGACAAGATCGATCTGATCGTTCTTAAGACAAATGACCAGGAGGGTATCGTTACACTTTCTAAGAAGAAGGTTGACGCAGTTCTTGGTTTCCAGAAGATAGTTGAGGCTAAGGAAGCTGACGCTACACTTACAGGTACAGTTACAAACGTTGTTAAGGGCGGTGTACTCGTATCAGCTAACGGTGTTAAGGTATTTATCCCTGCTTCACAGGCAGCTCCAAGAAGAGATTTCGATCTTAACGATCTGCTCAAGCAGTCAGTAAGCTTCAAGATCCTTGAGGTAAACGAGGCTAAGCAGAGAGCAGTTGGTTCTATCCGTGCAGTAGCAAGAGAGGAAAGAGCAGCAGCTCAGGCTAAGTTCTTTGAGACAGCTCAGATCGGTTCTGAGGTAGAGGGTACAGTTAAGTCTATCACAGATTACGGCGTATTCGTAGATCTCGGTGGTGTTGACGGCCTTATTAGAAGAATGGATCTTTCTTGGAACAGGATCAAGCACCCTTCAGACGTTGTTTCTGTTGGCGATAAGATCACTGTTACTATCAAGGATATCGACAGCGAAACAAAGAAGGTTTCATTGACATATAAGAAGGCTTCTGAGAATCCATGGGAGATCTTCAAGGCTAACTATGAGGTAGGTCAGGTAGTTAAGGCTACTGTTGTTTCTATCACAAGCTTTGGTGCTTTTGCACAGATCATTGACGGTATTGACGGTCTTATCCATATCTCTCAGATCGCTAACCAGAGAGTAAACCTGTCTCTTATACACATCTCCGAGCCCACGAGACTCGACGTC
>ERZ1026955.1105-NODE-1105-length-10888-cov-4.285055_pt1 | contig 10888 bp, 7 predicted proteins | sample MGYA00519459_ERZ1026955 | MGnify/ENA primary metagenome ERZ1026955 (study PRJEB26926, sample SAMN06164833) | human gut metagenome | biome: ENVO:00009003; feature: ENVO:2100002; material: ENVO:00002003 | host: Homo sapiens | place: USA | collected 2012 ...
TTATAAGAATTTATAGAAGAATATCATGAAATACTGGATGTTATTGTTTGCCTTTTTGTGGGTATCTTACGGAACGGGCATGGCCCGGAAAACCGAAAAAATAGTAAATAACGGAATTCCCTGGTTTGACGACAGGGGAGAGATTGTCAATGCCCACGGTGCCTGCATTGTGGAAGAGAATGGCAGATATTATCTTTTCGGGGAATATAAGTCGGACAAGAGCAATGCATTTCCGGGTTTCAGTTGTTATTCATCTGATGATTTGGTGAACTGGAAGTTCGAACGTGTTGTACTGCCGATGCAGTCAAGCGGAATTCTTGGCCCTGATCGTGTAGGCGAGCGTGTGAAAGTCATGAAATGCCCTTCTACCGGCGAGTATGTGATGTATATGCATGCAGACGATATGAACTATAAAGATCCCCATATCGGTTATGCTACCTGTAGCACTATAGCAGGTGAATATAAACTTCACGGACCTCTGTTGTATGAAGGTAAGCCTATTCGCCGCTGGGATATGGGGACTTATCAGGACGCGGACGGTACCGGATATCTGCTGTTGCACGGAGGAATTGTCTATCGTTTGAGTAAGGACTACCGTACGGCAGAGGAAAAAGTGGTATCGGGAGTAGGTGGTTCTCACGGAGAGTCTCCGGCAATGTTTAAAAAGGACGGCACGTATTTCTTCTTGTTCTCCAATCTGACCAGTTGGGAGAAGAATGATAATTTCTACTTTACAGCCCCTTCCGTCAAAGGGCCGTGGACCAGACAAGGTTTGTTTGCTCCCGAAGGAAGCCTGACCTATAATTCACAGACCACTTTTGTGTTTCCTTTAAAGTGTGGCGAAGATACGATTCCTATGTTTATGGGCGATCGCTGGTCTTATCCGCATCAGGCTTCGGCTGCCACCTATGTGTGGATGCCTATGCAGGTGGATGGAACAAAGCTTTCTATTCCGGAATACTGGCCTTCCTGGGACGTTGATAAGTTGAAACCCGTAAATCCTCTGCGTAAAGGAAAAACCGTCGATTTAAAGAAGATAACGTTCAGTAAAGAAGCTGACTGGAAAGTGGAGGAAGGAAGAATATCTTCCAATGTAAAAGGAAGTACGCTGAGCATTCCTTTCACTGGCTCTTGTGTGGCTGTTATGGGTGAAACGAACTGTCATAGCGGATATGCGCGTATGAATATCCTTGATAAGAAAGGGGAGAAAATATATTCTTCACTGGTCGATTTCTATAGTAAGGCGAATGATCATGCAACGCGTTTTAAGACTCCCCAATTGGCTGAAGGGGAATATACGCTGGTGATTGAAGTTACGGGCATCAGCCCCACATGGACTGATAAAACGAAGAGAATCTATGGCAGCGACGATTGCTTTGTGACCATTACTGATATTGTAAAACTGTAATATTTATGAGAAATAGAATTTTATTTTCTTTCCTTGCTTGGGTAGCAGTGATCGTGTCCGTTCAGGGTAAACAAAAAGATTTTGTTTTGCAGTCCGGTCAGCCGGTTGCGATAGCTTGCAGCGGTTCGGAAGCACCGGTGGTGCGTACTTCGCTGGACTTGTTGTCCCGTGACCTTCAGACTGTATTGTCGGCAACTGCCCATATAGACACAAACACCGGAAACATCCTGGTAGGAACGATCGGACAGAGCAAGCTGATTGAGCAGGCAGGCATCGATATTTCCGCATTAAAAAACAAAAAGCAGGCTTTCATGCTCGCCGTCTCAGAAGATGGAAAGCTAGTAGTAGCCGGCAGCGACAGTCACGGTACAGCCTACGGCATACTTGAAATATCCCGTCTGCTAGGTGTTTCCCCTTGGGAATGGTGGGCGGATGTGACTCCGGAGAAGAAAGAGATGTTCCGCCTTTCTTCCAATTTCAGAGAGTTGCAGTCTCCTTCTGTGGAGTATCGGGGCATCTTTATTAATGATGAAGATTGGGGACTGATGCCTTGGAGTAACAAGACTTACGAACCGTCGGATGTGAAAGGAGAAATCGGGCCGCGTACCAACGAACGTATTTTTGAGTTGCTGCTTCGTTTGCGGGCCAATACCTACTGGCCTGCTATGCATGAGTGTACCTTGCCTTTCTTTCTGACGAAGGGCAATCGGGAAGCAGCGAAAAAGTATGGCATCTTTATGGGAGCTTCCCACTGCGAACCAATGGCGTGCAATGCTGCCGGAGAATGGAAAATACGTGGAAAAGGAGCATACGATTACGTGAATAACAGTCCGGCCGTTTATCAGTTTTGGGAAAATCGTGTGAAAGAAGTTGCCGGACAAGAGATACTTTACACGCTGGGTATGCGTGGCGTTCACGATGGAAAGATGCAGGGAGCCAAGACGGTAGAAGAACAGAAAGCCGTCCTGAACCGGGTATTTGTTGACCAGCGCGGCTTGCTCGAAAAGTACGTGAATAAAGACGTAACACAAGTGCCGCAGGTCTTTATTCCTTATAAGGAAGTGCTCGATATTTATCATGCGGGGCTGCAAGTACCCGAAGACGTGACCTTGATGTGGTGTGATGATAACTACGGCTATATCCGTCATTTCCCCACTGCCGAAGAGCGTGCCCGTAAAGGCGGCAACGGAGTCTATTATCATGTTTCCTACTGGGGACGCCCGCACGATCATTTATGGTTGAGCACCATGAGTCCATCGCTCATTTATCAACAGATGAAGCAGGCTTACGATCAGGGAATACAGAAAATGTGGATACTGAACGTCGGCGACATCAAGCCTGCCGAGTATCAGATAGAACTGTTCATGGATATGGCATGGAATCTGGATAAGGTATCTTCCGAAGGAGTAACCGCACATCTGAAACATTGGCTGGAACGGGAACTGGGAACCTCCTGTGCAAAGACCATCCTCCCCGTTATGCAGGAACATTATCGCTTGGCACATATCCGCAAACCCGAATTTATGGGAAATACACGGGAGGAAGAAAAGAATCCGGTCTATCGGGTAGTCAAAGACTTACCGTGGAGCGAAAGAGAGATAAACGAACGTCTGAATGCTTACAGCGAACTTTCGGAAACAGTAGAGAAAGCTGCTTCTAAAGTACCCGCCGACAGACAGAGCGCTTACTTCGAACTGGTGAAATATCCTGTACAGGCTGCAGCACAAATGAATCGCAAACTGTTATACGCCCAATTGGCACGCCACGATAAGGAAGACTGGGAAAAGAGTGATGCCGCTTACGACAGCATTGCTGCACTGACTCAACACTATAACTCATTGGAGAATGGGAAATGGAATCGCATGATGGACTTCAAACCCCGCAAGCTCCCTGTATTCAACCGTGTGGAAAGAAATGCGGCTACTGCTCCGATGACAGCGGACCGTAAAGCAGCCTGTCAATGGAACGGGGCGGAGGCAAAGAAGGGAAACGCTATTGTCTGCGAAGGTTTGGGATATGAAGGCAAAGCCGCAGAGATAAGAAAAGGCGATGCGCTGACTTTCTCTTTCGGTAATCTGAAAACGGACTCGGTAGAGGTGGATATCCGGTTACTTCCCAATCATCCGGTGCATGGCGATAAGTTGCGTTTCTCGGTTTCTCTGGATGGTGCCGAGCCTGAAGTGATAGCGTACGAAACGAAGGGGCGCAGCGAGGAATGGAAAGAGAACGTGCTTCGTAATCAGGCAATCCGGAAAATCGTACTTCCCGTTACGGGTAAGAAATCACATCAACTGGTCATCAAGGCATTGGATGAGGGAGTGATACTGGATCAGGTAATGCTTTATGAGGTGAATTAGATATAATTCTATATTTTATAGTTTCAGACTGGCTGGGTCAGTCAGTCTGAAATACACTGTTTATTGTCCCGGCTTGATAATCAACCGCAGTACAAACCAAGCATGATGTGCTGCGGTGCTTATCCATCCATAATGTTTTGCCATAATGCGGAACCGTTCCTTAAGAGAAGCCTTCCGGTTCTGCGTGGTCATTCCTTCATCCAGATAGTCGATGATTGTCAGGTGCGTATTGTGCAGGGTACGCGCCTTTTTCATGATGCGGATGCACCAGTCGAAATCAGCGGAGTACCGGTAGTTTAAGTCATAAGGTTCCATCAGCGTATGTCTGGCAAAGAAAGCCTGATGGCAGACTAACATTCCTTGTTTGAAACTCTTCCAGTCCAGCTTTTCGGGCGTGGAAAGGCGGCGCATATGCAGAAAGTGCCTGTCTTTGTCAACAATCGCAGTTTCCCCGTAGATGACGTCGGGGAGAACACTCCCATGAATGCTGTGCACCATTTGCTGCAAGGTGTCGTCTTCGTGAAAGCAGTCGCCCGCATTCAGGAAACAGAGATAGTCGCCGCTGGCAAGGGAGATCGCCTTGTTCATGGCATCGTACAATCCTTTGTCCGGTTCGCTGACGACGGTAGTTATCCGTGAGCGGTATCTGTCGATGATAGAGAGAGTACCGTCTTTGGAGGCTCCGTCCACAATGATGTATTCTACGTGGTGGTAAGTCTGCGAGATAACACTTTGGATGGTATCTTCCAGTACTTTCTCGGCATTGTAGGTCACCGTGATAATCGAGAACTTGGGAGTAGGATGGACACTATGCATATTTCCCTGTTATTTTGTTGTAAACGTCCGTGTACTTCTTCGCTATGATACTTTCCGAATAGTTGCCTATGGCCTTGCGGCAGGCTTGTGCGGAGAGTTCCGCATATTCGGGTTCCGTCAGTACCCAATGGATGCCGTTGGCCAGATCTTCGGAAGACTTGCGCTGAGCTACGTATCCGTTGTGCAGATGATCGATCATTTCCGGTATGCCTCCGGTGTTGAAACCGACGCAGGGCACACCGCAGGACATCGCTTCCATCACCATATTCGGCAGATTCTCTTCGAGAGAAGGGATAGCGAAGAGGTCTACGGCATTGTATATATCCACCAACTCATGTTCATTCTTAATATAAGGAAGCGGATAGACGCGGAAAGGAATCAGGTCTTGCAACTGCTGCGACTGGTTGCCGAAAACAACCACGCCCAATGAGTCTTTCCATTCCGGATGTTTCTCTGCCAGCAGTTTGCAGGCTTCAATCAGATAGTCAATTCCCTTTCGCTTGTCTGTTATCTTGACAGAACCGAAAAGAATCAGCTTCCCTTCCTGCGGCAGCCTGCATTTTCTGCGGGCTTCCTGCTTATTGTGAGGCTTGAACAGATTCGTGTTGATGGCGTTCGGGATACTGATAACCGTTTGTCCGGTGAGCAGTCCGCTGACTTTGGCTTTCTCCGCCAGCCAGCGGCTACAGCCTACAAACGTGATGGATGCCTGGCTATAAATTTCTTTCTTCTTCCGGAAGATTCGGGTAGATAAGTCCTTCTTGCCTCCTCCTCCGTAGATGTAAGGGCAGTGGTGGCATTCCTGTTCGTAGTTTCTGCATTCGCGTGCATAATGGCAGATGCCGGTGCAGGGCCACATATCGTGCATGGTCCATACTACAGGTTTGCCGGAAGTCAGAATCTTGCGGATGGTGTTGAGTGACAGCATCCCTTGGTTGATCCAGTGCAGATGGATGACATCTGCCTGCTGAAATTCGGGAAGCGAAGTGATGTCCGTACCGGTATTGGCGATATCTACGGCGAAGAGATCATTCTTCTTGAAACGGTTGGCTTTCCAGATGACGATGCGTTCCCACATGAATTTCCATACGTGTAGCCAACTGCGCTTTAGGCCGACGACGCTGATTTGGTCTGTCTGTTTGTCACGTACCAACATTTTCGCCTTGATGCCGTTGTTCTTAAGCGATTCCATCAGTCGTCCGGCAGCGACAGCCGCACCACCTATTCGTTCGGAAGTATTGATGATTAGTACCCTCATGCTTTCAAAATGTTTGCACAAAAGTAGTGGTTTTCAGTGAAAATCCGTACAAAGTCACATATTATTTGTACTTTTGCCACACTTATTAATAAGGAGATATTGAACATGAAAAAGGTTGTGTTTTTAGGATTAGGGTATATCGGCCTTCCTACGGCAGCCGTTGCTGCCGCTCACGGTTTCGAAGTCATAGGAGTAGATGTCAATCCTTCTGTGGTGGAAACGATCAACCAGGGAAAGATACATATTGTAGAACCTGAACTGGGTCAGGTAGTCAGGGACGTAGTGCAGAGTGGAAAGTTGCGTGCTGTATGCAAGCCGGAAGCGGCGGATGCTTTCTTTATCGTAGTGCCTACCCCGTTCAAGCAGAACCATCGGGCGGACATCACCTATGTGGAAGCGGCCACCCGTTCCGTGATCCCTTATCTGCAGGAGGGTAACCTGTTTGTCATCGAATCCACTTCTCCGGTATATACCACCGAACGTATGGCGGAAGTGATCTATAAAGAACGTCCCGAACTGAGAGGGAAGATACATATTGCTTATTGTCCCGAACGCGTATTGCCGGGAAATACATTATACGAACTGGTGCACAACGACCGCGTGATAGGCGGCATCGATCCGGCATCCACCGAAAAAGCCATTGAGTTTTATTCCGCTTTCGTACAAGGCCAACTGCACGGCACCAATGCCCGCACGGCAGAGATGTGCAAACTGACGGAGAACTCCTCCCGCGACTCACAGATCGCCTTTGCCAACGAACTCTCCATGATCTGCGACAAAGCCGGAATCAATGTATGGGAACTGATCGCACTTGCCAACAAGCATCCGCGTGTGAATATCCTTCAACCGGGCTGCGGAGTAGGCGGTCACTGCATTGCGGTAGACCCTTGGTTCATCGTATCCGACTATCCGGAACAGGCGCAGCTCATCAAGCGTGCCCGTGAAACGAACGATTACAAAGCGGACTGGTGTGCGAACAAAGTATTGGAAACCTGTCAGAAGTTTGTGGAACAGAACGAGCGCGAACCGGTCGTTGCCTGCATGGGACTGGCTTTCAAACCGAATATCGATGACTTACGGGAATCTCCCGCCAAATATATCGCTTCCCGCATCATCTCCGAATCGAGAGCGGACGTGCTGATTATCGAGCCTAATATAAGCACTCATAAGAGCTTCCATCTGACAGATTATCGGGAAGCATACGAGAAAGCGGATATTATCGTCTGGCTGGTTCGCCACGACGTCTTCCTTGCATTGCCCAGAGAAGAAGGAAAGATAGAACTGGACTTCTGCGGCGTGAGACGATAAAATGTAGTTTAATTGCGAAGAGGTTGTATAGACTCTATTAAATAAAGCAGATGAAAAAGATATTGCTCGTTTTCGGTACCCGTCCCGAAGCGATAAAGATGGCTCCGCTTGTAAAGGCGCTCCAGAAAGATACGGAACATTTTGAGACACGTGTCTGCGTTACGGCACAGCACCGGCAGATGTTGGATCAGGTATTGGAGGTGTTCGGCATCACTCCCGAATATGACCTGAATATCATGGCTCCCAATCAGGACTTGTATGACATTACCGCTAAAGTACTGCTCGGACTGCGCGAAGTGCTGAAGGACTTCCGTCCCGACACCGTATTGGTGCATGGAGATACGACTACCTCGATGGCAGCATCCCTTGCGGCATTTTATATGCAGATACCTGTGGGACACGTGGAAGCCGGATTGCGTACCTATAATATGTTGTCTCCCTGGCCGGAAGAAATGAACCGCCAGGTGACAGACCGTATCTGTACTTACTACTTTGCACCGACGGAACAGTCAAGGGCAAATCTGCTGCAAGAGAATATAGACGCGAAGAAAATCTTTATTACAGGAAATACGGTGATTGATGCCCTGCTGATGGCAGTCGATATCATTTCCACCACCGCCGGTGTGAAAGAAAAGATGGCGAAGGAACTTCAGGAAAAAGGCTACACGGTAGGTGATCGTGAGTATATCCTCGTCACCGGACATCGTCGTGAGAACTTCGGAGATGGTTTCCTGCATATCTGCAAAGCGATCAAAGAACTGGCGGCTCTTCACCCGGAGATGGACATAGTCTATCCCGTTCATCTGAATCCTAATGTGCAGAAGCCAGTGTATGAACTGCTTTCCGGTCTGAGCAATGTCTACCTGATCTCTCCTCTGGATTATCTGCCTTTTATTTATGCCATGCAACATTCTACTCTGCTGCTGACTGATAGCGGCGGTGTGCAGGAAGAAGCTCCTTCATTGGGCAAACCCGTGCTGGTGATGCGGGATACGACCGAGCGTCCGGAAGCTGTTGAGGCGGGTACGGTGAAGTTGGTCGGCACGGATGCGGAGGCAATTGTCAGTAATGTCACTGCCCTGCTGCAAGATAAAGAAATGTATAAGCGGATGTCCGAAACGCATAACCCTTATGGTGACGGACAGGCTTGCGAAAGAATCATAGCTGCGCTTCGATAACTTCAAAATAGTTTCATTGCTTGAAACCATTGGTTTCTCGGTGTGAAACTGTTGGTTTCAAGGCATGAAACTTTTAGTTTCAGAGCATGAAACAAATCATGCCGTTCGTTGGCGCCGATGGCGGGACCGGGCGAAACAAAAATTAATAACACTTCTTATCGGGAATGCCCTCTAACGAAAAACGGGCTGTCAGAGAATCACTTCTCCGGCAGCCCTTCTTCATTAGGATCAAAAAAACAGAGGAAGTATGATATTCTTTATTCCTGTCCTCCCCCTAAAGCACGGTATAGGTTAATTAAACTTTGTATTTCGGTAAAATGATTGGCCGTCTGTGATAGTTGCGCGCTGAGCAATGACTGTCGGGCGGTAAGTACTTCCAGATAGGTTGTATTCGTATGTTCCATCAGCAGAGAAGTACTTCGCACGGCTGTTTGCAGAGAAGCAATCTGCTTGTCGAGCAAGATTCTTTTCCCCTGACTGGTTTGATAGGCAATCAGCGCATCATTCACTTCGCTGCCGGCGTTGAGCAATGTTTGCTGAAAGCCGAGAGCTGCTTCTTCCTGCTGCGCACGGGCGATGCGATACTGAGCCACCACCTGTCCTTTATTAAAGAGCGGCTGCGTGAGCGAACCTACCGCCGATGCCAGGAACTTGCCCGGATTGAGAATCATAGACCCGACGGAGTTCGTCCATCCGGCACTTCCACTCAGCGTGATGGAAGGGTAGAAAGCCGAACGTGCCGCATTGGTGCCATAGAACGCTGCTTCCAGCGTCCGCTCGGCCGAGCGGACATCGGGGCGGGCGGCAAGCATCCGGACAGGGATTCCTATGGCAAAGTCCGTAGGAAACTGTTGGTCTGCCAACGTTCCGCGTTCGTAGTTGCGGGGTGTCTCTGCCAATAATAAAGCAAGACTGTTCTCCACCTGATTGATCTGCTGCTGCAAATCGAGCACAGAACCCTGCACTTGATAATAAGTCGCTTCCATCTGCGATACAGCCGATTCGTTCGCCAGTCCGGCGTTCATCAGGGAACGGGTAGAGGCTACGGTTTCTTTCCATGCCTCCTCCGTCTGTCGGGAGATGATGAGCTGTTCGTCCAGCATCAGCAGCGTGTAATAAGTATTGGCTATACCGGCTATTAGCTGCGTGCGGACTGCCTGACGGTAATCTTCACTTTGTGCATACAGCGCTTTCGCCTGCTTCTTGGAGTTGCGCATACGGCCGAATACGTCCAGTTCCCAACTGGCGGTAACGGGTAGCGAATAACCCTGCGTAGCTTTGTTCGTATCGAAGCTGCTCACTGTCCCCTGCGGGGAAAGCGCAAAGGCGGGCAGGAAAGCAAGTTTGGCGGACATCAGCGCTGCCTGAGCTTCTTCCACGCGAAGCAGGGCGGACTGGTAGTCGGTATTGGTCTGCAACCCTGTCTCGATGAGGGACTGCAGATGAGGGTCGGTGAAGAGTTCCCGCCAGTCCATATTCCCCAGACCGGCAGTGTCTTCCGTCACCACTTCCCCGCCGTAAAGATCGTCGGGGACGGAAGTGGCGGGCTTGTATTTGGTATAGATGCCACAACCGCTCAGCGTCAGACTCATGGCAACTAACAGGATGATATTTTTCTTCATTCTTTCTTTTATTTATTAACGTTCACGTTCAGCTTCACTTTTCTCTTTTTCTAAAAGCACTTGTACATCTGCTTCTTCTTCCATCGGTTTGCGGATTTTCTCCTGCAAGTACTCAAAGATGATGTAGAAGACCGGAACGACAAAGAGCAATGCCACCGTTCCGACAGCCATACCGCCTACGACACCCGTACCCAGCGAACTGTTGCCATTAGCACCCGCACCGGAAGAGAACATCAGTGGAAGCATACCGAAGATCATTGTCAGCACCGTCATCAGGATAGGACGCAGGCGGACCTGTGCGGCAGAGTAGGCCGATTCTACGATGCCCATCCCTTTGCGGCGGCGTTCGATGGCGTACTCCGTAATCAGAATAGCCGTCTTGGCCAGCAAGCCGATCAGCATGATCACACCCGTCTGCAAATAGATGTTATTCTCCAGTCCGAGTATCTTGGCGAACAGGAACGAGCCCATCAATCCGAACGGTACGGAGAAGATAACGGCAAACGGTACGAGGAAACTTTCGTAGAGACAAGCCAGAATCAGATAGATCAGGAAGATGCAGATGGCGTAGATGAAAACCGTCTGCGCACCACCGCTGCTTGCTTCTTCGCGTGCCATACCGCCATATTCGTATCCGTAGCCTATCGGAAGCGATTCTGCGGCCACTTCTTCAATCACTTTCTGCACTTCACCCGAAGAGTAACCGTCGGCAGGATTCACATTGGCTGTGATGGTGCTGTAGAGATTGAAACGGTTGGCCGTTTCCGGTCCCAGTACCTGCTTCAGTGTAACGAACTGGCTCACCGGAGCCATTTCCGTACCGTTGCGCACAAACATATTGTTCAATGCCTGCTCGTCCAGACGATATTCGGGCGATGCCTGCATCATTACACGATATCTGTCTCTTATACACATCTCCGAGCCCACGAGACTCGACGTCA
>ERZ1026955.1106-NODE-1106-length-10887-cov-4.560746_pt1 | contig 10887 bp, 13 predicted proteins | sample MGYA00519459_ERZ1026955 | MGnify/ENA primary metagenome ERZ1026955 (study PRJEB26926, sample SAMN06164833) | human gut metagenome | biome: ENVO:00009003; feature: ENVO:2100002; material: ENVO:00002003 | host: Homo sapiens | place: USA | collected 2012 ...
CTATCAATAATAAATAAACTCCAGTTAATAATGAAGCAACCTACAAATGCTTTACGACTTTACCCCATGATTGCGAAGTTTGCCACTCGTAAAGAATTGTCAGGAAAAAGAGTAAAAGGATGTAATATGTCTTTCTGGAAAAAAGACCTTATTGGTATTAACGGATATGACAACAATTTACAAGGATGGGGACATGAAGATGAAGAACTTAGTTGGAGACTAGTAAACTCAGGCATAGAAAAGAAAATTATTAAATTTTCAGCAATAGCCTATCACCTGTACCATAAGCAGCTCTCTCGCAAGGAAGAACCGCATCATAGAGAGTTTATGAAGACTATTAAAGAACAAAAAATAACCCGAACAAATAACGGAATTGAAGAAATCTAACAAACTAAACCTATGACAGTTTCATTGATTATCTCAACATACAACTCTCCCAAGGCACTAGACCTTTGCCTTATGAGTGTACTTCAACAATCAGTACTCCCTGACGAAGTACTGATCGCAGATGATGGTTCCAATGAAGAAACCAGGAAAATAGTGGAAGAATTCAAGAAACAATCTACTGTACCTGTTATACACGTATGGCATGAAGATAATGGCTTCCGCCTAACTGTTATCAGAAATAAGGCTATTGCAAAAGCCAGTATGGACTATATAATTCAAATTGATGGAGATATCATTTTGAATCATCATTTTATCAAAGACCACAAACGCTTTGCACGCAAAAACAGTTTTGTAAGTGGTAGCCGTCTCAATATACAATCTGAACTTTCTAAGAAATTAATAATAGAACGAAGCATACGTGTTTCAATCCGTAATAAAGGAGTACATAACCGGCTCAATGGAATACGTTGGCAACTATTAACATATCTCTTACAAAACTACCACCGGACAGATCTACTATATGTACGCGGCTGTAACATGGGTTTTTGGAGAAGTGATTTATTAATGGTCAATGGATATGATGAAAACATGATTGGCTGGGGACGAGAAGACAGCGAAATAGCCTGCAGACTAATTAATGCAGGTGTACGTAAACGTATCATCAAGAATGCCGGCATTGTGTTCCATTTATATCACCAAGATAATTCACGGGCACAATTTAATATTAATAACGAGATACTACAGAGAACTATTGATGAAAAGCGAATTTGGTGCTCCAAAGGAGTTAACCAGTATCTTACAGAGAAAAAATAGAAAAATAAATATGAGACAAAAAGATTTAAACTTTTTAGACAGAAACGAATTTAACTACAGCCCATCAAAAGAAGTAGTAGAAGCACTCAAAAACTTCGATATAAATAAACTTTGCTTTTATACCCGTATTTACGATGAAGGCAAAAAAAGCATTTTATCCGTTTTCTTATCTGAATTATACGATATAGACGAGACGCAAGTTTTATTAGGGTACGGCGGAGAGGATATTCTGAAACAGGCCGTACATTATTTCCTCACAGAAGAAGACGGAAATAAAACGATGTTGATTCCTAAATTCTCATGGTGGTATTATAAGTCTATCGCAGATGAAGTGAACGGTCGCACTTTACAATATCCTCTTTATGAAGACGGAAACACGTTCAAGTACGACTTCGCCGCCATGAAAGATATGATACAAAAAGAAAATCCGAAGATTTTACTGCTTGCATCGCCCAATAATCCTACCGGGAATGGTCTGACTCCGGAAGAACTGGATGAGTTGCTGGCTGAAGTTCCTGCCAAAACGAAGGTCTTGATTGACGAAGCATACGCCTCTTTCGTCTCAACAGACACAAGATATATCAAAGAGTTGGTGAACAAATATCCGAATTTGATCATCTCCCGCACTTTATCCAAGTTTTACGGCTTGCCGGGGTTACGCATGGGATTCGGTTTCATGAGTAAAGAACTGGAAAAATTTAGCAAATACAGCAACAAATATCTGGGATACAACCGGATATCTGAAGACATAGCTATTGCAGCACTCAAATCGGATGCACACTACCGTAACATCGCCAAACTGATGAATGAAGATCGTGCCCGCTATGAAAAAGAAATCGGTGTGCTGCCCGGATTTAAGGTATACGAATCGGTAGCCAACTTTATTTTAATCAAATATCCGATTGCATTAAAAGAGGCACTGCAAAAAGCGTTTGCCGAACAGAGTTATAAAGTGAAATTTATGAATGAACCGGATATCAACACTCATCTGCGCATCACGCTGGGACGCCCTGAGCAGAACCGGATCGTCATAGATACAATCAAAGAAATCGCATCCAAATGAAAGCTGTAATACTAGCCGCAGGAATAGCCTCACGTCTACGCCCACTGACCGACACAACTCCCAAATGCTTGCTCAAGATAGGAGAACGTTGTTTGTTGGAAAGGGCTTTCGACGCTTTAATACAAAATGGTTTTAACGAATTTATCATTGTCACCGGATATCGCCAGCAACAAATAGTCGACTTTCTGCAAGCTCATTATCCGGCTCAAAGTATTACTTTCATCTACAATGATAAATATGAATCAACCAACAATATCTATTCTTTGTGGCTGACCCGCCCTTATACGGAAGGGGAAGAGGTATTACTTCTGGATAGTGACATCGTATTTGATCCCCAAATCGTAGAGAAGTTGCTCCGGTCGGACAAAGCCGATGTACTGGCACTCAACCGCCACGAACTTGGTGCCGAAGAAATTAAGGTTATTGTGGACAATGAACAAAAGGTAGTGGAAATCAGTAAGGTTTGCTCTATACCTGATGCAATCGGTGAATCAATAGGTATTGAAAAGATGTCGGCAGCATACACACAAGCGTTATTCCGCGAACTGGAGATGATGATCTTATCAGAAGGATTGGACAATATTTTCTATGAACGGGCGTTTGAAAGACTGATTCCACAAGGATATAGTTTCTACGTAATGGACACCACCGAATTCTTTTCGGCAGAGCTGGACACGGTAGAAGATTTCCAACAAGCACAGAAGCTGATTCCGGCTAGTCTTTACTAATATAAAATCTGAATAGAAATGGCCACTTACGATATTCGCCCCTTACAGCTTCGCATCTTAAAGAATTTACTAGCAATAGATAAAGTCTGTAAAGAACATAACCTGCGATATTATATCATGGCAGGTACGATGTTGGGAGCTGTACGCCACAAAGGATTTATCCCCTGGGATGATGATCTGGATATTGGTATGCCACGGGCAGACTATGATCTATTAATGACTAATGCCAAGGAATGGTTGCCGGAGCCATACGAAGCCGTATGCGCTGAGAATGACAAAGAATACCCGCTTCCGTTTGCCAAGATACAGGATGCCGACACAACATTAATTGAACGTATGCATCTTAAATATCTGGGAGGCGTATATATTGATGTATTCCCATTGGACGGTGTGCCGACAGGCCGTATGGCACAAAGAATGCATTTTGCCAAATATGAATTTTACAAACGGGTTCTTTACCTGATTCACCGCGACCCGTATAAGCATGGAAAGGGGCCAAGTTCATGGATACCATTACTATGCAGGAAGCTTTTCACACTCACCGAAGTACAGAAAAGCATCAGAGAGGTTATGACCAGATACGACTTTGACAAGAGTGATCTTATTTGTGACTATGACGACGGCATGAAAGGAATCATGCCAAAAAAGATTTTGGGAGTTCCTACCCCTGTCTTGTTCGAGAACGAAGAAGTATGGGGCGTACAGGAATATGACACATATCTGTCTCAGAAATATGGGGATTATATGACGATTCCCAAACAGAGTGGACAAAGACAACATAATTTTCATTATTTGGACTTGAATAAACCTTATCGGGATTTTGAAGTCTAATTATAAACCATATAAGCAGTAGGTAACAACAGAGATGAGAATAGGTTTTGACGGAAAACGTGCAGTGCAGAATTTCACCGGGTTAGGTAATTATAGCCGCTATGTAGCGGATATTCTTTGCCACTTCTATCCGGAGAATGACTATGTCCTGTATGCACCTAAAAAACGGGAAAACAAAAGGATGAATCTATTAACCGGACAATACCGGCAGCTCACTCTCGCCTATCCTGCTACTTTTTTTTGGAAAAAACTAAGTTCATTATGGCGCGTATGGGGAATCACCTCTCAATTGGAGAAAGAAGGTATTGAGTTATTCCACGGACTCAGTAACGAGCTTCCTCTCAACATCCATAAAAGTCGCATTAAAAGTATTGTAACTATCCACGACCTGATATTTTTGAGGTATCCGCAATATTACCAATCTATTGACAGGAAAATATATACATACAAATTCCGTAAAGCGTGCGAAAATGCTGATAAGATAATTGCTATCAGTGAATGTACCAAACGGGATATTATCCGATACTTCAACATCCCTGATGATAAAATAGAAGTCGTTTATCAAGGATGCGACGTCTCATTTACTCATCCGGTGACGGAAGAAAAAAAGGAGGAGGTACGGAAAAAATACCAGTTGCCGGACCACTATATACTTAATGTAGGCAGCATTGAAGAACGAAAAAATATTCTTGCAGCAGTACAGGCATTGCCTATGCTGCCGCAACATATTCATATCGTTATCGTAGGACGCCGTACAGGCTACACAGAAAAGGTTGAACAGTTTATCAAAGATAACGGTTTAGGCGAAAGAGTGCATATTATCAGTAATGTCCCTTTCAACGATTTGCCCGCTTTTTATCAATCAGCAGAGATTTTTGTATATCCTTCCCGTTTTGAAGGTTTCGGTATCCCCATCATAGAGGCACTATATTCGGGTATTCCTGTGGTAGCCGCCACAGGCTCATGTCTGGAAGAAGCCGGAGGGCCCGACTCTATCTACGTAAACCCGGATGATATCACCGGACTGGCTGATGCATTTAAACAAATATATTCAAATTCCGATAAAAGGAAGAACATGGTGGAGAAAGGACGGGAATTCGCGAAACGGTTCTCTGAGAAACAACAATCGGAAGAAATTATTAACATCTACAAGAAACTAATACGATGAACATACTTAAACACTCAATAAAGAAATTTATATATGGTACGCTTCCATATTATTTTATGAAAGGGTATAAGCCGGATTCTCCTTATCTGAAGTATTATAAATACATCAGAAAACATGGATATTCAAGACACTTATACGAATTCAAAGATGAGTATTTGAGTATGCCTGTTGATGTACGGAAAGACGAAAATAGGAATTTGTATTATGTACTAAAGGAGGATGGTAAACGCCTGTACTTCCAAAGAACAACACCTCCCCATAAAATCCAGAAGTATTACAGGGCGTTGATGATAGAGCAAGACCAACGCTCCGCACACCATTATTTCAATAATAATAAGGACGTAACGGGAAAGGTTTTTGTTGACGTGGGATGTGCCGAAGGATATTCTTCGCTGGAGATTATCGAAGAAGCCAAACATGTTTATTTATTTGAGCAGAACGAATCGTGGCTGGAAGCTATCAGGGCCACTTTTGAGCCATGGAAAGACAAGGTAACCATTGTTCAGAAGTATGTGAGCAACCGTAATTCTCCCAAAGAACAGAAACTGGACGATTTCTTCAGAGACAAACCGGACGAGCATCTATTTATAAAAATGGATATAGAAGGGGCTGAGCGCCGTGCGCTGGCCGGATGTGAACAGCTTTTCCGGGATTGCAAGAAAATAGATTTCGCCATCTGTACTTATCACCTACATGATGACGAGGAGGTTATTTCTGCGTTTCTTGATAAACACAACTGCACATACAGAAATCAAAAAGGATTTTTCAGACACAAGATCAGGAGTGTTGTTCTTCGAGGCAACAAGAAAGTAAATTAACTACCGATAGTCAGAAGATAGCAAATCGCAATAATCATACTTACACAAGTAGGTATCATAAATATGTTTTTCCTTCGCTAATAAATAATGCGAGAAGTGAGGCTCCCAGGAAAGGAACTTACGCGTAGAGCGACATAAGCGGAACAATAAAATATGCGAAACGATATGTTTTGACTTCTCTTTTCGGGCTGCACGACGGTAAATGTAGTGGGTAAAGAACTGATCACTGTAATAAAGAGCGAGCTTGACAGTAGCCGCTACATCCCAACCCCGCAAAGAAGCATATTCGGTCATTATATATGCCAGCACTTCCCGGGATATGCACAGACGGCACATATTACGGCAAACTTTATCACAATCTATTTCCGGTAATAACTGCATACGGTTCACATCAACCAAAGAGAAGCTATATTCATTTGCTCCATTCTGATGAATCAGAATATTGCCGGGAGAATAGTCCAAATGTAAAATACCCGCCTGATGTAATGCAAAAGTGTAACGCGCGAACGCCAGTAACTTGTCTTCATTTCCCTCAACCTTACCGTCCATCAAATAACGAACGGTTTCACCATTGTCATAGCAACAAACATAGTAGCTGTTTGTAAGAAGACCTTTCTGAAATTGTTCGATCATGGCAATCGGTTCCGGAGTATTGAAACCATGCTTCTGAAGTTCCATGGAATAGATATAGGAGCGGGCAGCTTTGGATTGGCGGAAATATGAATAGACAACACGATTAATGATGTGAGGCTTTTTAAAGCTTTTCACAACAACATCAACGTTATCCAGACTAATCCGTTTTAGAATATTACGCCCATCATACACCACCTTTCCTTCATCCGCAAAGAACTTGGGAATCTCCTCTATCTGTTTTTGCAAATGTGTGTACTTGGGATTTACAATCACTCTCATTACACTCTTCTATAAATCCTACTTACAAAGATTGTGCAAAGATAAAGAAATTAGGGCATATTCCGACTATATTTTTTTCTTTTATCGCAAAACTAAGATAAAAGGGGACAATTTAGCCCTTTATTTCGCCTCCCAAGTCTGCGCAGGCTTGCTTTATTGCCTTAAAGCAATAATATCCATGCGAAAGTTTATCGGCTATTTGCAATACATTTTTCTTCATTTCCATGTATTGTCCTGCACTTATTTTAGGTAAAATATCTTCAAGTTCCGTCAAAGAAGAGATACATATACCCACATTGTTCTTCTTCACAAAAGGCGCCAGCCCGGCTTTCTCCCAAACGATAATCGGAAGACCGCAACGTATGTAGAGAGACATTTTATGAGGAGCGTTATATTGAAGATATTCTCCCAAAGCACCACTTCCTCCCTCTAAAGAAGATCCATACCAGGCAAGTCCATATTCGCCTTCTGCCGTCGCTATCAGCTCGTCCGAAGAGACAAAGCCTTTATAATCAACTTTTCCTTCCAGTTTTTCGGTTTCAAGGCCACTTCCATAGAGTACTATATCATAAGAACGGGGAGAATTTACCTGTTTATATAAGAAATCATTATGATAAGAAGACAAAGCACCGACAAACAGGATGCGGTTCGGTGATTTCGGCGAATCATTGCCGGCAACAGGTTGGCTATCGGATAAATAATCAAATATCTCCAATATCTGCAGCTTGGCCTTAATTCCATGTTCAAGCAGCCAGTCCCTCATACGTTCACTATGTACAATCACACAGTCCGAGTGATCCAAGCGCGCTATTTCTTGGGGAATAGTCAGCTTCTTACGACGAAAACTACCCAAATCATGAATCAACGTCACCACCTTGCAGCCACGTAGATGAGCCATATTGCAGACAAATGCATAATATTTCTTCAAAGGATATTGCAGTACCAGCACATCGCCTTTACGCAAACAGAGAATACTCTTCAGCACACTGAATAAGGTACGACAAAAAGCTACAACGACATTTCTATACCGGGTTTGTTTCAGCCCGACATTCCGGAAGCCATGCGACTCCATTATCTGTTCAATGTCTGTTTTTGCTTTATTTCCGGCATTATCGACACCTCGGTAATTTCTTGATAGATAACAAATCATAGGAATGATATTTTATAGTTCATTTTGCGCCAAAACCAATGCGGCAGCCACTGTATCGTCCATATCAAAATAAGCGTATTGAGCTAAACGTCCGCCAAACAAGACTCCGGGAGTATGTATAGCCAACTCCTTGTATTTCTCGTACAACCGCATATTTCTCTCGTCATTCACCGGATAATAAGGTTCGTCCCCGGAAGTGAATGCAGAAGGATATTCGCGGGTGATCACCGTATGCGGCTGCTTACCAAATTCGAAATGTTTATGTTCGATAACACGGGTATAAGGAATCTCTCTTTCACAATAATTAATGACCGCATTCCCCTGATAATTTTCCATTTCCAGACGTTCGTGTTCAAAACGAAGACTACGGTATTCCAAATGCCCGAAACGAAAATCGTAATACTCGTCAATACATCCGGTAAACAATACTTTATCCACCAGCGAATCCAGTTCTTCACGAGCAGAAAAATAATTCGTCCCCAAACGCACATCAGCTCCTTCAAACAAACTTTCAATCAGTTTATTGTATCCGCCTTTAGGAATACCCTGATACTCGTCATTAAAATAATTATTATCATAAACGAAACGGAAAGGAAGTCGTTTTATAATAAAGGCCGGAAGCTCCGTTGCAGGACGCCCCCACTGTTTTTCCGTATATCCCTTGATTAGTTTCTGATAAATATCTTTTCCACAAAGCGTCAAAGCCTGTTCTTCCAGATTGGCAGGAGCCTGGATATGTGCATATTCGCTACGTTGTTCTTCAATCTTATCCTTAGCCTCTTTAGGAGTGTTAACTCCCCATAACTTATTAAAAGTATTCATGTTAAAAGGCAGATTATATAATATGCCTTCATAATTAGCTAATGGAGAATTAGTGTAGCGATTAAATGTTACGAAACGGTTCACATAATCCCAGACTTCTTTATTGTCTGTATGAAAGATGTGCGCTCCGTAAAGATGTACATGAATGCCATCTACATTCTCACAATAGATATTTCCGCCGATATGACTACGTTTATCTATAACAAGACAGCGCTTGCCCGCATCAATGGCTTGACGAACAAACACAGCCGCAAACAACCCTGCTCCAACTACCAGATAGTCATATTCTTTCATATACATTCAAAAGCTATTTATGATTAATCAATGATTCCCTCAATCTTTGCAATCACCTGTTCGGGAGTTATATCCCTCAAGCAAGCATAGTCGCCCCGCCAGCAAGGCTTCTGTCCATAAACCGAACAAGGACGACAGGATAAATCGAGTTGTACTGTATTGACCGGTAATTGTTTCCACCCCATAAACCCGGCATAAGGATGAGTAGCTCCCCAAACGGAAACCACAGGTATATTCACCAGAGATGCCAAATGCATATTAGCAGAGTCCATAGACAACATCACATCCAGATGACTCATCAGATTCAGTTCCGTACGCATATTCAATTTACCGATCATGGAAACCACCGAAGGATATTTGGCAATCCAGGAGTCAAAGACTTCCTGTTCGCTTTTCCCACCGCCAAACAGAAAAACTTTCACCGCAGGATTAGCAGCAAAATGAGCAACAACCTGTTCCTGCAATTCTAACGGATAAATCTTGCCCTTATGCTTGGCAAAAGGAGCAATACCGATCCATTTTTGTTTTCCTTTCGGTCCTGTCATCGGTTCAATCTCTGCGAAATCACCCTTTCCTTCTCCATAAATAGAAGAAAAGTTCAATAAAACCGGCAGTCCCAACTTTTCTAACACATCAGCATAACGACGGAAAGAACTTTTCTGGTTCTCCAGCACTTTATGACGGCGGCGAACCAGTTTCTTTTTTCCGGCTCTCCCTTTACAAATGAAAGCAACCGGTATATTGGCAAGGCGAAACCGCAGACACAGATATTTCGAACGAAGTACGTGATGAAAGTCCGCCACGTAATCGAAATGCATTCTTTTCAGTTCCGAATAAAGGCTGTTCAATCCCCATAGCCCTTTATGCTTACCTGTCAGATCAGCTCCGACAAAATTCACATTTTCAGGCAAACTTTGAAAAAGAGGTTGCCATACGGCACGACTTAATACAGTGATTTCGTGCTGTGGATATTGCACAGCAAGCGAATGTATCACAGGTATTGTCATGGCTACATCGCCAAGAGCTGAAAAACGGATAATGAGAATACGCGCCATTCGTTATTTTTTTGCATAAAGCACCGGATTCAACGCCGGGTCGTTATACATCTTCATCTGTTTATATACTTTCATATATTTTCTTCCGGCCTCAATGTCTGCCAACAACTGTTCGATAGCAGAAGAAAGGTCTTTCTGCTGTTCCAACAGAATATTCAGCTTGGTCCGGCATTGCTCACGATGTTCTTCGGTAGTATCCGTACGTTCCACCTCCTGCTTCATGTGGTAAATTTTCAACGCAAGAATAGAAAGCCGGTCAATTGCCCATGCAGGACTCTCTGTATTGATAGTTGCATCAGAAAGCGGTTTAACAGCTTTGTATTTGTCCAAAAAATAACTATCAATCAGTTCAACCAGATCAGTACGGTCTTGATTGGACTTATCAATTCTTCTTTTCAAAGCCAGTGCTTCTACAGGATCAATTTGAGGGTCACGGATAATATCTTCGAAATGCCATTGAACGGCATCGATCCAATTTTTCAAGTATAAATAATACTCAATCGTCTTCAACTCGTAAGGATTGTTCATCGGTGCATCTACACTGTCCGTTACGTGGTAATCAGTCGTCGATTTCCAAAAAATCTCGTTGCAAAGGTTACTAAATGTCATAATCTTAACTAGCTAATAGATATATAATAGGGCAAATCTATGTAATATTTTTCAGACAAGCAACCCTTTCTTACTTTTTTATTTCCTACCTTTGTGGGAACTAAATACAGATTGTATATGAAAATTATTATAGATAATAAGATACCTTATATAAAAGAGGCTGTCCAGACAATAGCCGACGAAATAATCTCTGTCTCTTATACACATCTGACGCTGCCGACGAATAGCCTTGTGTAG
>ERZ1026955.1109-NODE-1109-length-10879-cov-9.761456_pt1 | contig 10879 bp, 6 predicted proteins | sample MGYA00519459_ERZ1026955 | MGnify/ENA primary metagenome ERZ1026955 (study PRJEB26926, sample SAMN06164833) | human gut metagenome | biome: ENVO:00009003; feature: ENVO:2100002; material: ENVO:00002003 | host: Homo sapiens | place: USA | collected 2012 ...
AAGCTCTTTACTGCAATTGAGATTGCCATTGAGATTGCTTGCGGATTTTAGGTATGAGTAAAAACAATTCCATTTTATTATTGTTTTTATTAATAATAGTCATACATTAAAATCAATATAGAATGGAACATACAGTTATACATGACGAGAAAGTAGACCGTTTCGAAGTATTTGAATCGGGACAAATCGCCTATTTGCAATATGATGAAAAGAACGGAGTTTTGGATATCCTTCATACAATAGTTCCCCCACAGTTGGAGGGGCAGGGAATAGCTCAGGCTTTGACCGAGGCCGCTGTGAGATATGCTTCGGTCGTAGGGCTTAAAATACGTCCTACTTGTTCTTTTGCAAAAATGTTTTTTACCCGGCATACCCAATATAAAGACATGTTGGTGGAGTGAGAAATAAAATCAGACACGGATTGTATAAACACCGTGTCTGATTCGTTTTTAGCTCTCTTATCTTTATATATACCTTTAATCACATTGTTTGTGTGTCATAATATCCAATACTAGTTTATCGGTTTCATTCATACCTTGTGAACCGATTCTGGTAAGGTTGCGGATGCTACGGTCCACATCATTATCAATGATACCTTCTACAGAAGATACGCATTTATGTTCCATCGCTAATATGGCTGAAAATACAGCGGTAGAGACACCGCTGCTTAATTTCAGAGCACAACTGGGTTTGGCTCCGTCACAAATCATACCTGTCAGGTTGGCGATCATATTCTGTACAGCAAAAGTGATTTGCTCATAAGTGCCTCCCATTAAATAAGTGATACCACAGCTAGAACCTGTTGCAGCTACTACACAACCGCATAGTGCAGACAGACGCCCCAAGCTTTGTTTGATGTAAATCACTGTTAGGTGACTGAGTGTCAGTGCGCGGATCAATTCTTCTTCTGATTTATGGTTATCTTCGGCATAGACTACTACCGGTAAGGTAGCTGTAATTCCTTGGTTCCCGCTTCCCGAATTGCTCATGACAGGAATCATGGCTCCCGCCATACGTGCATCGCAAGCTGCCGAGGTATAAGAAAGGATGTGGGTAAATGTATTACTTCCCAATATTTGTTCTTCACTTTTGCTACTTTTCAGAATTTTGCCTAATTCGTGACCGTAGTTTCCTTTGAAAGAACGTTCTGCTGCCGCTTTGTTCAAACGTTTGGTTTCAAGAATAAAACGAATTTCATCCAATGGTGTGGTGGTGGCAAAATCGTACACTTTTCGCAAGTTCAACTCCGGTTTTTTTGCATCCTCATTGCAGGCGGCGGTAGTTTGTTTGTTTAGTAAAACTTGGTTGTTAAAGGCCACATATATAAAATTGGTATGCCCGCAAGCAATAATGGCCGTTGCTTTATCACCGTCAGCTTCACAGATAATTTCGATATATAACTTTTCTTCTATATTCTCTTTCAGCCCGATAGAGATAGCTTGTGAGTCAATTAGTTTTTTACCCTCTGCTACGGCTTCAGGAGTGCTGTCTTTTAAGACTTCCAATTGATATTCGGATTTCCCGATTAATGCCCCTAAGGCGATAGCGATAGGTAGTCCAATCATTCCTGTCCCCGGGATGCCTACTCCCATGGCGTTCTTAAGAATATTGGCGCTGAGTAAAGCTTTAATCCTTTCAGGTCTTTTACCTAGTGTTTCTGTTGCTTTTGCTACACAAAGGGCTACGGCTATGGGTTCTGTGCACCCGATAGCCGGAACGACCTCGCGATTTATAAGGGCAATGATTTGCTCTCTTTCTGGTTTGGCGATCATAGTAGATAATTATTAAGGGGTCTTGCAAAAATCTTTTTGAAAGTGTATCAAAACTCGAATAAAACTATCATTTCGTTTGTCTTTTCCTTTTCGTTGATTTTCAGAATATTTTTCATTAAAGAATATTCTGAATGAATAGAATGATAGGTTTATTTAGTTTTGACACCCCTTCGACTTTTGACACACTTTGGTTATTTTTTATAGTTTTGTAATCCGGTCTGGAGGAAGTCAACATATTTATCTATATCCTCATCATATGAATATGATTTATTCAACGGTTTTCCTTCATTGTCAATCAATACATAGAAAGGTTGTGCGTTGGCACCGAATTTAGAACGTTGCAAGTAACTCCATTTATCACCGATCGTGCGTAGTGTACGTTCCTTACCGTTTTCCATCACTTTGATGTGTTCGGGCAACGGGGTTTTGTTATCAACGAACAATGTTATCAGTACATAGTCCTCAGTCATCAACTTGTTTACTTTCGGATCAGTCCATACAGCGGCTTCCATTTTACGGCAATTTACACATCCGTAACCTGTAAAGTCGAGCATTACCGGTTTTCCGGTACGTTTTGCATATTCCATACCGGCATCGTAGTCATCAAACTGCGCATGTACTTCATTGGTATATAAGTTGAAGTCTTGTGTATTCATGGGAGGAGCAAATGCGCTGACAGCTTTCAAAGGAGCACCCCATAAGCCCGGTACCATATATACAGCAAATGCAAGTGAGATAAGAGCCATAAAAAAACGGGCAACACCTACTTTATCATCATCATCATCGTGAGGGAATTTGATCTTACCCAACAGATAGAAGCCTAGCAAAGCGAAAATCACAATCCATAAAGCAAGGAATGTCTCACGGTCTAGAATCCCCCATCCATAAGCCAAGTCAGCAACCGACAGGAATTTCAAAGCAAACGCAAGTTCGAGGAAGCCTAATACGACTTTAATTACATTCATCCAGCCACCTGATTTAGGCATGGATTTCAACCAGGATGGGAACATGGCAAACAGAGTGAACGGTAATGCCAGTGCAATGGCGAAACCTAACATACCGATGGCAGGGGCAATCACACTACCTGTGGTGGAAACTTCTACTAACAAAAAGCCGATGATAGGGCCTGTACATGAGAATGAAACCAAAGATAGGGTGAATGCCATCAAGAAGATACTTAACAAACCACTGGTCTGTTCCGCTTTACTGTCTACTGCGTTGCTCCATTTTGAAGGAAGAGTAAGTTCGAATGCTCCAAAGAAAGAGGCTGCGAATACAATTAGCATCAAGCAGAAGAATATGTTAAAAATAGCATTTGTGGAAAGTGCATTCAAGGCACTGGCACCGAATATTAAGGTTATGGCAAGACCTAATAATACATAGATCACTACAATAGAAGCACCATATGTCCATGCATCACGGATTCCTTTCTTTTTGTCTTTGCTACGTTTTAAAAAGAAACTTACCGTCATTGGGATGATAGGCCATACACAGGGCGTAAATAAGGCTAGTAATCCACCGATAAATCCGGCAAAGAAGATGTAAATCCATGAACGGTCTTGTTGTGATGTCGTTTCGCCAAATGCGTTCAACTCTTGGATAACCGGAGTCCAGTAATCTTGGACAGCAGTGTCATTGCCGATCAGGGCGGCAGTTGTAGCACTATCTGTTGCGGTAGTTGCAGTAGCTGTTTCCGCTACAGGAACTTCCGTTATGGCTGTTTCTGTTTTTGCGGGTTCAGTAGTCTTGCTTGTAGTAGCAGCGGCAACTCCTTTTCCGGAGAAAGAGAAAGAAACTTCAGTAGGAGGCAGACAGTTTTCATCGTTGCAGGCACCGAATTCCATATAACCTTCTATCATATAGGTAGCGCCAGTTATTTTTAGTTTCTGAATGAAAATGGCAGTGTTCTCAAAGTAACGTAATTTCATTTCAAACACCTTGTCGAAGTTTTCAATTTCTTTACCTTGTGGAGTGAGCTTCCCTACTAATTCTACTCCTTCTATCTTGTCTACGTTGAAAGTAGCGGAGATAGGACCTCCCGAAGGAAGGTCCGTGGAATAAACGTGCCATCCGGCGTCAATCTTACCAGTGAATACTATTTGTGCTTCCGTATCGGAAATCGTCTTTAACTCGGTTTTGAATTGTACCGGATCTTGAATCTGGGCAACTGCCGGAAGCAATGCCATAACGATTAAGAGGCAACTTAAAAAAAACTTCTTTTTCATTACGTATTATTTAAATTTTGATTAATGTTCATACCGCAAAGTAAGGGATAATATCTTAGATATCTCTCTCTATACCTATATAAATATCGGCAATTGCTGTTTTCAGAATAAAAAATAGAGCAAAAAGATAATCTATTGCTCTTTTTGGAGTTCCATAACTTTGTTTCTATATTGGGAGGGGGTCATTCCCACAGAGGATTGGAAAAGGTTATAAAAGGTGGAAATGGAGTTAAATCCCAACTCTGCAGAAATGGCTTTCATCGGAGTTTCGTTATTGGGGTCAGATAATAGGCGGATAGCTTCTTCAATACGGAAACGATTTACATAATGAGTGAAGGATAATTTGGATTGCTCATTGATGATACGTGATAAATAAGTACGGTTAGTTCCTAGTATTTCCGCTACTTTGTCTTTTGTTATAAAATTGTCTTTGTAAATTTTTTCTTCTCTCATAATACGCTCTAATGTACGGAAAAGTTCTAAACTTTTCTCATCGGTGAGTGAGGAGGAAGCATACTTTTCGGAAGTAGAAACCATGGAGGGGGCATTGGTCTCCAATTCTTTTATACGGCGATTCAGTTCCGTTTCTCTTTTGATTGCTTCTTGATTTTGCTTGACAATACTTAAATAAAGTTTGTTTTTACGGCGGTAGAGGTAATAAAGCAACCCTAAAACAATTACAGTGATAATAAGAATAAATGTTTGTTGCTGTATACGCTGTTCTTTCTGCATTACATCTAGTTTGCTTTGTTTTATTAAATTTTCCTGCCGCTCAGAGTCATATTTGAATCGCATTTCGCTTAAATCTCTTTCTTTGTCCTTGTTGAAAAGGCTGTCGTTTTCCAAACGGAATATTTTATAATACTTCAGTGCGTCATGATATTGGTGCAATTGCTCATAGCAGGTAGACAGATTTTCGTATAGTTCATTGCGATGGATGGCGTTGACGCGTGCATAAGAAATAGCTATTCCTTGTTTTAACAATAAAATAGCTTCTGGTTGTTTGTTTTGCTGCATTAGTATACGTGCATATCCCAAATGGGCATAGACAATAGAGGAAGTTTGTGCCGCCTGTTTATCCTTCATAGCTTTTTTGTAATATTCCAAAGCCTGAGCATATTCACCCATATCATATAATATATTGCCAAAGAGATTATAGGTATGGGCTTGGTCGTAGAAATCATTTTCCAGCATCAATGTTTCGGCTTCATGGATATATTTCATTGCTTCCTCATTCTGTTTCATTAAAAAATACATATAGGCAGAATTTACTGCACCGGAATAAATGATGTATGGATTACGCATACTGTGTCCTAATTCATAACATTCTAATGCGTATTTGATGCCGGCTGTATCTTTTTTGAGGTAATAGATATTTGCTAAATTGCCTAAAAGCAAAGCGTATTGTTGTTGGAAATTATTTTGTTGTGCCAATTGGATACCTTTATAAAGCCATCGTATGGCACGGTAATAATCGGTTTCAATATTTGCTGAATAGAGTCCGAGACTACCATAGACGGAACAAAGGGTGGAGTCATTATTCAGTTTGGTTGCTAATTCAAGAGAAAGATTCAAGTTTTTTTGGGCTATTTTTTCCCGTCCGCTCATCATTTGCGCTTGTGCTTGGTAGATATATGAATAGAGTTGGAGTAGAGGATTTTTAGTCTTGTCCGCTACGTTTTTCATAATCTCAGCGTAAGTGATGGTTTTGGAATAATCTCCTTTATTTAAATAGTATTGGCATAGAAATTTTAAGGCATCCCCGTTATCAGGTTCTTTCCTAATGATTTCCAACTGTTTCTCAAGGATGACGGGGCGCTTTTGTGCATGTACACAAAAGGATATCCCCAAAAGTAACAGTAAGAAAAGACATTTTAGTTTCATATGCTTTTTTCGATTGAGAGTGCAAATATAATAAAACCTTTAATTTTTCTTGTTCAAAAGTCTTGCATATTTAAAATAAAGTCGTACCTTTGCAACGCTTTCAACAAAAGCACTTCTGAAAGGAAGTTTGGGAGAGGTGGCAGAGTGGTCGATTGCGGCGGTCTTGAAAACCGTTGTACTGCGAGGTACCCGGGGTTCGAATCCCTGTCTCTCCGCTGGAAAGAATTGTAAAACAAAGAAAATCCCAGTAAATTAATACTTTACGGGGATTTTTTATTTTTTGATGTATAGTAAAAATAGGCATATCAAAGTATTCTTTCGGTGTACCTTATTACGGATCACCTGTAAAATATGGAGAGTGTTGCAAAGCTGTTTTCATTTCGCATCAGAAAGCATACTTTTGCATGGAACTATACATACGTATGTGCAGGGTTATATATGTGTACGTACAGTCTTATGCGTACATATGTGATATCCTCATGCCCAAAAAGTATTTTTTAAAAGATCAAGAACTTTTCAAAAAAGAAGACGACCTTTTTAAAAAATAACAGGAACTTTTTTAAAAACGTCTTGATCTTTTTTATTGCTGCCAATACATCGTAAACCGTCATTCTGTGGAGGTACAAACTTTTCATGTGTACTTTTTGTGGGGAAAAAGCCTAAAATACCCTACTTTATATCAAGCCGAAACAATTTATAAAAAAAGAATATATAGCTGAAAACAAGGATGTTATGTAAAAATATGCTTCAAAACGTTGTGAGAGTATGAGAACATGAATAAGAGCAAGTATTTTTATCCTTACTACATAAATAGTTTATAATAAACCTGTTATATATGCAGTGAGGGTATGAGGGTATACATGGTTCGAACTTTTCTTAGAAACATGCAAAACGGCTATATTCCACGATATAGGAATATATGCCGTTTTGATAGAGGGGAAATTTTTTTATGGTATATAATTCCAATAATCCATATTTGTAACGATTTGAACTATAATTTTACGATCTCCTTCTCGTATTTCGTTGGGAGCATTCTGAGATGCATAAGATATTTTTGCGCCCACTCCTTTTGCTTTTAACATTTTATTGGGAACTCCTTTCTTTATAAGTGCATTGACTACAGCGTCTGCACGTTTTTGGGATAGTTCCATATTGTATTGTGATGATCCTTTTGCATCAGTACATCCTGTAATGAGATATTTTTTGCTTGTGTCTGTCAGCATAATTTGAGCTATTTCATCAATGATAGTAGCTGCTTTAGGAGTTATTTCTGTTTTATCAAACTCAAAATAGATATTGTTGAATAAATCACATAAAACATTGGGCTGGTTTGGAGTCTCTACAATTTGTTTCATGATTATAGGTTTTTCTATTTCTTTTTCTATGATTTTTTCCACATATTGAATTTCCGGTTTGACTTTTAGGGATTTACCACCAATGCGCCACATCAATCGAATGCTTCCTTGCCATGAATTGGCTATATGTTTGTATGGCATGATGAGATAGTCTCCTTGGAGTCCTATGCCAATGTTGTCATTAAGCCACATATTCACGCCTATTCCCAATGAAATAGGGATAAGATTTTGTTTATCCTTCCCTTCTTTAGTATAATCATTTGACAGATTCCATCCCATCTCCTCACTGTTGAATTCTTCCATCCCCTTATAATTGATCTTAAAATTCTTGTACATATAGTTGACCCCCATTCGAAGAAAAGGATCAATATAATTTGAATGGAAATATTCACCTAGGCGCCACTGTAAACCGATTCCTGTCATACCTAGCCATCTTGATTCCTTACCGTTACGGACAGGATCGGAACTGTAGTCTAATGTTCCTTGTAAATCTAGATAAAAATGAGAGTTAAGTTCACGAGCAAAATATAGATTTCCTCCGAAAATGAAATCTTTTTTGTTAGTACCTACAGTGTAACCGCCTTTATTATTAGTATGGAAATTAATAACATTAAAACGTGTCATTTGAAGTCCGGTTGCGCCTATACCTATTTCCCATGCTTTTTTATTATTATCGGTTGTTCCATTCTTTGCGCTTTTTTGTGCATTTATAGGTAAACCGAAACATAATACTGAGGTAAAGCATAGTATGAGATGGATTTTATGTATATATATTTTCTTCATATTTTTATTCTTCATAGATAACTTGTACTTCGGGCAACTCATAAGAGCTGTTATAGTTTTCAATAATAAATGTTTTTTCATCCTTTCCTTTTCGGAGATAACCTTGATAATATCTATAGAAATATGAACTATTGCCATTGTCAATGTATATGGATGAATTTAAAAACGGTGCGAATACTTTGAACGTTGGAACTTCTGCAGAAGATCTGTTATTAGAACTTGATGCTTCTTGTGAACCAGCTGTTGAGGTATATCTGAATGTGATATATGCCATTTTAAGTTTGTTGGCTTCTTCTTCAGTATAAGCTATCGGTTCTACATAGTCCATTCCATTTTCTTTAACGACACGTGTGGTCGATGATTTGTAAATTCTTGTAAAGTCTATTTTTGAAAAATCCAATTCACCTTCTGCAGATGAGAAACTGGGTGCTTCTCCATTGGATATTATTTTTAATTTTAATGTTTTTAGCGTAGGTCCCATTTGATAAGGAGCTAATAAACAAATACCATTCCATTGGAAAGTTTCTCCATAATAAGGCTCTCTAGCTTTTACAGTGTAATAAACGTCACTTCCATCCCAATATTCAGATTGATTGTTTTTGAATTTTCCGGGATTTTCTTGAATGAACCGATAGGTATAAATATAGTAATAATATCCTCCATTATTTGAACTAGAATTTTGGCTTGAATATAATTTTTTGTCTGACAAAATACTGTTGGGATTATTTTTATCAGAGACTCTATATGCGTCTAAATTCCTTGAACCACTATTAGGTAAATAAGAAGGGATATTTTGCCATTGGTCTTCCGGATTAACTTTTCGTTGTATATAGAAATATAGATACTGATAATCGTATAATGAATTTGAATTATCGCGAAGGATCATTCTCATGCGTACTCTATTGGGAACATATGTGTTTTTAGCGGATTCTTGCGGTGTCTTTCCGGCTAGGGTTACTTCTTTTACCGTTCCCCAGCGTAAGTTTATGTCTTGTATTTCGGGTAAATCTTCTTTAGGTACAATAAACTCTCCGTTTTCATTGGTTATGTAAGTTTTTTCTGCATTGATACCCGGCATACCTTTTACTTGAGCTTTGGGTGCGATTTGTCCAGTTTCATCATATACTTTATAGAGTACACCTCCATCAGTTGTGCGTACATATTCACCATATTCTGATTGAGAATATTGTGCAATAACATTAGGTATACCCTTAATGATGGTAACTTCTGTTCCCGGTTTTCCTGGTTCTCCGGGTTTGCCGTCTTTGCCATCTTCTCCGTCTTTGCCATCTTTTCCGCGTAGATAGTCATAAAAATCATTTAACGTATTTTTTTCACAGTTCCATACTCCACCATTTTTGTGATCGATAAGTGCGTCTGTTGTACCACAACGTTTAGCTAAGTCATTTTTCCACAGTTCATGTGCTGACAAACCATTGCTTCCGTTTATTCCGTCTTTACCGGCTAAATAATTGAAAAAATCATATTCTGAAACTTTGTCAGAAGGCCATTTTTGTCCTGGATTTTTAGGATCATTAATATTGCCTGTTCCTACAGTTTCTTTCCATAGTTCATAAGTGGATTTTCCATTGTTACCATTTGTTCCACTGAGGTAAGTATAGAAATCTGCCATTGTAATTTTATCTTTGGCCCATGCTGAATTATTTTTGTCTTTGATTTTGTCATTTTTGACATCATTCACCCATAATTCGTATGCAGATGCTCCGTTAACTCCTTTTTCTCCTTGAGCTTTTATTCCTGTATCAGTAGTACCTATCCACCAATTTCCGTTATTACCTATATGGGGAGATATGCCATCATCTCCTTTCTCTCCTTGAGCTTTTATTTTTGTATCGGTAGTACCTATCCACCAGTTCCCATTTTTTATAACCGGGGTAAGTCCGTCCGTTCCTTTATCACCTTGTTCTCCTTTGGGGCCTTGCACTGCAATCCCTGTATTGGATGTGCCTATCCACCAGTATCCGTCTTTAATGAAAGGGGTTAAGCCGTCGCTTCCTTTTTCTCCTTGAGCTTTTATTTTTGTATCGGATGTATTGATCCACCAGTTTCCATTAGGACCAATATAAGGGGATGCTCCGTCTTTACCATTTTCTCCTTTTTGACCTTGAGCGGGAAAATTTGTATCATGATTGCCAATGTACCAATTACCATTTTCACCAACATGTGGAGTAATACCATTTTCACCATCTTTCCCTTTTAAATATAAAAAGAAATGTTCCATTGTTGTTTGGTTTTTGGGCCAATTTATATTGCCGTCAGCAACAGATTGTTTCCATAATTCATAAGCGGAAAGTCCGTCTTTTCCATTAATTCCATTCTTTCCATCTTTGCCGATAGCTTTGATTTCTGTGTCTTTATTGCCGATATACCAATTTCCATTTTCACCAATATGAGGTGATTGTCCGTCTCTTCCGCTAAGAAAATCCCAAAAATCGGCTTCTGTATTTTTTGAAGAGGGCCAAATGAGCGAAGGGTCATGAGGGTTGGTGACATTACCTTGGGTGATCAGGATTTTCCATTGATCGTATGCAGACATTCCATCTTTTCCTTTGTCTCCTTTTTCTCCTTTTATATAAACTAAAAAGTCTGCTAAATCAACTTGGGTGGAAGGCCAGTTTATATGACCGGTTTCAACTTCTTCTTTCCATATCTCATAAGCGGATTTGCCATTGGTTCCCTGAGGACCTTGGGGTAATTCAAAATCAATACTGCTGCACGAGAAAAAAAATGTGCAAAGTAGCACTGATAATACATAAATTTTGCATTTCTTTTTTGTATACATGACTATAAATCTGTCTCTTATACACATCTCCGAGCCCACGAGACTCGACGTCATCTC
>ERZ1026955.1111-NODE-1111-length-10867-cov-4.970126_pt1 | contig 10867 bp, 10 predicted proteins | sample MGYA00519459_ERZ1026955 | MGnify/ENA primary metagenome ERZ1026955 (study PRJEB26926, sample SAMN06164833) | human gut metagenome | biome: ENVO:00009003; feature: ENVO:2100002; material: ENVO:00002003 | host: Homo sapiens | place: USA | collected 2012 ...
GAGATGACGTCGAGTCTCGTGGGCTCGGAGATGTGTATAAGAGACAGCTTTTACTGCGGCGGGAAACAGCTCCCCTTCCAGAAACGCATGCCACCCTACGCTGCCGATCAGACAGACACTGGCCGAGACCGCCGTGCACACCATCAGGTACTTCCAACGGGAGACTCTTGCCCGGAAACGGCGGCGTGAGAGCCGCCCGCCCCAGAACATCACGGCGGTAAGGCCCATTGCCAGCACAGCCGTCGGCACCAGGATCAGCAGGATGCGTGTGCGGAAGGTCTTTGCGTAAGCCAGCACCGTGTACAGCCCAAACGGCAGGAAGACGCATGCTGAAGAGATCCACCCGTTTTTTCTGCGGCGGAAGCCAAGGCTGAGCGCAAGCACCGCAGCCGCCGTTAACCACAAAAGAATGTGCAGCGATGCTTTGCGTTCAAGCCCCGCCAGCGGGCGGAACAGCAGGCTGCGGTACCATATATAGCCCACCACGAATTTCCAGAAAACACTGTACAGGTATCCCCCCAGCGTCATCGTCGAACGATCCTGCATTGCTCCACATCCCCTTCTTTCCTTTTTCAGTCCTCTTCCCCCGGGCCAAAAAGCTCGTCGAATTTTTTTTCCAGCATCTGACCAAGGTCATCTTCCCGGGCGGTGCCCGGCTTACAGCCTGCGGCACTGCGGGTCTCGTACCGTTCCACCGGGGCACGCAGTTCCAGCACGAACTTTTTGTGTGCGGACATTCTCATAGCTCATCACCTCCAAAGCGTCTGCGGCCGGTGCGGTCATTGCTGCAACTGAGATACTCCTGGTATTCCCGGCTGTTCAGGGTGTCGTAGCGGGGCAGGCATGCCGGCCGACACCCTGACCTCATTACGAACACCTTACCCATCGGTGCATAGAGCACCTCGTCGTATGGCAGATCCATCCGTTTGGAGACGATCTCACAGGAGCGGTTATCGAACCCGCCGGGGAAGTATGCGTATACTGCACAGTTCTGCCGAATGACGGCAGCTTCGTCTTTGTACATAGCTTCCAGCTGTTGCTCCGACTGCAGCAGCAGAATGGCCGAAAGCCCTGCCGAGCGGAACAGGCTGATGTCGCTGGCAAAGCCCTGAATAGGGGCCGTGCAGGCGAAATCATCAAAGATGTAGCGCACTTCCCGGGGCAGCTCGCCGCCGGGACAACTGGCCGCATATCGGAGCAGTTGCTGCTCCGTGCTGCGGTAGAACAGGTTCGCATAGTATTGCTGTGCGGTGTCTGCCGCCGAGGTGATCACCAGCAGTGCTTCCTTGCGGCTTGCAAAACGCACAGGGTCGAACTGCGGTTTTTCTCGCATCATGCGGCGGATAGACTCCGGGAATACGGTGCTCAAAGCACCCGCCAGAGTATCCCGCACGCAGGATGCCGTGCGTTCTGGCAAGCTGCGCCAGCTGTTAAACTCCCGCACCGCAAAGCACCCCGGCGAGGCCTTTTCCAGCCGCTGGAACATCCCATACAGCTCCGGCTCAACGCCATAGGCATTTTCGCAAGGAATGGTCTTGTCGAACAGTGCCAGTACATCGGCCATGCCGGGCATACGGCTGCCTTTGGAGGTCATGAAGCAGCCAGCGATTAGGCCCGAGAGCAGCTGCTTTGCCTTGACCTGCCAGTAATCATCCACGCTCTTGCGGATGGACATATCCACGATGGCTGCTGACAGTGCCTCGATGTCCGCATAACTCTCGATGGAAGCAATGGGGTCGTAGCTGAGGGTGCTCTTCTTGGGGTGTGCCGCATTCAGGATGTGCACCATGTAGTTTTTGCGCTTGAGGTACTCTGCCATAAGGTAGGCATCCCGCTCTTTTGCATAGCTCAGGATCGGGTTGCTGCAGTGCATCCGGGCCACTGTGGGCAGGATCACGCTAGTACTTTTGCCGCAGCCGGTGGTGCCCACGATCAGCGCATTTGCGTTGGGGCGAGTGCGGCCCACCTCGTCACCGGACAGCACACAGCCTTCCGCCACAACAAGAGAATCTCGTTTCATCGCACTCTCCTTTACACTCGGTCCACAACACGGTCGCAGATTCCAAAGGACACAGCCTCGTCCGCTTTCATGAAGTTGTCGTAACCAATGGCCGTTTCGATCTCTTCCACCCGGTGGCCGGTGTCCCGTGCCAGCAGGCCGGTCAGTTCTCGCTTGGTGGTCAAAATGGATTCTGCCGTTTTCTGGATGGAGGATGCACTGCCGCATACCCCGCCCGAAGCGGAAGCGATCTGCGGTTCATGGATCATGACCATGCTGTGCCGCAGGATAAAGCGGTGGCCGCGTCTGCCACCGGCCAAAATCACCGCCGCCATGCTGGCCGCCAACTCCACACAGTACAGGTCGATGGGCACAGTCATGCCCTTCAGCTGGTCGTAAAGGGCAAGGCCCGCCTGCACGGTGCCGCCGGGCGAGGTGATGATAAGCTTGATGGGGGCTGTGGCATCTGCGCTTTCCAGAAACAGAAGCTGCTGGATGATGGCGTTGACCGTGCTGGTGTTGATCTCACCGGTCAGGAACACCGTCCGCTGCGCCAGAAGCATGGCATCCAGCGGAAAGCTCTGGGTTCCGCTACTGCTTTTTTGGATCACTTGCATGGTAATTCACTCCTTTGTTTTTTCTGGTTCCAGTATACCAGCTCTGCCGTGCAATGTGTATCACCCAGCAGTTTACAGCCCCAGGTGCTGCATTTCCGGTGCGCTGATCAGCTCCGCATACCCACGCAGCAATTTCAGGATTTTCTTCTCCGGGTCTGGCTCTTCCGGATCGATGTGCTGCTCGGCATAGATGCGGAGCGTACCTTCCCCTGTGGGTTCCACCCCCACAGCGGGCCCGTTCCGAGAAGGGTCACGGCATTCCATGCGGCGGTCTTTCTTCCACCCGGAGCCATCTACCAGCCGCCAGCACTGCAGCGTGCCGTCTAAACCGGCGTACAGATCAAATCTCAGCCCGCTGGGCAGGGTGCAGAAATACAGGGTCCCCTGTGCCTGGCGCAGTTGCCGCAGGGTGATCTGCAGCTGCCGGGCAGCTTCTTCCACGGCCCACGCCGGGAACTCTGGTGCCGCGGCCATCAGACGAAACTCCCTGCGATGCGGGCCTGCTCTTCGGTGGGCACATAGCGTTCCCCCAGCCCTGCACGGTACAGTTCGGCCAGCGCTTCGCGCAGCAGGACAGCACGCTCCGGTTTGAGCACGCCGCCTGCGTGGGCTTGCTCAATTCGCAGCTGCACCACAAGGCTGATCGCCTTTCGGTGCAGAAAATAGGCTTTCAGGTCCGCAGGGTCGATGATATCCAGCCCCCTGTGCAGGTAATCACGGTAATATTCGTCGTTTTTTTCTTCCGGGATGCCATTGCACTGCAGATACTCCCGGATGCCCGCCTCGGCGGTCTTCATCTCCTCCTGGCTATAAAAGACAACGCCTTTTGCTGCCATATAATCAAATACCAGATCGATCATCATTTTTTGCTCCTCTCTGCCATCCGGGCCAGGATCTCCTGTGCCTCCCGGGTGGCGGCCACACGTTCAGTATAGTCATCGGAAATGGCACGGTCCAGGCAGCTGCGTAGGCTGTCGAACACTTTATCCCCTGCCAGTTCGTTCACCTTGTCTTCCAGCGCCTTCATGTTGCCGCCAAAGAATGCTTCCTTCATGGGTGCTTCGCCCACCTGCCCTTCCAGTGCTGTGCACAGGTCTGTGGCATGGCCGTAGATCTGCTGGCGCTGGGCGGCAAGGGCACGTTCCTGGCTAACCTTGGCCAGCTCCCGGTTTGTGTACATGGTCGTGATACCCTCGTTCATTCCTCTGCCTTTCTCTGCATAGTTGGAGATCTCGCCATTCTTATCCGACTTGAACCAGGATGCCTGACGGGTGCCCACGGTATTGTAGACCGTATAGCCGCCCTTTGACGGCTCGGGCACGATGATCTCCCGGTTGAAGCTGCTGCAGTGCACCGTCTCATGGATGGCGGAGCGTTCCAGCTGGTTTTTGCTGGTGGCAAGCAGCTGGATCGAGCTTTTCCCTTCACTGTAGCGGTAGCCGCCGGTCACCCCCTCGCCAAGGTCCTGCACCACCCGGATGCTGTCTGCGCCCTGGCTGACCCGGGCCGCATCCTTGGGCGAAAAGTAGGCCCCGTTCTCCTGTAGGATACTGGCGATGGTATTCTGGTGGATGACCTCGGCCTGCTGCTGCGGGCTGAGCTCCTGCACCTCTGTTGCCGGGGCAGGGGTGATTTCGGCTGCTGGGACGGCGGGCGGTACTTCGCTGCCCTCGCCCAGCTGGACGCTCTCCAGGTTCCCGCCCGCAAGACCTTCGGTGCCCCCGGAGCCGGTCTGGCCTGTCTCGCCGCCTGTTTCGGGAGTGTTCATCTCATCGTTCTCGGCGCTGCCGCCGCTGATCTCGCTCATACAGTTCCTCCTTTCAGATGGTTATGGTATGCGGTCACGATCTGTCGGCTCTCGCTCAGCGGCACCTCGGCTCCGGCCAGCATTTCGCCCAGCAGGCAGAGCTTTGTAGGTACTGCCGCCGTGATGTGCAGCTGCTGCAGCATCTGTTCGATGTTCTCCGCAAGCACAGGGATGTTGTAGGGGTCGGCACGGATGCGGGCCAGATGGTACTGCATCTGCCCGGCATCCAGCGGGGCCAGCAGGCCCTGCACGGCACTTTTCCTGCAGCGGAACCGGCTGCCGCACACAAGGCAGGCCGCCGTAAAGCTCCCGGATGTGCCGGGCTTTTCCGTCTGCAGGTGGAACACCCCGGGGATGCCCCGCACCGTCATCAGACATTCGCCGGGCCGGAAGGCGTGCAGGGCACGGCGCTGCAGCACCGAAAGATCCATGACGCTGCCCATGCAGCCCCGGTCCTCGCCGGAATCCATGCCAAGGCACAGCTTGACGGCGGTGTTGGCCATGACGGAATCCGGCATCAGGGAGGGCCGCTGGTCGCTGAGGACAAGGCCTGTGCCGCTGGCACGGATCTCGGCAAACATCTTGTCGAAGGCTAGGTTGGAGCGGGCCAGTGCGCTGTCCTCGGCGTCCGTTTTGCGGAACACGTTGTGGGCCTCTTCCAGCACGATGAGCCGCTGCAGCGCCGAAGACTCGGGCAGCCGCTGCAGGTAAGACTGGAAGCGGAACATCAGGATGTTCATGAGGAAGGCCGTGGCTTCCTCCGAGAAGTCGGCCAGTTCCAGAACCGTAGGCACCGTGAGCAGCTGCTTTGCCGTCATGCCAAAGGGGTCGGCGAACACGCGGCCCAACGCACCGCTGGTCATGGTCTCGGCGCGCAGTTCCAGCGCACCGGTCAGGTTCTGGCGCACCTCAGGCCCATAGCGGGCGTGGTGGGCGACATAGTCCTCCACCCCGGCCAGCACATCGGCAAAGGTTGGGAAGGGCTTTGCCGGGTCGGTGTAGGCCGCCATGCCGTACTCCCAGCCAAAGCGGTGGTAGGTCTGCTGCAGCAGGCCGCTGAACGCCTCCGGGATGGGGTGCTCTGCACCGGTGGAAGCCGTCAGCGCCAGCGTAACGGCGGCGGCGTGGTTCTCTATGAGCGTACCGTCTTCCGGGCGCAGCGGATTGATGCGCAGCAATGGGCCATCGGCACCGGAGGTATAGACCATAAGCGAAGGGATCTGCCCCAGCAGAGCGTTGTACTCCTTCTTGGCCGCTTCCAACACCACGAAGGGGGTCTGCTGCCGGGCCCACAGGTCCACCAGCAGGTTCTTCACCAGCGTGGTCTTGCCGGTGCAGCAGGCTCCGAACACCGCCGTGTGGCACAGCAGCGCCGAGAACGGGATCGCTGCCGGTGCGCCGCTGCCCAGCACGCGGCCCGCCGTGACGCCTGCCGCCGCGATGGGGCGCACCACCGGGAACAGCTCCCGGCAACCCTCGTCCTCCACAGGGTTCTGCACATAGAACCCCGGGCAGGCGCAGGTGGGCGGCACGCAGAAGGATGCCGCCGCTTCGGCGCTCTGAAGGCTTGCCACATAGACTGCGGCGGCGGTGCCGTCGGGCAGGCGTACCGCTGCGCGGGGGATGGCAAGGCAGGTCTCCGGATAGCGGAAATCCCCCTGCAGGTCAAAGCAGCGGATAGGCTCAAAGCCCGGCTGCTCTTCCCGCCCGGCAAGGCATGCGCGGATGATGCCGGCAAGCTGCAGATAGTCGGTGCGGCTGTCCGCACCAAAGCGGATCACCGCCTGCACAAGGCCGGTGCTGCGGGCCTTTTCCAGCAGCGTGATCTCCTCCTGCAGTGCATCCAGCGCCGCCGCCACATTCTGCACCGGCACCTCCACCGTGCGGCGGGAAGCGCTGCCGCACACCCGGGGGAACGCCTTGCAGGGTTCAAGCTGCCGGGCAAGGCGGCGGTCATCTTCCAGCAGGGCCTGAATGTCGGCATCTGCTGCGGGCAGGGCAATGCAGGCCGCATAACAGTGGTCCAGCCCTGCCGAAGCCAGCGCTTCGACCACGCCATCAGCGGCAAAGGTGCCCAGGAACAGCCCCGAACAGCGGTAGCCGCCGCTGAACCAGGACGCCTGCGGCTTGGTCTCGCACTCTGGCAAAAGCGACTGGAACAATGCCGCATTGTCGATGCTGCTGCCGTAGAAGGCGGCTGCACTGCCGTGATCCGTGCGGAACACGAAGGCCGAAGCGGCACCGCTCTGGTGGGCGGCACGCAGCCACCGCGCCACAGCCTTTTGCAGCAGGGCCTTGCCTGCTTCGGGCGGGCCGCTCATGCGGAAGCCGCACAGCTGCGTCCAGCGGGAGATAGCGGGGAAAAATGCGCCTGCGTCTACCTGTATGGCATCGGCCTCGGACAGGCTGCGGTTCTGCTTGAGGGCAAGGATCTGGTCGGCCAGCGTCATGGCGCGGCGCAGTTCAGTGCTGTAGGGATTCATGGCTTACCTCCTTCTTCTGCGGTTAGGGAAGACGCTCTGGAATAAGATCCAGAAGCCGATCAGCATGATGAACAGGGGCATGCAGGCCGTAAGCAGTGCCAGCAGGAATGCCGCTACCGCCCCGGAGCGGAACAGGTAGACCACCGTGCAGGCAAGGGCCGCAAGCAGCGCTGCCAGCAGCCCCAGCGTCAGCCAGATGGCTGTGGCGCTGAGCTGCAGCCCGGGCTTCACCTCTGAGCCGGTGGTAAGGTTGTAGATGGACTTTACCACCCGGCGGCCGCCCTGCTCCTTCGCCCGGATACGCACTTCGTCGCCGATCTGGATGCGCCCCAGGCAGTTGCCGTACAGGCAGAAGTCCGTCACCTCGCTGGGCACCCCGTCGGTGATGGGCTCCACCCGGACGGTGTATTCCAGCGTCTGGTGGGCGAACTGATACGGTTCCCCGCGCACCAGCGCATTGAACAGCTTGTGCGCCCGGCTGTAAAACACAGCCTGATGGTCCAGTTCCAGAACGCGGCCGGTGCAGGTGATGCCGCCCCGGCCATGCTGCACGAACACCGGCTCTGCTTGTGCCTGCGGCGGGCTGACAAGGGGCGAAAGCGGCAGGCTCACCCGGGGAGAGGCGGCAGGTGCCGTATCCTGCACCAGAACGCTGTGGCAGAAGGGGCAGCGGGTCTTGGTGTCGCCGAAGAAGAACTCCGAACGGCAGTCCGGGTTTGGACATCGTTTCATCGCGTTTCCTCCTTTCAGCCGAACCGCTTGCCGGTGGCAATGTACTCCTGCACACTGTCCGCCCACAGCCGGGATACCGACTGCATCTCGGTCAGGCTGGTAACAGGCGAATCCCAGCAGACCCAGTGGTTGCCGTCCGCATCGCTCCAGCGGTGGGTGGTGTGGCCATCGCTGGGGCGGCCACACAGGCTGGGCATCCGCAGGATGTAGGCCCGCCAGGTGTATGCGTGAAGGGTGCCATCGTAGACCCACTTGTAGTTGAACTGATACTCACGGTCTGCACGGCCATGGGCATCGTTGGCAAAGTAGATCATGGGGCCAGTCTCGCCGTGGGGGTCACGCCGGGTAGCTGCCGCCGAAGCCGCTGCCTGCTCCGGGTGCCGGTTGTTCTGATAGATCAGGTACCCCACTCTGCCCGCAGCCACCACAAAGATTGCCAAAAGCACCCAGCCAATAAGTTCTTCCATAAACGCTTCCTCCCAAAATAACTTCAATAAAGATAGGTCAGGCTCCGCAGAAATACCTTCATGTCGGTATAATCCAGAAACTTCAGTGTTCCAGCCTTCAGCCAGCTTTTCAGCAACCGGGAGGCTGCCGGGCAGCTGCAGGTGAGCCCTTTGTCGATGAAAAGTGCATAGCCCACCTGCTCCTTCTCGAAGCCGATCCGTCCACAGGGGCGGCTGAACGATGAAGGAAAGGTGCACTTCTCGTAGACATGGCACCGATCATCGTTCAGGGACTGCTTGAGCATCTCGTACTGCGCATCGGTTCCCAAAACAAACTCCTTCACAGGCATTTCTCCTTTCTGGCTGCACATTTGCTGTGCTTTGGTCCCAGTATAAAATTTATCCCGGCTGCTTTGAACTAACCGCTGGTTTACACCGCACAAAAAAGAAAAACGGCCCACAGACAGGTTGGCCACCCTGTCTGCAGGCCGCTGTGCTCAAAGCCGCCGTAAGGCGCTTCGCGATCATCTCCTTTCGTTATTATCTGTCAGACGAATGACCAAGCGAGTTCCGACACCAGATGCCCATCATGGATTAGCATATTGAGCTGCCTTCCATCCTCGCGAGGCCAGATGGCCTTCTGATCCTGTTCGATCAGAACATCGACCCTTTCCCCATTCTCCAGAAGCAGAGTCACCTTCTGCCAGCCCTCTGACGGGTCACTCTGCTGTTCATCCCGGTGGAAGCCGCCGCCGGGCAGACTCGTCTGCTGCTCGCCGCCGTGGAAGCCGCCGCCGGGCAGGCTCGTCTGCTGCTCGCCGCCATGGAAGCCGCCGCCGGGCAGCTGGTTACGGACGTTCATCGCTTCGTTCTTCATCTTCGTTTCCTCCTTGGTGTTGTAGGTGTGGATGCGGACCATTTCTGCGTTTGCCATAGGGCAAAATCCTCCGTTTTGTGTGACCGCTGGGCTTGGCACCCCGGGTTGGGTGCCAGACCGGCGGAAGTGTATCTTTCAGCATAAGACTTGTGAAGCCTTATGTTGTTTGTATTATAAGCCTCCTGCGCCGGGAAAGGAATCAACCGCTGGTTTACAGGGCTTTTTTCCAGCCACCGGTTTACGGCACAAAAAGCTCTCAGGTGTCGAAGCGGATGGTGCGGGTATCCAGCCCTGCCCAGTCCACCTGCAGGTGGCGCAGGTCGCCGGTGCCGCCGCACATCTTGCAGGGCTTTGCACCGAACTCGGGCCGATCCGGGTGCTGGGGCACCCAGAGCGTCTCGTCCATGTAGGCAAAGCGCCCGGCGTCCCCGCCCAGCACCTGATCGAACAACTGGATGCCCAGCTGTTCCTTGAGGTCCGGGGCAAGGCGGATCCACACGAAGTTGCGGTCTTTCACCGCGTCCAGCATCGTATTGAAGGGGCTGCCGGGAGCCTCGTGGTACAGCAGGAGCATCAGGGCCAGATACCCCTTTGTAGCGTTCATCCGCTCGGTGGCGAAGATGGGGCAGGCCGAGGAGTCCACGTCGTTCTGGTAGCCCTGTTCGTATTGCTCGAACCGGCTGCGCAGCAAACAACGGGGGCAGCTTTCCGTTACGCCGGGATAAACGAAGATCAGCTCCGCAGCCAAACCATGTGCGTACATCATGGCTGCCAGATACGGCATGCCGTACTTCAGCGCCAGCATGGAAGAGCGTTTCTGGGCTGCGAAGTTATCAGTGCAGCCAAGGATCAGGTAATCGGTGGCCTTGTGCCCGGGGAAGCGGTCGAGGTATGCCTTGAACGCTTCATCGCTCATGGCATCGTCCAGCGCACGCGGGATGCAGAGCACCTGTGCGTCCGGGTTGATATCGCGGATGCGGTCGCGGATCACCTCGACCTTTTTGCGGCCCATCTCGGAGATGAACACGGCCTGCGTCGCTACGTTGGAGGGGCTGACGATGTCCGGGTCCATGAGGATGAAGTTGCGCAAGCCCGAGCGGGCGCAGTTTTCCAAGAAACTGCGTGCCCCGCCTACGCCAATGCAGACCACCACTTTCTGCTCCAGCACCTTCTGAGGGTAGAGCGAACGCACCTTGCCGAAGTAATCCGGGGTCTGTGCGGGGGCCTTGGCTGCAGGGTCTTCGGCAGGCGTTTCAGGCTGCTCCTGTGCTTCCAGCGAAGTGCGGTATTCGTCCATCTCCGCCACAGAGTATTCCCTGTGCCACGGGGCAAACGTGCACAGCGCATAGCGGCTGCCGCTTTCCGCCCGCAGCACATGATCCAGATCCACGGTCAGAGCATCGCCCTTGAGGTGCACGATGTAGAAATACAGCGTGAACAGCCCCTTGCGGGCAGGCCGAAGGATGGGCAGATAGAAGAAGTCCTGCTCAAAGAAGCGCAGATGGATCAGCGCCGTGGAGATATCGTGGTAGGAGGGGCGGATGCAGCCGCGGGGGTGGCTGTGGTAGATGCCGGTAACGCGGTAGCCTTTCTCGGCCCAGTCGTGGAACACCTTTGTCATGGAATCCACATCGTAGTAGAAGGTGCCCGGCGTGTTGCGGGAGAGGGTATCGAAGTGGCACAGGTCCACCAGCGCCGTGTCTCCGGTGCTGCCCATCATGCCGCCGGTCTCGGGGGCGTAGCGGCCCACATTGCTGCGGAAGTCCGCCAGCACCTGGCGGGAAAAGCGGACCGTAGGCTCCGCCGGTTTTTCCGGGCAGGGCAGCTGGTTCTGGCTCTCCCGCACGGGGTCGCTTGCCAGCTGGCGGGTCAGACGGTCGGCAGAGCTGCACGCAAGGCTGCGCAC
>ERZ1026955.1128-NODE-1128-length-10705-cov-5.300751_pt1 | contig 10705 bp, 9 predicted proteins | sample MGYA00519459_ERZ1026955 | MGnify/ENA primary metagenome ERZ1026955 (study PRJEB26926, sample SAMN06164833) | human gut metagenome | biome: ENVO:00009003; feature: ENVO:2100002; material: ENVO:00002003 | host: Homo sapiens | place: USA | collected 2012 ...
CTACACAAGGCTATTCGTCGGCAGCGTCAGATGTGTATAAGAGACAGATCTGAAACGGTTCGATATAACGTTCTTCCTGATTAATCCAATACTTTGTAGTTTTGTCACACAGCAGTCTGTCTTTATATGTTATAAAATCATTGTAATCACTTTTTAATGACATATTATCTCTCCAATCTGCACTTGCTGCTTTTTATTTTTCACAAATGCTCATATCCGCAAATCGTCTATACACACAAAATGCTCATATCCACAAACAGAGCTATCATAAAATGATAACTCTGCCTGTATTGTTAGTATCTGTTTTATTATGTACACAAACTTTTCATTCCGATTTATTAAAGTGTCTTTCTAGCATATAATTGCTGCTTCAGGACACTCAATTCTTAGAACAGGAATGCCACACTGCATATAGAAACAACTGCAATAAGTATAATAAGTAACGGTCCACCGATTTTTACGAAATCCGAAAACTTGTATCCTGCCGGAAGTATCTGCATATTTACGGCTGTTCCGAAGGATGTTGCTATTGCAAGGTTTGAGCAGGCACCGATTACGATTACCCATGGAATAGGACTGATTCCAAGCGATAATGCAATTGCTATACAGATTGGTGTAAGCATTGCTGCTGTGGCATTGTTTGACATGATGTTTGTCAGCACACTTGTAAGCACTGCGATAACTACTGTAAGAAGCACAACCGATGCGTTCTTTCCTCCGAAGAGGTTGAGTACAGCGTTTGCGATTAATGCTCCACCACCTGATACATCAAGTCCTGTTCCGATTCCTGATATTGTTCCGATACATACGAAAACATCCCAAGGAAGATCCGAATATGCTTTTTTAATCGAGATACAGCCTGTTCCAAGTACCATTGCAGCACCTATAAGACCGATTGTACCGATGTTAAAATAACTCTTGAATGGCTGGAAACCACTTAATACAAACAATACTATGCATAAAATCATGGTTCCGAGTGCCACATAGCCCTTCCATGCCGGGGCATCTGACTCCTGTTCCTTCTCGAGCTTATGTATCTCTGCAACTGAATACATATTTCCCTTGTCGAAGTCAGGACTATTCGGTTTTAATACCTTGTCGAGGAGCTTGTAGCCGATTGTTCCCCAGAAAATAATCTGTACAACTGCTGCCGGAAACATGATCTTTGTCATGTCAAACATTCCCATGCCTTCCTCATAACCGGCATATCCCTGTAATACTGAGTTTGCTGCAAGCTGTGAGGTTGAGCCGATCAGCGAACACGCACCTCCGATAACGGCTGCTGTTCCGGCCGGGAAAATAACCATTTTTGAACGGATTTTTCCACATGAGTTTGCTGCTACGATTGCGATGATAGGCATCCAGATAGCAACTGTTCCGTTGTTACTCATAAATGCTGACATCAATGAACACACAGCACTTACCGTTACTATAAACCGTCTCTCCGTCTTGGCAAGAAAAGAATTTCCGATTTTTTCTCCTATCTTTCTTGCTATTCCGGTTTCAAAAAGTGCGGCACTTACAACACACATTCCGACTACCATCGGCCAGCCTGTTGCGCTGAATCCGCTGTATACTGCGGATAGCTCCATTTCCGGAATAAACATTGCCATTGCTACCGAACCCAGGATAGCAACCACGCTTATCGGCAGTCTGTTCCAGACAAACAAGCCCATTGTAATTAATACAATTATAATTGAAATAATACTAGAATCCATATTATATCCCCCGATATATTTTTATTTTAAACCTCTGCCCAGTCAGCACCCTTCCATTTCTCGTGCTCATATACTGACTTGTCGGCTACATATGGCCACTTTTTACCTTCTGCTACTGCCAGACAGCCCTTGACACACATCTGTGCCATCTTGATTACTGCCTCTCTTGTCTGGGCTGCTGAATGCGGACTTACGATAAGATTTCTGCAGTTTAATAACGGATCATCTGTTTTTGGTGGCTCACTGCAGAATACATCTGTTCCCGCGCCGGCGATAACTCCGTTATTTAATGCTTCTACGAGATCTGCTTCGTTGATGATTCCTCCACGGCTGCAGTTTATTATAAGCGCCGTCGGTTTCATAACAGAAAGCTCCTTCTTTGAAATCATGTTCCTGGTCTGATCTGTGAGCGGTACATGGATTGATACCACATCGCTGTCCTTTAACAGCTCCACATAATCCTCATAATATTTAGCACCATAGCCTTCTACCTGCTCTTTTGTCATAAAAGGATCGTACGCTGCAATGCTCATTCCACAGCCTTTGCAGATTTTGGCTGTTTCTCTTCCAATTGCTCCAAGGCCAAGGATTCCGACTGTCTTTCCCTCAAGCTCGAAAGCCTTCTTTGCTCCACGGATTTCCCAGTTTCCTTTGCACATCTCATTCTGTGCCTCGATAAGATTCTTTGACAATGCAAAAATCATTGCTACCGCATGCTCAGCAACACTTCTGTTGTTGGCTCCCGGTGTGATAACCACCGGGATACCAAGCTCTGTTGCTTTTTTTACATCAACCGAATCGTATCCTACGCCTGTACGTCCGATTACTTTGAGCTTCGGGCTGTTTTCTATAGCATTTGCATCACATTTTGCAATTCTTACAATAAGAGCATCTGCATCCTTCATCTCGTCAAGATAATTGTTCGGATCCTGATTGTCAGCTACATATACATCAGCTATTCCATCTAAAAGCTGCATTCCTTCAGGGCATACAGCCTGTGTCATTACAAACTTCATATTAGTTCATCCTCCCCAGAGTTAGTTCATACCTTTGTCAGCATTCTCTTTTAATACCTTTGCAAGCGCTTCCACGCCCTCATCGCACAGATAGTTGAATGGACGTCTGCAATCGCCAACAGGATATCCGAGCATTGCAACCGCTTTTTTAACAACTGTGTTAGGATTGCCGTATTTGAATACAGCTCTGAAGCTTGCGATAGAATCCTGTGCTGCCTCTGCCTCCTCAAGCTTGCCCTCTTTGAAAAGGTTGTAGATTGATGAAAGCACATGTGGATAAACATTTGAGCATCCTGCGATTCCTCCGACTCCTCCTTCTTTTAATGCAGGAAGAATGAGCGAATCATTTCCTGATAATACATAGAACTTCTTGTCAAGTTCACGTGTCTCTGTGATATATGCCTTTAAGTTATCCCAGTCACCGCTTGAATCCTTTGCACCGATGATAAGGTCAACATCCTTTGCAAGCTTCTTTACTGTCTCAGGAAGCAGCTTGTTTCCTGTACGGGCAGGAATATTGTAAAGAACGATTGGAGTATCTACATGCTTGGCAACCTCTACATAGTGATCGTATAACTCCTTCTGTGATGCAACCGCAAAGCTTGGAGTGATTATTGAAAGGACGTCAGCTCCGAGCTTTTCTGCCTCCTTGCTCATTCTGATAGTATCCTGTGTTGAAATGCAGCCTGAGCCGGCATATACAGGTACTCTTCCTTTTACCTGATCAATTGCAGCTTCAAGGACTTCGCATTTTTCTTTTTCATTTAAGATATATCCCTCACCGTTTGTTCCAAATGGGAAAATTCCGTGCACACCGCCATCGATAAGTCTGTCAATCTGTGTTCTGAGCTCGTCAGTGTTGATGCTCTCGTCTGCGTTCATTGGTGTTAAAATTGGTGTAATAATTCCTTTTAATTCTGTCTGTTTCATGTTTTTCTTCTCCTTTTAAACTTGTTTATTTTTTTATTTTTGATTTAATATTTTATCTGCAATCTTTACCAGTACATCTTTGGTTCCGAACCCACCTGATTTGGATATTATCTGCTGCACAAATCCGTGATTTTTCAGATTGGAAACAACCACACCCTGTTCTATCTCACATACCGGTGTAATCTGGGTACAGCCTATCAGCTTCATATACCCCATCAAAGTGTCGCCGCCTGTCATAAGTATTGTCGTATCCTGCTTATTTGCTGCCAGATAGTCGGCTATGTGTCCATGTGCCGTTGGAATCAGGGCTCTTACATCATTCATAGTCAGCTTATTTGCTTCCATAAAGCCCTTTTTGTCTTCTTCCCGGTCTATGGAATCAATGATGAGACATCTGTCTTTTTCACATTCCTCCTGCATCTTGTGCAAAAACTCCAAGCCCTCCTGTGTGCTGTAATAATCCTTCTGCAATTTTTGTTCTACGGTCATATGGATTCTTGAAAATCCGTGTTCTTCGGCATAGTCAAGCTGATTTTGCGTAATCATATTCAAGCTGCCACATTCCACAAGAAAATTTTCACTCTTCCTATAGCTTTGCGGCTTCGCTGCATCAAATCTGAGCTTGTCGGCAAGCGCTTCCGCAAGTGCGGCACATCCGGCAATAATACAAAGCTCATCTTTTTCCTGCAATTCATCAAGCCTTTCTTCTATGTCTTTGTGTTTTTCCACATCGCAGATTACGATACGTTCATCGCTTTTTATATCATTCAAAGCTTTATTCCGCTTAACACAGGCACATTTCAAAGCTGTCTGCTGTGCGATAATATCAGGTATGTACGACAGCTTTACCGGTTCAAACGGATCCTGCCCGAATACACTTTTTTCAAGAAGCTGCCCCTGTATGTAGTGAGTTCCGTTTACCGTACAGCGGTCTATCTTCGGATACCCCGGCAGGAAATAAACTTTGTCGTGTCCGCTTCCGTCCAAAACTGCCTGAAGCTCACTTCCTATATTTCCGCGGAGCGCTGAGTCCGTTTTTTTGAAAATAACAGGAATCTTAATTGCTTTTGCCCATCCTGTAATATTTTTTACAGTATCATATGCCTTAGCTGCCGGCATTGGTCTGGTCTCAGAATCTATAACCAGAACCTCTGTCGACTCATCTATATCCCAGATAGCTTCCGGCATTTTTGTAAATACCTGGGTGGCAATTCCCTTATTCACAAACTGGATTCCGGTATCCAATGCACCGGTAAAGTCATCTGCTATGATCAACAGCTTTACCATCGCATTTCCTCCCGCTATTTTTTGTTTACTGCAAGCTTTGTCGCATAGTCAATTGAATTTACAAGGCTTAACTCATTCGATTCGCCTTTTCCTGCAAGGTCAAAGCCCGTACCATGGTCTACCGATACCCTTATTACAGGGATTCCGAGTGTTACATTTACACCTGCTACCGCATCCCATTTCTTTAATTCTTTGTTGTATACAAAGCCTTTAACCTTCAGAGGAATATGTCCCTGATCATGGTACATTGCTACAACTATATCATACCAGCCTCCGATTGCCTTAGAGAATATGCTGTCAGGCGGTGTCGGTTTTTTCTCAGGAATATTGATTCCTTCTGCCATTGCCTCATCTATTGCCGGCTGGATTTCCTCAATTTCCTCTGTTCCAAACAGTCCGTTTTCTCCGCAGTGTGGGTTAAGGCCTGCCACACCAATCTTTGGATTCTCAATGCCTATCGCCTTGCAGGCATCATTTGCAATTCTTATAACTTCAAGGACTCTGTCCTTCTTTACCTTGTCACATGCCTGCCTGAGAGAAACGTGCGTCGATACGTGTACAACCCTCAAATCCTCGTGTGCAAGCATCATTGTGTACTTGTCTGTATGGGTGTACTCTGCATAAATCTCTGTATGTCCCGAATAATGATGTCCTGCCATATTTATTGCCTCTTTATTTAAGGCATTTGTGACAGTTGCGTCAATCTCGCCGCTCTGCGCAAGCTCTATTACCTTTACAACATACTGAAAAGCAGCCTCTCCACACATCTTTGATACTTTTCCGAATATGTGTCTGTCCATGTTCACAAGGTTCATGTCGTACACATCAATCGTTCCGTACTCAAACTTTGCTTCTTTAATATCGTGAATCGCATGAATCTTTATCTGTCCTTCTTTTCCTGCGATTTTTACTGCCTCTTCCATACATGCGGCATCACCGATAATCACCGGACGACACTGCTTATATATTTCAGGTCTTGATAACGCTTTTACTGAAATCTCAGAACCGTTTCCCGCAGGATCTCCCATTGTAATTCCGATAATTGGCTTTTTCATAGGCTCCTCCTTTATTTTAATACCTTAAGATATATGTTTCTGATATCGTCAAGGCTTAATTCTTTCATATTGTTTACAAGAAGTCTCTGCTGTTTGCTTCCGGCATCAACAAGGAAATCCAGGTCCTCCGGCTTAACACCGAATTCCTTTAAATCTGTTGGAATGTTTGTAACCTTTACAATGTCAGCAATCTGATCGATCATGTACTGTGCTTTCTCATCCTCAGATTTTCCTGCATGCTCAGGGTAAACAGCATCGCAAAGTATTGCAAGTCTCTTGCTGCATGCGTCCTTGTTAAATTCCATAACATGTGCAAAAAGTATGGCATTTGATACACCGTGAGCAATGTGATATTTGCCTCCCAGTGGATATGAAAGTGCATGAACTGCTGTTGTTCCGCTTCCTGTGATTGCGACTCCGCCATAGAAGGCTCCGGTCATCATATTGCTTTTTGCTTCCATATTGTCCGGATTGTTATAAGCTTCCCTGATATTGTGGAAAATAAGCTTGGCTCCGGCTGCTGCGTAGGTATCGGAAAACGGTGTTGCTTTCTTTGAGGTGAAGCACTCAACCACATGGGCCAATGCATCTACACCTGTTGCTGCCACAATTGATTTTGGAAGCTTTCTGATCATATTTGAATCCAATACCACATAGTCCGGAATCATACTGTCATTTACAATTCCTTTCTTTGACTGTTCCTCCGGAACCGCAACGATTGCATTGCAGGTTGCCTCAGATCCTGTTCCGCAGGTTGTCGGAATCATAACCGTCTTAATCTGTTTCTTTGCAAGCGTCGGATCATTGAGCAGATCTTTTATAGTGTAGTCTGCATCTTTTAATACGCAGCAAAGCTTTGCTGCATCCATAACACTTCCCCCACCGATTGCTATGATAAGATCTCCTGATGCGCTCTCCACTTCCTTCATAACCTTTTCAACATCCTGATATGATGGTTCACAAGCAAGATCATCAAATACCTGATACTCTGTCTTGTTTTCCTCAAGAATCTCTGTCAGCAGATCTAAAAGTCCTGTTGCGCGAATGCCTTTATCCGTAAAAACTATTACTTTTTTTGCATTCTCTTTTTCTATTACCGCTTTCACATTCTCAATGCTTCCTGCTCCGCCAAAGATACATGACGGAATTTTAATCTGATAACTCATATATTACCTCTCCTTTGTTATATTGTTATTCTTGTGTTTTATTTTTGAACATCTCTTTGAACTAATCATATAATATCTGTTTTTTGTGCCTCGTTCAACGCGTTGTTTTGTTATTTTTGTTCTATTTTGAAACATAAACTACATTTATTTGTTGTATTTTGAAATATACTGTAATACAATATAGTTAAATAGTAACAAAACATCACTAGCGCTATCTTCACGTTTCATTTTTAAACATTAAAATAACCACTTAACATTTACAAATCCCAAAAGGAGAAATATATGCAGAAAACCAAGATTCTTGCAGTCGCCCCTTACGAGGGCATGGCTGACATACTTACCGATATAGCACAGTCGCGCGATGACATTGCTCTCACTGTCCAGACCGGTGATCTGTTCACCGGCCGTGATATCGCAATGCAGCTTGCACATAAAAATTACGACGTTATCATTTCGCGAGGCGGTACAGCAGAGCTTATACAATCTGCTGTTGAGCTTCCCGTCATAGATATATCCATCTCTGTTTACGATATACTTCTGAGCATCAAGCTTGCCGAGAGCTACAACGGAAAATTTGTAATTGCCGGTTTTCCCGGAATCACTGCAAATGCACATCTGCTGTGCGACCTGCTTCAATATGATATTGACATAATCACTTTCAAGGACTCGGTAGATGCAGTCAATCGCCTTAAAGAAGCAAAAGAAAACGGCTGCACGCTTGTCCTATGTGACGTGACCGGTGCCAGAGCCGCAAAGGATATCGGATTAAATTATAATCTTGTAACCTCCGGCAGGGAAAGTATAGAAAACGCCGTTGCCGAGGCTGTAAAGCTTGTGCATTCTTCCAATTATGTCCACAAGCAGAAGGATCTGTTCCAGTCGCTTCTGACCGAGGATGACCGCGAATTCTTAATTTACTCGCCTGCAGGTACTCTGTGGTTTTCAAGCATCGCAATAGATGAAATGAATACATCGTTGATGAATTTTGTACAGACATACATTAAGTCATTTTTGAAAGTTTCGAACCAGACCGTTTCGCATCAGATACGCGATAACGTCTATACTCTGTACAACCGCCACCTGATTTACGAGGACCAGAAGTACACTGCAATTACTATATGTAAGAGTCCTGCATTAACCGCCGAGGACGACCCTGGATTTCAGATTTACAATATTGACAACACCTCCTCCAACGACTTTGCTGACGCTTACAACGGAACCGGTAAAGCAGGCAAAATAGCGCAGATAATAGAAGAATACGCTAAAAGCCATCTGCCTGTGCTTATTCTCGGAGAAAACGGAACCGGCAAAGGCAAGGCTGCATCACTTATTTACAAGCAAAGCAACTATAAGCATGCTCCATTTTACAGTATCGACTGCTCTCTGATAAAAGAGCGTAAGTGGCACAGTCTGCTAAACAATGAAAATTCCCCTCTCAATGAAGTTAACAGTACAGTATTTTTCGAAAAAGCCGATGCTCTTAGTCTGGAACAAATTGGTGATTTGTTTCAATATATAGACCAGACGAAGCTTTGCACGAGAATGAGGCTCATAGTCTCTCTTTCTACCAACAACTCCAAACAGCCTGCATTTGCTACAATACGCACTTTCATGGAGAATCATCTTTCCTGCCTTACCATGAATCTCCCACCGCTTCGAGAGCGCATTGACGATTTTTCCGGTATAACCGCGCTCTATCTGCACCGGTTCAATGTCTCCCTCGGGAAACAGATAATAGGCTTTGACGTTGACGCAATGGAAAAAATGCTCTCGTACAACTGGCCTAACAATCTCGACCAGCTGCAGCATGTCCTTAAAGAGCTTGTCACAATAACAAAGACACCATATATCTCCTGTGACACCGTAGAAACTATCCTGAAACAGGAACCCGACTACGGACGCGTCTTTGATGATTCAGTTAAATTTGAGGGAACTCTAGATGAGATAAATTATCAGATCATTCTCCAGGTGTTACACGAAGAACATGACAATAAAGAAAAAACCGCCAGACGACTCGGCATAAGCCGAAGCACACTCTGGCGGATCTTAAAGAACAATAATTAATGCTTAATCAATTTCTCCCTGTGGGATAAATACCTGAACATCAGCATTCTCGTCAAGCTCTATAAATACTCTTGTATCTTTGCCGACCAATCCCTTAAAATGTCCGGTGAATTTCTCTCCGGACTGGGTTGTTCCGGTAACATCCATGTTGTATACGCTTGCAGCATCTGATGAGATATTAATTGAATCATGGCTGCCAAGTGTATTGACAGTCTGCTCTTTGCCATCGTTCCAGGTTACCTCGATATTCTTAACATTAAAATAAGTCTGGTTTATAAGCCGGATAGTTGTTGTCTCTTTTCCGTCCTGCGCTGCATAAATACAATTAGTACCTATTAACACTCCTGCCATGATAGTAACTAATGCAAACGTAGCAAGAACTTGTTTGTTTATTATTTTATTCATTTCTGAATACCTCCTTATAATGGCACTCCATTATCTTCGCGGATATTTTATCACAAGATATATTAATTAAACAATTGTCAATTAGCTCAAAACTTTTTTATTATTTTATGTTTTTATTGACACTTTTTCAAAGCATTTGACATTATTTTTGGGTTTGTTTTGTACCTAAATTTTATATGAGCGTATTTAGATAAAAATGGACGAAGCATGGTATAAATGATATAATTAAAATGAATGATGGAATAATAAGAAATGGGAGAAACTGTTATGGGATTGTTATATGCAATATTTTCAATTTTTATCACGCTATTTTTCCCAAAGCAAATTACGGATGTGATTTGTTATGGAAGACATCGTGATAGAGAAAATATAAAGAGTAAAAAAATATATTGTCTTATATATGTTTTTTGGACATTATTTTTTGGTTTGTTTTGTCTTATGATGGGTTCGGCATCAGGTGTAAATAATACATTTGATAGAGTTTTGGATTATTATGGATTGAATTTTGGCGAATATGATTATTTTGAGGCGGCGTCCATATATGACGAGCATGATTATAAACATGAAGGTGATTTCACTCTTGTATACTATATCAGAAAAAATGAAGATAATTTAGATGATTTAATTAAACAAATTGTTCAAGAAAATAATTCTATATACAAAAGATATCAGCTCAGTGAAATTGACGTGGTATATGAAACGAATGGTATTTATTACATATGTGAAAAGGGGGAGGTGATTGCAAAGGTAGTAGTAGAAAACGATGGATTGTTAAAAAAAGTAAGTTATCAATGGAGTAGAGAAAAATTAGAACAAAATCTAGGAGGTTAACAGTATTGTTATGAAAAAAATTATATCCTGGCAAGCCTATTATTTTCTTTCATCCCTATCTGTCAATAGTTAGCTGATTCTCAAATGTTCGCTAACTGATTCATAAAACTTAAACAATGGAATGTCTTTATAGTCTATTCCTTCATCCAAGTCTTCTGAATATAACAAAATGGTGCTTTTAGAAGTGTTTTTCATGTCTATATGTACTGTCTCTTATACACATCTGACGCTGC
>ERZ1026955.1130-NODE-1130-length-10691-cov-5.507334_pt1 | contig 10691 bp, 8 predicted proteins | sample MGYA00519459_ERZ1026955 | MGnify/ENA primary metagenome ERZ1026955 (study PRJEB26926, sample SAMN06164833) | human gut metagenome | biome: ENVO:00009003; feature: ENVO:2100002; material: ENVO:00002003 | host: Homo sapiens | place: USA | collected 2012 ...
ACAAGGCTATTCGTCGGCAGCGTCAGATGTGTATAAGAGACAGGATAAGGCGCAGGCGAAAATCCCCAAGAAAACCGTGGTCAAAAAGGAACGTGGCTTTGATCCTGCCACCGGCAAGGTCAAAACGCAGCTCCGTTTTGAGGAAGTGGATAAGAAAAAGCCGCCCTCAAAGCTGACCCATGCCGTGCAGGATGCCCCCGCCAACCTCATTCTCTCTCAGGTTCATCGGGAGATGCGGCAGAGCGAGGATGACAATGTAGGCGTAGAGGCCGCGCACAAGGTAGAGCAAGCCGTGGAGAGCGGCGGGCGGCTGGTGCAGTCTGCCCACCGCGCCCATCAGCTCAAGCCTTATCGTGCTGCCATCCGTGCAGAGAAAAAGCTGGAACGAGCCAATCTTGACGCGCTCCAGAAGAAAGCAGAGATCGACAGCCCCACCAGCAATCCCGTTTCCAAATGGCAGCAGAAGCAGGCAATTAAGAAGCAGTATGCCGCTGCCAAGCACAATCAGGCGGCGCAGACTACGGCAAAGGCGGCAGAGAATACCGCCAAGGCCGCGAAAAAAGCCGCTGAAAAGGCTGAGAAAGCGGGCAAATATGTGTGGGAACACCGGCGCGGCTTTGCCATTGCCGCCGCGATTCTGCTGATGCTGGCGTTTCTGCTCAACGGCCTGTCCTCCTGCTCGGTGATAATGGATGGCGTCGGCTCCGGGATCGCGGCCAGCACTTATCCATCGCAGGACGCCGATATGCTGGGCGCGGAAGCGCAGTATTGCGAAATGGAAGCAGAGCTTCAGCGCTACCTCGATACCTATGAAAGTACCCATGACTACGATGAGTACCACTTTGATCTGGACACCATCGAGCATGACCCCTATGTACTCATTTCCATGATTACGGCGCTGCATCAAGGGGAATGGACGCTGGATGAGGTGCAGGGTACGCTCCAGATGCTCTTTGACCGCCAGTACATTTTGACCGAGGATGTGGTGGTGGAAACCCGCTACCGCACAGAAACCGACACATGGACGGACGCGGACGGCAACACCCATACGGACACCTATCAGGTGCCGTATGACTACTACATCTGCACGGTCACGCTGGAAAACTTCAATCTCTCCCATGTTCCCGTTTACATTATGAGCGAAGAACAGCTCGGAATGTACGCCACCTATATGGCCACCCTCGGCAACCGTCCCGACCTGTTCCCCGGTTCAGGCTACATCGGCAAGTATGTGGAGGGCAGCTATACCGACTACGACATTCCCCCGGAGGCGCTGGACGATGAGGTATTTGCCACCATCATCAAGGAAGCGGAAAAGTATCTCGGCTACCCCTACGTTTGGGGCGGCAGCAGTCCCTCTACCTCATTTGACTGTTCGGGCTTCGTCAGTTGGGTCATCAATCATTCCGGTTGGGATGTGGGCAGGCTGGGAGCGCAGGGGCTATGCAATATCTGTACGCCCGTACCCTCTGCCAATGTCAAACCGGGCGATCTGGTATTTTTCACCGGAACGTATGATACCCCCGGTGTCAGCCATGTGGGTATCTACGTCGGCAACAATATGATGATCCACTGCGGAGATCCGATCTCTTATGCAAACTTAAATTCAAACTATTGGCAGTCCCATTTCTACCGCTATGGGCGCTTGCCGTAAAGGAGAGTGAACGATATGAACCCGAAAATTATGAAGCTCCGTGGAGAGCTGGAGAAGAACAAATGCAAAATCTCCGATCTGCAAGGCCGCAACCGCGAGCTGGAAAAGCAGATTCGTGAGCTGGAGGACACCGACATCATCGGCATGGTGCGCGAGAACGGCATGACGATGGAACAGTTTGCCGAGCTGTTCCGCCGTATGCAGGCCGCGCCTGCACCGGCCACTTCGGAAAAGGAGGCGTTGAACCATGACTAAAAACACACCGCGCATTTTTATCAGCCTGCTGCTGATGCTCCTGTGTATCGGGATTCTCCCCGTTTCCGCCTTTGCCAGCGACGGTGATTATCCTGATGATGCGCTGCCCACCGCCGAAAGCAGCGCCGCAGACGCACAGGAAACAAAACAGATCGGCACGGTCACGACCAACGGCGGCAACTTGAATGTCCGCACCGGCGCGGGACTGGACAACACCGCGTTTACGCAGCTCCCCAACGGCACGGTGGTCGATGTGATTGGCAGGGATGGCGATTGGGTAAAAATCCTGCTGCCCGCCCGTGTGGGCTATGTGTACGGCGGCTATCTGACCGTTACCGACGCCGCCGACAGCACCGTGAGCATCGGCAGCATGACGGGCGGCAGCGACGCGCTGACACCGGACGGCAATCTGACGCTGATCGACGATATTGGCACCAGCACCAAGGCAGGAAAACAGTTCATTACGTTGGAAAGCAAGAATGGTAACGTATTTTACATGATTATTGACCGCGACGATGAGGGCGAAGAAACCGTCCACTTCTTGAATCAGGTGGATGAGGCCGACCTGATGGCGCTGACCGGCGAGGAAGAAACGCCCGCCACTTGCTCCTGCACCACAAAATGCGTGGCCGGTACGGTCAATACATCCTGCCCCGTCTGCGCGGTCAACATGACCGAGTGCGTGGGCAAGGAGGCAAAGCTAGAAGTCCCCACCGAGCCGACAGAATCCGCCGCCGAGGAACCGGAGAAAAAGAGCGGCGTGGGCGGCATCCTTGTCGTTCTGCTGATCGTCGCGCTGGGCGGCGGTGCAGCGTTCTACATTTTCAAGCAGAAAAAGGCCAAGCCGCAGACCAAAGGCAGCGCCGATCTGGACGATTATGACTACGGCGAGGACGAATATGAGTTTGAGCCGTATGAGGACGAACCGGAACAGGATACTACGGAGGATACAGACGCATGAGATATTTCACCAACAATCCGCTGGAACGACTGATGATGCAGAAGCCGAAAGCAGCGCGGGAGGACAGCCCTCCCGCCGCTGCCAAGGAACACTTCTGCTATGGCTGTAAGCGCTTCGGGCAGAGCTGCGTTCGTCCCTGTTACCGTGACGTAAAGAGAATGGAGGCTGCACCATGCGCCTTGTGATTGCCGAAAAGCCATCCGTGGCGCAGAGCATCGCCGCCGTGCTGGGTGCTAAATCACGGCATGACGGGTATCTGGAGGGCAGCGGGTACATCGTGTCGTGGTGTTTCGGGCATCTGGCAGAGCTGGCCGATGCCGCCGTTTACAATGCCGATGACGCCAAATGGACGCTGGCAGCGCTGCCCATCATTCCTATCTCATTCCGCTTCATCGTCCGCTCTGAAAAGCAGAAGCAGTTTGACATTCTGCGGGAGCTGGTGCGCCGGGAGGATGTGGCAGAGGTGGTCAACGCCTGCGACGCCGGGCGCGAGGGCGAGCTGATCTTCCGCACGGTTTACTGCCTTGCGGGATGCTCCAAGCCGATTCTGCGGCTTTGGATTTCTTCGATGGAGGATGATGCCATCCGCAACGGCTTCCAGCAGCTTAAGTCTGGGCGCGACTATGACGGCCTGCATCAATCTGCGCTGTGCCGCGCCAAGGCTGATTGGCTGGTTGGTATCAACGCCACGCGGTATTTCTCCCTGACGTATGGCCGCACATTGAACATTGGGCGCGTCATGTCGCCCACGCTGGCGCTGCTGGTACAGCGCGAGGCGGAGATCTCCGCATTTGTGGCAGAACCGTTCTACACCGTCCAGCTCGATTGCGGCTTTCCCGCCACGACAGGCCGAATGAAGGACAGGAAGGACGCCAACGCCATCGCCAACGCCTGCAAGGGCAAGGCAGTAACCGTCAAAAGCGTGGAGCGCAAGGAAAAGTCTGAGAAAGCGCCCGCGCTCTACGATTTGACCTCCCTCCAGCGCGACGCCAACCGCGTTCTCGGCTACACCTCTCAGCAGACCCTCGACTATCTCCAAGCGCTCTATGAAAAGAAGCTCTGTACCTACCCGCGCACCGACAGCCGCTATCTGACCGACGATATGGAGGGCAGCGTCCCCGGCCTTGTCGCCGCCGCTGCCGCTGTCTGCGGCATGGAGAAGCCGTCGACCATCTGCGCCAAGCAGGTATGCAGCAGTAAAAAAGTCACCGATCACCACGCCATTGTTCCCACCATCAGCGCGGAAAAGGTAGATATGGCCTCTCTGCCGCTGGGCGAACGCGAGGTGCTGAAGCTGGCGGCAAGGGGCTTGCTTCGTGCGGTGGATGAACCACATCGCTACGCAGAAACGGTCATTACGGTGGACTGTGCCGGTCAGAGCTTCACCGCCAAGGGCAAAACCGTCCTTGCTCCCGGCTGGAAGCGCTATGAGCAGGAGCAGGCAGAGGCAGCGCCCGCGCTGCCGGTGGTAACGGAGAATCAGACGCTTTCCGTATCTGCCGCATCGGTCAAGACCGGAAAAACCACGCCGCCCAAGCACTTCACCGAGGATACGCTGCTGGCGGCGATGGAAAACGCGGGCAAGGAGGATATGCCAGATGATGCCGAGCGCAAGGGCATTGGCACCCCAGCGACCCGTTCCGGTATCATTGAAAAGCTGGTGTCCTCCGGTTTTGTGGAGCGCAGGAAGTCCAAGAAGATCACAAATCTGCTGCCCACCTCCACCGGCACGGCGCTTATCACCGTTCTGCCTGAACAGCTCCAGTCTCCGCAGCTCACTGCTGAATGGGAACACCGCCTGAAAGAGATCGAGCGCGGCGAAATCGCCCCGGACAGCTTCATGGATGGGATCGCCGCCATGCTGAATGAGCTGGTGCAGACCTACAAGCCCATCCCCGGTGCGGAAGTCCTGTTCCCCTCCGGGCGCGAGGTGGTCGGCCAGTGTCCCCGCTGCGGGGCCGAGGTAACGGAATCACCGAAAGGCTTTTTCTGCGAGAACCGTGCCTGTTCCTTTGTTCTCTGGAAAAACAGCCGCTTTTTCACCGCCAAGAAAAAGGCGCTGACGAAATCTCTTGCCGCTGCGCTTTTGAAAAATGGCCGCGCCCCGCTGAAAGGCTGCTACTCGGAAAAAACCGGGAAAACCTATGATGCCAGCGTTCTTCTGGAGGACGATGGACAGCGCACGGGCTATAAGCTGGTGTTCGACAATGGCTGATACGCCGCGTATGGATCACAAGCAGCTCCGCCGCTCCAAAAAGCTCATTCGGAAGCTCTGCTGTAATTACGATCACGGCAACTGCCTCGCGCTGGACGATGGAGAGCCTTGCGTCTGCGTACAGGGTATTTCCTACTCGCTGCTGTGCAACTGGTTCCGAAACGCGGTGCTTCCCGCCGACCATGAGTTGCTGGCCGACGTGATGCGGGAAAGACCAGGAAAGCGCTGCGCCGTCTGCGGTAAGCCGGTCTATTCTTCCTCCAACCGTGCCAAGTATTGTCCTGCCTGCGCCAAGCAGGAGCGCCGAAAGCAGGACGCCAAACGAAAGCGTGAACAATACTGGAACCTCCGCAAATAGAGGGCGTAAAAGCCCCGTGCCGCAAGGCTTTTTCCATGCGGAATCACAAGGGGCTGCGTCATTCTATCCGCAAGCGCAAAAACGGCCTCTATCTGCGGAGAATTGCCCCTGTGCAGGATGTGTTTTCTTCTGCGCAGGGGCGCTATTTTTTCTGAAAGGAGATCATCATGGCTGAAAAGCAAACCAACAAAGACCGGATGCGGGAGATCGTTGACAGCATCGAAAATGGCATCAAGGAGCTGTTCGAGAGCGATAAGTACCAGCAGTATCTCTCCACTATGAGCCGCTTTCACCGCTACTCGGTCAACAACACCATGCTCATCTATATGCAGCGCCCCGACGCCACCCATGTGGCGGGCTTCAACAAGTGGCGCGATCAGTTCGGCAGGAACGTCCTGAAAGGCGAAAAAGGTATCCGCATCATCGCTCCTACTCCCTATAAGAAAAAGGTCGAGGAAATCAAGACCGACCCGGAAACCAATGCGCCGGTGCTGGATGCGGATGGCAAGGCCATCATTGAGGAAAAGGAAATCCGAATCCCTATGTTCAAGGTGGTATCCGTCTTTGATGTGTCACAGACTGCGGGAAAGCCCTTGCCCCAGCTTGCCGCTGATCTGAGCGGCAATGTGCAGCAGTATGAGGTTTTCATGGAGGCGCTGCGCCGCGCTTCTCCCGTTCCGATAGAGATAAAGCCCGTTGCGCATGACACAGATGGCTTTTTCAGCATTAAGGCGCAGAGCATCACCATCCGCGCCGGTATGAGTGAGGTGCAGACGGTATGCGCCGCCGTCCATGAGATTGCTCACGCCAAGCTCCACGACTATGAACACATGACAGAGCTTGCGGACGATGGTGAGACGATCCTTGTCCCCGGAGAAAAGAGTCGCAACACCGAGGAGGTCGAGGCCGAAAGCATCTCCTATGCGGTCTGCCAGTATTACGGCATTGAAACGGGAGAAAACAGCTTCGGCTATATCGCCACATGGTCAAAGGGCAAGGAGCTGAAAGAGCTTCGCGCCAGTCTGGAAACCATCAACAAGACTGCCTCCGAGCTGATTACGGACATTGACCGGCATTTTGCGGAGATTTGCAAGGAGCGCGGCATCAATCGTGAAGAAGTGAGCGCCACACAAACAGACGAAGCGCTTTATCTTGTGGATGGCTCGGTATATCTCCATGTGCAGCATACAGACGGCGGTTGGGACTATTCACTCTACGACAAGGAAAGCAAAAAGCTGCTGGATGGCGGTGTTATTGACAGCAGCGCCATTGAAGATTCGCCGGTTGCATCTGTTGCCGGGGCTGTCCGAACGGAGGTATTTGCCATTCAAGGCATGACACCAACCAAGGTGACATTTGCAGATATGAAAATTCTGGAGGACTTGCAGGAGGCGCAGATTACGCCGCCCTTGGACAGCGAACAGATCACCGGCGCAGTCGCTGTTCCCACCGATGCGGCAGATAATATGCTCCCGGAGCTGGAACAGGCCGTCCCGATGCCTGACCCCACGCTGACGGTGGACGATATGCGCAGCTATGGGTATCTGGATAGCGATATGCTCCCACTTTCCAAGGATCGGGCGGTGGAGCTGCTGGAGCATGACATCACGGTTTATATGCTCTATCCCGACAACGCCGAGGAACTGGTCTTTGAAGCCGAGGACATCATCAAGCACGACGGAATGTTCGGCGTCACAAGACCGGATTGGGATGCGGTCAAAGGCCATATTCCTCCCCGCGATGTGGAGCAGCGTTTTTTGAACAGTCCCACCGATGCTATGGCGATCTACCAACTGCGCCGGGATGCGCCGGTGGAGCTTCGTTTTGCCAATCTCGGCAGTCTGGCCGCGCCGCCTGACCCTGCCAACTATGAAGCTGTCTATACCCGTGAGGTGTACCCGGACGATGATACCGGCAGAATCCTTGAAAACTTCTACTACATTTTCAACGATGAGCGCCCCGGCGATTTTGTGGGACACAGCCTCTCCGTCAGCGACATCGTTGCGCTGAAACAGAACGGCAAGGTATCCTATCACTACTGTGACAGCATGGGATTTCAGGAGCTGCCCGCTTTTCAGAAGCCGGAGAATTACCTGAAAGCCGCCGAAATGTCGATGGAGGACGATTACGGCATGATCGACGGCATTATCAATAACGGCTCCAAACAGCCCACCGTTGCCAATCTTGAGGCACAGGTCAAGGCCGGTATGTCCATCTCCCTGATGGATTTGGCGGCGGCTGCCCACCGGGAACGGGATGCCGGTGAACGCAAGCCCTCCGTGCTGGAGCAGCTCAAAAGCCAACCGGCCCAAGAACGTCCACACAAAACAGCGCCCAAAAAGAGCGCGGAAAAGGAGCTTTGATATGAACATCACCTTTGAAGAACGCCAGCTTATGAGCCTCTACAACACCGGCACCCGCACGGGCTTGATCGCAGCGCTGGAGGAAATGCGCGGCTACCTCGCTGCGGATGAAACGGAGCTGCGGGAGCTGACGGACAGCGCCATCGCAAAGCTGCGCAGGATGAGCGACGCGGAATATGACGCGCTCGACCTGTTCCCCGATTTTGAAAAGGAGGATATGGATGCCGAGTAAAGTACAGCTCTATGCGCAGATGGCAGACCGCACGGCGGAGCAGATCACGGGAAGCTACCAGAAGTGGACGGCATTTCTGACCACCGCCGCAAGGCTGTATAAGTACCCCTACAACGAGCAGCTCATGATCTTCGCCCAGCGCCCGGAAGCCACGGCCTGCGCGGAATACGACCTTTGGAATAAGCAGATGCGCCGCTATGTGCGGCGAGGCAGCAAGGGCATCGCCCTTGTGGATACCAGCAGCGACCAACCCAAACTCCGATATGTATTCGATGTTTCCGATACCAGCGGCGGCGAGAACTCTCGCCGCCCTTATCTTTGGGAATACCGGCAGGAGCATCGTGAGGTGGTATCTGCGGCGCTGGAGCAGCGCTTTGACGTTTCCGGTGAAAACGGACTTGCCGATCAGTTGGAGCGTGTGGCGGCGCAGCTTGTAGATGAATACTGGCACGACAACTGGCGCGATATTGTCGGCATCGTTGACGGTTCCTTTCTGGAAGGTTATGATGAGTTCAACATCGGAGCCGCTTTTCGGAACGCCGCCGTTGTCAGCACCACCTATGCGCTGCTGTCCCGCTGCGGGATGCAGCCGGGAGATTACTTCGAGCATGAGGATTTTCTGAACGTCTTTGATTTCAATACCCCGCAGACCGTCGCCGCTCTTGGAACGGCCATCAGCCAGTCCAGCAAGCTGGTGCTGCGGCAGATCGAAGTCACCATCAAGAATTACGAGCGCGAGAAAATCGCGGAAAGGAGCGAAATCCATGAGCGAACTGACCTACACCCGCAGCGGGGATTATCTGATTCCCGATCTGAGCCTGACCGAGCAGCCGCAAGCCCCGCTGGGCAAGTACGGCAGGATGCGGAAGGATTACCTGAAGGAGCATCGTCCGGTGCTGTGGAACAGCCTGCTGCTGTCCGAGAAGCTGTACCCCCATCTGCGGGAGATCGACGAGGCAGCGAACAACCGGCTGGAACAGATGATGCCGGAGCTGATGAAGTCAGCGGGCGTGACGGAAGCGCTGAAAGCCAGCGACCCAATGAAGTGGGTAGGGCTGATGAACACGCTGAAAGCGCAGGCCGAGGAAACGATCCTCACGGAACTGGTGTTCAGCTAAATATGTTCGATGCCCCTGCTGGGGCACAGATGTCCTTCTTCCCCTCAGAGGCAGAACAAATTCAATCCATCGCAGAAGCGGAGAGTGTAACACCCTCCGCTTTTTCTATGTTCATTTCTCAGGATGATATTGACCACATCCTGCGCGCGGGCGGTAATGCGGATGCAGCGCGGATGAAAATTACTGCGGAATTCTCCAAGCAAAAGCCTTTAGAGGATCGCGCGGCATTTCTGAAAGCTCTTTACCACGGCGGCAACGGCCTGATTACGGATAACGGCAGGCTTTCCGCATGGTACGGGGACGACGGTATCCATATTGCAACCGGAGATACCTCTCGCTATCTTCGTTCTGCCCAAGTGATAGGCTGGGCAGATGCGGCGGAGCGTATTGAGGAGCTTCTGGACGGCGGCGCATTTGCCACCAATCTTGAGGTCACGGAAGCCCCGCGCTATGAGCGGCTGGGTATTGCTGTGGATGTCTGGAATCTTTATCACGATTTCTCGGATGAAGCAAAATCGCTGGGGTATCTGTCCTGCTTGGGCAATATCCATAGCACCAGCTTTCCAGAGGAAACGGAGCGCCTGACGGATGATCTGCTGAATCCGGCGTTCCGGGAAAGGCTCCTGTCGGAATACAAGGTATTCATGGACGCCTACCGCGAAAACCGTGCGCTGCTGCGCTTCCATTACCACCGGCCACAGGCACTTCTCACACGTTTGGAAGATCTGTCCCTTCCACGAAAGGAATTCCGCTCCGATATGGAGGCTGTTCCGAAGACGGGCCGGTTTATCACCGAAGATGAAATTGCGGCTTCTCTTGCAAATGGAAGCGGCTTTGAGGGTGGAAAGACCCGCATCCATGAGTTTTTCCAGACTCCGCACACGACAAAAGAGAGCGCTGATTTTCTGAAAAAGGAATACGGCATCGGAGGACGCACCCATGCTGTATCCAGAGAAAGCGGCAGCTATGAAGATCACGGCAGCAAAGGCATTGTGCTGAAAAAGAACGGCTGTGCAGACATTCAGATGAATTGGAACAAGGTCGCTTCGCGCATCTCGGAGCTGGTTCGGTTGAACCGCTACCTTACGCCGGATGAGCAGGCAGCCTATGACAAGGAAATGGCGCAGGACGCCATGCGGAACGCGGTTTATAACGACTATAACGACGTAAAGGCGGCGCACCCCGATGAAATTGTGCTGTATCAGGTTGGGGACTTCTTCGAGCTGTATGGCGAGGATGCGCGGGCAGTTGCAGATGATCTCAGCCTTGAGCTGACGCGCCGCAATTTGGAGGGAGTAGGCCGTGTTACCATGTGCGGCTTCCCTGCAAAGGATTTGGAGAAATACGTTGAAAAGCTGCGGGAAAAGCATGATGTAACAATTTCGCGCATTGGCGATTCCAGCCATGAACACACGGCATATACGCTTCCGTCCATCGACCACGAGGCAGAACAGGCCATCAATGCCTATGAAGCGGAGTTCGGCGCGGATGGGACGCTGTCTCTTATACACATCTCCGAGCCCACGAGACTCGAC
>ERZ1026955.1144-NODE-1144-length-10612-cov-12.513972_pt1 | contig 10612 bp, 9 predicted proteins | sample MGYA00519459_ERZ1026955 | MGnify/ENA primary metagenome ERZ1026955 (study PRJEB26926, sample SAMN06164833) | human gut metagenome | biome: ENVO:00009003; feature: ENVO:2100002; material: ENVO:00002003 | host: Homo sapiens | place: USA | collected 2012 ...
TGAACCGGGGCAGGTTGATGCGGATGCTCTGGGCGCTGGGGCCCTTGCCGATCATGATATCCAGCGCGTAGTCCTCCAGCGCGGGGTACAGCACCTCCTCCACCTGCCGGGACAGGCGGTGGATCTCGTCGATGAACAGCACATCGCCCTCCTGCAGGTTGGTCAGCAGGGCGGCAAGGTCGCCGGGCTTTTCAATGGCCGGGCCGCTGGTGATGCGGATCTGCACCCCCATCTCGTTGGCAATAATGCCCGCCAGCGTGGTCTTGCCCAGACCCGGCGGGCCGTACAGCAGAATGTGATCCACCGGCTCGCCCCGGCGCTTGGCGGCTTCCAGATAGATCTTCAGGTTCTGCTTGGCCTTTTCCTGCCCGATGTAGTCCTCCAGATGCTGCGGGCGGAGGTTATTTTCCTCACTGTCCGCCGGGGTCATGGCGGGCTGCATCATTTTTGCGCCGTACAGCGCGGTATCGTCCTGCATTGCTTACCTCCTGCCTGCCATGCTGCGCAAGGCCAGCTTGATGATCTCTTCCACCGGCAGCGCGGCATCGATCTTTGCGATGGCCAGCGCCGCCTCGCTCTGGCTGTACCCCAGCGACACCAGCGCCGCAATGGCCTGTGCGCTGCTCTGGGTCGCGGGCGTATCGGCGGCAGAGCCCGCCACATCTTCCAGCGAGATGCCGTCCACAAAGCCCTTGGCCACCTTATCCTTCAGTTCCAGCACGATGCGCTGCGCCAGCTTTGGCCCCACGCCGGAAGCGGCCTTGAACGCCTTGTGGTCCCCTGCCGAGATGGCCAGCGCCACCCGCTGCGGCTCCATGACGCTGAGGATGGCAAGCCCCACCTTGGGGCCCACGCCGGACACGGCGGTCAGCATCTCAAAACAGGCCTGCTGCTCCTCGGTGGCAAAGCCGTACAGGCTCACATCGTTCTCGGTCACGCTCATCACGGTGTACAGGGTGGTCTCCTGCCCCACACCGGGCAGTGCCCCCGCCACGCTGGCCGGGCACTGGGTATAGTAGCCCACGCCGCCGCAGCTGAGCACCACGGCGTTCAGGCTTTTTTTCACGATTTTTCCAGTCAGACAGTAGATCATAGAATCCTCTCAGTCAAGACCCGCCGCCCCGCAGGGCGGCTGTGGTATGCGGTCAGATGGGGCCCGCCACCCGGCGGGTGTAGCGGTTGAGCTGGTTGCCGTTGGTGTGGCAGAAGGTAATAGCCATGGCCAGCGCATCGGCGGTATCGTCCGGTTTTGGCACGGCGGGCAGATGCAGCAGCACCCGGGTCATCTCCTGCACCTGCTTTTTCACGGCCTTGCCGTAGCCGGTGACTGCCTGCTTGACCTGCATGGGAGTGTACTCATAGATGGGCAGCCCCGCCTGCGCCGCCGCCAGCAGTATGACCCCGCGCGCTTCGGCTACGCCGATGACGGTGGTCTGGTTGTGCTGGTAGAACAGCTTTTCGATGGCCAGCACCTCGGGCTTTGTGCGCTCGATGACCTCTTTGATGCCGGTATACACCTCATCCAGCCGCCGCTCAAACGGCACGCCTGCGTCCGTGCACACCGCGCCGAAATCCACCGGCGCAAAGCGGTTGCCCGCATACTCCACCACGCCCCAGCCCACGATGGCGTAACCGGGGTCGATGCCCAAAACTCTCATGCTGCATTCCCTTTCCGACACTACTCCTATTATAGTTTTCTATTATAGCACAACGTCTGGTTGGGGGCAACAAGAAAGCTGTCGCCCGCCGCCCTAAAACCCGCGCTGCACCGCACAGAAGCCGGGTTTCGGGGTGCTTTTTCAAAAAAGTTTTACAATTTTTGAAAAAAGGTCTTGCTTTTTGGCACAGGCTATGGTATTATAGTCTAGCTGATTTCGGCAAAACAGAATATGGACGGTTAGCTCAGCTGGTAGAGCATCTGCTTGACGTGCAGGAGGTCACAGGTTCGAGTCCTGTACCGTCCACCATACAGTTCGTACTCGAACCCGATTCTTTATGAAAAAGGGTTCGGGTACGTTTTTTGTTTACAGGAGGTTCTGCGAAAGGACTACTCGGAACAGTAAACGAGCAAAGGCAGGGTATCACCATGACGGTGGTATCCTGCCTTTTTCTTTGAAATCAAGTTATCATTGTGCGAACTTGATTGCCCTTATGGAGAAAATCATTTTACTGGTCTGCGCTTTCGTACATCTGGGTCGTTGTGCCGACCTGCTCCGTACCAGCGTTCTCGTCAATGGTCACATCGGCAGTGCAGCTTTCAATGGTGCTGCCCTCGGCGCGGCCTGCAACGGTACCGGGTGTAACGGCACCGTCAATGCTGCCCTTTACCGAGCAGTTGGTGATTTTGAAAACCGTCTCCTCACCGTAGTAGTACAGACCGGTACCCACAAGGCCGCCCACATGGGTGGCACCGTTTGCCTTGATGTTCACGGTCACATTGCAGTTGTCAATGACAGAGGGATAGTTTTTAGTGGAGAAGCCTTCCGTCTCAAGGCAGATATCCGGGTTGGAATGAGTACCCGCATAGCCGCATAAACCGCCAATGGCGTGACCTCCGTTTTCGCTCTCGATGGTCACATCAGCGGTGCAGTTGGTGATGGTGTCCATCATTTCCAGACAGCCACCGATGCCGCCCAGACCCACCGGCTCATTGCCGGTGGCTTTTACGGTGCCGGATGCGGTGCAGCTGTCGATGCTGCCGCCAAAGCTGCCGCCGACTACCAGACCGCCGCACTCGGCAACGTCTGCCTGGATGATCTGATCGGTAAAGTGATTGTCACCGATGACGACCACGGTAGCGCCCTCCACCGTGCAGTTGGTGATGGAGTTGTTGTTGCCGCCCACGATGCCGCCGACACAGTTGTTGCCGGTAATGGTGGAATCACCTTTCAGTGTGACGTTGTCTACAGAGCCCATGTTGTAGCCCACAACACCGCCAATGGCCATGGAAGTACCTTCCGTTACTGCGACCGTGGCATTTTCCAGTGTCAGATTTTTCACCTCACCGCAGCTTACGCCGAACAGACCGGCACCGCAGTTGTAAACATCCGAAGTATAGTTCAGGTTGGAAATGGTATGGCCGTCGCCATCAAAGGAGCCGAGGAACAGGGTGGAGTGTGTTTCCATGTCGTTCATGTTGCCGATGGGAGCCCACTCGACGCCAGACAGGTCCAGATCACTGGTCAGCTTGAAGGAAACACCGGCATAGCCGCCCTGCGAGCCATCGTTGACGTTGGAAGCAAAGGTCAGCAGGGAATCTACGCTGTTGATCTGGTAGGGGTCTTCCTGCGTGCCGGAACCACCGTCATAGTTGGCGGAAACAGCAGTGGTGCTGATGGAAGAAGCTGCCGCAGAACTTGCGGCAGTGCTGCTTGCGGTACTCTGGGCGGAAGAACCTGCACAGCCTGACAGGAGAGCGGCGGCGAGGCATACGGCAATCACGCCGGTTTGAATTCGTCTCATAATGGAATATCCTTTCTTTGTTAGTTTCTTCTAACCAGAAAGTATAACAAAACAAAGACGGTCTGCCACTCCGAACCGTCAGGAAACATCCAATTCGGACGGCGAGTTTCGGAACAGAGTGGGGCTTATGCCGTATTCCTTTTTGAACGCTTCCGAAAATTTGCTAGGGTTATCATAGCCGAGTGTAGCTGCGATCTCGGTCACACTGCGGCTTGTATCCTGCAAAAGGACGCGGGCGGTCTGCATCCGGTAGGTTTTCATGTATTGATAAATGGAGCTGCCATAAACGGCTTTGAAGCAGAGCTTCATGGAAGTCTGCGCAATGCCGAACTGCCGGGAAAGCTCAGCCAATGTGTAATGGTGACTGAGATCTTGTATCATTGCATCGTGTATCGCCCGGACAGCCGTGATCTGACTGCGGGAGAAAAACTGCCGCTTTTCCGAGAAGGACTCCTGCGGTAGGTCGTTTAGGAGCATGAGCAGTTCCAGTACCTTGGCTTTCAGGTAGTGTGCCATCCGTTCCGGTGGGGCGGCATACAGCTCCGAGAAAATGTGCGCGACTTCCCGGTTGCTGCGCAGCACATAGCAGCTCTCTTCCCGGCAGAAACGCTCGGCGATGGCTTCCAAATGGATATCAAGATCGCCCATGATGGCTTCCAGAGAAGAAAGCGTCTGCTGCGCCCGCGGCAAGTCGATGGTGATGGAAATGCCGTGATAGTGCGCCAGTGGAAAACGGGTCTGCCGGGTGGTGTGGCTCAGCCGGTGAATGGACAGGTCGCCCGCACCGATATACTGATAATCGCCGTTCTGAAATTCGCACTCAAACCGCCCTTCCCGGCAGTGATTGATTTCGATGGTATCCGGCATGGGGCGTTTGTTCTGATTCTGCCCGTCCTTCATGTGAAAGTCATTGTAGAAAAGATCGATCCCCGACAGGATCGGATATTCAGAGATGAGCCCTTCGCCGGTGTCGTTTTGCATCCGGTAAAGTCCGCACCCGGCAGATGCGGCCAAATGCTGCACCTCCGGGTCAAAGAAATCAATGGGACACTGCTTCATTCCAGCACCTCCTCACAGCCCTATTATAATAAATGCATGAGTTTGGAACAAGCCACACCTTTATCCATTGAATCTATAAATTCCAGCTTATAGCACGCGTTCCTAGCAGGGTTTGGGGCAGGCACGCCCCAACAAGAACACTTCGGAAACTCGCAAGAGTTGAAGAAGTGAAGTCCCGGATGGACAGGAAATTTTCAAGAACTGAAAATTTGTGGCCACGGGACGATTCTTGCCCTCTACCGCTGCGCTCAAAACACGTTTCTGAGAGTTGTTTCCGAATTGTTAAGACGCAAAAATAAGTAAAGGGTCACTGCTCGTATGCATAATCGCCGGTTGACCCGAACGAAGTTCCTGCCCCTGTTTGGTGCAGCGGCGTTGACTGGAAAGCCGATATCACGTTCGGACGGCTCATGAAATTTTCAAGGTACGGTTTGCGTTTGCAAGCGCAGCGCAGCAATGAAAGCCCCAGTGGGGCTTTTAAGCAACGGGACAGTCTTGCGCAGCAAGATAGCAAGATGGAGGGGCCTTGCCCCGAGAAGTTCCCAGAAAAGAAAAATACCGCCCACGCAGCGCAGCGATGATTTTGTCGGGTGAAACGGCGGCAAAATAGATCGGGTGTGTTGCGGGGCGGTAAAAATCTTCATGGGGAATAAATCCTCGCCGTTCTGTACTTTTCTACAAAATTGGTGGGATTTGCGATAAAGAGTATCACGGATTGCAGCGAGCGTCAAGATGATTTTGCAAATTTTATTGCAGTAAAGCGGTGATAGTAGGACTTATACTTAACACACGGCAAGAAACAATTTCCGTTTCGCACATTGTAATGTTCGCAGAAAAAACTTATAATGCTTTTGAACCTGTAGGACACACAAAACGCAGAAAAGAGAGGGAATCATGAGAAAACTGTTCCTTTTGGAAGATGATCTGAGCCTGATCAGTGGGCTGACCTTTGCATTCAAGAAACAGGGCTTTGCACTGGATACAGCCCGGACACTGGCAGAAGCCGAGGTGCTGTGGTCAGACAGAAAATATGACCTGCTGGTGCTGGATGTTTCCCTGCCGGATGGCTCTGGCTTCGATTTCTGCCAGAAGGTGCGGCGCACATCCAACGTGCCGATTCTGTTCCTGACTGCTTCGGATGAGGAAATGAATATCATCATGGGACTGGAACTGGGCGGGGATGATTACCTGACCAAGCCGTTCAAGCTGGGTGTCCTGTTGTCGCGGGTCAATGCACTGCTTCGCCGTGCAAATGCGTCCAGCGCAGGAGAACCCGTACTGGAATCGGGCAGCATCACCGTCCGGCTGTTGCAGGGGCAGGCATACAAAAACGGAGTATTGCTGGAACTGACCGGCGCAGAGTACAAGCTGCTCTGCTTCTTTCTGCAGCATCCGAATGCCGTGCTATCCAAGGAACAAATTCTGGATGCACTGTGGGACTGCGATGGGGATTACATTGACAGCAGTGCCTTAACAGTGTATATCCGGCGGCTGCGGATGAAGATCGAGGACGACCCCGGCAAACCGCAGATGCTGCTGACCGTCCGCGGCATGGGCTATAAATGGAATGGGTAAAGGTGCCGTATGAAAGTATTCGCAAACCGGGAGATCCGAAATTTGTTCCAAGCCGTGCTGGCGGTCTGGGCGGTGGCATTGGCTCTCACGCAGGGCATCGTATGGCATACGACGCACGCATTCTCTTTCGCATTACTGTTGGTTTTTCTGCTTCTGGGCGGCTGTCTCTGGGGCGTGCTTTTTCGCTATTTCCAAAGGCAGAGCGCGCTTTTGGAACAGGCAGTCCAGCAAATCCAAAGCTGTCTGGATGGCAACCCGGATGCACGACTGGACTGCGACCGGGAGGGAGAATTTTACCGCCTGTTTCACTCTGTTAATGCATTGGCGGCAGTTCTGAGCGCACACGCAGACAACGAGCAGCGGGAGAAGCGTTTTTTGAAAAATACCATTGCAGATATTTCGCACCAACTCAAAACACCGCTGGCGGCGTTGAATATCTACAACGGTCTGCTTCAGGACGAAGCTGTTTCGCCGTCGGAGGTCAAAGAGTTTGCAGACCTGTCCGAACAGGAGTTGGACCGCATCGAAACGCTGGTGCAGAATCTGCTCAAAATCACCCGGCTGGATGCCGGTTCGGTCGTCTTGGAGAAGAAAAACGAAAATGTTGCTGAAATGGTGCAGGACATCGCGCGGCAGTATCACTATCGTGCAGAGCAGGAACAGAAAAAGCTTGTTCTGTCCGGCTCAGAGGCGATTACACTTTGGTGCGACCGTGACTGGATGCAGGAAGCTGTGGACAATCTTGTAAAGAATGCCCTTGACCACACAAAGAGCGGAGATACGATTCAGGTAGAGTGGAATGCACTGCCGTCCATGGTTCAGATCAAAGTGCGCGACAACGGCAGCGGCATCCACCCGGAAGATTTGTACCATATCTTCAAACGGTTTTATCGCAGCCGCTTTTCACAGGATACACAGGGCATCGGGCTGGGTCTGCCGCTGGCAAAAGCCGTTGTGGAAGCCCATCACGGCACCATTGAAGTAGACAGCGAGCTGGGAAAGGGCACGACCTTTACTCTGAATTTTCCGATTCCTACAAAATTGTAGGCTGCGTGTAGGCTTGCAGTAAGGTTGACGTGTTATCCTTTTCTGCACAGACAGAGATCATCCGTCTGAATCGAAGGAACCTGCAAAGTGAGGGATACACTATGGAACTATTAGAAGTCAACCATCTCTGCAAGACCTACGGCAGCGGAGAAACCGCTGTCCATGCACTGAAAGATGTTAGCTTTTCAGTGCCGAAAGGCGAATATGTGGCGGTCGTTGGCGAATCCGGCTCCGGCAAAAGCACCCTGCTCAACCTGATTGGCGGACTGGATATGCCGACTTCCGGCAAGGTGCTGATTGATGGCAAGGATGTTTTTGCCATGAAAGACCGGGAGCTGACGATCTTCCGCCGCCGCAATATCGGTTTTATCTTTCAGGCATTCAACCTCATCCCGGAACTGACCGTAGAACAGAACATCCTGTTCCCGGTGCTGCTGGACTACCAAAAGCCGGACAGGGCATATCTGGAAGAACTGCTGACCGTGCTGAATCTGAAAGACCGTCGGAAGCATCTGCCAAGCCAGCTTTCCGGTGGGCAGCAGCAACGGGTAGCCATCGGCCGCGCCCTGATGACCCGTCCTTCCCTGATTTTGGCGGATGAGCCGACCGGCAATCTGGACACCCAGAACACCAGCGAGGTCATTGCCCTGCTAAAAGAAACCTCCCGGAAATACGAGCAGACCATCCTGATGATCACCCACAACCGCAGCATTGCGCAGACGGCAGACCGGGTGCTGCAGGTATCGGACGGCTGCCTGACCGATTTTGGGAGGTGCCGGGAATGAGCAGCACAGAAATGAAAAGCTATCTGAGCCTGATCCCGATTTCTGCCAAGGTACGCAGACGGCAGAACCGCATGACGATTTTGTGCATCGTCCTTGCGGTGTTTCTGGTCACGGCGGTGTTCAGTATGGCAGATATGGCGATTCGGATGGAAACCTCAAACCAGCTGAACAAAAACGGAAACTGGCATATCATGGTAAAGGACATCTCCCCTGAAACAGCCGCAGAGCTTGCCGCACAGGAGGATGTTGCTGCATTTTCGGCGTATAGCGACATCAACGCTTCCCTTAAGGAAAACTACTTTGCCGGAGATAAACGTGCCGCACTGGTAGGAGCAGATGATGCAATCCTTCAAATCTTTCCGGGAATGCAGTGTAGCACTGCCCCGGCGGATGGCGAAGTGCTCGTGACAGCAAACATCCGGGATCGGCTGGATGTTACGGTCGGTACAGCGATTCCGCTGACGCTCCCGGATGGACAGACCATTTCGCTTACTGTCGCAGGTTTCAATGAGGATACCTCCGATGCGAACCAGTATGATGCTGTTGTGCTGGTGATGAACCGCAGTACATTTTCTCAGATTGCCGCACAGGTAGAAGAATCCTTTGAAACACAGTATTTCATCCAGTTCAAGCCACGTACCAATTTGCGGCAGTCCATTGTGAACATCGAAAACAAGTACGGAATTTCAGAAGAAAAAATCTCCGAAAATACTTACCTGATGGCGTTGAACGCAAGCAGCAACAACGATTATATTGTAGGCTTATATGCGGTAGCGGCTGTGTTGGCTGGCATGGTCGTCCTTGCCGGAATTTTTATGATCACAGGCAGCATCAACAGCAATGTAGCGCAGCGTACCAGTTATTATGGAATGCTGCGTTGTCTTGGGGCAGGAAAAAATCAGGTTCGGATGCTTGTCCGGCTGGAAGCTCTTTTCTGGTGTAAAACTGCTGTTCCAGCAGGATGTGTGCTGGGAATCGTTTCCACATGGGGATTGTGTTCCTTTCTGCGTGGATTTATCGGCGAGGAGTTCAGCTCTTTACCAGTGCTTGGCATCAGCCCGGTCGGTATTATCTGTGGTTCCGCGCTGGGACTTATCACGGTTTGGTTCGCGGCATCTTCTCCGGCACGGCGGGCGGCAAAAGCTTCTCCGATCACAGCAGCAACTGGGAATGCGGTAGAAAATGCAGCGGATTCTCCGTGTCAAGCTCGGTTGTTTGGAAGTCGTGCAGAGCTTTCTTTGGGCGTGAGCCATGCAATCTCGTCCAAAAAGAACTTGCTTCTGATGACAGGTTCCTTTGCGTTAAGCATTCTCCTGTTTTTGAGCTTTTCGGTTTTGCTTCGATGGGTTGGATTTGCGCTGAATCCGTTGCAGCCCTACACACCGGACTTATCGGTGGCTGAAACATCCGGGCAAAATGTCCTTGACCCGGTGCTGGTGGAGCAGCTGGAAGCTCTGCCGGAAGTCAAACACGCATTCGGGCGGATGTATTGCCCGCTCCCGGCGGAATATCAGGGAAAACAGGGGTCCATCGACCTGATTTCATACGATACGATACAGTTTGGCTGGGCGAAAAAAGACCTGATTGGCGGAACCCTTCCGCAGGAGCCGGAGGATGGCACATACCCTGTGCTGACGGTATTCGACAAAAGCAACTCCCTGACCGTGGGTGATACCATTCAGCTGGAGGATGCAAAGCTCACAGTCGTGGGTGTATTGAACGACAGCCCGTTCAGTAGTACCGATTCCCCGATTGTTATCTGCACCGAAGAAACCTTCCATCAGCTGACCGGGCAAAACCGCTATGCGGTGATCGATATTCAACTAAAAGATACCACAGCAGACGCAGCCATTGCACAAATACACACCCTGCTGAGCGACACGTTAAACAAGCAGGTTGTTTTTTCCAACCGAATCGAAGGAAATCGGATGATACAAAGCACCTACTGGGCGTTCCATCTGGTGGTCTATGCGTTTCTCATCGTGATTGCAGGAATCACCATTCTGAACATCGTCAACAGCATTTCCATGAGCGTGTCGGCACGGATGAAGCAGTATGGCATCCTGCGTGCCATCGGGATGGATGATGCACAGCTGAAACGCATGATCTCTGCCGAAGCTGGCACCTATGCGGTGTCCGGTCTTGTGGTGGGCATTGCGCTGGGTCTTGTGCTGAATCGGAAGCTGTATATCCTGCTCATCACCCATTATTTCGGTGCAGCGTGGCAGGTGCCGTGGGGCTGTCTTGCCGTGATTGTCCTAGTCGTGCTGGCGGCTGTGGTGCTGGCAGTATATAACCCGGTCAGGCGAATCCTCATGCAGCCCATTACTGCAACCATCAGTGAATTATAAACCAGAACAACAGATGCCCACCAGCTTATGGCGAAAACCATAGGCCGGTGGGTATCTGATTTACGAAAAGAATTAAATGATGTTCGCTGATTTTCCCATTGCAAACCGTTGTAAAACATGGTATATATATTATACGAAACTACATTTTGAAAGAACCGTTCGCCGTTTAATGATGTGTAAAGTGAGGTGCCTGCTATGACCGCTGTGATCTATGCCCGCTATTCATCGGATAACCAGCGCGAAGCGTCCATTGAAGGACAACTGCGCGACTGCAAGGACTACGCCGAGAAGAACGGCATCACCGTGGTCGGCACCTACATTGACCGTGCCTAC
>ERZ1026955.1155-NODE-1155-length-10503-cov-5.033691_pt1 | contig 10503 bp, 6 predicted proteins | sample MGYA00519459_ERZ1026955 | MGnify/ENA primary metagenome ERZ1026955 (study PRJEB26926, sample SAMN06164833) | human gut metagenome | biome: ENVO:00009003; feature: ENVO:2100002; material: ENVO:00002003 | host: Homo sapiens | place: USA | collected 2012 ...
CGTCGGCAGCGTCAGATGTGTATAAGAGACAGGAACGCCCCCGAACCTGCGGCCGCGGCCGATTCGGCTGCCAATGCCGAGCTGAAGGCACAGCTGAAAGCCGAACTCCTGTCGGAGATCCGGGCCGAGCTCTCTTCCGAAGTGAAGACCGCCGTCAGCAAAGAGGCCGACAAACCCTCACGGCTGACCGTGGGCGGGTACGGCGAGGCCGTCATGACGCGCAATTTCTTCAGCGACAACTACCTGCGTTATATCAGCCCTGACAAGTACAAGAATGACAAAAGCCACGGCCGCTTCGACCTCCCGCATGTGGTCATCTACCTGGGCTACGATTTCGGGCGCGGCTGGTCGATGGGCACCGAGATCGAATTCGAGCACGGCGGCACGGAGAGCGCCTTCGAAACCGAATTCGAGGAGGGCGGCGAGTATGAGTCGGAGATCGAACGCGGCGGCGAGGTCGCCCTCGAACAGTTCTGGCTCCAGAAAAGCTTCAGCCCGGCCTTCAACCTGCGCCTGGGGCATATGATCGTGCCTGTCGGCGGAACCAACCAGCACCACATGCCCACCGAGTTCTTCGGGGTCTACCGTCCCGAGGGCGAGAATACGATCCTGCCCTGCACATGGCACGAAACGGGCATCAGCCTCTGGGGACGTGCCGGTGACTGGCGTTACGAGGTGATGTTCCTGCCGGGACTGGATTCCGACCGGTTCGGCGACAACGGTTGGGTCAGCGGCGGTGCCGGAAGCCCCTACGAATTCAAGATCGCCAATGCCTATGCCGGGGCGTTCCGCATCGACAACTACTCCGTCCCGGGCTTGCGCCTGAGCCTGAGCGGTTATGCTGGCAACAGTTTCAGCAATACCCTGAGTGCCAACCGTACCGGTGCGGACAGATACAAGGACGTGAAGGGTACGGTGATGATCGGCGCCTTCGATTTCCTCTACGATGCCCATAACTGGATCGTTCGCGGTAACTTCGACTACGGGCACCTGACCAATTCGGACAAGATTTCCCAGTTCAACCGCGATATGCCCAACGCATCGCCCTCGCCCAAGCAATATGTGGGTTCGGACGCCATCGCCACGGGGGTGGAAGCCGGTTACGACATCTTCTCGCAGATACGCAAGCTCAAGGAGAGGGGACACCGCTTCTACGTCTTCGGCCGTTATGAGTTCTACGATTCGATGTTCGATACCGCCAAGTCGGTGATCCGCCAGGACTGGTGCGGCCGCCAGCGGGTAGCCGTCGGGTTCAATTATTATCCGATCAAGAACATTGTCATCAAGGCCGAGTACGGCATCGGCCTGCTCCGGTCGTACGACTATACCGACTCCGCCACCGGGGAGACCCGCACGGGGCGTTTCAACAACGAGCCCTCCCTTTCGCTGGGGATCGCCTATTCCGGCTTTTTCAGACGTTAACCAAATCATAATGAGAATATGAAAAATCTGTTCAAAAATTCCGTTTATGCAGCCGCGGCACTCGTCCTGGCGCTCGGGGCCGCATCGTGCAGCGACAGCGACGGCGATTACACGTTTGCCGACGAGCGTGAAGAGGCGCTCAAGGATGCTGCCGTAGATTTCGTCGACAATAACGTGATTCCGACCTATAAGGCCCTGGCCGACGGGAGCATCGCCTTGCAGGAGGATTGCGAGGCCATGCTGGAGGCTTTCGACGCGGAAACCCTTACGACCCCGCTGGTGCAGGCCGCCTGCAACGACTGGATCACCACGCGCAAGCACTGGGAGCTCAGCGAGGCCTACCTTTACGGCGCTGCGGCCGATTACGACATCGACCCGCATATCGACTCCTGGCCGCTGGACGGCACGGCGCTTCAGAACCTGCTGAACAACAACAGTATGATGGCCGAGATCGAGAGGAATCCCGATTATGTCAGCGCCAATCTGGGTTACGGCCTGCTCGGGTTCCATGCGTTGGAATACATGCTCTTCGAGAATGCGGGCCCCCGCGCCCTCGGCAAATACACCCGTCCCCAGTTGGTATACCTGGTCGGTGTGGCCAACGATCTGTGCAACATGTGCGTACGCCTCGAAGCTTCGTGGGCGGGGCTGGACAATGTCACCGAAGAGAAGCAGACGATCCTGGGCGATGCCGAACTGGAGCCGACCTTCGACTACGGCGCTTCGATGCGCAATTCGGGGAAGGGCGGCAGCAAGTACCGCAACTATAAGGATGCCGCCGAGGAGATCATCCAGGGCTGCATCGACATCGCCACGGAGGTCGGCTCGCAGAAGATCGGCCGTCCGGCCAACGGAACCAGCTCCGAGGATATCAATTACATCGAGTCGCCTTACAGCCAGAATTCGAAGACCGATTTCATCGACAACATCATCAGCATCCGGAACACCTACCAGGGCATGACCTCCGGCGACGCTTCGGTGAGCGACTGGATCGAGGTGGTAGACCCCGTCCTCGATACGGAGGTTCGCAATGCGATTTCCACGGCGATCGAAAAGATCCAGGCCTGCCCGGCCCCGTTCGTCGACAACCGTACGGCACAGGCATGGAAGGATGCCGCCACCTATTGCAATAACGACCTTGTGAACGCGCTTACGAAGGCGCTGACGGCACTGTCGGTCGAAAAATAACCATTTTCAGCAATGAAAAAGCACTTGATTTACAGCCTGTGCATGTCGGCAGCCCTGATGGCTGCCGCGTGCGCTGATGACAAGGGGACGGATCCCGCCCCCGATCCGAATCCCGACCCCGTTCCCGAGGAGTATTACGCCGGCGGCAAGCTCGGCACGGCTTTCAACACCACGTCGGTGGCCTACGAGCAGCCTACGCCGGTCGTCGATGACGACGCCGCGATGACGCAGCGTTTCCTGAACGGCGAGGCGCTGTTCGAAAAACCCTTCACGGCCAACTCGTCGGGTGTGCGCTACGGCCTCGGGCCGCTCTATATCCGCACCTCGTGCCTGCACTGCCACCCGGGCTACGGCCACGGCAAGCGTATCGAAGGCGCGTTCAACACCAACCAGATCGGCAACGGCTATCTGCTGGTCATCACCGACGAGGACGACAATTACCTGACATCGCTCACCGGTATGCCGCAAACGCGGGCCGTGGCGCCGTTCAAAGCCCCGATCGACGAATCGAAGATCATGATCGGCTGGCAGGAGTATACCGACGAGTGGGGCAATAAGTTTCCCGACGGCGAGTCTTACAGCCTGATCTATCCCGAAGTGACGATCCCCGAGGACGCCTATTACGTGCCGCTGATCGGCGCCAAGGGCGAGGTGCCCTATGCCAAGGTGCGCGTGCGCCTCGAATCGACCATCGGCATCTACGGTACGGGCTTGCTGGATGCCATTTCGGACAGCGACCTGAAAGCCGAGTACGTTCGCCAGGAGCAGAACGGCGTGCCGCTCAATCCCGCGATCTTCAGGAACGGCGAGTGGGTCAAGACCTATGGGACGACCACCCATCCGCTGCGCTATACCTATGCCCTGAGTCGCGGCCCGTTGCAGGATGCGGCGGGTGCCAATGCCATCTGGAACATCACCAACGTGACCCGCTCTGACCGCCGTTACCACTACATGACCGCTGCTTATGCCGAAGTAGCGTCGAAGGACGCCGATGTGCAGCGGGATTTCTACACGCTTTTCCCGGCGTGGAACAAGACGGGCGACGTTGCGCAGGATATTTACAACTATCTGATGAACAAGGAACTGCCTGTCGAGATGAGCGATGAGGACTATGTCGACTTCATGGTCTGGCACCGCGGTCTGGCCGTACCGGCGGCGCGTAACCTCGACGATGCGGACGTTAAACGCGGCAAGACGCTCTTCACCGAGATCGGCTGTGCCACCTGCCACCGTCCGACCTGGACGACGGGCGACGATGTCTTTACCGACCCCAACGGTTTCTTTGCCGACGGCGACAGCCGCCTGCCGCGTTATCCTAACCAGAAGATCTGGCCCTACTCCGACATGGTGCAGCACCGGCTCTTCATGGTGAACGACATCCGCACGGGCTGGTGCCGTACGACGCCGCTCTGGGGCCGTGGCCTGAGCGAGAAGTGCACGGGCGCCAGCGACCGCCTGCACGATTGCCGTGCGCGGACGGTCATCGAGGCTATCATGTGGCATGGCGCGGCGCAGAGCGACGCCCGCTGGTCGGTCGAGAAGTTCCGCACGCTGAGCAAGGACGACCGCGACGCGGTGGTCGAATTCATCGAATCCATCTAACCCTTCCCGGATATGTGCGAAGCGCCGGTGCCCCGTGCATCGGCCTTTGCCGTGTCCGGACGATGCATTCACACACGAACGAACGGATGAAACTGTTGAAACTGTTGAAACGCCTTGCCTTCGGGCTGCTCGGAGCCGTGATGGCGGTGCTCGTTACGGCCACGGTACTTGAAAAGATATACGGTACGGATTTCGCCGCTGCGCATATCTACGGCGCGGGCTGGTTCGCCGCGCTTTGGGGTGCCCTCACCCTCGCGGCGCTGGCCTGCCTGTTCCGCCGGAAATTGTGGCGGAGGCCCGCCGTCCTGTTGCTGCACCTCTCTTTCGCGGTCATCCTCGCGGGGGCTTCCGTGACATGGCTCTTCGGCCGGCAGGGGACGTTGCACCTGCGCACGGGCGATCCCGGGGCGACCGCATTCGCCGGCCGTGACGGTTCGGAGCAAATACTGCCCTTCCGGGCCCGGCTGGACGATTTCCGCATCGAGTATTATGCCGGCACCCGTGCGCCGATGGATTTCGTCAGCCTTCTCACCCTGACGGCCGACGACGGGTCGCTGCACGGTGAAGTCGGCATGAACCGCATCCTGGTTTTCCGGAATTATCGGTTCTACCAGTCCGCCTATGACGAGGACGGACGGGGTACGACCCTTTCCGTTTCGTATGATCCGTGGGGCATCGGCATCACCTATGCCGGGTACGGGCTGCTGCTCGTTTCCATGCTGGCGTTCCTGTGCGACAGGCGCGGGGGTTTCAGGCGGTTGCTGCGCAGCCCTGCGCTCCGCAAGGCGGCGCTGTGTCTTGTCCTCTGTACGGCGGCCGTACAGGGTGCCCGGGCGGCTGACACCTTGCCGCAGACGCTTCCGCGCGAGGTCGCCGCGGAATTGGGCGACCTGTATGTCTACTACAACGACCGTATCTGTCCGTTGCAGACCCTGGCTAAGGATTTTACGGTGAAACTCTGCGGGAAGAGCCGCTACCGGGGACTTACGCCCGAGCAGGTGCTTTCCGGCTGGCTGTTCTATTACGACGACTGGAAACGCGAACCGATGATCCGCATCAGGAGTGCCGGGGCACGCCGCCTGCTGGAGGTCGGCGGGCGTTATGCGCGGCTGTCGGATTTCCGCAACCGGGTCAACGAATACCGGCTCGAAGGGGCTGCCGGGCGTCCGGCGGGCGAGGCCGATGAGAAATTCAACATCATCGGGATGGTCTGCACGGGCAGTATGCTGCGGATTTTTCCCTATACCGACCCTTCGGACAGCCTGCTGCGCTGGGCGTCGCAGGTCGACGGCCTGCCGCGGGAGCTGCCTCACGGGCAGGCGCTCTTTATCGGCCGGGCGATGAACTACGTCAGCGAACTGGTCGTAAAACGGGATTGGGCGGGGGTCGCAGGGGTGTTGCGCAAGATCCGCAGCTACCAGCAGAAGGAGGGCGGGGCGCATATGCCTTCCGGGCTGCGTTTCCGTGCCGAAAAACTTTATAACCGGCTCGATTGGTCGCTGCCGCTCGCCGCGGCATTCATCCTGACCGGGATCGGAGGATTCCTCGATGCCTGCCGCCGGATGGTGCGCGGGCGGGCTTTCGGGGCGAAAACCCGGGGCTGGCTCCTTGCGGGCGTTGCCGCCGGAGGACTGTATCTTACGCTGATGCTGGCGCTGCGGGGCTATGTCAGCGGCCACTGGCCTGTTTCGAACGGCTATGAAACGATGCGCTTCATGGCATGGTGTACGCTGCTGCTCACGCTGCTCTTCGCCCGCCGCTTCCTGTTCCTGCTGCCTTTCGGTTACCTGATCGCCGGGCTGTCGCTGATAGTTTCGATGATGGGGGAGTCGAACCCTCAGATCACGCAGCTGATGCCGGTTCTCGACTCGCCGCTGCTCTGCATCCATGTGATGCTGGTCATGGTGGCCTATGCGTTGCTGGCGTTCGTTATGTTCGGCGGCGTGGCAGGGGTCGTCCTGCACCGCCGCGCCCGCGGGGCGGCCGCGCAGCTGCAGGCCGTCAGCCGGCTGATGCTCTATCCGGCCGTCTTCTGCCTCGCCGCCGGTATCTTCGTCGGCGCCGTCTGGGCCAATGTGTCGTGGGGACGCTATTGGGGCTGGGATCCCAAGGAGGTGTGGGCGCTCGTTACGCTGCTGGTTTATGCGCTGCCCCTGCATGCCGGATCCCTGCCGTGGTTCCGCCGGCCGTTGTTCTTCCATTGGTTCTGCATCGCGGCGTTCCTCTCGGTGCTGGTCACCTATTTCGGGGTCAATTTCCTGTTGGGCGGCATGCACAGCTATGCCGGATAGGGGAGCGGCGATCCGGGGCGGGATGCCCATTCCGTGCGTCCCGGTCGTCCCTATCGTATGGCGGGGCCGTCATTGCGCAGCCGAGCGGTAAACCGTTCCGGCAGCCGGGGCATGGCGCCGTGCTGCGAGCAGACGTGGGCCGCGACATCCACGGCCAGCCTGTGTGCTTCCCCGATGCCGAGCCCCGAGAGCAGGGCGGCCAGGAACGATGCCGTGAACGAGTCCCCTGCACCGACCGTGTCGGCTACTTCGACGCGCGGCGTGGGGATATATGACCGGGTGTCGGGGGCGAATACCGAACTCCCGGCGGCGCCGCAGGTGAGGATCACGATCCGCAACCCGTACCTGTCGAGCAGCGTGCGGCACTGCTCCCCGGGCTGCATCCCCTCCAAGCCGAACATGCTGCCGACCACGGCCAGTTCTTCGTCGTTTATCTTCAAGATGTTGCACTTCCGCAGCGACTCTTCGACCACCTGCTGCGTGTAGAAGTGCTGCCGCAGGTTGATGTCGAAGACCTTGTATTGTCCCTCGCCGTCGGGCATCGTTTCCAGGAAACGCCCGATCGTGCGGTGCGATACGGGGCTGCGCTGTGCCAGCGACCCGAAGCAGGCTGCACGGGTGTGCCGGGCGAGCTCCTCGATCTGCGGGGTGAACGGTATGTTGTCCCAGGCTACGCCCTGCCGGATCTCGTAGCTGGGGATGCCCGCCCCGTCGAGCGTGACTTCGACCGTCCCGGTCGGGAACGGCACCGTTTCCAGCATATGTCCCACCCCTTTTTCGCGGAGCTGGTTGCGGAGTTCGCGTCCCGCCTCGTCGTCGCCGACGGCGCTGACCGCGCAGCTGCGCAGCCCGAACTGCGACATGTGGTAGGCGAAGTTCGCGGGAGCGCCGCCGATCTTCCGCCCTTCGGGCAGTATGTCCCAGAGTGCTTCGCCGATCCCGACGACCCACTCTGTCTTTCGGTTTGCTTCGGTATTCATTGTCGTTTGCGTTTGCTGCGAAGTTAACGGTTTTGCTCGATATTTTTCCGCTTGCGCGGTGTTTTTCAACATGGCGTGAGGCATTTGGCCGTAATTTTCGCGGCATTCGGTTTGTCCTGCCGGGACGGTTTCCGACGACAGGGCGGACGAATTATGCCCGGAAAGTTTGTATTGAACGGCTTTTGTCTTATTTTTGTCTGACACAAAACCCGAAACCATGATGCTGCGAACCCTTCCCGCCCGATCCGGCTTCCTGTGGGTGCTTCTGGCGTGCATTTCCCTCGCAGGATGTACGCGGCACCCAAAATACTCGCTTCAGACCGAAGCGGCGCTGGAACGGCTGGATGCGGAACTTTCCCGCAAGGATCGTTACCAGCAGTGGCGGCAGGCGCAGAACGACAGCCTGCGCCGGGAGGTGGCGCGTGCCCGCAACGCCGGCGACCGGGCGTGGCGCCTGTTCGCCGTGTCGCAGAATTACGTGACCTACCAGCTGGATTCGGCGGCTTATTACGTCGACCGCCTTTACCGGCTGGCCGCCTCTGCCGGGTCGGAGGATATCCGCCGCATCGCCCTGCTTGCCGACATCGACGTCTGGCTGGGCCGCGGGCAGCTGGGGCTTGCCGAAGAACTTTTCCGCAGGATAGATACGGCCGGCATGTCCTCTGCGGAGTATGCCGCATGGCATTCGCGCTACTCCTCGATCGCCGCCCGGCGTGCGGCCGAAGCCGAGGACGGAGCCGTGCGGTCGGCATGGCGCGATACGGTGGTGCGAGTCAGGCACATATCCGTGCCCGGGCAGTCGGAGTGGACGCAGGCGCGGATCGCCGCTGCCGCTCTGCGCGACAGCGGCCGCTTCGCTGAGGCCGTACAGTTACTCGAGCCCTATACGGCCCGGAATCCCGACTACCAGGAGCTGGCGCTTCTCTATTACGGCCTCGCAGGCATCGCGCGGGCGTGGGGCGACGACGACCTGCGGCTTTATTACCTGGCCGAATCGTCCGTCGCCGACCTGCGTGCCGGCACCCGTTCCTATGCCTCGCTGTACGACCTTGCGCTGCTGCTGTTCGACCGCAAGGATTACGACCGTGCGGCAGCCTATATGGGCAGCGCGTCCGATGACGCCATGCACTGCCGGTCGATGGTGCGCATACCGGTCTCCTCTTCCGCGGCCGTCAAGATCAGCGAGGCCATCTCCTCGAACATCGCCCAAAGGCAGGCCATGATGACCACGACGATCTGGTTGGCCGGTGTCTTCCTGGTCGTCCTCATCGGTATCCTCTGGTACGTGCTGTGGCAGCACCGCCGCCTGCGCGGCAACCACCGGCAGCTGATTGACATGAGCGCCCAGTTACAGGCGAAGAACGACGAGATGCAGGCCAAGAACGACCATATCCGCGAGATCAACGGCGCGCTGGTCGACTCCAACCGGATCAAAGACCGTTACGTCTGCCACTATATCGACCTTTCCGTCCATTACATCAAGCAGATTGACACTTTCCGCCGCGAGGTCTGCCGCGTCGCCCGCAACAAGGGCGTCGACGAACTGGTGCGCTGGCTGAACACCTCGCAGGCCGTCAGCGGCGAATATGCGAAGTTCTACCAGTCGTTCGATTCCTCGTTCCTCGACATCTTCCCGCAATTCATCGAACAGGTCAATGCCCTCCTGCAGCCCGAGTCGCATTTTGCGCCCCGCGCCGACGCATCGCTGACCACCGAGCTGCGGATTCTGGCGGCCATCCGGCTCGGGATTACCGACAGCGGACACATCGCTTCGCTGCTCAACTGTGCCTCGGCGACGGTCTATACCTACCGCACCAAACTCCGCAATGCGGCGCTGGATCGGGACAATTTCGAGCAGCAGGTGTCGCGGATCGGTCTCTGATCTTTCGGATAGTCTATATAATCCGGGGTGTGGATTCGGTTTTTAAAACCCTGATATGTAATGCTATATAGATTGTCAAACCTCTATATAGTTCTATACGTGCGCTGGAATAATCATAAATAATAGGTATTTTTGTCCTAACCCCGGCCACGGAACCATTTAACCAATCATAAATTATGCTGACTAAAACTTATTTTCGCAGAAAGCTCGCGCAAGCGTGCGGGCTGGGACTCGTGCTCTGCGCTGCCGCTGCATGTGCGCCACAACAGAATGTGCTGACCAAAGAGGAGATTGCCGACGGCTGGCAGCTGTTGTTCGACGGCAAGACGCTCGACCAGTGGAAGGACTACAACGGCGAAGAGCTGACCATGCCGTGGCATGTCGTCGACGGCTGCATCCAGGCCAAGGGTGACGGCAGCGACCTGGCAGGCTACATCGTTACGAAGAAACAGTACGAAAACTTCATCCTCGACTGGGACTGGAAACTCTCCCACGGAGGGAACAGCGGTATGATCTACCACGTGGTCGAAGACCCCTATTTCAAGGTACCCTACGTAACCGGCCCCGAATACCAGCTGATCGACAACGAGGGCTGGGAAGAAGTCAATGCCCCCAACAAACTCGAAGAGTGGCAGAAACTGGGCGTGGACTACGCCATGCACCTGCCCGATCCCGATTCGCTGTTCGTCAACCCGCAGGGCGAGTGGAACTCGTCGCGCATCGTCTTCGACAACGGCCATGTCGAGCACTGGCTCAACGGCCACAAGATCCTCGAATTCGAAGCCTGGACGGACGACTGGTTCGCCCGCAAGCACAGCGGCAAATGGGAGACCGCACCCGAATACGGCCTTGCGCGCCGCGGTGTGATCTGCCTGCAGGATCACGGTTCGCCCGCTTCGTTCCGCAACCTGAAGATCAAGGAGCTGCCCCGCAAGGCCGGCCGCGAGGTCGAGCTGTTCAACGGCAAAGACCTGACGGGCTGGGAGGCCTACGGCACGGAGAAGTGGTATGTCGACAAGGACGGCAACATGGTTTGCGAGAGCGGCCCCGACAAGGAGTACGGCTACCTCGCCACGCGCGAATATTATAACCTGTCTCTTATACACATCTGACGCTGCCGACGAATAGCCTTGTGTAG
>ERZ1026955.1163-NODE-1163-length-10441-cov-7.930965_pt1 | contig 10441 bp, 8 predicted proteins | sample MGYA00519459_ERZ1026955 | MGnify/ENA primary metagenome ERZ1026955 (study PRJEB26926, sample SAMN06164833) | human gut metagenome | biome: ENVO:00009003; feature: ENVO:2100002; material: ENVO:00002003 | host: Homo sapiens | place: USA | collected 2012 ...
GAGATGACGTCGAGTCTCGTGGGCTCGGAGATGTGTATAAGAGACAGCTTATATTTTTACCGGCGAACCAGGTTCTGGTAAGAAGCTCCTTGCAGGGACTTTTGCGGCAACACTTCAGTGTGAGGCCGGAGGTACAGAACCCTGCCAGAAATGCGACTCCTGCAAAAAGGCGATGGGTAAGAATCATCCGGACATTATTATGGTCAGTCATGAGAAACCCGGAACGATCACAATTGACGAGATCAGAGATCAGGTGATCAATGATATAGATATCAGACCATATTACAGTCCTTACAAGATTTATATTATTGCAGATGCAGATCTTATGACACCACAGGCACAGAATGCTCTTCTTAAAACAATTGAAGAGCCGCCGGAATATGCAGTGATTCTTTTACTGACTAATAATATCGGGGGACTGCTGCCGACTATTCAGTCAAGATGTGTTCGTCTTGATCTGAAGGTAGTGGATGACGGTCTTGTAAAGAAATATCTGATGGAGCATCTTCATGTTCCGGATTACCAGGCGGAGATTGACGCATCCTTTGCACAGGGCAGTATTGGAAGGGCAAAAGAAGCAGCTACTTCTCAGGAGTTTGCAGAGATGACTCAGAATGCACTGAGGATTCTTAAATATGCAAACACCATGGAAGTTTATGAACTGTCAGATGCGATTAAGAGTCTTTCTGAGGACAAACAGAATATCAACGATTATCTGGATATTTTCCAGTTCTGGTTCAGAGATGTCCTGATGTTTAAGGCAACACAGGAGATTGACAATCTGGTATTTAAACAGGAAATTAATTTTATCAGAGAACAGGCAAAGCAGCGTTCCTACGAGAATCTGGAGAACATTCTGGATTCTATTCAGAAGACAAAGGTACGTCTGAAAGCAAATGTTAATTTTGATCTGGCATTTGAATTGCTGTTCCTGACGATCAGGGAGAAATAGAATGACAAAAGTAGTAGGCGTGAGATTTCGTAATGTAGGCAAGATTTATTATTTCAGTCCTAAAGATTATGAAATTAAAACAGGCGATCACGTGATCGTGGAGACAGCCCGGGGAATTGAATACGGGAAAGTCGTACTTGCACCAAGAGAAGTAGGTGAGGAAGATGTTGTTCACCCTCTCAAAGAAGTTCTTCGTGTGGCAACAAAGGAGGACGACGAGAGAGAGGCACAGAACAGAGTCAGAGAGAGAGAGGCATTTAAAATCTGTCAGAAGAAGATTCGTGAACATGGTCTGGAAATGAAACTGATAGATGCAGAGTATACATTTGATAATAATAAAGTGCTGTTTTATTTCACTGCTGACGGCAGAATTGATTTTCGCCAATTGGTAAAAGATCTGGCAGCAATTTTTAAAACGCGTATCGAACTTCGTCAGATTGGTGTTCGGGATGAGACAAAGATTCTGGGAGGAATCGGTATCTGCGGAAGATGTCTGTGCTGCCACACATATCTGTCTGAGTTTGCACCGGTATCCATAAAGATGGCAAAAGAGCAGAATCTGTCCCTTAACCAGACAAAGATTTCCGGTGTGTGCGGAAGACTGATGTGCTGCCTGAAGAACGAGCAGGAAACATATGAAGAGCTGAATAAAAAGCTTCCGGGACTGGGAGATACAGTTACAACTCCGGATGGGCTTACCGGAACTGTACACAGTGTAAACGTGCTTCGTCAACGTGTAAAGGTAATTGTAGAGATCAATGACGAGAAAGAAATTCAGGAATTTCCGGTAGATGACCTGAAATTCAGACCGAGAAAGAAGAAAGTCAAAGTCTCTGAAAAAGAATTAAAAGAACTTGGAAATCTGGAAGATAAAAAAGGAGATTCCAAATTAAATGACTGATCAGCTGGTAAAAGATAATGAACGTATAGATGATCTTCAGAACGGATATTATGTGATACAGGATCCGGATAAATTCTGTTTTGGGATGGATGCAGTTCTTCTTTCCGGCTTTGCAAAAGTAAAAAAGGGTGAGACTGCTCTGGATCTGGGAACAGGAACGGGAATTATCCCGATCCTGCTTAAAACCAAAACAAATGGGAAACACTTTACAGGTCTTGAGATTCAGAAAGAGTGTGCAGATATGGCCGGACGCAGTGTCAGATATAATCATCTGGAGGACGATGTTGAGATCGTACGGGGTGATATTAAGGAGGCTGCTGATATTTTTGGGGCAGCTTCTTTTGATGTAGTGACAAGTAATCCGCCTTATATGATTGGACAGCATGGGCTTCGCAATCCGGATATGCCAAAAGCAATTGCCAGACATGAAGTACTCTGTAATCTGGAGGATGTGGTGAGCCAGGCATCAAAGGTTCTGAAAGAACGTGGAAGATTTTATATGGTCCACAGACCGTTCAGACTGGCTGAGATTATGAATGTTCTCACAAAGTATCGTCTGGAACCGAAAAAGATGCAGCTTGTATATCCATACATAGACAGAGAACCAAACATGGTTCTGATCGAGGCATTAAAGGGAGGAAATTCCAGAGTTACAGTGGAACCTCCTCTGATCGTATATAAAGAGCCGGGAGTCTATACAGAAAATATACTGAAGATTTATGATATGATTTAACCGAATTTTATTTGCAAAGTAATATGAGAGGAAACAAATTATGAGTGGTAAATTGTATTTATGTGCAACACCCATAGGAAATCTGGAGGATATTACACTCCGGGTACTTCGAACATTGAAAGAAGTGGATCTTATTGCAGCAGAGGATACCAGAAACAGTATTAAACTGCTGAACCATTTTGATATAAAAACACCTATGACCAGTTATCATGAGTACAACAAAATTGATAAGGCATATGTTCTGATCAGTAAAATGCAGGAAGGGCAGAATATTGCACTGATCACAGATGCGGGAACTCCGGGAATCTCAGATCCGGGAGAGGAGCTTGCGGCAATGTGTTATGAAGCGGGGATTGAAGTAACTTCTCTTCCGGGACCTGCTGCCTGTATCACTGCCCTGACTCTGTCCGGACTTCCAACCAGAAGATTCGCTTTTGAAGCATTTCTTCCGGCAGATAAAAAAGAAAGAAAACTGATTCTGGAAGAACTGAAGAATGAAACGAGAACTATCATTCTCTATGAGGCTCCTCACAGACTGGTAAGAACTCTGGAGGAATTGAAGGAAACTCTCGGAAATCGCAGAATGACTCTTTGCAGGGAACTGACGAAAAGACATGAGACTGCATTCCATACGACTATCGAGGAGCTGATCCTCTATTATCAGACAGAGAAGCCGCTTGGAGAGTGTGTGCTTGTGATCGAAGGCAGAAGCAGACAGGAGATGGAAGAGGAACAGAAGGCATCCTGGGAAAAAATTACCATAGAAGAACACATGGAAATCTATGAAAATCAGGGACATTCAAGAAAAGAAGCTATGAAAATGGTAGCAAATGACAGAGGAATGACGAAGAGAGATGTCTATCAGTACCTCATCAATAAAACCGAAGAATAAGATTAACATACAGAAGAATTCCCGTTTTCGGGGATTCTTTTTTATTCAGGCTGTGGAAAGGAACGGGCTTTTGTGCTATAATAAATTTGTATTATTATGTCCAGATACCAGAATATATTTGAAAACCTGTCTATAATTTTCACGCAGGGGTTTTCAGATATATTCTGGTGATAAGTATATATAACAGGAGGAAAGAAATGGGCGGAGAAAATACAGAATACGGAGCGGATCAAATCCAGATTCTGGAAGGTTTGGAAGCCGTACGAAAGAGACCAGGTATGTATATCGGAAGTACATCCGGCAGAGGTCTTCATCATCTGGTTTATGAGATTGTAGATAATGCGGTTGATGAAGCACTGGCAGGATTTTGTACAGAGATTCAGGTAGTTATTAATCCGGACAACTCTATCACAGTTGTAGATAACGGACGTGGTATTCCGGTAGGAATCAATCATAAAGCAGGGATTCCTGCTGTAGAAGTAGTATTTACCATTCTTCATGCCGGCGGTAAATTTGGAGGCGGAGGGTACAAGGTATCCGGTGGTCTTCACGGAGTAGGTGCGTCTGTAGTAAATGCACTTTCCACATGGCTTGAAGTAAGGATCTATCATGAAGGTAAGATTTATCAGCAGAGATATGAACGCGGTAAAACTATGTATCCTCTGAAGGTTGTGGGAGACTGCCAACCGGATAAGACCGGAACAACAGTTGTCTTCCTTCCGGATAAAGAAATATTTGAGGAAACAGTATATGATTATGACATTCTGAAACAGCGTTTGAGAGAGATGGCATTCCTGACAAAGGGATTGAAGATTTCTCTTAAAGATACCAGAGAAGGAATGGAAAGAGAGAAAGTTTTCCATTATGAAGGTGGTATCCGTGAATTTGTAAGCTATCTGAACAGAAGCAAGGAAGCGCTTTACCCGGAAATCATTTACTGCGAAGGACAGCAGAACGGTGTGTCTGTAGAGGTTGCCATGCAGCACAATGACTCTTATACAGAGAACTGCTATGGATTTGTAAATAATATTAATACACCTGAGGGTGGTACTCATATTGTAGGTTTCAGAAATGCCCTGACAAAGACGTTCAATGATTATGCCAGAAAGAACAAGCTGCTTAAAGACAGTGAACCCAATTTGAGTGGCGATGATATCCGCGAAGGTCTGACTGCAATCGTCAGTGTTAAGATTGAGAATCCCCAGTTTGAAGGTCAGACAAAACAGAAGCTTGGAAACAGTGAAGCAAGAGGGGCTGTTGACAGCGTGGTGAGCAAGCAGCTTGAGATTTTCCTTGAGCAGAATCCAACAGTAGCGAAAACTACAGTAGAGAAATCAGTTCTTGCACAGAGAGCACGTGAGGCTGCACGTAAGGCTCGTGATCTGACCAGAAGAAAATCAGCACTTGATAATATGTCACTTCCTGGAAAGCTTGCAGACTGTTCAGATAAGAATCCTGAGAACTGTGAAATCTACATTGTAGAGGGAGATTCCGCCGGTGGCTCTGCAAAAACAGCCAGAAATCGTGTAACACAGGCTATCCTTCCACTGAGAGGTAAGATCCTGAATGTAGAGAAAGCACGTCTGGATAAGATTTATGCAAATGCAGAGATCAAAGCTATGATCACAGCTTTCGGAACAGGAATTCATGAAGATTTTGATATCAGTAAACTTCGTTATCATAAGATTATTATTATGACTGATGCCGATGTCGATGGTGCGCACATCGCAACCCTTCTGCTGACTTTCCTGTATCGTTTTATGCCTGAGCTTATCAAACAGGGATATGTGTATCTTGCACAGCCGCCATTATACAAGGTGGAGAAGAACAAGAAAGTATGGTATGCATACGACGATGATGAACTGAATCAGATTCTGACAGAAATCGGACGTGACGGAAATAACAAGATCCAGCGTTATAAAGGTCTTGGAGAGATGGATGCAGACCAGCTTTGGGAGACGACAATGGATCCTGAGAAACGAATCCTGCTTAAGGTTACCATGGATGAGGCTGCGACTTCTGAGATTGACCTTACATTTACTACACTGATGGGTGACAAGGTAGAGCCGAGACGTGAATTTATTGAAGAGAATGCAAGATTTGTAAAGAATCTGGATATCTGATAATAGGGAGAATAGATAAATGGAAGATAATATTTTTGACAAAGTCCACGAGGTGGATCTGGAAAAGACCATGAAGGACTCTTATATTGACTATGCCATGAGCGTTATCGCTTCCAGAGCACTGCCTGATGTAAGAGATGGTCTGAAACCGGTTCAGCGACGTGTATTGTATTCCATGATAGAACTGAATAATGGTCCTGACAAACCGCATCGTAAATGTGCGCGTATTGTCGGTGATACAATGGGTAAATATCATCCACATGGTGACAGTTCTATTTATGGAGCACTTGTAAATATGGCACAGGAATGGTCTACCAGATATCCGCTGGTAGACGGACATGGAAACTTTGGTTCCGTAGATGGTGACGGGGCAGCGGCCATGCGATACACTGAGGCACGTCTGAGTAAGATTTCCATGGAAATGCTGGCAGATATTAACAAAGATACTGTTGACTTCCAGCCAAACTTTGATGAAACAGAGAGAGAGCCGGTTGTACTGCCGTCCCGTTATCCGAATCTTCTGGTGAACGGAACTTCAGGTATTGCAGTAGGTATGGCTACCAATATCCCTCCTCATAATCTGAGAGAGGTTGTGGATGCTGTTGTCAAGATTATAGACAATATCATTGAAGAACAACGCGAAACGACTATGGAAGAGATTTTGGATATTGTAAAAGGTCCTGATTTTCCTACAGGTGCGACGATTCTTGGAAGAAGAGGCATTGAAGAAGCATACAGAACAGGTCGTGGTAAGATTCGTGTACGTGCAGTGACAAATATTGAGACTCTTCCAAACGGAAAGTCCAGAATTATTGTCACAGAGCTTCCGTATCTGGTAAATAAAGCGCGTCTGATCTCAAAGATTGCAGAACTTGTAAGAGATAAAAAGATTGACGGAATCACAGACCTGAATGACCATTCCAGTCGTGAGGGAATGAGAATCTGTATTGATCTGCGCAAGGATGCAAATGCAAATGTAGTTTTGAATTTACTGTATAAGCATACGCAGTTACAGGATACTTTTGGCGTAAATATGCTTTCACTTATTCCGAATAACGGAAGTCTGGAACCGAAGGTATTAAACCTGAAACAGATGCTGGAATATTATCTGGCTCATCAGGAAGATGTAGTGACCAGAAGAACGAAATATGACCTGAATAAAGCAAGAGAGCGAGCTCACATTTTAGAAGGTCTGCTGAAAGCACTGGACAATATTGATGAGGTGATCCGTATTATCAGAGCTTCGCAGAATGTGCAGATCGCAAAACAGGAGTTAATGGACCGCTTTGAACTGACAGATGTTCAGGCACAGGCAATCGTAGATATGCGTCTGCGTGCTCTGACAGGTCTGGAAAGAGAGAAGCTGGAAGTAGAATATGCTGATTTAATGGAAAAAATCCGTAAATACGAGGCTATCCTTGCGGACAGAAGTCTTCTTCTTCGCGTGATTCGTGAAGAAATTCTTGCAATTGCAGAGAAATACGGAGACGACAGAAAGACTTCTATCGGATATGATGTATACGATATTTCTACAGAGGATCTGATTCCGAGAGAGAATACAGTGATCACAATGACCAAACTTGGATATATTAAGAGAATGACAGTAGATAATTTCAGAAGCCAGAACAGAGGTGGAAGAGGAATCAAGGGAATGCAGACTCTTGAGGATGACTACATTGAAGAACTTCTGATGACAACTACCCATCATTATCTGATGTTCTTTACAAATACAGGAAGGGTATATCGTCTGAAGGCATATGAGATTCCGGAGGCAGGACGTACTGCAAGAGGAACTGCGATTATTAATCTGTTACAGCTTATGCCGGGTGAATGCATCACTGCAGTAATCCCGCTCCGCAAATTTGAAGATGGTCATTATCTGATGATGGCTACGAAGAATGGCCTGGTAAAGAAAACACCAATTAAAGAATATGCGAATGTGCGTAAAAACGGACTGGCAGCTATCACATTGCGTGATGATGATGAACTGATCGAGGTTAAGCTTACAGATGATAAGAAGGATATAATACTTGTTACAAAAGATGGTATGTGTATCCGTTTTAAAGAAACAGATGTAAGAAGTACAGGCAGAACTTCTATGGGTGTACGCGGTATGAATATCGATGATGGAGACGAAGTGGTAGCAATGCAGCTGAATTCTCAGGGAGATTGCCTTCTGATAGTTTCTGCAAATGGTATGGGTAAACGTACTTCTATGGGTGAATTTACCTGTCAGAATCGTGGTGGTAAAGGTGTAAAATGTTATAAGATTACCGAGAAAACCGGTGATGTAATCGGAGCAAGAGCTGTAAATGAAGATAATGAAGTAATGCTGATCACTACGGAAGGTATTATCATCAGAATCGCCTGCGCTGATATTTCCATTCTTGGAAGAATTACATCGGGTGTAAAACTGATCAATCTTACAGAGGGTGTCACTGTAGCCAGTGTAGCTAAAGTGAGAGATAAAGAAGAAAAAGATACAAATGCACAGCAGGTAGCAGTGGAAATTACGGACAGTGCAGAAACAGAAGAATCTGATCAGCCGACAGATCAGGAGACACAGGATGAGAACAGAGGGGAAGAGGAATAACCATGAAGAAATGGTACAGATATCTTGCAGCCGGAGTGTTGGTATTACTGACACTCTGTGTGGCAGGATGCGGGGGAGTGAGTCATAAATCACCGGAAAAAATAACAGAGGAATTGATTCAGTCCTATACTGACGGGAAAGAAAAGAAAGTGAAGGAGTGCTATAACCAGGCAGATAATACAGAAGCAGATCTTCAGGCAGAGATTACAGCAACACTCAAATATTTTGCGGCACATAATCCTAAGAAAGTATCTGTTCAGGATTGTGAGATCCTTTCTGAAAATGACAAGTACAGTTATGTATACATAACCTACAATCTGATCCTGGAGGATGATCAGGAATATCCATGTGTTGGAACTTATATGGTTGGTAAACAGGATAAAACTTATTATATCATGGCACCATCACAGATCACAGATGATATGAAAACTCAGGCGGCTACAGCATATGTCCAATTTATGAAGACAGATGCTTACAAGACGTATACCAAAGCATATGAAACATTTATCAAGAAGAATCCGGGATATGAAGACAAAATTTCGGAAAAAGCAGGAGTGTAATATATCGAGGGCAAAAAAATGAAAAGAATATTACTGATGGTATTTAGAAATCTCTTTTTTGTTCCATATGGATGGTTTAAGTTATGCTGGTATGCATCGCATGCAGAACGTTACAGTGAAGAACAGAGATATCAGCTTCTTAAATATGTAGATAACAGAGCAGTGAAAGGCGGTAATCTGGTAATTGACGGTCATGGTATGGAAAATATTCCAAAAGAAAATGGGTTTATTTTCTTTCCCAATCATCAGGGATTATTTGATGTACTTGCAATCATACAGGTGTGTCCGGTACCTTTCTCGGTAGTGGCAAAAAAAGAGCTGACAAACGTACCATTTCTGAAGCAGGTATTTGCATGCATGAAAGCGTTTATGATTGACCGTGATGATGTCAAACAATCTATGCAGGTAATCATTAATGTTATCAAAGAAGTAAAGGCAGGAAGAAACTATCTGATTTTTGCCGAGGGAACCAGAAGCAAAGACGGCAATCATCCGCAGGAATTTAAAGGTGGAAGTTTTAAAGCTGCAACGAAATCAAAATGTCCGATCGTACCCGTAGCACTGATTGATTCTTATAAAGCGTTTGATACGGGATCTGTCAAAAAACTTACAGTGCAGGTACATTTTCTGGAACCCATATACTATGATGAGTATAAAGATATGAAAACAACAGAGATTGCAGCAGAGGTAAAAAAACGTATCGAAGCGACAATAACACAGTATACTTCTTGATGGAAGTATGAAATTTGCAAGTCCTGAAACCGGATTTTAGGGTAAAAATAAAAAATATGAAAAAAAGTAAAAAAACCTGTTGACAAAACAGGTTTCTTTACATATAATTACAAATGCGCTTCGGGAGATTCCAAAGTGCATTCGAATTTAATATTGAACTATTAGTTCGGAGTCTGGAGAAGTACTCAAGAGGCCGAAGAGGTGCCCCTGCTAAGGGTATAGGTCGCTAACGCGGCGCGAGGGTTCAAATCCCTCCTTCTCCGTTTTTATTTTTTGGAAAACAAAAAATAAATAAAAAAAGATGTTGACAAACACTTGAAACTATGATAAAGTAAACAAGCTGTCAACAAACAGTAAATCGGTTAAAAAAAGATTTGAAAAAACTTAAAAAAGTTCTTGACAAATCAAAAACAACATGATAAAATAAACAAGCTGTCGCAAGACAGACAACCTTGATAACTAAACAGTGAAACACATACGATTCTCGAAAATTCTTTACATTTTTAAGAACGGTTTGAAAAACCAAAAACAGTAAAACGAGAGATAGCTAGTTGTTATCTTGAGTGAATCAAACATTTTATCAGAGAGTTTGATCCTGGCTCAGGATGAACGCTGGCGGCGTGCTTAACACATGCAAGTCGAACGAAGCACTTTATTTGATTTCCTTCGGGACTGATTATTTTGTGACTGAGTGGCGGACGGGTGAGTAACGCGTGGGTAACCTGCCTTGTACAGGGGGATAACAGTTGGAAACGGCTGCTAATACCGCATAAGCGCACGGCATCGCATGATGCAGTGTGAAAAACTCCGGTGGTATAAGATGGACCCGCGTTGGATTAGCTAGTTGGTGAGGTAACGGCCCACCAAGGCGACGATCCATAGCCGACCTGAGAGGGTGACCGGCCACATTGGGACTGAGACACGGCCCAAACTCCTACGGGAGGCAGCAGTGGGG
>ERZ1026955.1166-NODE-1166-length-10423-cov-5.258488_pt1 | contig 10423 bp, 8 predicted proteins | sample MGYA00519459_ERZ1026955 | MGnify/ENA primary metagenome ERZ1026955 (study PRJEB26926, sample SAMN06164833) | human gut metagenome | biome: ENVO:00009003; feature: ENVO:2100002; material: ENVO:00002003 | host: Homo sapiens | place: USA | collected 2012 ...
AGTCTCGTGGGCTCGGAGATGTGTATAAGAGACAGTCTTACCACTGCATATTCGTCATCCAGTCGGAAGTAGGGACATTCCTGCTGGGTTCCGGATAAAAAGCGGTACATTTCATCCTCATCCAGATTCACCATGCAGCAATAGCATTCATAATCTTCGTCATATTCATAATTGACACATGCATCACAATTAGTCATTTTGCCTCTCTCCGCATATGCCTTTCATGGATGTATCCTACATTATCCTCATATGCTTTTGTCTGTTTTGTTCGGTTTCATTATGGCATTTTCACTGTTTCATGAGTTGCCGTGCAGATACTGATAGATTTCCCGTTTTCCGACACCTCTGTCTTTTGCCACCTGCTTCATGGCGGATTTATTATCCATACCCTGCTCTTCGTAATAGGCCATATGTTCTTCAATGCTCATGGATTCCCAGGATGCGATCTCTTCCTGTCGTTTCTCTTCCGGGCTTTTCCCTTCCACTACCAAGACATATTCCCCACGGGGCTCCTCTGTCTTGTAGTAGTCCAGCGCCTTTTCCAAAGTGGTGGGGAATACTGTCTCGAACTTCTTGGTTAGCTCTCTGCACAACGTGATCCGCCGCTCCCCCAGTGCCGCATACAGTTCCTCCAGTGTCCGGATCAGATGATGGGGTGCTTCGTAGAGGATCATGGTACGGCTCTCGGTCTTCAGTTCCTCCAGGATCACTTTCTTTTCCTTTTTATCCGCAGGTAGAAATCCTTCAAAACAAAACCTTCTTGTACTGAGTCCTGATAAGGTCAGTGCTGTAATACAGGCCGCAGGACCCGGCAGAGAAGTGACGGGAACGCTCTGCTCCTGGCACATCCGCACCAGTACTTCACCGGGATCGGAGATCGCCGGGGTACCGGCATCAGTGATCAACGCAATGTTCTGTCCGTTTAACAGCTGTCCTACCAGCTGGTGCGCTTTTTCTACTTTATTGTACTCGTGGTAACTGGTCATAGGTGTGTGGATGTCGAAATGATTCAGCAGCTTGATACTGTTACGGGTATCCTCCGCCGCGATCACATCCACCGTCTGCAGGGTCTCCACCACCCGCGGTGTCATATCCCCCAGATTGCCAATGGGCGTTGCACACAAATATAAAGTTCCGGGCATGAGCTCCTGCCTCCTCTCCAAATCATAGTATTCTATAACTATTCAAAGCCATGATATTCTTAACTATCTAATATCCATATATATCATATATTTCCGGCATATACACTCCCGGCGCCTGGTACACGATCAGTGGCTTTTCCACGGTCATGCGGGATCTGCCGCCTCGCACCGCCTCGATGAGCACCATATTGGGCTCCTTGTCGATGTAGGGATATACAAGCTGCATCCGCTTCGGCTCCAGCTTGTATTTTACCAGCATGGTCATGATCTCCGCCAGCCGAAAAGGGCGATGTACCATGTAAAAATGTCCGCCGGGCTTTAACAGTTTTGCTGTCCTGCTGACCACATCCTCCAGCGTGCAGAGCACTTCGTGTCTGGCGATCGCTTTTGGTTCCTCCGGGTTCGTCAATCCATGCTGTCCGATCATGTACGGAGGATTACAGGTAATACAGTCAAAGGAAGCAGCCTGGAATATCCGGTCTGCTTCCTTGATGTCTCCTGTCACGATGTCAATGCGGTCCTGCAGATCGTTCAGTGCCACACTGCGTCTCGCCATATCTGCGCTCTCCTCCTGGATCTCCAGGCCGGTGAGATGGGAGCAGTGGTATTTTGCTTCCATCAGAAGCGGGATGATCCCGGTGCCTGTCCCCAGATCCAGTAAAATATCTTTCTCTCTGGCATTGGCAAATCCTGTCAGAAGCACCGCATCCATGCCGAAACAAAATTTCTCCGGATTCTGTATGATCTGATAACCGTTCCGCTGAAGGTCATCAATTCGTTCTTTATCCTTCAGTTCAACCTTCATTCGTGTTCTCCGGTTTTCTTCCAGTACCGTTATTACCGTTGTTGCCGTCTCTTCTGCCACCGTGTCTCGGTCTTCTGCGGAAGGAATTGTCTCCCTGTGCCTGTCCCTGGCTGCCGGACTGCTCTGCACCCTGAGCATTGCTGTTCTCTCTTACCTGCTCCGGACGGTTCTGCGGACGATTCTCACGGCGTCTGTCACCGCGGTTGTTATCCCTGCGGTTGTCACGGTTATTGTCTCTGCGGTTGTCCCCACGATTCTCGTTGTTCCGATTTTCTCCACGATTATCATTACGGTTCTGATTCTCACCACGGTTATTATTTCTGCGGTTGTCGTCTCTGCGTCCGTCGCGTCTGCGGCTGTCTCCATGATTCTCGCCGTCGGCTCTCTGTTCTCTGCGCTCCTGACGCTCCGCACGTTTTTCTGCGCGTTCTTCCGCTTCTTCCTTCTCCTCGATCTCCTCTAACTTCTCGAGTTCCTTCTGCTCTTCCTTAGACAGTTCCTGACCGCCCTTTTTGCCGCGGCGTCTCTTGAACCGTAAAGTGTCTGCCTCGTACTCCTTCAGTTCCTTCTCGTCACCGACTTCTACCAGTACCTTAACCAGCTGGCGCAGTACGTTGACGCTCTGTACCTCGCCGTGCAGTCCGTCTGCCGTCTGGACATAGTCACCCACACCGGGAAGCTTGCGGTTCAGTTCTTCGTAGGTGTCTTCCTCATTTTTCAGGCAGCACATCAGTCTGCCGCAGACACCGGAGATCTTGGTGGGATTCAGGGACAGATTCTGCTCCTTCGCCATCTTGATGGACACCGGCACGAAATCCGACAGATAGCTGTGGCAGCACAGAGGTCGTCCACAGATACCGATACCGCCGCGTATCTTGGTCTCATCCCTGACACCGATCTGGCGCAGCTCGATACGGGTCTTGAACACACTTGCCAGATCCTTGACCAGTTCACGGAAGTCGATACGTCCGTCTGCTGTAAAATAGAATAATACCTTGTTGTTATCAAACGTATACTCCGCATCGATCAGCTTCATTTCCAGACCATGCTTTAATATCTTCTCTTTGCAGATCTTGAAGGCTTCCTTCTCTTTTTCTTTGTTGGCAGCCTCCTGCTCGATATCTCTCTCTCCGGCGATCCGCATCACAGGCTTCAGCGGCTGGATCACCTTGTCATCCTCCACCTCATGCGCTCCCGCAACGACCGTGCCGAACTCTATGCCTCTGGCGGTCTCCACGATCACGTGGTCGCCTCTCTTTATCTCCAGCTGCAGCGGATCGAAGAAATATACCTTGCCCGCTGTACGAAATCTCACACCGATTACTTTTGTCATATCTATCTACCTCACTGATGCCCATGGCATCTTCACTTATAATAAATTAAAACAACAGCTGCCTGCGCAAAATGCGCCTGCAACTGCTATTTTATCATATCTTTTCTAAAATGACTACTCTAATATTAGCGTCTTATGATACATAAGTTTTCTTAGGACAGCACAGAACGAAATACCCTTAAAGCATTTAAGGAAAATACCTTATCGATTTCCGAGGAGGAAAAACCCTGTCGTTCCATCTCTGCGGCAAGCTGCTGCATTTTTTCTGCGCCGGACAACTCACACGGCTCTCCGAAGCCATCAAAGTCACTTCCCAGTGCTATTGCGTCGATTCCTGCCAGGTTTTTAATATATTGCATGTGCTCCACCATTTTTTCAATCCGACCGATCTTTCCACCATCCTCGAGAAATCCTATGAAATAGTTGATACCGATAACACCGCCCCTCTCTCCGATCATTCTGATATTAGTATCCGAGAGATTCCGCAGATGTGAGCAGAGTGCACGTGCGTTGGAGTGGCTTGCTATCACAGGACCACGCGTAAGTTCAAAAATGTCCCGTATGCCGGCATCATTTAAATGGGAAACATCAATAAGAATGCCGATTCTCTCCATTTCCTCCACAAAGCTTTTCCCGGTATCCGTAAGCCCATTGACCATGTCCGGGATTCGGGGACTTCCCGGTGCGATTGCCGGATTGGGATACCCCAGTTCATTTGCAAAGTTCCATGTCAGGGTAGACATTCTGACGCCTTTGTCATATAGTGCATACAGGTTTTCCAGTTTTCCTTCATACACTCCGCCCTCTTCCACTGTCATCATAGCTGATAGCTTTCCCATCCTGGCGTTCTCTTCCATACTCTCTGCTGTTGTCACCTGTCCTATGATATCCGGATATTCCGCTATCTGTGTTTTCCAGAAATCTGCAAGCCCCAATACATGTGTAAATGGTGACTCGCCTCTTTTCTTCAGTGCTCCCAGATGGGTAAAAAGGGAAAAGCACTGGCAAATATATCCCCCTTCTCTCATCCGGTTCAAATCGATTCTTCCGGGATTGGAAAGAAGGGAAGTCTCCTTCCCTTCCCTGAAATCCGAGTACATATTAGGTATCGTATCACAGTGTAAATCAATTACCCGGTACATCTAAGCTGCCTCCTTTTATTCAGATAGAGCTCCCTGCGCAAATTCAATATATGCTTCATCCACAACCGTAATGACATAATCCGGCTCTGGGCTTCACGCCGGTTATGACACCTCTTTACAGTCCGAATTCCTCCAGTGCCGCATAGAATAACCTCTCATACCCTTTTGGTACTTGAGCATAAGAAAACAACCACACAGGAGCATTCTTACTCTTGTATGGTCGTTATTTCTTTTTGTCACTGCTTGAAGAGGTCACTCAAAAACTGTTTTTTCTTAATAATTCCTAAGTGAAGGCTTCATTCGGAGAGATTTTTAAATATTTTATGGTTCTGAATAGTTACTATGTTAAGATCTAAGCTCTACACCCAGCTTGTTGTTCAGGTTCTTCAGGATCTTCTTCACATAGCCGTCCACTGCCTCTGTGGTGAATTCTTCCTCCTTCGGAGCAAAGGTTACGGTGAATGCCATGGACTTCTTCTCGGGTCCTACCTGTAAGCCTTCATAGACATCGAAGAGTTCTACGGACTCTACGAAGCTGCTGGCTTCTGCGATTGCCTTCTCTACGTCGCCGCAGGTAACGGATTTGTTCATTACCAGTGCCAGGTCTCTGGTCTCCTTCGCGAACTTGGAGATCGGTGTGAAGGTGGGAACCTTGCCGTATACAGGACGCAGGGCTTTCAGATCGATCTCTGCGATGTATGCGGACTCACGCATGTCTTCTTCCTTCTGGATCTCGTAGGTCAGCTGACCTAAGTAACCGATCTCTTCGCCGTTGTACAGGATTTTTGCGGTACGATAAGGATGCAGGAAGGTCTTCTTGTCCTCTACATATTCGAAATCAATGAACAGCGTCTCTGCTACCGTGTCTACCAGACCTTTCAGGGTGAAGAAATTCTCTTCCTTACCCCAGATACCGATGCAGATAGTCTCTCTCTCATCGGGATACTCGGTCAGAGGCAGATCCTTAGGGATGAATTTATTGCCGATCTCATATACTCTGCCTTCCAGACAACCGTTCTTCTGGTTACGGCCGATCGCGTGGATCATCTGGGGAGCCAGAGTGGTACGCATCAGAGACAGATCCTCATTGATCGGGTTGATCAGACGGATCGCATGTCTCTCCGGTGCATCCTCGGGCAGGCCTAACAGGTTCAGATCGGAAGGGGAGAAGAAGGAGTAATGTACGCCCTCAAATGCGCCCTGTGCACACAGTGCTCTTTTGATCTTAAGCTCGGTCTTCTGCTTCGTATTCATACCGCCGCTGGTTACTGCTGCTGCTTTCAGGAAAGTCGGAGTTACATGGTCGTAACCGTACATACGGATGACTTCCTCTGCGATATCGGGATAAGATTCCATATCCTCACGGTATGCAGGTACCTGGATGGTCAGCTCATCACCGTTAATCACGGGCTGGAAGTTCAGAGACTTTAAGATTCTCTCGATGTCAGCGGTAGGTACTTCGATACCCAGTACACCGTTCACCTTCTTGATGCTCGCTTTCATCTCGGTGGGTTCAATGGAGTTACCGGTGTTTGCCTCTACGTGAGTAGAGGATACTTTACCACAGCCCAGCTCCTCGATCAGGTGCAATGCTCTCTTGCTGGCCATAACGGTAGCATACTCATCCACACCTTTGGCATATCTCTGGGAAGAATCGGAAGACTGTCCCAGTGCTCTGGAGCTCTTACGGATATTGTCTCTTGCAAATTTTGCGGACTCGAAGATGACAGCCTCTGTGGTATCGCGGATCTCGGAATTTAAGCCGCCCATGATACCTGCCAGTGCTACGGGCTTTACGCCATCGCAGATGACGAGGTTGTTTTCGTTTAATTCGAACTCTTTTTCATCCAAAGTCACAATCTTCTCTTTGTCATGGGCACGTCTTACATGAATGGCATTGCCTTCAATGTAAGAAGAGTCAAATGCGTGCATAGGCTGACCCAGCTCTTTTAAGATGTAGTTCGTGATATCTACCACGTTGGAGATAGATCCGATGCCTACCAGTGCCAGACGTCTCTTCATCCATGCGGGGGATTCGCCGATTTTTATATCAGTTACATAGTGTGCGGTATATCTGGGGCACAGATCCGGAGCATCCACAGTTACGGTGAAACCATCCTTGGTAACGCCGCTCTCGGTGTAATCCAGTGCCGGAGTCTTCACGGGTTTGTTCAGGATCGCCGCTACTTCTCTGGCAATACCGAAGATGCTCTCACAGTCCGGTCTGTTGGCGGTAATGGCAATGTCGAAGATCCAGTCATCCAACTGTAACAGAGGCTTTACATCTGCACCGATCTCGGCATCCTCCGGCAGTACCAGTAGTCCGTTGTAGCCTGCACCGGGATACAGATCCTCGTTCAGTCCCAGCTCGGTACCGGAACACAGCATACCGCAGGACTCATAGCCACGCAGCTTGCCTTTTTTAATCTTCATGGTACCTTCGATGGTCACATGATCTTTGGCGGTAGCATATACCTGTGCACCTTCCAGTGCTACGGGGTATTTGCCGCCTGCATGTACGTTGTCCGCACCACAGCAGATCTGCAGGGGCTCTGCGCCGCCTACATTTACCTTACATACATGTAAGTGGGTCTCAGGGATGGGCTCACACTCTTCTACCAGTCCGACTACCACGCCGCTGATGTCCTTACCTACTTCGTAGGATTCCTCTACCTCAAAACCGCAGGAGAACAGCTTCTCTTCCAGTTCTTTGGCTTCTACATCTATATCCACATATTCTTTTAACCAACTAAGTGGTACTAACATATCTTTTACCTCCTTCGATGCCGTCTTGTACGACATCCTCTCGTAATGTTCCTTGCATCGTTACTGTTTTAAAATCATATTCCTGTGATCTTAGTCATCATTGATCTGATCCAGTACACGCATATCAGATTGATATAACAGTTTGATATTGTTAATACCGTACTTTAACATTGCCAGACGCTCAATACCGATACCGAATGCCAGTCCGCTGTACTCCTCGGAGTCAATGCCACAGTTCTCCAGCACCTTCTTATTTACAATACCTGCACCCAGTACTTCGATCCAGCCGGTACCCTTGCACAGACGGCAGCCGCAGCCACCGCAGGCGAAGCAGCTGACATCGACCTCTACGGAAGGCTCGGTGAACGGGAAGTAAGAAGGACGCAGTCTCGTGGTGGTACCTTCACCGAAGATCTTCTGTACCAGTACTTCCAGCATACCCTTCAGGTCGCACAGAGTGATGGTCTTATCTACCACGAGACCCTCCATCTGGGTAAACATCGGAGAATGGGTTGCGTCGTCATCGGAACGGAATACTTTACCGGGGCTTAAGATCTTGATGGGGGGCTTCTGGCTCTCCATCACGTGAACCTGACCTGCGGAGGTCTGGGTTCTTAACAGGAATTCCGGAGACAGGTAGAAGGTATCCTGCATGTCTCTTGCGGGGTGATCCTGCGGGGTATTCAGTGCGGTAAAGTTGTAATAATCGGTCTCGATCTCGGTTCCTTCATATACGCTGAAGCCCATGGATGCGAAGATATCGATCAACTGATTACGCACCTGGGTTACGGGATGCAGGTTACCGGTCTTGCGGCTCTTTGCCGGCATGGAGATATCGATCTTCTCACTCTCGTAGCGCAGCTCCATCTCTTTTTCTTTTAACTTCGTGTTCAGCTCATCGAAATGCTCGCTTGCCCAGTTCTTCAGTTCGTTGACTTTCTTACCGAAGTCAGCCTTCTCTTCCTTGGGCACGGAACCCATCTGCTTCATCAGTCCGCCGATAATACCGTTCTTGTCGAGAATGGTTTTTTTGTACTCGTAGACACCCTTGGTGTTCTCGATCTTCTCCAGCTGTTCCCGGATGTCGGCTTTGATCTGTTCGACTTTTTCATTCAATTCGTTTAAATCTGCCATCTTACTCCTCATTTCTGTGTGAATGATTCACACGTATTTTTACTTGTGCCTGGGATGTGTATTGCATTTTTATATTGTAACTATTCAGAGCCTCATTCGCAAAATCGCATCTGCGATGCTTACTTGGAGAACAGGCTTACCTGTTCTCTGCTCATAGAGGCTAGCTCGCCATTGGCTCTGAATAGTTACAAAAAAACCGCGCATATAACTTCACCCCATTGGGACGAATTTATATCCGCGGTACCACCCAAATTCCTTATGTGAAAAATGAAAATTATTTTTACATTCACGATAAGACTCTTAACTCACGTAACGAGTGAGGAAACGTCATACCCTACCAAATCCATTCTCTCTGCTCTCGAATTCTTCCGGTATGCGGCTCGCGTGGGAATTTCGATTCTGCTTGAACCTCAGGAAGCTTTTCAGCCGGTGAGCTTCCCTCTCTGTCAGGAAAATAGAATCTTACTGTGCACGTTCATTGCCTTTACTCTGATATGATAATACCGAAATAGCGGAAATGTCAAGGTCTTTAACTCTCAAATCTCAGTATAATACTTCATCTTTTTCATATCACTAACTCTACCTTATTAGATAATCGTTTGAAATAAATAAAAGAATACTTCTCCTAAAGTCTGGCAGAAGAACTCTTTAAGAGAAGTATTTCCTTTTAAATTACATTTTATAAAAGTTCAAGGCTAACCTTCTATTTCGTTAATAGGTATTTTTAACAAAAAATGTTCCTGAGAGTTCTCACAGGCAATATAAATCAAATTCTTTTGCGAATCCACAAATCCATGCGGATAAAAGAACGGTTCATCAACCTTTGTCAATGGGATTTTTTTATTCCATGTCCTTGTTCCATCACTACTTACCCACATTTCCAATGGTTTTCTTTTGTTCCAGTCGCAAAATTCCTGACACATGGTAGGATTATGTATTAATAATATGTTATTTCCTGATTTCAGCAAGGTAATTTTTGATGCTGGATTTGGAATATCTGTTTTTTCCGGTTTGCTCCATGTTTTCCCGTAATCATCACTAAAAGAACGATAAAGATATCCCGTGAATTCTGCCCTCATAAGCATAACCAGCTTACCGTTTTCATACTCCGCAATATTATTTTCCCAAAGCGGTGTCTGTGCCTTCAAGTATCCTTCTATGTGAAAGCTTTTGCCATTGTCTTCTGTTCGCAGCACGCCGCATCGAAATGGCCAATTTTCATCAATACCATCATTTGGTACGGAATGAAGTTTCCAATCCCATGCTCCACAGCATTCCTGCCAATATATCGGAAATACCCATGCTCCATTGCTAAGCACAATTCCTTGTCTGACACTTCCACTTATAATTCCATTCGGAAGAGACTGTGGCTCTGACCAGGTTTCTCCGTTATCTATGCTAAAAGAACGATATAAAATCAGCTCTCTATATCTTGACGGAGCATAATACGTCATCAAAAAGAGGCACACTGTATTGTCGTGGCAAAACAGTTCTGTTGCCCACACGGCACGTTCACTATGTTGAAAAATTATTTCCGGTGCACTCCATGTACAGCCATCATCTTTGCTTCGGCTGATAATTACCAGATTTTGATTCGCCGGTTCTGTCTTACCTCCACTTAAGCAGACACATACTAAATCACCGTTTGGCATGCGCCTCAAAAGAGGTTCTCTTGCATACTCAAAGTCTGGTTTTGCTCTCAATATTAAATTAGCCGTGTAATTAAAAGGGTCTCTATTATTTGTCATATCTCTCTATTCCTTTACCGCACCTACAGTAATACCTTTTGTGAAGTACTTCTGAAAAAACGGAAAAACAATGATAACCGGTAATGCACCGATAAATGCCATTGCCATCCTAACCGTTCCTGACGGCACATTCGCTATAATGGAATTAACATCTGATGTAGCTGACATATTTTGTGAAAGGAACTGTAGGTCTGTCATTATTTTATTTAAAAAATTTTGTAAGGTATAATAATTAACATCCGTAACAAACAGCAATCCATTATACCAGTCATTCCAATAGCCAACTCCAACCAGAAGTCCTATAGCTGTCTCTTATACACATCTCCGAGCCCACGAGACTCGACGTCATCTCG